>AMWB02167623.1_pt2 | contig 44365 bp, 48 predicted proteins | sample 200311 | NCBI WGS metagenome assembly AMWB02 (sample SAMN02737377, study PRJNA173069) | bioreactor metagenome | biome: anode biofilm in microbial fuel cells | place: USA: California | collected 2010-12-16
GATTGGAGCAACATTTTCACTTAACAGCCTGTCCAAATTTTCCAGACCGCCTATATGGAGCCATTTCAAGATCGCCTTAATGGCGCCACCTGGTGATCGAGTTAATGGAGCCAGCGCATGTGTTGGTTGCTTTGAGTTGTAAGTGGTTTTTGTGTTTAATTGCAATCATGATCTCCTACCCGCCCTACACTAATTTTTCAATGGGCAGGTGTCTCACTTACATTGACACAGAGGGTTACGAGAAAATTCTACTTTTTAACACCTCTATTTTTCGGGGGGATTACCAGCCCACAACGACCGCAAATAATGGGATAATTCATTTAAATCAGATTCATTCAGGCGAATTGAATTGGAAACCTCAAAAGATTCTGGAACCGCGTTGACTTGCTCAAGTGATACTCCTTTCTGTTTTTTGTAAAAATCACAAAAACCAGAAACTATCTCTTGGGTTTTTTTGCAAAAGACCTCATAGTTGATGTTAAAGACTGGCAGGTTTTTGCAATTTCCAATGTCACAATCCATGTTTTTTTCCAAATAGTAAATTTGTTCGCAAACCTGTTTGATTGGAGTACTGTTTTTTATCTGTTCGAATTCCTTTGGCTTAACAGAGAACCAATGACCGGTAGTGCCAAATACCCTTTCCCTCCCCAATAAAACTGATTGGGCGGTCAAGAGGTGGTTTCGGTGAACTCGAATAAGCACCATATCAGGGAAAGCCTTTCTGAGAGCCAAGATTCGCACACAATGTCCTTGCGATTTATTGATAAAAGGAGCGCCAAAGTAGGCTTCAACATGTGCTATTGTTCCTTGCATTTCTTTTAATTGCCAATCAGACAGATGGCCTTCGCTGACATAGCTTTGATCTGGTGGAAACCATCTGCACCATATGTGTCGGCCTTGGCTTGGAGCATTCCAGCCAAGCGTTTCACCATAATTGTTTTTCAAAGAATGCTTAGGAATGAACGGTTTCAATTTTGAAGCAATGAGTGAAACGAGACATGGATTCTCTGGAAATTTGTCAACCACATTACAAAAATATGAAAGTTTTAAGGCCCGAGTCAATACGAGATATATCAGTGTGGTGCCAGACCGAGGTGGTCCCACAATAAAAATAGGAGGATATTTAGGGCCATGGCTATTGACTATTTTTTTTTTTTCGTACTGATCCAGTAGAGTTAGTATCATTTTCTTAAAGAATTTATAGTTTCTACAGAGGTGGCACCGGTTATTAGAATAGGTTAGCGGCTAAAATAAGGTGGAAAGCCGTCATGTTTAAGCCGCCAATTTGATAACCTGGCCTTTGTAGCCGGGTCGGTCTTTTTGCCAATATGCCCTCATCCAGAGTTCTGTCGTCAAGGTCGGAATTAGGACGCCGTGTGTTATAAAAATTAATCCAGCGATTGAGGCCTTGTCGTACCTCGCTTCCGGTTTCAAAAGCATGGAGATAAATACATTCGTACTTCAGTGAGCGCCATAGCCTTTCGATCATAAAATTATCTATCCAGCGTCCTTTACCATCCATGGAGATGCGGATGTCCGCGTCTTTGAGCGCATCGGTAAAATCCTCGCTGGTAAACTGGTTGCCCTGATCGGTATTGAAAATTTCTGGTTTGCCATAGCGAGCCAGGGCCTCTTCAAGTGCGGCCACGCAGAAATCGGAGTCCATGGTGTGGGATAACCGCCAGGACAAAACTTTGCGACTGGACCAATTCATAATCGCTACCATATACAGAAAACCCAGCCGCATCGGGACATAGCTAATATCAACACACCAGACCTGATTGGCCCTGTTGATCGTCATGCCGCGCAACAAGGTAAGGATAAATCTTGTGCAACGGATGTGGTTTCGGGGTGTTCGGCTTCTGGTAAATGGCCGAGAGACCCATCTGCCGCATCAGGGGCGTCCGATTCGTTTGCGATTCACCCCATAGCCCGACGACGCAGATGCCGGGACATCTGTCGGGCTCCGCACCAAAGCGTTTCGAGATACTGCTCGTCGATCAGGTGCATCAATTCCAAGTTCAGGGCAGTTTAGACGAACAGGCTATTCTTTGTTACGAGGAGGTGAAATTTCATAATTCAAAAAATCATTTGGATCTCCAGTTTTGCCGTCTTCTGCCGCCCTGACAATGTTGTAAGCTTCTCTCGCGGTTACATAATGTAGTCGGTATTCACCTTGAGAATATTTTTTTTCTAAATAGGAAAACATATCATCAACCACATCACTAAATATTGTTTTTCGGCTTTGGATGCCATGCGTATACACTTTCACGAATATCCATTCGGGGCGGCCTTTAACATGAATATTGGCATTAATCCAACTATCTATTTTTTTAGAATCAGGTGTGAGCCTTGATTCGACAGCCCCATAATCTTTTAAGGTGAGAGGGCCTTGGAAAATCATAAGGTCTCTCTTGTTTGAGCTACCAACCTGCACGTCAACTCCAGAATTGTATGATTTATTTTCATCGTCCTCCTCAGCATAATATATGCTGTTTATTTTTGCCGGCTGCGATTTATTCCCAAAGCTCGGAAAGGTGAAATCTGCGTAACAGCCTGCCTTTTTGAGAATTTCCAGTTCTCTACTAACACCGCAATGTTCAATTTTTCCAGAATTGTCCAGTGCCCAATTCCCATGGATAAATCCAAAATTTACGCAGCCTTCACGAGAGATCATAACGCCATAAGTGTTGAACCACTGCACAGCTTTTTCAAGTTTTTCGGGAAATGTTGCATTTGTGTCATTTCCATGATGCCAATGGAATTCAATTTCTCCGTAGTCCTCTCTGGTAAAGGAGCTTAAAGCGGCCATTATCGTATCATTTCGCTGATCATAGGCAAAAAACCACGTATGTTGTGGTTTTCTTCCGTAGCTATCGCTATGACGATCCGCTAGGCTTCGGTAATTTGCCAGCCAATTTTTATTTTTTTCTTCCCCATTTTCCCACCCCGGCTCATAATGATCTACGAAAAGAAACAGTATATGTTTTACTCCAGACACCTGTTCAGGGCGTTCCAAGACCTGACGTATATAATCGGGGAGCCAGATATACATTTTCCATCGTATGATTTTAAATACTGGAACTGCGATAAGCAAAAGTGCAACTAGTGTGAGTATGACAAATAAATATAATCTATTGTCTAGAGTTGTAGTCATTTTATTCCCTTGATAGCTGCTTGTGCAGGCACTGATTCAGGATTATCTATAAATAACCATGGCCTTCTTGTTCAAGACGATCTTTTGCTGCAACTCCGTCACGGATTAAAGGAAGACTACCAACATAAGCAGCATGAAGATCAAAATTTGAAAAGGACTTAAAAAATTTTTTTGGCTAATTTTGCAGGATTTCCTGCCATGAGAGAAAAATCTTCTGTTCTCGACGTAACCACACTTCCTGCCGCAATGACATTTTGGAGACCTAAGTCAGCCATAATTATTGCCCCATTACCTATCCAGCAATTTTCCCCAATGCGGACTTTAATGAATTCCCCAGATTGTTCTTGAATAGGCACACCTATTTGCGCATAACCGTGTTGATGCTTCCCGCTTAGGATATTGACTCCGCTACCAATGGTGACATGATTCTCAAGAACCGCCTTACCAAGAATACAGTAACTCCCTATGTAATAACCTAATCCCAGTTCAGCCTCCGATTGAGAAAAAAAAGTGCCGAACCCAATATATCCATGGGAGGAACAGCGTTTTAGAGTCTGACAATAATATGCCACACGAAGATAACTGCCTGCCTTGCCAGGAACCAGCGCCAATAATTGAGCCTGGCCAGCAAATAGTGAAGACGATTGCGATAGTCGAAAAATCATGGCCAGCGGGAATGTGCAAATGAGAGCAAGGAGCTGTAATATTTTTTTCAATAACTCTTTCACCCGTGGTCTCCTACCAGCTTATGGTAAAGATTTTGATAGGCCGCAACCATCGACTCTTTTGCAAAAAGCTCTTGGACAATCTTTCTGTTTAGTGCGGAAACCGACTCATGATTCATTCGTAGAGCTCCAAGAATGCCTCTAGCAAGCCCTTCGCTTGCACTATCAAGGGAAATTACAAATCCATTGACTCCGCCTTGAACGGCCTCTCTCGCACCTCCAACATCTGTGACAACAACAGGCAGTCCGCATGCCAGATATTCAACTAACGCATTAGAAAAACTCTCCGAATGTGAAGCCAGGACACCCACATCCATATCCAAGAGAAGATCGGCAACATCCTCTCTCTTCCCAAGAAAGAAAACATATTTCGATAATGACAATTCGGAGGCCAACCGTTCAAGCCGTTTACGCTCTTGGCCCTCCCCGATAATTACGAAATAAACTGATGATATCTGGTCCGCAACTATTCTGGCTGCTCGCAGGAAAATTTCATGGCCCTTAACAGGCCTGAGGTTTGCCACGATGCAAACAAGTCGAGCACAATCTGGGGTATTATATTCCTTGCGGAGATTGACCTTCGCCTTACGGGACAAATCATAGTATTCTAACTCAATCCCATTCAGAATTACGGAAATTTTTTGCCCTGGAATTCCTTCTCGTTTCATAGCCCACTGCTTTGTGCTATGGGAATTCGCAATGAAATGGGTTGTCAAGCAATTCAAAAAACGAAGTTGAAGGAGTTCCAAAAGACCAATCCAATAACCCTGATTTCTTCTTGAGGAGATAACAGACTTTACACCAGCCAAACAACCAGCAACCACACCAATTTTGTTCGCATCCACGAAATAGGTCTGGACAATATCGATTCTTTCCTGCTTCAAATATCGTACAAATTTGAGAAGTTGCATGACGGAACGGAAACATCTTAGTGCCCCAAATTCAAGATCAATTAGGGGGCAGTCTTTAAATGTTTCCTTGAGCCAAGGGGAAGATCGAAGGACACAAAGATATGGTAAAAATTTACGTCTATCCAAATTACGTATGAGCAGCAGCAACTGCTTCTCCGTCCCTGCTGTCGGTGATTCAATTGTATCGATAACGAAGGCAATTTTAATCATACGTTGATCCATGGGTCTTGAGAAGTTTCATTCGAAATCTCTAAAAATAAATATTTCTTTTAAGAACCCCCACCCCAACGAAAAATGAATCCCAAAAAAAATCAACGGAAGAATAAATTTATATTGCCATCCGTTTCTCACGGAAATATCAGCGCTAAAATAAAGAATTAACCCAGCATAAAGTAAATACGGAAAAATAAACACGCCTGCTAAAACATTCGCAGTATCCGTTATAAAGACTCCCACGAAAACCATTATAATGGCAGCCAATCCAAGAACAAAAAATAAAGGCACAAGTTGGTTGAAAGTTAGCGCTTCAGGGTGCTTACGAACAAAACGCCTTCTCCCCTGCCCATAGCGGCATAATTGCCGGAATAGAGCGCTTAAAGATTCCCGAGGATAATATTGCACGGCAAGGGATGGCGCCGTGTAGCAAGTCAAGCCCGCCTTTTCGACCCGGTAGTTAAACTCCACATCCTCACAGGCATCAAATGTTTCATCAACATAGCCAACTTTCTCAAAAACATTTCTTCGATAAGCCGCACCATTGCTGGTTGGGCTGACAAAACCCTCATAATCACTGTATATGAATGAATCGCCACCGTGCCCTATTCGTGAAGCCCTGGCAAGCGCTACAGCTTTTTGAAAATCTGTGAGACCGGGAGGGTCCAGTGGTTGCGGCCTGCCGAGGCAGTCAGCCCCGGATTTTTCAAAACAATCCGCAATATTTCGAATTAACTGATTATTCGGCAGAAAACAATGCCCGTCAATGACCACAAAATATTCCCCGGAACCGGCTTTAAAGCCAATATTACGCCCTGCGCTTGATCGTTTCTTTGGATTTTCCAGCAATTTTATTTGCGAATGTTCGCGGGCCATACGCTGGACAATTTCCCTGGTGGCATCTTGGGACATTCCATCAACTACAATGATTTCCAAACGGTCCGCTGGATACTCCTGGGTAAGAAGCTGCCGCAATGTTCCTTCGATAAAACGTGCCTCATTATACACAGGCATAACAACAGTAACGACAGGAAAATTTGCCTTATCCGGCAATGCAGTTTTTTTCATATGGACAACAAAGTTCGATAAATACCCTGGAGATTAATTGATTGTTCCCCAAAACTAAATTCAGCCCTGACCCGATTGTATCCGGCCTCACCCATAACGCGCATTTTTTCCGGATCATCCAGACTTTTTGCAATGGCATTGGCCAGCAAATCAGAACGTTCTTTGTCCACCAAATATCCGTTTTCTCCGTCAACAACAAGCTCTGGAACACCTCCTACACTGGTCGCCAGAACAGGTTTTGCCAAGGCAAACGATTCAAGTATGACATTGGGAAGCCCCTCTGTTAAAGAGGGCAGAACCATAAGATCCATGGCCAGAAAAAACTCCTGAATATTCCTCTGAAACCCAGGGAAGCGGCATTTACCGTAAACGCCAAGCTTTTTCGCCTGCTCAATAAGGGCAGTATAACAGGGGCCATCACCGCAAAAAATAAAAACAGCCTCATTGCCTTCCTGATTCAATCTCGCCACGGCATCAACCAGGAAACGATGGCCTTTCTCTGGGCTCAGGCGGCCGGCCGCGACGACTATCTTCGCGTCAGAGGGAATATCGAACCGGGAATGTATTGCCTGTTTCGCAGCTTCAACCTGTGCATCATCCCTCGGCGGGACAACAACAGCATTGTGCACAACCCAACTTCGTCTCCCATCTACTCCAAAAGAGGCAAGTTTCTGCCTTTGTCCTTCGGAAACCGATATAATACCGTCAACTCTTTTTAAAACCTGCCTGTCAAGCCATTCATAAAAGGCGACTTTTTTGTTTTCCGCAGTATAACCCCGCGAAAAGGCAAGAACAGAGATTTTATTTTTCCGCCCGCAAAGCCACCCCATGACAGTCGCCTTATAACCGTGAACGCAGAGAATATCTATTTTATTTTTTTTGATAAAACTATCCAGTATGGATAAAGCCTTGAAGTCAATCGGACCAGCCATGGGGATGGCTTGAGTTGTAATGCCGACAACCGCAGCCTTTTCAAGAATTTCATTTTGTTCGCCTTCCATGAAAGAGGCGACAATGCCATAAAACTGTTCGGGATCCAAACGCTGAAGATGTTCAACTATTTGTTTCTCCGGTCCTCCATAAAAATTGGTGGCTATAAGGTGGCAAATCTTTATCGTCATTGTAATTGTTCGAAAAATCATTATGAGCGTGGCGTGCGGGCCCAATCATCCTTTTTAAACCCGATTAATCCAAGCATGGAAACAAACATCAGGTTAATAACCGTAACCGGGACTTGCATTAAGTAAAAAAATCTGCGCCAGGATAAACCAAACCGGTATATACCAACCACGAAATAGGCAATATACAAAAACGTTACAACAAGCGCGAAAATCAACAGAAAAGTTGAAAAATCTCCGGGTGCAAAAAAAACACATGCAATAGATACCAACACTGCCGCGCATAGCCCCAAAAGAAGAAGAGGTTTACTCAAAACAAGGAAAGACCAACCCGCATCAGCTACGGCCATATTTCTGTTTTTTACCCCCTCCAGTATCAGGTTGAAAGCTTCTTTTTTACCAAAACTCAGGTTGCCGCTGGCCCAACGGGTTCTCTGCACTTTGAGCTGTTCATGCGTTACCGGAAAAGGAGAAATTACCCGAACTTTTTTTAAAAATTTTATTGCATAGTTCGCCTTGATCAGAGACAAGCTGTATTCAATATCTTCTACGATCGAATGAGCATCCCATGGATACTTGCGCAAAACATCCGCCTTGATGGCCATTCCGGTTCCGCGAAGAATCACCGCCATGCCAAGCTGTGATTTAGGGGCATAAAATAATTCGTTCTCAATGAAATTCCCCACCGCGAGGGCATAACTCATCGGTGATTCATCAGGGTTTCCAACACAATAATTTATCTGTATAACCTCATCGCCTTGAGCTAAAACGACGGTAAGTTCCGCCAAAGTCCCCGCATCCAGCAGACAGTCCGCATCAACTACAAGTATTACATCAAAATCTTCCTGAAGAATACGGTCAAAAGCCCAAGCCAAGGCAAAGCCCTTTCCTTTATTGCTGTCATCAAATCTTTCAAAAACTGCAACGTCGTGTTTCCTCGCCATATCCGCAGTTTTATCCGTGCAATTATCGGCAACGACAAAAATTTGATATTTATCAGCAGGGTATTCCAAGCCTTTACAAGAGGAAAGGGTTGCTGCAATGACATCCTCTTCATTATGCGCAGGAATGACAATGGCAAATGTAATTTTTTTATTACCCTTTATCGTTTCATCCTTTGCCCGGGAAAAAGAGGCGAAAAGTAAAAACCAGTAATAGAGACAAACGACTGACAACAAAAAAAGGATAATGATACAAAAGAGTTGCAGCAGCATAGCTAATTAAGAAAATTCCTACTTATTTTGATTACTCTTATTTTCAAGCAGTGATTTGAACCCTATTAATATCATCAACCCCAAAACAAAAACAAGCCACCCGGAAAAATCGTGAAGAAACCCCTGTGCCACTCCTTCGCCGAACCTGTGCGCAAGGGCCGCAGTACCCGTTAATCGGATGATATTAGCCAGTACAGCAATCGGTGCAGCAGCAAGAAAAAGAAGCCATTTTTTTATGACGGTTCCTTTTGCCATATAGGCAAGAACCGCACTCAGCGCGAACATAGTCACAAGTGACCGCAGCCCCGAGCAGGCATCAACTACTTCGAGAGTTGTTTGAGCGAGATGCAAAACATTCCCCTCACGGAAAATAGGGATTCCCAAGGCAAGGATCACCTTTTCAGTAATTGCGGATGCAAAGAGCTGCATCGGAAAGGCAAATTTGTTCCAGATAATAGCGGGAACAGGAATCATAAAAAAAAGATAGACAAGAGGAAACCAAATCTTTTTTGCAAATTCTTTCCCTGCCAAAAAAAGAGCTGCCCCAAAAAGGACAACAATCATTGAAGTTCTTTGCAGGAAATATTCGGAACCTATTTTCGCAACAACAAGTTGCATGAGGCCGATGATTATCAGGACAAAGCCCCAATTTGTCGGGAGGATACGCCCCTTCTTAAGTTCATCTCGCATTTCATAAATAAGATATGCGGATATAAACGGAATGAAATAACCGTGCGAGTAATTATCGTTAACCTCCCAGTCTGCTATCATTGTCAGGATAAAAGGATAGTAGAGGAAAGCAAACGCCGCAAAAAAAATAATTGCCTGCACACCCAATTTTCCGTGTGTTGCATTCATCTGAAAAGGCTTCGTCATATTTCTTTCCCCGGCAGGTAATCCTGAAGTGTAACCATGACATCTTCCGCAAACTTTTTCACAAGCTCTTCAGTTTCCCGGATATTCTCTTCCCTGGTCGGCGCCATGATACGAATAAACGAGCCATCCCGGCGCTGCTTGAAGAGGGCATCCAGAACTGTATAGATTTTATCCCAGTACTCGGAATAAATTATTCTGCCTCGATTTTGAAACCAATACAACGTTATTTGCCGGTCAGCACCGTTCTGGATAATCATGGAATTTATGATGGATGATGGAGCGGATTGAGGCTGCAACCGGACAGTTGAGAGCTCAGCAATTCCCCAGCCACCCCCAGGAAGGCAGTTGCGCGGTGAATGGTATCCGCCGGTTACGCCAATGGAAGAAAAGTAACTTACATATAAATTCACAACTGTTCCATTTCCAGAAGCATAATTGTACTCGATGTAATCGTTTACACCCAGCATATCGATTGTTGGCTGCGACAGCGTCTTTGAACTGACAACCTTCCATTCTCCTATTTGCGTGGGGAACTGAGATAGAGGTTTTAGAATGGGAACATCTCTGACCGCTTGGCTAAGGTGTATCGCCAGGTATGTAAGACCGAACAAGAGCAGTATGATAGTTAAGCGAAACGAAGGCTTTAATTGCATGGTGATTTCCCAGCGACTCTTTTAATGTTCATCCGGTTAATAATCAAGTATTCCAACATAATTCGCTCAAGCCGATGTTGAGCTTAAGGAACACAAAAAAAACGGGCTGTAGTTGCAATTATCTCTTTTATGCTCTCCTCTTCATTTTTTTGTTTTTCGTTAAACTTCCTCAACTGTGTCAATCAACCAGTCACTCCCATCGGTCCAAAAACAAAATCGTTGAGCAATCTTTCCAGCCTCTGCCTGGTTTTGTGCAGGTTGTTGTAATGCCGGAATTTCGACAATTTCCCGGCATGGTTGAAGCGGGGCTGGCTCGGATCGATTTCCCAGGGATGGAGATAAAAAACAAAGGGCTTGCGCTCGTCGCTATTAATTTTTTTCAGGGCCATTTTCGTAAACCAGTAAGGGAACAGGCGGAAATAGCCGCCGCCGGCCACAGGAATTTTTCTTCCCAGGAAAAGCGACGTGGAAATAGGATATTCCATCATGTCATGGTTTGGCAATTTATATTCGAAACGGGGGGCGTCCGGAATACCGTAGTTGTCATGATAAATGGGAAAGATGCTTGAATCGTATTTGAAGCCGAGTTCCTCCAGAATATCCAAGGCCCAAAGCGATTTTTTTGTTATCGAATAACTGGGGGCGCGGTAGCCGACGACCGCCTTGCCTGTTATTTCTTCAAGAATATCCTTGGCCCGCCGGGTGTCTTCCCTGAATTCAGCGGGCGAAAGATCATAAATTTTTCTGTGCAGATAGCTGTGGCAGCCTATTTCGTGCCCATGCCGGACAATTTCTTTTACCAGCGCCGGACAGCGTTCGGCAATCCAGCCGACAATAAAAAATGTGGCTTTGACATTATGGGCAGCCAGCAGATTTAAAATATTCCCGGTGTTGTTTTCCACCCGCAAATCGCACCCTCCCCATTCTCGGGGAGAAATTACTTTTTCGAATGCCGCAACCTGAAAATAGTCTTCAACATCAATGGTGAGGTAGTTGGTTGGCTGGTTCAATTTGTTGTTTGGTCTAATTGGTCTGATTGGTCGGGTTGGTTGGATTGGTTTTCTCCGCATTCCGAAATCCCAAATCCCAAATCCGCTATTGCATGACATCGAACATAACCACACCCTGCGGTCTCCGATGCCGTATTTGCCTCTTTCTCACAAAAACATGCGATAATCAGCACGAAGAGCATCTGCCAGTCTTTTGGCCACCTCTTTGCCGATGGGACGCTTCCCGTTTTCCATCTCCGAAATATGCCGTTGGGGGATACCTGTCAATTCCGATAATTGCCGTTGTGTAAGGTTTTCCCGGTGTCGATAACCACGCAGCGCAATCTGCTGCTCTTTTCCCGCATACTCTGGGAATACTTCGGCGATGGTATAGGTACGCTCTTCCGCCTCGTCGATCGCCTTAGCATACTCTCTCACCTTTGCCGCATTACTGCGATGAACCCGCACACGAATCGTCACATAGTCTTTATCAATATGGTGCTTTCTCATGGGTTCCGGCATAAACCACCTCCACCAAACAAATTTCCCCTTTGCATTCCCGCCATACGGCCACATCATAGGTTGGTTTCCCCTTCTTCAAATGGCAATGATGCTCCGAGTTGGACAATTTGGAGTAATTCGGCCAGTCTCCGCGTATTGGCCCTCTTGCCTCGATATCACGAACCAACTGAAACAGGATTTCGCGCACCTTGACGGGCAGCTTCTCCTTCTGCTTCCGCGCCCTTCAGGTGAATTCTACTACCCACTTCACAATATATACCAATTATTAGATTTCTGTTGGGTTGCGCTGCGCTTAACCCAACCTACAAACTTGCCTTGACGATGCGGAAGGTCTCTTCGTAGATGGTTTTGCGCGGGCCGAGGGCCACCCCCTCGATGATTCCCTTAGCGGAAATGCGGTAAACAATCCGCATGTTCTTGACCCGCAGATTTCTGTTGGGTTGCGCTGCGCTTAACCCAACCTACAAACTCTCCACCGCATGAATAAGCGCTTAATTCTTTCTTCCAGCTTATACGGGCATTTCTTCGTTTACTGCCGATCCCGCACCAGCTTCCAGGCATCAAACTCGGACAACTTCAGCCGATACATGGCCACATTGCCCTCATGCAAGCGCTGCAAGGCATCCTGCACCATCTTGGCAAACATGGCGGAGTCACTGCCCGGCACCAACTGATCGGCCAGTTGGTGAACATTCTGAGCGGAAGGCTCCTTACTTTCTCGAACAATAGACTGCACGGCATCGATCAAGGTCTCCCGGTAGCGGATGCGTAAAGGATCAGGCTCAGCCATGGTCTGGGTGATGGCGAGATAGCGCTGACAGGAACGCTCATAAGCCCAAACAAAGACATCGCGCAACAGGTCAACCTGGTTGAGCTCATAGACGCCTAAAGTGCCGTCCACATATGCCTGTTCCGGCACATCGACGAAAGACAGCGGACAGAGGTTGTGGCGAAAGAGCGGAATGTTGGCCCCCAAGCGGGAGACCCGCTTGTTGACATCCTCGAATGGCTGGAGATACGGCAACTGGACCATCACGAAAAAGGCTTGCTCAAAGGGGTCGGGGATGGCAGCACCCTTCGCGAGCAGCAAACGGAAGCAGTCCTCCAGAACTTGGGGCATGGCCAACGGGTGGAAGACCGAGCCCGCGATGTCTACCGGCCGGCGACGTAAGCGCCCGCAGGCGTCTTCATCGTGGAGCAGGTTTTCCGACAACAGGGCGTGCAGGTTGAGGAAGGTGAAGGGATTGAACCCAACCTGATCGACCTCTTCGATAAGCATTTCGATGGCTGCCTTGTGATTCAGGATCATCTGGGTTTCCTGAATATCCTTGCCTGCCGCCGCCTGTCCAAACTCGATCAGATTTTTGGTATCGAGACGGCTGTAAGTGTTGCCCTCCAACCTGGACGAGGCCCAGGAGAGATCAACCAGTAAACGATTCAGGAGTTCCCGGGCATAGGTTCCTGCCGGCCGTTGGTCAGGCGAGGTACTGCCCATGGCATGGAGGTCGGCCCGCAGTGACTCGGGGAGATAGAAGGTAACGCCTGGCTCGTAGTCCTCAAGGAACGTCCGCTGATACCCGACAGGCTGCCGTTGCATCAGGGGACGCCGGATGAGATCGCAAATGATGCCGCCTTCTCGCGAAACCGGGATATATGGTTCAGTCTCGACACGACCTGCCCCTTTTGCCGTGCGGTCTCGTCTGCCGCGCAATTCGTTTGGGGCGCGCTTGTAAACCAGAGCGATGCTTTCGCCTTCGGTCGTGATGCGTGCATCCACCATGAGGCGTTCCAGGCGGCGCTGCAAGGTACGACGGTTGAGCATTTTCGGCAGGCGGCGGTGGAGGGCCTCTTCCAGGGCTGAGATGCCGATACCCTCGGGATGCTCTGAAATTACCCGTTCGATCAGCTCTAATTCTTCAGCAGGCACACTACGCGACATGAAAGTTCCCCTTGATGGCTTCGTTGCATGGTTTCCCCCGGCCGGCAACGGCAGGAACGACACAAAAGAGTGACATCATAATGGCATACGTTAATGTCGCGCGTCAACAATAATTTGAATAACCATATCGCTCAAGATTTCTGTTGGGTTGCGCTGCGCTTAACCCAACCTGCAAACTCTTCACAGATGGTTTTGCGCAGGCCGGGAGCCACCACCTCGATGATTCCCTTGGCGGAAATGCGGTAAACAATCCGCATGTTCTTGACCCGCAGATTTCTGTTGGGTTGCGCTGCGCTTAACCCAACCTACAAACTCTTCATAGATGGTTTTGCGCAGGCCGGGAGCCACCACCTCGATGATTCCCTTGGCGGAAATGCGGTAAACAATCCGCATGTTCTTGACCCGCAGTAGGTTGGGTTGAACAAAGTGAAACCCAACCTACAACTCTTCATAGATGGTTTTGCGCAGGCCGGGAGCCACCACCTCGATAATTCCCTTGGCGGAAATGCGGTAAACAATCCGCATGTTCTTGACCCGCAGCAGGTAGGTTGGGTTGAACAAAGTGAAACCCAACATCTTTCAGAACTCCATGCCAACCGGGTTCCCGGATTTCATTTCACCATCTGCCCCCCAATCGGCCGAGTACACCCCTGCGGACACAAATTTTGCAAAACTTGAATAGGGCCAATGCAAAGGGCTGGAGACGAGTCCATGCTTGACCGGGTTATAATGGATATAATCTGCGTGATAATGAAAATCCTGTTCATCACGGATCAGATGCTCCCAGAAACGCCGCTGCCAAACCGCCTGCTCCCCTTTCGACTGCCGGGAAAAACTTGCTTCACCTTTGTGTTTGCCATCGCATTTTCGGGTAAACGCCCCCTTTATTAATCGCCAGCGCCGTGAAAAATCATTGTCCCCCGCAGGCAGGGTCCAGATGCAGTGGAGATGATCCGGCAGCACAACCATGGCATCAATGGTAAAAGGGTGACGGGCAAGCACATCCCGGAAAACGGCACGCAGCAGATCGATGTTTTCCGGTTCACAAAGAATCTTCCGCCGTTGATGGGTAACAACCGTGAAAAAATAACTTCCGCCCTTTATATTCGCCCGTCGGTATTGCATTGACGATCTTTTCCCGAAATTTTATTGACGGAATCGATTTTTGTTTCTGTTGGGTTGCGCTGCGCTTAACCCAACCTACAAACTTGCCTTGACGATGCGGAAGGTCTCTTCATAGATGCTTTTGCGCGGGCCGAGAGCTACCACCTCGATAATTCCCTTGGCGGAAATACGGTAAACAATCCGCATGTTCTTGACCCGCAGGCTACGGAGTCCGGCAAGCTCCTCGCGCAACATCTTGCCGCAGTGCGGGTCACCCACCAGCATGGCAAAGGCTGCCTTGAACCGTTTTTTCAGTTCAGGATGAAGGCCGCGCACCAGCGCGGCCACTTCCTCCGGCATCCGTATGATATAATGGTCCACCTGGTTAGCCGAACAGTTCGTCCAGGGTATAGAGCCTTGCCTTTTTCTTCTTGAGCGCGGCCAGCCCCCCCTTGATCTCCGCCATCAGCTCGGTATCGTTCTTCACGGCAATAGTCTCACGCCATCCCTCGAATTCCTCCGGACAGACCAGTACCGCGGCAGGCTGGCCGTTCTTGGTGATGACCACCTCTTCGTGGGTGATCTGCAACGCCTCCACCAGGGCGCTCAACTTCATCTTCGCTTCCGAGAGGGAAAGGGTTTTCATGTTTGACTCCTATTCAGGTTGACCATAATTAAGCCCATTATAGCCGCCTGTGCACCGAAAAGCAAGCCGGTCAATGCGAATTGAGATTTCTGTTGGGTTGCGCTGCGCTTAACCCAACCTACAAACTTCCCACTTAGCCTTTTCGGTCGGCAGGAGATGAAAAAAAGCACGGAAATCAAGAAACCGCATATCCCCGTTTACCCAGCGCATCCGCCAGGGCGGCCCTGGCCTCCTCATCTCCGTGGACAAGCTTGATTTTCGCCGGCTTTGCGGGCATTGACTCCACCCAGTCGAGCAAACCTTTCTGGTCGGCATGGGCGGAATAGCCGGTCAGATGTTCGACCCCGGCGCGGATGATGACCTTTTCACCATGCAGAAAGACATACCCGCCCGGCGTGCCGCCGTATCTGACGATATCATGCCCCGGCGTTCCCTTGGCCTGGTAGCCGACAAAAAAGATGTCGTTTCGTGAATCCGGCAAGCCCTGTTCGAGGTGATCGATAATCCTGCCGCCGGTGCACATGCCGCTGCCGGCAATGATGATGGCCGGGCCGGGAATTCCCAGCAGGGTTTTATGATCTTTATATGTTTCGACGCTGTAAAGACGGGAAAAATCAAAGGGATGGTCACCCGCGGCGAGATGTTTCTTCGACTCACTGTCCCAGAAAGGGGAAAGCCGGGAGTAGACATCGGTGATTTCCAGGGCCAACGGCGAATCGACAAACACCGGAATCCTCCTTGCCCGCCATTTTTCCTCAGCAAATATCCGGTCCAGCTCAAAGAGAATCTCCTGGGTGCGGCCCAGGGCAAAGGCGGGGATAAAGACCTTGCCGTTATCCGTCAGGGCCCGTTCAAGCTTGGTCGAAAGGCTTTCGATGCGCTCGTTCCTGCTTTCATGGAGCCGGTTGCCGTAGGTTGATTCAAGAATCAGCAGATCACACGTTTCCGGCGGATCCGGATCGGGAATAATCGGGGTGTCCCTGTTGCCCAGATCACCGGAAAAGATGATGGCGAAGCCCTTTCCATCAACCTCCGGAACAACAAAGCGGATAAAGGCCGACCCAAGGATATGGCCGGCGCGTCCCAGCTTGAAAGACACTCCCTTCTTCAGCTTGAACTCCTGCTGGTATTCAAAGCCCCAGGAAAGCTCGTCGATACGGCCGGCCAGCCTTTTTATTTCCCGTTCATCAAGACGGCCGAAGCCCATGGCGTCGGTCAGCATGGGTTGCAGAAGCGCTTTCGTCGGATGCGAGCAGATAATTTCACCGGCAAAGCCGTTTTGGATCAACTCCGGCAACCGGCCGATGTGGTCGATATGGGCGTGGGTGAGAAAAAGATAGTCAACCCGAGAAGGCGCAACAGGCCATTGCTCCATGGGAAGGAAGGAATCCCCGCCCTGGGCCGCGCCGCAATCGACCATGATGGTGAGTCCTGCCGCCTGCAGCAGATGGCAGGAACCGGTGACGCTGGTTTCACCGCCGAGATGGGTTAAGGAAATTGGCATTGGTATTGAGTTATTTAAGTTTAATGGACGACTTCTTCCCCTGCCAGGTACTGATCGAGCACGGGCAGCAAGGCCTTGGCAAAGGCAAGTTGCTTGGCGACATCAGCTTCATAATCATTGCCCGGACCGGTTATGCGGATCGCGGATTGTGTTTTATACGATGCGGACCCACTTTTTCTGCACATCACGCCAGAAAGCAGTCGGGTTAGCATCCATCCGGGCAATCTCTTCCGGCGTATAGACAAGAATATCCAAAGGAACTCCCAAATCAAAGAGTCCGACAAATTCAAAGGGGCGCTCAGGAAAAGGCGTTGCCGTCTTTTTGATAACCACCAGATCGATGTCGGACCAGGCGCCTGCTCCTCCGCTTGCCACGGATCCGGCAATATACGCCTTTTCCACATTGCGGTTTTTCAGACCGGCCGCAAGAAACTCCCTGATCTCATCAAAGGTGAAATCAAGCACCGAGACCTTTGGTCTGCTTTTGCCGAGTGAGCTAGCCTGTTTCATGGATGCAATTCATTGTCTTTGCAGCATTCCCCAATTTACCGCATCCTAGCAATTTTGAATCCGTTTTTTGATCTCCTGAAGAATTTCCTTTGCCGCCCGCAGGGCCAGGTCCCCCTGCTCTTCCGTCAGAATATCAAAAGGCGCGCCATCTGGAAAGGCATCCGGGTAACGAGCGGAAATATAATAAATATCAAGCTGCCGGGCATGCTTCTCCAGCATCCCGTTTTCCCCAAGATCCTTGACGATGCGAAAAAGAGAATGGGTGCGAATCTGATCAAACCCCTTGAACAGACAATAGCCCTTCAACGCCTTTTCAGCGCACTGCTGGCAGATAAAGCAAACCTGTGAGAAAAACCCTCCTTTCATGGAATGCTCCGCCCATTCAAGGTCATTTTCCGCCTGACGCAGCCAGTCACCGTATCTTCCCATGTGTTTCATTATTAATCAGAATTCACGCCACTATGAATTTAAACAGCAATACACCTGGTCATTCATCTTAAATGTCCATGGTGCATCCTGTCAAGCATCTTCCGGATACACTGCCCCCGTCTCCTTGCCGCGGCCCGATTCCGGAAAAATGGATTTTCCGCCGCATATGCAAGCCCCCCTGGGAACACAGATAAATCATGAAAAAACAACATATTACAACACAAATCATTGAGACGCTTCTCCTCTTCCGTTGTCATTTCCGGAAAAAAACCAGTTTTATGCATTCCCCCTCTCCCTTTCGCGATTTGTTTTCCCCCTTTTCCCCACGTAATTCTTCCGTGCGGACCACGGTATCCCCTCGAAATCCTGACAGAAAACAACGCATCCTTATTTCCCCCAAAAAAACATTTCAAAATGGCACACTAAATGCTATACAAAAGACACAAGCATTTAGACTTAAAATTCATGTTTCATTTGCAAATGAACTAAAAGGAGAAGAAAAGATGAAAAAGACAATCGCAAAAGGTTTGGCCCTCGCTTTCGCGGGCTCGTTGTTGATGGCTGGGAGCGCGCTGGCGTTGCCGAGTAACTTATACGACATCACTGGTATTGACGGAACAGCAGGCTATACTGATACTGGCGCTCAGTCAGTAATCCTTTCCGACACTGACGGCGCAACTGACGATGCAACTGCATTCTTGATGTTTGAGTTGGCTGGCTATGCCGGAACTAACGAATTTGGTATCTACGGTTTTACAGACAATGGTGACGGAACGTACGCCATCGGTGAAGACTTAATGCTTTTTAACGGAAGCGCAACTCCTCTTACATCTGTAACACTGTTATTTGACCTTGTTAACAATACAGTTACAAACCAGAGTACCAGTGTTACCAAAAACATCGGTACTAATTTTGGTTTCTATCTTGACACGAATCAGACAGACGGCATATTTTATTCACACACTTATTTCAATACCGCTGACAATAAAGATCATGCAATGATTTTTGACACATCGGACAACTCAGTAGGAGCACTCTTGGGCTCCGATGTCGTTGTGGCATTTGAAGATTTATTAGACCTTGGGGATCAAGATTATGATGATATGGTTGTGGGCGTAACAGACGTCACTCCGGTTCCCGAGCCGGCCACCATGCTGCTCATGGGTAGCGGCCTTGCCGGTCTTGCCGGTGCAGCACGCCGCCGCAAAAAAGCATAATGAGTTCACAGATATCAATAAAAAAACCGTTACTTCTTTCGGAAGTAACGGTTTTTTTATTGGCTGGTGCGGGAAATACCCTCACCCCGACCCTCTCCCCGCTTTGACGGGGGAGAGAGAGATTCCGTCAAGTGGCCCTCTACAACAAAAAAAAGCGGCAAAGAATGCCGCCCCAACGAACAAACTAATCGAACCAATTCAACCAGCCCGCCTTTCCAGCCCCACCAGAAGGACACTTGAGCGCAGCAGAGTTTAAAAAATCATTTAATCACTTCAGCAAGTTGCATGTCTGTACGTAGAATTTTATTGACTACAGAGGTGATATCCGTTTTTCTTTTTTTCGCAATCCCTTGCACGAATGACAAAATCTCATCATCGAGATACACGGGTATCATCAACTTTGCATCTTTATTGAAAAATTTTCCGCGCTCTCCTTTTGAAAAATCATATTCCTTTCTCATGTCATTTCACCATATTGCTTTTTTTCCGATTTTGTTGCTTTTCTGCTGGAAAAAATTCGGATAACGCCCTCCCCGTTCTCTGTTTTGTATGTATGGCAAGTAACCAGCAATTTCCCCTTTTGAGAGATGCCTAAAGTTATCCATCTATTTTCCGATTGACTATGGTCCGGATCAAATATTGTAAAGGCTTGGGGATCACAAAAAACTGTGGCTGCATCCTCAAAACTGACGCCATGCTTTTCTTTGTTTAATTTTTCTTTGTCAGGATCCCAGTCAAAATTATATTTCATACTATTGCTATAAGTCCTGTAGGTCGGCATCCCCATGCCGACACGTCCTGTCGGGAAAGGATTCCCGACCTACAAATGAAACGCGGGATGATGCGTGACGACACTAATCGAGCCCCTTACATCATCGGCAGCCCCAGATGCGAACCGATGGCCTGGGTCATACGAAAATCACTGAAGGCAAGCCCGGCCTGAAACAGCGATGAACCATTCTTGGGCTCGCACCATTTCACCTCGCCGACTCCGGCCAGATCCGGAACGGTAAAACCGGAGTCAAACTCAAAACATATCAAGGAATCACGCGGCAACTCCCGACTGCTTTGCAGCCGCATGCCGCCCAGACTCAGATCAATGGTGATCGCGTTTTCATCAAGCAGCTCCAGAGGCCGACGATCCTTATCACACAGCGACACCCGGAGAGGCGTTCTGTCATCGACACGGCGAAACCGGCGTCTGCCGCCATCCACGATATAGCCGAATTTTTTTGCCGTGTCCTGCAGCAACTCACAGCCGCGAATGTACTGATGACACAGGGTATATTTCGGCGACGAACAGAACATGTCTATATGTTCCGGCATCGGGATATATAATCCGCCCTTGGTCATCCTGCACTCATGACTGATAGTTACCCAGTATGGGCATTGTTTATTCGCGGGCTGCCTTGAGTCAATGCTCATCTCAAAATCATCCTTATGCTCTCATATTATTGCTTTGCGCCAGTAAATACTTAAAATACATGCAATAAAAGTGCCGCCAAAGAGCACGGGTTCCCGAGAATAACGAAACAGGCTACACCTTGCACGGGAAGAGGGGAAGCCCGTTCGCTACTTTGCCATTTTCGCGGAAATATTATAGCGCTTCATCTTGTCATACAAGCCGGTCTTGCCGATTTGCAAGTCGTTTGCCGCAAGCTGGACATTGCCGTCATGCTTTTGCAGGCAATTGAAAATAAGCTCGCGTTCCAAATCGCCGATAATGTCTTTCAGCGCTTTATCCCCTATCTGCTCGAAATATTGGCCGATAGAGCCGTTATGCCGGGAAGAGGATGCCTTGGTGTCGAACACCAGATCCTGTTCGGTGATAATGGAATTTTTGCACATGAGAACCGCGCGCTGGATAACGTTTTCCAGCTCGCGCACATTTCCCGGCCAACTGTGGAGCAACAGGCGGTTGATGATGCTGTCCGGCAGGAAATCCACATCCTTTTTGAAAGCCTGGCGGTAATGCTTGACGAAATAGGTCGCCAGATCGACGATGTCCTCTTTTCTTTCCCGCAGCGGCGGAATCCCGATATTGATGATATTGAGGCGATAGTAAAGATCAAGGCGGAATTTGTTGTCCTGCACGGCCTGGGCCAGATCGACATGGGTGGCGGCGATGACCCGCACATCGACATTGACCGGGCTATTGCCGCCCACCCGGATGACCTCGCCGTTCTGCAGGACGCGGAGCAGGGAGCCCTGCATTCTCGGGCTGATATCGCCTATTTCATCAAGAAAAATGGTGCCGCCGTCGACAATTTCAAACTTGCCTTTTTTACGGCCCGCCGCACCGGTGAAAGCGCCTTTTTCATAGCCGAACAGATCACTTTCCAGCAGGTTGTCATTGATGGCATTGCAATTTACCTTAAGGAACGGTTTGTCGGCCCTGGTGCTGCATTTCCTGATGAGATTGGCCACCAGCTCCTTGCCGGTGCCGGATTCGCCGGTAATCATAATGGTGGCGTCCGAACCGGCCACCTGATCGATCATCTCCCGCAATTCCCGCATTTTCCGGCTGGAGCCGATCATTTCATCGGCCTTGTCCTTGTTCTGCAGTTTGCGCTTGAGAACGTTAATTTCCCGAAACAGATTTTGCTGGATCTTTTCGCTTTCCTTTAACTCCGCTATCTTCTGTTGGAGAATTTCTTCGATATTGTTGTGAAAACTGAACAACTCCAGTTCATGCTGCTTGCGGCTGGTGATGTCACGCATGACGAGCATTACCAGCCGATCACCGAGATAACCCTGGAAAGGGGCAAAACTGTATTCAACATCAACCGCGCCTATGCGGGTTTCTTCCAGCCCGGTTTTTTGTTTTTCACTCACGGAAAGGATAATAGGACAGCACTTCCGGCAGCGATCATCGGCATTGCAGAGATGCTGACGGCAATCACGGCCGGACAAATTACCAAAGACGGCAACAGCGCTGGGATTCATGTATTCGATGATACAATCCTCCCTGACCAGAACAACCATCTCGGGCATCACATCAAGCAATGCCCGCCAGTTCCTGACCAGGCGGTCTATTTCTTCCTTGGTTTTAAGGAGTTCGAGGTTCAGGCTGTCCATTATCTACATTCTGGCCTTCAAAGGAAAACGCTCCGGATGCTCTATAATTTCCAGCGTCAAATCGATATCAGCTTCCGGCCAGAAATAATGCCCGGGCGAAGGTTCCTGCACATTTATAATGGCTCGGACTGACAGATCTTTAAACCAAGGAAACTCCTCATACGACATAAACAACTCCCTTCCTTGCGCCAAAAGCCATACACCATGGGAAGAGATGTGCGTCACCTCAACTTCCGAAGTGATTTTTCCATCCGTCGCTGATATCATTACTATATTCCTCAATGAGAGATTCAATTTCCTTTAACTCTAATCTCGAGAACCTGTAATTTTTTGCGAGTTCGATTTGCGGCTCAAGCCAGAATTTTGCTTCTCCATTTTCCGACACAACATGAATATGCATTCTGGATTCTTCCCTTGAGAAGAAAAAAAACCTGTACCCTTTCTTTTTAAATAAGGTGGGACTCATATAAAATTAAACTATTTCCCGCGGGATTATTATACCACAAAAGGGTTCAACACCGTCAATACCGACTCCATCAGCCGACACTATCTTGTCGGTAAAGGGTTCCCGACCTATAACTTAAGGGACTTTCCCCCTCTACCCTCTTCCGACGCCAAAATAGGCAAAACCGGCTTCTTTCATTTTTTGCGGATTATACACGTTGCGCAGATCAACGAAAACAGGTAATTTCATCCTGGATTTCACTTCCTCAAGATCAAGGGCGCGGTACTGATTCCATTCAGTAAACAGCACCACGACATCGGCATTGTCGCATGCCTCATAGGCATTGCCGACATACCTGAACCCAGGGAACATCTTCGCCGTTTCAGCCATTCCCTGCGGATCATGGGCCTGGATTTTCGCCCCTTTTTCAAACAGCGGAGGCAGAATGGTCAAGGCCGGGGCATCACGCAGGTCATCTGTTTCCGGCTTGAAGGTCAAACCCAGAACGCCGATTGTCTTGCCCGCTTCGGAACCACCGAGCGCTTCACGAATTTTTTTCACCATCCGGGCCTTCTGCGCGGCATTGATTTCCACCGCAGCCTCGACGGAACGCACGGCCACCCCGTTTTCCTGGGCGATGCGCAGCAGGGCCAGGGTGTCCTTCGGGAAGCAGGAACCGCCGTACCCTGGTCCGGCATGCAAAAATTTGCGCCCTATCCGGCCATCAAGGCCGATGGCCTTGGCCAGATCCACCACATCGGCACCCACCGCTTCACAGACGTTTGCCATTTCGTTAATGAATGATATTTTCATCGCCAAAAAGGCATTTGAGGCATACTTGATTAATTCCGCCGTTTCGAGACCGGTAACGACAAAAGGGGTGGAAATGAGATAGAGAGGATTATAAACCTCTTTCATGACCTCCGTCGCCTTTTCCGACTCCACCCCGATAACCACCCGGTCCGGCCGCATAAAATCGCTTATTGCCGCACCTTCCCGCAGAAATTCCGGATTTGACACAACATCAAATTGCGCTGCCGGATTTGCTTCCTTGATGACCCGAGCCACCTGGCGGGCAGTGCCGACCGGCACCGTGCTTTTGTCCACCACAACCGTATAATTTTTTATATGCCGGGCAATATCCCTGGCCGCCTCATAAATGTATGTGAGATCAGCGTATCCGTCGCCACGGCGCGAGGACGGTGTTCCCACCGCAATGAAGACGGCCTGTGCCTTTGACACGCTCTCCGCCAGATTCTCGGTGAAAGACAAACGGCCGTCTTTGACATTCTTGGCCACCAAGGCATCGAGGCCAGGCTCATAAATCGGGATCTCGCCTTGCCGCAAGCGATCAATTTTGGCGACATCCTTGTCCATGCATGTCACCCGGTGGCCGAATTCCGCCAGACATGCGCCGGTAACCAAACCGACATAGCCGGTCCCTATCATTGTTATGTTCATTGTTTTGTTCTTTTTGTCTTATTAGTCTTATTGGTCCAACTGGTCTTGTTGGTCCAACTGGTCTTTTGCCTTCTTGTATCTGACGCAACCAGAAACGGCGAGTTTCTACAGGGACATCATACAAAATGGCCCAATAGTTCAGCTCACGGGCCGGCAATTCATTTTTCATTTTTGTCTCTTTCTCAAACGCCGTAGTATTGCCTGTACCAATCAACAAACTTCCTCAATCCTTCTTCAATGGTCGTACTCGGCTTAAACCCCACATCCCTGACCAGATCAGCGACATCGGCATAGGTGGCCGGCACATCCCCATTCTGCATGGGCAGGAATTCCTTTTGCGCCTTCCGGCCCAGGCAATTTTCCAGCACCTCGATGAAGTGCATCAGGTCTTCCTGCTGGTTGTTGCCGATATTATAGATGCGGTAGGGGCAATAACTGGTGGCCGGATCGGGGTTTTCCCGGTCCCACCCGGCATTTTCCCGCGGGACGTTTCCGATGACGCGAACAACACCCTCGATGATATCATCGATATAGGTAAAGTCACGTTTCATTTTGCCGTGATTGAACACATTGATCGGTTTGCCCGCCAAAATGGCTTTGGTGAAAAGGAAATAGGCCATATCCGGCCTGCCCCACGGGCCATACACCGTGAAAAAACGCAATCCGGTTGCCGGCAGGCCATAAAGGTGACTGTAGGTGTGGGCCATCAGCTCATTTGATTTCTTGGTTGCCGCATAAAGAGAGACGGGATGATCAACATTATCATGCACCGAAAACGGCATTTTCGTATTGCCGCCGTAGACGGAACTTGATGAGGCAAAGACAAGATGTTTCACCTTGCCGTGCCGGCAGCCTTCCAGGATGTTGACAAAACCAACCACGTTGCTGTCCACGTAAGAGTGCGGATTTTCAAGGGAATAGCGCACGCCGGCCTGGGCGGCAAGATTGACCACCGCGTCGAATTTATTAGCGGCAAAAAGTGCGGCCACAGCCGATCGATCAGCCAGGTCAATTCCGACAAAGGAAAACCCAGGGATGCCGACAAGCTGCTCAAGCCTGGCTTTTTTCAAGGCGGGATCGTAATAGTCATTGAGGTTATCAAGGCCGACAACCTCCATCCCTTCAGTAAGAAGCCGCTTGGTCAGATAAAAGCCGATAAAACCGGCACCACCGGTGATAAGAATTTTTTTTATTTCCACAGCGTTCCTTTTTTATCTCCGATATCGTCGAGATTACACAAATGCCATGACTATGAAGAATTCAATCCGCGATCATTTCAAACTGCCCACATACCACTGGGCTGCTTGATCAAGCCCTTCTTTTACCGAAAATTGCGGTTTATACCCAAGCAGTTTTGCCGCCTTGCCTATGTCAGCCAGGGAGTGCCGTACATCGCCGGGACGAAAATCTCGGTACTGCGGACTCATTGGGGCAATCGCCGGAAGGATGGCGCGAACCCGCTGCTCGATCATGTGAAACAGCTCATTCAAGGTTGTTCTTTCACCAAAAGCAACATTATAAACCTGATTCAAAGCCTCGGGATTTTCGCAAGCAGCGGCCAAGAGATTGGCCTGCACACAGTTATCAATATAGCAGAAATCGCGACTGGTCTCGCCATCTCCGTAAATGTACGTTTGTTCTCCCCTGATGACCGCGGCAAACCACTTCGGCATAACCGCCGCATACGCCCCGTTCGGATCTTGTCGTCGTCCGAAAATATTAAAATAGCGCAAACCGATTGTTTGGAAGCCGTAAGTCCGGGCAAAAACATCCGCGTAAATTTCATTGACAAGCTTGGTCACGGCATAGGGGGAAAGGGGTTTGCCGATCTGATCCTCAACTTTGGGCAGGCCCGGATGATCGCCATAGGTTGAGCTGGACGCCGCATAGACAAACCGCTTTACCTTGGCATCACGGGCCGCGACCAGCATGTTGAGAAAACCGGTCAGGTTGTTTTCATTGGTCAGAATCGGATCATCAATGGAGCGGGGGACAGATCCCAGGGCCGCCTGATGGAGGACAAAATCCACTTGGCCGCAGAGATCCCGGCAGGTGGCAAGATTTCTGATGTCACCGTCGACGAACTGAAAGCGCTGCCATTGCTCCCGCCCAACCAACGCCTTAACCTGATCAAGGTTGTGCCGAAAGCCGGTGGAAAAATTATCCAGACCGATGACATGCTGATCAAGTTTGAGCAGGGTTTCCAGCAGGTTGGAACCGATAAAGCCGGCAACGCCGGTGACAAGCCAGCGGCGCGGCTCTTCTTTTAATTGATGTTGTAATTTTTCGTATGCACTCATTTTCGCAACTTTCCTTATAGCCTCCAGAAATGGATGCCGTTCTGTTTGATTTTTTCCATATCGAGGGAGGATTTCACATCGACAAGACATCCGTCCCTGCCCAAAGCACCAGTAAAGAACTCAAGCGGTTCCGCCAGATATTCCCGATGAGGCACGGCGAATATCAAGGCGCCGAGCTCTTTCATTTCCTCCAAGCGACACAGGGTGACACCAAAATGCCGCAGCGCGTCCTTGGCCTCGGCCCGCGGATCATGAACCAAGGGTTTGATGCCGAACGCCTGCAACTCATTGATAATATCAAAGACCTTGGAATTACGCAGGTCCGGACAGTTTTCCTTGAAAGTCAGGCCCAAGATGCCCACCTTGGCATGCTGGAGGTTGAGGCCTGCGGCCAGCATGAGTTTCACTGTTTTTTCCGCAATAAACTTACCCATGCCGTCATTGATCCGGCGGCCGGCAAGAATGACTTGGGGATGATAGCCGACGGTTTCCGCCTTATGGGTCAGATAATATGGGTCAACACCAATGCAGTGACCACCCACGAGCCCCGGACGAAATGGAAGAAAATTCCATTTTGTTCCCGCCGCCTTTAAGACATTCAACGTGTCGATGCCCAGATGGTCAAAAATAACAGCCAATTCATTCATCAGGGCAATATTAAGATCCCGCTGGGTATTTTCGATAACCTTGGCAGCCTCAGCTTCCTTGATGCTTGCCGCCGGATAGACCCCGGCCTCGATAATTGCGCCATAAAGATCCGTTACTTTCTCCAACGTTTCAGGAGTGTCGCCAGAGACCACTTTAACGATTTTAGTCAGGGTGTGTTCCTTGTCGCCCGGATTGATCCTTTCCGGTGAATAGCCGACAAAAAAATCGCGTTTCCACTCCATGCCCGATTCCTTTTCCAGGATGGGGACACATTCTTCTTCCGTGGCGCCTGGATACACGGTGGATTCAAAGACCACCACCGCCCCCTTTTTCATATTTTTGCCCACACTGCGGCTGGCCCCTGTCAGTGGCGAGAGATCCGGCTGTCGGGCATTATCAATTGGCGTCGGCACTGCGACTATGACGAAATCAGCTTTGCCGATGGCGGCCGGATCCGAAGTGAATTCGATACGATTGGCGAGTTGAAAATCTTCAGCTGAAACTTCGCAGTTCGGGTCAACCCCCTTTTTATAGGCGGCAATAGCCTCATCCTTAATATCAAAACCGACGGTCTGATATTTTTTGCCAAAGGCAATTGCCAGCGGCAGCCCCACATAGCCTAGACCGACAACGGCGATAGTCGCGTTCATATAATTTTCTCCTCTTCAATCCCGGAACCCATTACCTACCCCTCTCGGAGAGAGATAAATTTAATGTTCACTCTGATTCCAGAATTTCAAATTATTTTTTTATGCCCTGCCGCTCTTTTTTGCAAACTCTTTCGTCCGCGCTTTTATCTCATCTTGGTTCATACCGTCAATTTCAATCCCCAATCAGAAATCCGCAATCCGCAATTCGCAATCCAAAATCATTCCACAGTGACGCTTTTCGCCAGATTTCGCGGCTGGTCAACATCGCAGCCGCGCAAGTTGGCAATTTCGTAAGAAAGCAGCTGCAGGGGAATGGTATACAGAATGGGAGTCACCGCTTCATGGACATCAGCCACCCTGATCACGAAATCACTCATTCGATCAAGCTGGTTGTCGGAAGCGCTGCCCACCAGGATCATCCTGCCATGGCGCGCTTTCACCTCTTCCACGTTGGAAATAAGCTTCCCGTAGACGGCGTCTTTCGGCGCCAGGGCCAGAACAGGCATATCCCGGTCTATCAGGGCAATGGGGCCATGCTTCAACTCGCCTGCCGCATATCCTTCCGCGTGGATATAGGAAATTTCTTTCAGCTTCAGGGCCCCCTCAAGGGCAATAGGGAAATTCGCGCCGCGCCCGAGATAAAGGAAATCACGGCTGTTGGCGAATTCTTCCGCGATAACATACATTTCCCGCTGAAGACGCGGCAATTCCGTTTCAATGAGTCCCGGCAGTTCAAGCAGGGACCGGGCAATTTCTCTGCTGTTTTCGCCATCTATTGTCCGGCGCACCTGGCCGAGAAAAAGGGTCAACAGTAAAAGCGCGGTCAACTGGCAGGTGAATGCCTTGGTGGAGGCCACACCGATTTCCGGCCCCGCATGGGTATAGATGGTGCCGTCCGATTCCCGGGTGATGGTGCTGCCCACCACATTGCAGACGGCAATAACCCGGGCGCCCAGTTTCTTTGCCAAACGCAAGCCTGCCAGGGTATCGGCCGTCTCGCCGGACTGGGATATGGGAATCACCATGACATCAGGCCCAAGCAGCAATGTGCGGTAGCGGAATTCCGAGGCAATATCCACCTCAACCGGCACCCCGACCCATTTTTCCAGCCAGTATTTGGCCACCAGTGCCGCATGCCAGGAGGTGCCGCAGGCCACCAGTGAAATGCGCCGGATCGACAGCAACTCTTCGCGGCTCAAACCGATTTCAGGGAGATTGACCGCGCCGGTTTCCGGATTGATCCTGCCGCGAAAGGTGTTTAAAATAGCTTGTGGTTGTTCGAAAATCTCCTTCAGCATGAAATGCCGATAGCCTGCTTTTTCCGCCATCCCCGCATTCCAGACAATATGCTGAATCTTTTTTTCCACCGGCTCGCCGCTGTCCAGCCGCCGCACCTCAACGCCGACCGCGGTCAGCACCGCCATTTCATTGTCTTCAAGGAAAATAACGTCCTTGGTGTAGGGCAGCAGCGCCGGGATATCAGAGGCCATGAAACTGCCGCCGTTTTCCAGCACGCCCAGCACCAGCGGGCTTTGATAGCGGGCGGCGACGATTCTGTCCGGCTGCCTGCTCCACATAACGCCGAGGGCAAAGGAACCTTCCAGCTCTTTGGCCGCTTCCCGAACAGCTTCGGCAAGATCTTCCCGCAGATATTCCTCAATGAGATGGGCAACCACCTCGGTGTCGGTCTGGGAGGTGAAAATATGCCCCTTTGCCTTCAATCTTTCGCGCAGTGTCTGGAAATTTTCAATGATGCCGTTATGAACAACGACCAGTTCGCCGCTGCAGTCACTGTGCGGATGGGCATTGGCTTCCGACGGCGGGCCATGGGTGGCCCAGCGGGTATGACCAAGACCGATACGGCTGTCCGTCGACACCTTCTCCATCTTTTCTTCCAGATTGGCCAGCTTGCCTTCACAACGATGCTTTTGTAAAACGCCATCCTCCAGATACACAACACCGGCGGAATCATAGCCTCTGTATTCAAGTCTTTTCAATCCTTCCAAAAGAATGGGCACCACTCTCCGCTGCCCTACATAACCGACTATGCCGCACATAAACGTACTCCGTATATTTTATAAATTATTAAGTACCAAACTGAACACGCATGCCGATCCCCTCTCTTTGCAAGAGGGTCAGGCCGGACTGAACACGCATGCCGATCCCCTCTCCTTGCAAGAGGATCAAGCCGACTGAACATGCATGCCGGTCCCCTCTCTTTGCAAGAGGGTCAGGCCGAACTGGACACCCTTGCCATCCCCTCTCCTTGCAAGAGGGCCAGGCCGGACTGGACATGCATGCCGGTCCCCTCTCCCTTTGGGAGAGGGTCAGGGTGAGGGGAATTCCAATCTTTTTATTATAACTTGAAATTAATAATTTATCTCGATCCTTTCTGAAAAAGAACCGTCTTTATGGTTTGAAAAATTATCCAGAAATCCATGGAGATGGTCAGATTTTTTATATAATACAAATCATATTCAAGCTTGCGCAACGCATCTTCCTCCGATGCACCGTAAGGATAACAGATCTGCGCCCATCCGGTTATCCCGGGTTTGACGCTGTGCCGCAGGGAATAATAGGGAATAGAGGCGGTGAGCTGCTCGACAAAGACGGGGCGCTCCGGCCGCGGCCCGACAAAACTCATTTCACCCTTTAAAACATTCCACATCTGGGGAATTTCATCGATGCGCACTTTGCGGATAAACCCGCCAAAACGGGTAACCCGTGTATCATTTTTCATGGCCCATACCGGCCCGTCCTTTTCCGCGTCGCTGCGCATGGAACGAAATTTTATCACGTTAAAGACCTGCCCTTTTTCTCCCACGCGTTCCTGGGTATAGAAAACGGGCCCGGGTGATTCAATTTTAATAATTGCGGCGCTGATAAGGGTAAGTGGCAGGGAAACGAGCAGGCCGAAAAAGGAGACAATGACATCGATCAGTCTTTTGGTAAAAACGCACCAGCGGCAAACCTTGAACCCGGATGAATAAATGAGCCAGGAAGGGTTGACTTTTTCCACTAAAATCTTGCCGGTGAGCCCTTCATAAAAAGTAATTCCTTCAATAATGGTGATACCGTCGAGCTTGCAGCGCAACAGGGCACGAATCGGCGTCTTGCCCCGTCTGTCATCCAGGGCCACCACGATTTTTTCAACTTTATTTTTTCGACAAAGATCCGGAAGTTCATCAATTTCCGGGGAAAGCGCAACATTCTCAGGCAAAGGGTGGGCGGCACGTTCACCGATGAGGGAAACGATCTTATAGCCGGAATCCCGCTCTTTTATTATTGCATCCGCAATATTTGCGGCCATCTCCCCGGTGCCGAGAATAACGATCGGCTGGGCGAACATCCTCCTTTCCAGCACATAGTTGTACAAAAATCGCCAGAAAAAAATACTGCCGCAGATAGCGCCGTAACCAATCCAGAATATCCTGGTTGAAATCATGATAACCGGGATAAAAAAATAGACGATGCCGAGAACAACGCACCCCACCCCGAAGGCCTGGGTTATCCTGACAAAATCTTCCGCGACTGATTTCTCCGCGCTCAAATCATAAAGATCGAAAAAATAAAGAGAAAATTGAAAGATGAGGGTGACGGAAAAAGCCCGCAATGTGTACAGGGCAAAAGCCTCGGCGTAAAGCACCGGTCCCTTGAAAAAGAAATAAACGCCACTTATGGCCAAAAAAATCAGGAGCCCTTCACCCAGAAAAAAAAAGATATTCCGGGAAGGATAATACTTGTTCAGAATAAACGGCATCGAGCTTCAATACTCTTCGGAATAATATTTATAATAACCTTCGCCCTGCAGTCTTTTTTCAAAAAAATTCATCTCAAAGGCATTAAAAACAACACCAAGAATTTTTTCATGCCCCAACTGCTCCACAAGTTTTTTTACCTGCTCGCGGCCGGACCCACCCCATTTGACAACAATTACCACTTTGTCGACGTGCTGGGCAAGAACCGCGGTCTCTGATGCCGCTTGGGCGGGAGGACTGTCGAAAATAACAAAACGATCCTGATAACGGGAGATAACCTCCTTCATCAATTCAGACATTGCGTGGGAGGCCAGAAGCTCCGAAGGATTTTGCGGAGGAGTGCCGGCGGGAATCAAGGAAAGCCGTTCCATACCGGTTCTGACGATGAGTGAGGACAGATCCCGCCCGTCACGTAAATGGTCAACCAGGCCTGAGCCGGACTCAATCCCGAAAAAACGGGCCAGACTCGGCCGACGCAGATCACAGTCAACCAGCAGGGCATGCTGGGCAACCCCATGGGCCATTATCGCGCCGAGATTGGCACAGACAAAACTTTTCCCCTCGCCCGGGCTCGAGCTGGTAACCAGCAAGGAACGAATCGGATTCACATCCTGCAGATGGAGTATTTTCGCCCGCAGCCTCCTGAAACTCTCGGTAACTGCCGGATTGGCTCGGGCCGCGAGAAATCTTTCGTCCCAGCCGGCCGGAACAACCGGCGACCGAGAAGGCATGATCGTTGCCCCTGTGATTCGCGGCTCCTTCGGGAATTCTCCCGAAGGAACGTTTTCGCCCTCGCTTTTAACCGAAGCCGGACTTTTCCGCTCAACAGGCTTGTTGTCGGCGCCGGACTTTGAAAGGGCATCAAAAACCTTTCCCACTATGTTTCTCCTGAATTTAATACGATTAGATTTAAAAAGCCCTCACCCTGGCCCTCTCCCAGAGGGAGAGGGAATCGCCGCATGTTGTAAGGTTTGCACCAGCCCCGGCTGCCCTCTTTCTGAGGAATCGCCGTATCCAGTAACGCTTGCACCAGCCCCGGCTCCCCTCTCTCTGAGGAATCGCCGTAGCTGTAACGCTTGCACCAGCTCCAGTTGCCCTCTCTCTGAGGAATCGCCGCATGCTGTAACGCTTGCACCAGCCCCGGCTCCCCTCTCTCTGAGGAATCGCCGCATGCTGTAACGCTTGCACCAGCCCCGGCTCCCCTCTCTCTGAGGAATCGCCGCATCCAGTAACGCTTGAATCAGACCCGGCTGCCCTCTCTCTGAGGAATCGCCGTATGCTGTAACGCTTGCACCAGCTCCAGTTGCCCTCTCTCTGAGGAATCACCGTATGCTGTAACGCTTGAATCAGACCCGGCTGCCCTCTTTCCCAGGGGGAATCGTCTGCGCATGTTCAACTTGGAACTCGACGCACATCCTTTGTCATTTTGCAAGAGGCTCTAAAGAACAATCATGCCCTTTTTCCAAAAATAAGCCAGGGAAACGACAAGCGCGAGAGATGCCGCGACAAACAGCATGGTCCAGGCAATGGTTACAAGCTTCTTGCGTCTCATTTCCCCGCTTGTGTCTATTACCGGGATGGCGCAGACAATCGGCAGGCCGAGAAATGATTCCAGGTCTTCCGGTTCCTTAAAGGTGGTGTTGATAAGTTCCACGCCAAAGGCGAGAACTCCACCCATTCCCAAGCCGACCGCCATGGCCATCAGCATGATTTTGACAAAATCGGGCTTAAACGGCTTTTCCGGAAAATGGGCTGGATCAACAATTTTAAACTGGCTGCCCTTCTGCTGCTTTTCCAGACTGTGGGCCGATTCAGCCTGCAAACTTTGCGCGACTAATTCCTGATAGTATAAGTGAAGTTGCTCGTAATCCCTCGTCAAGCCGGCCCATTCGGCCTCTCGAATCGGCGTGTTATTAATCCATTGCCGGTATTTGCCGATTTCCTTTTCAATTTCCGCCCGGTCGGTTTTTAACCGAGCGATATTAAATTCAATTTCTTTCAACTGGGTTTTTATCTGTTCAATCTGAGGATCAATCGGCGGGGAAAGCGCACCGTCACTTTTGCCGTCTTCGCCGGTATATCCGCCCTCAAGCTCCTCGAGAAGCTTTTTCACCCGACGCACCTCGGGGTGCTGATCCGTATAGCGCGCTTGCATATCTTTCAGGGTTTTCCGCAATTCAGTGATTTCCGCCAGCCCGCCCGTGGCCTTGCCCCCCTGACCGGCGCTCCCCACGGTGCCGACTCCCCGCAACTGCTGTTCCACCAACTCCTGGCGCAATGACATCTGCTCCTGGACCAAGATCCTGGTCTGCTCCATTTGATGATAGCTGTCTTGGTTTTTCTGGTACTGATCCTGCAGAGAATTCAGTCGGGCCATGTTGTTGGCGAGCTGTTCCGGCATTTCATTGTAATACTGCAGTTTGTAATCCCGCATGACCGCTTCTTTCCGGTCAAGGGAGTCTTTGGCCATTCGCAGTTCGTCCTTGATGTAGGTCGAAGTTTCGGATGCAAGCTCCTCCCGATAGCGCATATTTTCTTCAATGAATTTTGCGGCAAGGGCATTGGTTACCCGTAGTACCTTTTTAGGGTCGCTTCCCTGATATGAAACCATAAAAATGTCGCCGATCTCCTCTTTAAAAGAGATATGCTTTGCACGCATGACATCAACCACATCCTCCATGGGAAGCGCGGCGCGCATCTCAGCGTAGAGGTCAAATTCCTTGATCATCGCCTCCAAATTGCTGCGGCTGGTTATCTGCTGGCTTACCGTTGCCACCACTTCCGAAGTTTTTGACTTGATGTCATCCTTCGACATGGACGCGGGATTAATCTGCTGACGCTGATACTGGATAAGCGAGGTACACTGATAAACCTTTGGAGTTGTAAGGTAAACCGCCAGTCCGGCAATCACTCCGAAAAAGAAAAAGACAATTATCAGTTTTTTCCGCCGTAACGCGATATCAAGGTATTTTTTTACGAGCTGCCGCTGTTGTTGATCCATGTATATCTTTTGGTTGAAATTGTATGATTGGTTACTTCCGGGACGGAGGGATTGCGCACGTTCTCCATTTACCAGCGCATCAGTTCCTTGGCTGCGGACAACTCCACGACAATGAGATGCTCATGGTAATCGGAGATCAGGTCGCTGTCGCTTTCCAGCATGCTGTATGAATAACGGCAGCTCAGGGCAAACCAGCGCATGAAGGAATAGGTCAGCGCCACACCGGCCTCATAATCGTCAAAGGTAGTCTTGCCGGCAATATCCTGCCAGGAATCCCGCTTTTCATAGGAGGCGTTTATTGTTCCCGTCAGGTCTTCCAGCAGGGCATAGGTCATTGCCCCGTCCACGGACCAGCTTTCCCTGAGATCCTCCCATGATCCGTCTGTTTTTGAATCAGCCGTAGTCACGCCCGTGCCGATGGAAATCGATCCCCGCTGCAGCAGGCGGGTGAGTCCGACATCCAGACCTATTTCCCTTTCATCCTCATAATACTCACGGGTCAGATAGCTGCCGTCCACCGATGTGGCCAGACGAAGCTGGGGGGTAAACTCATGGTTCCAGCCCAGAGAGCCGGTTTGCTCAACGAGATCCTCCTGGTCGCCGACAAAATTGGAGGTGGTGTAGCCATAGGTGCCGATGAGCTGATCCTGCTGGCTCAAGGTATAATCAAGGGCAAACAGGGTATCATGCTCTTTCAGGTCACTTGCCGTTTCATGCTGCCCCTTGGTGAATTGATAATTCACCGAAGCCCGCCACTGCGGGTTGAAACGATAGGACAAACTCACGTAAGGGGAATGTTCGAAATAATCTTCATACCCGCCGTCATCCTCATCGGTGTTGTTATTGTTGGCATAATCCCAGGGGGTTCTGTTATCGTTGATAAAATACCGATAGCCCAGACCGATTATACTGTCCTTGGCGTATTCATACTCGGCGCCGACGGCCACTTCATTATCCCAATACCTGCGCCTGCCGTCGCTGTTTGACAGATACAGGTCCACCTGCCCTTTTACCGACGGGGAGGCCTGCGCGTATCGCCTTTCAATTTCAGACAGCACCATGAGATAATGCCGTGACGGATCATAGGCCAGCGAGGGAAAAAGCAGCCGGGCCACTTCAGCCTGTTCATAGGCATCCGCCCGTTGAAAGCGCCTGCTGATGCTGAGCCCGGCATCCATATCCCGCTGCGGCGCGTTATCATTATAAGAATAATTGTCGGAAAGGGTTATCTTCAAATGCGGAGAAAGTTCCCTGTCGGCGGACACGAGCAGGCTGTGACTGAAATCGCGATCATCAAGCCGCTGATCCCAGCTCAGATCCGAGCTTGCCGCAAGCAAAAGCGTATCTTTCTCGCCTGATGAAACAAGAGTCAGGGTGGGCATGAAAATGGTGGTCCATTGTTCCTGCCTGTCGCTTTCCTCCTGGTAAATATTGGAATCATACTCCTGCTGCATGGAGACATTTCCCGAAAGAATTGTTTCCCTGCCGGAAGCACCTGAAGTCGGGTCCAACAACAGCACAAGCCCCACGCCGCCGATTGCGCATAAATTTTTCCTGTCCACGACTATCCTTCCCATGTTGAAATTTTCCCTTGTCAGGGAACGATAATTGTATCACCCGGTGCAATAAATATATTCTGCCCAAGATCCTTGCCTTTGACAAAGGAATCATAATCAAAGCGCAAAAGCTCCTCTTTTCCTCCTGTCCGGCGGACCACCTTGATCTCCTCCCGCTTGGCCCATTCCTGGAAGCCTCCGCTTCTGGCGATTGCCTGGAGCAGGGTCAGAGGGTACTCAATGGCGAATTCACCGGGTTGGCCGACTTGCCCGACAACATAGTACCGCCTGCTGCGATTTTCAACCAGTATTACCGACACGGCAGGCTCGGTAACCAGTTCAGCAATTTTTTTCTCCAGATAGCTGTCAAGTTCATCAATTGCTTTCCCCGCAGCCTGGACATCCCCAGTCAACGGCAACGAAATCCTGCCGTCCAGCCGTACTTTTACGGTCCGCGACAGATCAGGCTCCTGCCATACCTGAACCTCCAGCACATCGCCGACACCGATTAAATAATTTTTCTCATCCCCCGTCGCCTGCTGCGCCCACAACGATTGGCCGGAAAAACAAAAGACGCACAACATACAACAAAAAATCCGGTGCAACATGTTCCGCCTGTTCGAATTGCCCATCTCAAAAACCTCCGGAAACCTCATGCAGTTCAAAGAATATGATACGAAAATAACACAAAATCATGATTAAGATATGTTATGCGCCGTCAGGGAAAAAGGCAACAATATTCTCGTATTCCGTCTTTCTTTCTCCACGCGGTGAAAAAGGAATTTTTCTCTTTCTATTGCCTTTTTCCCGATGATCTTCTATCCTGACCTTTATATATTCCTAAATTATGTAATTTCTTTTCACATCTCCCCTTTCAACGCGTACTTTTAGACAAGAGGATCGATATGCCGGCCTGGAACAGATTGATTTCATGCACTACTCTTTTTCTGCTTCTTTTCATTTCCGTCACCGCCTGTTCAAACCCCGATGTCAAGAAGCAGGCCCATTTCGACAAGGGCATGGAATATATCGCCAAAAAACAGATGAAAGAGGCTATTCTCGAATTCAGAAATGCCGTGCAGGTTGATCCGAAATACGCCGAAGCACGCTATCAGCTGGGTCTGGCCTATCTGAAAACCGGTGAACCGAAAAACGCCTTCCAGGAGTTGCAGCGTGCCGCGGGCCTCGACCCCAAAAACCTTGATGCCCTGCTGAAAACAGCCGAGTTTTATCTTCTGGGGAAACAGCCCGATGAAAGCAGAACCTACATTGAAAAAATTCTGGCGATTGATCCAAATCACGCCGAGGCGCTGGCGGTTCTGGCCAATATCGAACTGGTCGGCGGCGATATGGAAAAAGCGGAAGAAGCGCTGAATAAAGCCCTGGCCGGCCAGCCCAATCTCGACCGCCTTTACATTCTGCAATCCAGAATCTTCGCCCAGCAGAACAACATGGAGAAAGCGGAAGAAGCACTGTTGAAAGCCATTGAACTCAGCCCTGACAAGATATCGACCTACCAGGCCCTGACCGGTTTTTATCTGAGCAATAAAAATCCCGAAAAAGCTCAGGAAAATTTACAAAAAACCGCTGCTCGTTTTCCGGATTCCCCCCAGCCTCTTCTTGAAATGGCCTCCTTTTACATCAGCAAAAAAGAGACCGCCAAGGCGGAAGAAAGCATCATGAAGGCCCTCGCCCTGGAGCCCACCAATGAACGGATCATGCTCTTCCTGACAAATTTTTATAAAGAAACCGGTGAGTTCGCAAAGGCGGAAGAAACGCTGAAAAATGCCGTTGCCAAAAGTGAGAACCCTTTGCAGATGAAAGGATTGCTCGCTGATTTTTATTTTGATCAACAACGATTTCCCGAAGCTGAAGAACTTGTCTCGGCGGTTTTAAAGGAAAATGAAAAACTGCCCCACGCTCGCTTGGTAAAAGCCAAACTTGCCATTCAAAACGGCAAAAACGACGAAGCGATCACGACTCTCGACCAGCTCATTCAGGACAATCCCCGTTGGGGAGAGGCCCAATTGCAGCTTGCCCTTGCGCATCTCAACAAAGGCAACATGGAATTATCCCAGAAAGCGGCCGCTGAGGCGGTTAAATTAATGAATCGCAACTCCCGGGCCCATACCGTGCTCGCCCACCATCATCTGCGTACCGGTGAGTTCGAAAGCGCGCAAAAAGAAGCGGCAATCGCCCTGCAGCTCGATCCCCGCAATATCAGGGCCGCCATTACTCTCGGCCAGAGCCTTCTTGCCGCCGGCAAGACCGATGAGGCGCTGAAAATATTTGAACAGATGAACACAATGCTGCCCGGCAATGTTGATGTGCTGCACAATCTTGCCCTGACCAGACTTGCCCGGAAAGAATTTGACAAGGCAGCCCCGCTGCTGGAGGAAATTCTTTCCGTCAAACCGGATTTTATCACGGCCCTGGCGACCTTGACGGCAATCGACCTGCAAAACAAACAACCGGATAAAGCGATGAAACGGGTCAGAGCCCAGCTGGAAAAAGTGCCGGACAATCCCGGCATGCTCCTTCTGCTGGGCGACCTTCTCCTTGCCGCGAACTCTCTTGATGAGGCAGGCGAGGTTTTCCGCAAGGTCCAGTCTCTGGCGCCTGAAAATCCCCGGGCCTATGTCATGCTGGCCCGCATTATGATCAAGAGCGGCAAAGAGGAACAGGCCATCAATGAATTCGAGGCACTGTTGAAACAAGAGCCCAATTCCGCCCAGGCCCTGATGGGGCTCGGTCCTCTTTATGAGCAGGCGGGCAAACCGGAGGAGGCCAAAAAGACCTACAACAAACTTCTTGAGCTTGATCCGAAATTTGCCCCGGCCGCCAATAATCTGGCCTGGCTTCTTGCCAATGAAGACAATCCCGATCTCGGCGAGGCCCTGCGCCTGGCCCTGATCGCCAAAGAGCGTCTTCCCAATGACCCGAACATCAGCGATACCTTGGGATATATCCACTATCTGCGCGGCTCCCATGGTCTCGCCGTTACCCAGTTCAGGGAGGCGCTGGCCGCCCTGCCCAATGTGCCGACCGTTCGCTATCACCTGGCCCTTTCCCTGAAGGGCCAGGGGGAAGATGCGGAAGCGCTGGAACACTTGAAGCAAAGTCTTGAAGGGGATGCCGACTTTCCGGATAGGGAGCAGGCTGCCGAACTGCTTCGCACCTGGCAGTCGGCTTCATAGGGATAATGTCCAGAACGTTTGTCATTGGTGATATTCACGGCTGCTATAACGCACTGCTGGAACTTTTTTACAAAATTTCTCCGGACCTGGAAGAGGACAAGATCATCTTTCTCGGAGACTATATTGATCGCGGCCCGGATTCAAAAAAGGTTGTTTCTTTTGTCATCCGCTTGATGGATCAGGCTCCGGGCCGGGTTATCCCCTTGATGGGCAACCATGAACAGGTCTTTCTCGCCTCCCTGGCAGGGGAAAACCCGGATTTTTATCTGCGGATGGGAGGCGACAAAACCCTTCTCAGCTATGGCATCAAGCCGCCCTTCACCGGCCGGATTGCATCCCGCATTCCGGTCAGTCATCTGCATTTTTTCAATGAACTTCTTCTGTGCTGGGAGGATGCCGACTATATTTACGTCCATGCCGGGCTGCAACCCCACGTTCATTTAAGCCAGCAATCCCCTCGCTGGTGCTGCTGGGCGCGGGAACAGTTTCTTGCCGCGGATTTTGATTTCGGCAAAAGAGTCATCTTCGGGCACACCCCCTTTGATGAACCGCTGGTTGAAAAGAACAGGATTGGTCTTGACACCGGCGCAGTCTACGGCGGGAAATTGTCGTGCCTTGTTTTACCGGATTTCAAATTCGTCCACGTGCAGGGACTGTAACGGCAGGTGCCGCACGTTGCACGGCTGCGAAAAATCTTCCTGGTGGTTAAATCTCCAGCATCCGATCAAGGGCGAGCTTCGCCCCTTCCGCGGTCCGGCGGTCAACCTTTATCTGATTGACGACTTTGCCTTCGGCCAGATTATCCAGCACCCACAGCAGGTTCTCCGGGGTTATGCGGCTCATGGTTCCGCAGGTGCAGGGCGAGGGTGCCGGGAGAAGTATCGTTTTATCCGGGTGCTGCATCTTTAAGCGGTTGACCAGGTTAACCTCGGTTCCAATCGCCCAGATCGTCCCTGGCGCGGATTCTTGAACCGCCTCGATAATTCGCTCGGTCGAACCGTAATAATCCGCCGCATGCACCACATCAAAAGGACTTTCCGGATGGACGATGATCTTGATTCCCGGGTACTCCCGTCGCAGCTCGACAAGCTGTTGCACCGCAAATTCCTGGTGCACGTGACAATAACCGTTCCATAAAATCGTTTTGGCCTTTTTCAACTGTTCCACGCTGTTGCCGCCAAGCTTTTTCCCGCGCTGCCACAAGGCGATCTCGCCATCGCTCATCCCCAATGCCTTGCTTGAATTGCGGCCCAGATGCTCATCCGGGAAAAAAAACACCTTTTCCCCCTGCCGCAGGGCCCAGCGCAAAACCCGCTCCGCATTGGACGAGGTGCAAACCGATCCCCCTTTCGTGCCGACAAAGGACTTGATCCGGGCCGACGAATTGACATAGGTGACGGGAATAACCTTTTTCATGTCACAGATTTCACTCAATTCCCGCCAGGCCTCCTCAACCCCCTCGACCGTGGCCATGTCCGCCATCGGGCATCCGGCCCGGAGATCCGGCAGGATGACCGCCTGATCCGGACCGGTCAGGATATCGGCTGATTCAGCCATGAAATGGACACCGCAGAAGACGATATACGGATACGACCCCGCCTCGGCGGCCTGCCGGGCAAGCTTGAGGGAATCGCCGGTCAGATCGGCAAATTGATAAACACTTTCATTCTGGTAATGGTGCGCGAGAAGAAGAACCTTGCCCCGCAGTTCTTTTTTCCGGGTGCGGATTTTGTCAAAGAGAATACTCTGCTGTTCAGTCATTATTCAGTTATCACGATGAAGATGAATAAAAATGGGGCTTCATGCAAAGCCCCATTCCCGATTTCGTTATTTATGAAAAGCCTGTTTTACTGGACGCCACGCACCCAGGTCGCCTGCGGCCCCTTATGGCCTTCGGTTACCCCGAAAGAAACGGAATCACCCTCGGCAAGCTGGTCCATGGCAAGATCTTTCAAGGCATTTTCATGAAAATAAATCTCCTTGCCGTCGCTTGCGACAATAAATCCGTATGACTCAAAGGGCGAAAGGGATTTGATCACACCTGTTCCAGCAGCGCCTTCACCGACCGGCTCGACAACCTTGACGGTCTGCCGTCTTTTCCTCTGCAGCTCCTTCAGCTGCATCCCGAGCTTGTCAAAAGCATCTACAAGTAATGGTCTTACCGAATCTCCCTTTTTCTTGACGACCACCGTATCATTGGGGACAGCGGCCACAACCCGCACTTCATGCCCCCCCTGTTTATGGGAAGTAGTTTCTTCAATGGTCACGCGAAGATTGAGGATCAGACCGGGATGATGACGCATCAACCGCTCTTTTTCCTCCTCGATTTTTTCCTGCCAAGATTTACGCACATCGAGATTACGGCCTTCAACCTTAAGTTCCATACACATCCTCCATGCTGAATTCCGCCGTACCGCACTTCTCCAATACGGCAATGGAACGCCTCTCCGGCCTTTTCTTTTCCGACCGGATTCAGAGCCTGACGGGCAAGCTCTTACTTGTGTAATTTCATGGTATCATATCTTTTTTTTTAGCTCCACCTTTCTCTTCCCGGTGATATTTTTTTCAAGCCGCCCCGGCAAAACGCCTGCGCACGAGCGACACCCGCCGCAGTGCATCATCACACTGCCGCAGTCCAACCTCTCCCGTTGCAACAGCTTGCATCAATGCATCATGGGCTTGTCGCACCTTCTCGTGATCGTGACAGATGAGCAGCATATCCGCCCCGGCGACAAAGGCCTGCACAGCCGCCCCGGCAACCGACCTGTCATTTTCTATCGCCCCCATTTCCAGATCATCGGTGATAATCAGCCCGTCAAAGCCCAACTCATCACGAAGAAGCCCCTGCAACACGATTTTCGACAGGGTCGCCGGAGTCCGGGGGTCAAGATCCGTATATATGGTATGCGATGTCATGATTGCCGCAAGCCCGGCCGCCACAGCCCGCTGAAACGGCACAAGATCAATTTCCTTTATTTGCGCAAGCGGCCGCGTCACCACCGGTAACTGCAAATGGGGATCAAGTTTTGCCGCCCCAAGACCGGGGAAATGCTTGCCGCAGGCGGCGATGCCGCCCTGCTGCAAACCATTGATCACATAGGCGCCGAGCCGGCCAACCTGTTCCGGGTCTTCTCCGAGAACTCGTTTTTCCATGAAATATCCTTGCCCGGCCGGACAAACATCAAGCACCGGGGCAAGATTCATATTAATTCCCGCTTCCGACAGTTCCGCGACACAGGCGGTGACATAATGCCCCAGCGCTTTTTCCGGATCAGCCGACTCGGCCAGCGTACGGGCATCGTCAAACTGGGTAAAAGGTCGCGGCAGCCTGGCAACAGTCCCTCCTTCCTGATCAATCGATATCAGGGGGGCGGGCAGGCCACTGCGTCGGCAGGCCTCTTTCAGTTCACGGCACAGGGCGCCGACCTGCGCCGGACTTTCCACGTTGCGGCGGAAAAGAATAAAATTATTGATGCCCTGCTCCGTTATCAGCCGTAAGGTGGAGTCATCAAGCCGAATGCCGGGAAATCCGACCATGAAGAGCCGGCCCAGATCTGGATTTTTTTTCATGCAACAACCTTTTGATAGTGAGCAGGATCAACAAAACCCGCTTCGGCAAATCCTTTTAAACGAAGCTGACAGGCATCGCACTGACCGCAGGCCCGGCCCTGCCCGTCCGGATCATAACAACTGTGGGTCAGGCTGTAATCAACTCCCATCCCCTTTCCTTTCATAATAATCTCTTTTTTGGTCAGATGCATCAGGGGTGCATGAATTTTAAATTTTTTCCCCGCCTCCACTCCGGCCCTGGTGCCCAGATTCGCCACCTTTTCAAAGGCGTCAAGATACTCGGGCCGACAATCAGGGTAGCCGCTGTAATCAAGGACATTAATGCCGATAAAGAGATCAAAGGCGCCAATCACCTCGGCCCAGGCCATGGCATGCGAAAGAAAAATAGTATTGCGCCCCGGCACGTAGGTGACGGGAATGGAAGCCTGCATCTCTGCCGCGCTTCTTTTTTTCGGCACGTCGATATCGGCGGTCAAGGCGGAACCGCCTATCTTATCGAGATCAAGACCGAGAACAAGATGCGTGACCGCACCCTGCCGCCGGGCAATCTCCCTGGCCCGGTCAAGCTCGACTTTCTGCCGCTGTCCGTAAGAAAAGCTCAGACAGTAACAGGCAAAGCCACGATCGCGGGCAATGGCCAGAACCGTGGTGGAATCAAGCCCGCCGCTCAGCAGCACGACCGCCTTTTTTATTTCATTTTCCATTCGTGATTTTTTTATCTCACTCAAATGATTGATTCGTAATTCCAGTTTTCATGCAAGCCGGTACCTTCGCCGCTGCGCTGCTGTCGGCTGCGCTGTGCGGCCGCAATCCGCATTTCCCGCATTCCCAATTCAATAGCGGACCGGCAGAGGCGTGGTTATCCGAATTTCATCCGGACCGACTTCAGCCCGGTAGGCCAGCACCTGCACGCCCTCCCCCGCCACCTTGGCAAGAGTCGCCGCATAAAGAGGATCGATATGAGCGGCCGGACGAAACACGTCGCCGTCCATGCGCTGCACGCAGAAAAAGATGACGGCCTGATGTCCCTCGCCCCGCAAACGGGCAAGGTCCTCAAGATGCCTGGTGCCGCGACTGGTGACGGCATCGGGAAACATGGCCGTCCCGTCCTCCACCAGGGTGCAGTTTTTCACCTCAACATAGATTTTCTCCTTTCCCCGGTGCAGGAGAAAATCAAGTCGACCGGCGCCCACCTTGACCTCGGGCCGGATCGCATCAAAACCGGCAAATTCCTTCGCCACGCCGTTTTCCATTGCTTCGCGGACCAGATGATTGGTGCGGGCCGTATTGACCCCGACCCAGAAGCCATTGACCTGAATCATTTCCAGCGTGTAAGGGTATTTCCGCCCCTGGTTGCCGCTGAGAGACAGCAGAACAGAATTCCCGGGGGCGAGACACCCCTGCATGGACCCGGTGTTGGGGCAATGCGCGGTCACTTTTTCCGGACCCGGCAACTCCACGTCGACCAGGAAGCGCTTATATCGTTTTATCAGCCTGCCCAAGGCGAGATCGGTAAATTTCATTGCAAATTTTACGGGGATACGCTCCAATAAAGAGATAATCACTCAAAAAAAACATCCACCGCCGTTATGACAGCAAAAAAACAAACAGACAGCAAAATCCAGCGCAAAAAGGCGGTTGCCCTTCGCTACGACCAAAAGAAGGACGCCTCGCCAAAGGTCGTGGGAAAAGGCAGTGGACATCTGGCGGAAAAGCTCCTGGAACTGGCCAAGAAACACGACATCCCCATCCACGAGGATGCCGACCTGGTCGAGGTTCTTGCCAAACTCGAAATCAACGAGGAAATTCCCGAATCAACCTATTTCATCGTGGCGGAGATTCTCGCCTTTGTTTATCGCACCAACAAAACGTATAAAGGCTAGTACATTGTATATGTTAAAGTTTC
>AMWB02149967.1_pt1 | contig 44301 bp, 40 predicted proteins | sample 200311 | NCBI WGS metagenome assembly AMWB02 (sample SAMN02737377, study PRJNA173069) | bioreactor metagenome | biome: anode biofilm in microbial fuel cells | place: USA: California | collected 2010-12-16
GTAAGTTTTTGCACCCAACGCACCAAGTGCGAGAGCTTTATCAACAATTACATCAAGCNCCGGACACGAAACTCCAATCTCTTGTAATAGACTATGATTTTTGTTCATACACACGCCAAGTTTTTCTAAATTATTACTTTCAATAGCTTCAAGGCCCTGTATAAAAATATTTTTTATATTTATTAAATATTTCTTTGGTTTTATCCGGTTTTTTTTCAATAAAATCACGCACAGCCAACACAACTTGCTTTGTATCTGTTTGCTTGCCACTATCGATAATTACAATTCTAATCGAGTTAGAAATTTGAATTTTTGAATAAGAAAAGGCGGAAGTAAATAGACCCGCTCGTGCCTGTACGTGTATCGAACCACCGCCCAACTGGCGACGGGCAGCGTTTTGGGAAAATTTTATTACACCCCCAAAAACTGCCGCTGTATTATCAATGCCACTTGGAGTACCATGCACTGCAGATTCTCCAACGAATGCCGCTTGATTTATATTTTCGTCGCTCAAATTAAGTTTAAATTTAGAATTTATTGCACGAGCAAAAGATGTTGCCGCTGCAGCACTTGCGCCAATGCCCCCACATGTTACAGGTAATGTACCCGTAAACGTTACAGTAAATTTTTTTTCTTTTATTTCAAAAAAATTCAGAATATTCTCGCACATGCACATGTATTCAGATTTTTTGCTGGAAATAAAACCAGGTGATTTCGGCCTGTTGTCAATTAAAACTAAATGGTTATAAGAAGTTTTTTGAAAGTTATCTGGAGAGTTATCTTGAATTTCAGCGTAAGTTTTTAAATTAAGCGATGCGACAAGTGCAGGTAACCCATGCACAACAAAATGCTCACCCAGCAGAATGATTTTCCCATATCCAAAATTATGCGCTTTTTCCAAATTATCTAACTTCATAAAGCTGGCACAAACTTTAAACCGTATTCAATAATACCGTTATTGCCATGCGAATAAAATTTTCTGAATGTCGACTGCACACGCATTCCAACCTTTAAGTCACACAGATTAACATCTGCAAGCGCAACTGTAATTTGTGGACCTTCGTCAAGCTGCACAATGCCAATACAATAAGTGGGCATATGCTTAAACTCCACACAAGAACTTGTAATATTGGTAAAAGAGATCAATTTACCAAATCCACTAAATTTGAAAGTTTTGAAATCTCTTGATCCACACGAACATAAAAAAGATTTTAAATAATAAGCTTTTTCACAAACGATACATTTTGTTCCCTCAAGAGTATATCTCTTGGGGTACTGCCTCCATCCGGGAATTGAACTTGAACTAAACACTACTCCTCCTTATTCTCGTTCAAAAATATGAACAACAGCCGTGGTTCCAATTCCACCAATATTGTGAGTAAGGCCATATTGAGCATTTTCTACATGTCGTTGCCCACATCGACCCAAAAGCTGATTTACAACTTCAATCACTTGTGAAATTCCACTTGCCCCAACCGGATGTCCTTTTGCTTTAAGCCCACCGGAAGTGTTAACTGGCAACTCACCAGTAATTTGAGTTTTACCTTGTGCCGTTTCAAAACCGGCGGTACCTTGCCTAAAAAAACCTAAATCTTCAAGAGCTATAATTTCTGCCATACTAAACGCATCGTGAATTTCTGCAACTCTAATATCGCGTTGCGTAATCCCCGCAATTTCAAAAGCTTTTTTACCGGCTATTTTTGTTGCTTTAAAACTTGTTATCTCTTCTCTGCTTGCAAGATCAAGTGTATCTGTCGCTTGAGTACTTGCAATTATATTAACACCGGTTTTGCCATATTTTTTTGCAAAATCATAACTCGAAATTATAACTGCAGCAGCTCCATCGCTAATCGGTGCACAATCAAGTAAACGTAACGGGTCAGCAACAACGGGAGAATTAAAGTAATCGTCTAATGTTATTTTTTTGTTAAATTGAGCCATTGGATTTAATGCTGCATTATTATGATTTTTAATACTGACGGCAGCCAGTTCTTTACTAGTCAACCCATATTTTTGCATATAAAGACGTGTAACCATGGCAAAAAGTCCCGGAAATGTTGTCCCCGCAAAATGCTCTGATTGATAATCTCCGGCCCCCATCAAAGCCGATGTTGCCTGCGAAATTGCAACATCACTCATTTTTTCAACACCAATCACCATTACAACATTTGCAGCACCCGAAAGTATTGCCTGAACGCCACATGTAAGTGCAGAGCTCCCGGAGGCACAAGCATTTTCCACTCTAACACTGGGAACATTTATTCCAAGCTGCTGCGCAACAATCGCACCCAAATGCGCCTGTCCGTTAAATTGTTGAGCCAGCATGTTCCCTACAAAAATCGACTCTATTTGCGCAGGAACAATTCCCGCGTCATCAAGGGCCATGAATTGTGCTTGCGCAATTAAATCATGCAAACTTTTATCCCACAATTCCGCAAATTTTGTGCATCCGACGCCAAGCACCGAAATTTTCATCTCATGCACACCTTCACTTCATATCCTGATATAATAAATCAATATTTCTTCGATATTCAGAGTATGTTAAATATTTTTTATAACTTAAATGACTTTTTAAATCATATCCTGGACCCACACCACTATTGATAAGCTTTTTTATATTCTGAGTAGTTTTTAAAATAAAAGCATCACAACCACTCCCACTTCCATAACTAACTAACAGTATTTTTTTATCAGGTTGTGCTTGATCAAGAACGGAACACAAACCTAATAAAGAACTTGCACTGTAAGTATTTCCAATATCCTGCACGACAAACCCTGGATTGATTTGTTCTGATTTAAAACCTAAACTTTTTGCAACCATTAGCGGAAGTTTGCCGTTGGGTTGATGGAAAACAACATAATCAAATGCTTCCGGACCACAGGAATGTTTTTCAAAAATTTTTTTCACAATTGTACTGACGTGTTTTAAATATGCCGGTTCCGCGGTAAACCGTCCTGCATGTTCCGGATATTTTTGCATACTGCGACGCCAAAAATCAGGGGTATCTGATGCAATTGAAATTGTATCCTCAATATTTGCAATAATCTTAGAATCATCTGTGCCAAGAATAAATGCAGCCGCACCGGCACCGGCACTATACTCAAGAATATCGCCCGGAGAGGCTTGAGCCGTATCAGTCCCTATTGCCATTCCAAATTTTGAAAAACCTGATTTTACAAGACCAAGACAAACGCCTAATGCCGCAGTACCTGCCTTGCATGCAAATTCCATATCAGCGGCCATGCAAAAACTATCTGCACCAATAGCTACACCAACAATTGTTGCCGTTGGTTTTACTGCATATGGAGCACTTTCGCTACCAACGTAAATAGCATTAATTTCTGTAGAATTGAGACCACACTGTAAAAGAGAATTTTTTGCGGCATTAACTGCAAAAGTTACGGAGTCCTCGTCAATACCTGGAACAGATTTTTCTTCAATCAAAAGGCTAGATTTAATTTGATGAAAATTCTGTTGCCAAGCCTTGGCTATCTCTTCAGCCTTTATTCGATAGACAGGAATATAAAAACCATATCCGACAATTCCAACATTCATTATCAACTCTTTTTATCATCCTGCCTGTCCGCCACGTGTCGGCCATAGCCACCTGGGCGACGGCTGATAGCTCTTCGCGCTCATGGTGAGCCAGTCGAACCACGGCTGGGAACTTGATTCAGGATCAATGTATTAACAAGTTCTTTTGGACACATTTGCGCATACTTGAGAAGTAAGTCTACCACCTTTTATCATCTATTCAACACATAAGTCTCAAGTAATTTTTTCAGTGAAATTTTTTTCCATATATTTAAACGCCCATTACAACACGGCAGTGCTATGACAGCTCCATCAACAGAAAGTTCTCCTGAAGAAACTCCGGATTCAGGATCTAATTCTTGAATTTTAATATATTGGCCATGTAAAAATTTCCATATGTTAGTTCTAGTATTTAGTCCCCCTGCCATTATCAAAGATTTATCATAGGAAATTTTAACAAATTCCGCCCAACTATTTGAGCTAAGCTTTTGCAACAGACTATAGCTGAAATTAGTTGAGTTGAATTGTAATACATTTAATTCTTCGGATGCAACAACAATAATGTCTTTATCTTCAGATAAAACTGCAGTATGAAGAAATCTATCTTCACTTGTAATGGTAGCAGCTAGCGCATAATGTGGTATCTCTAGCATCTCACTTAACTCAATACTATGTGTTATATCTCTTAACTCTAAATCAGTTAATCCGATGCGATCCATTTTCCAAACATAGATGCTTGGGGTATAAATTAATGTGGAACAAAATATAAAAACCTCTTTATCCGCAGAAAATTTTAAATTTTTTGGATATAACTGATGCCCATAAAATTCTCTTACCTGATTATATACATTCCCATCAAAATGCCAAAAATTTATTGTACGATCATCACACCCAATAACTATAAGCTTCTGATCCTGCGAAATAGCAACAGATAACACAAATGAATTACATGCCAGGCGTTGAAAATAGGTATATTCTGTTCCATTAAATTTCCATATATTTACTGAATCATCATCCATGGATGACGTTATAATTAAATTTTTATCTGGGGAAATTAAAACAGAATCTATTTTGGCTCTCCCCTTCTTAAAAAAGTGCCCCGGTAATGTTTGAAAATATTGGTAGCTCTCACCGTTCAGCCTCCATATTTTCACGCAAGAATCACCGCCACCGGTTATAATAAGTTCATTATCACTTGAAATACAAACAGATTCAACATAACGATCTGCTTGTATTGTCTGCGATAACTCATAATATTGTTTGAGGAATAATGATAACACATCAAATAATTTCGCCTCAATTTCTTGAATTAAATCGCCTGGTAATCTTGATTGTAAATCTCCAAGCCTAGCAACAGGATCAGCTGATTTTAATATATCAGAAACGATTCTATCATATGACAAAGCTAAAAGACTTGGAGCAGAATTTGGATCCATGGCATCTGCGTAATGATTTTTTGAGCAACAAATAACGCTAAATAAAAAAAATATTTTTCTAATATTCTTCATAAGATTCCAACCATTATTTATTATTTAAATGATTCTTTTTATCATCTATTCAACAGCAAGAATCTGGCATTTCTTTGTATAAATTTCAAGTAATTTTTCAAGTGATATTCTTTTCCAAATAGCGATACACCCGTTGTCACCGGTTAAAACAACAACATGCCCATTCGCAGAAAGATCTCCCTTCGAAACATCGAATTGGTAATCTAATTCTTGAATTTTTACATATTTATCTTGTTGTATTATAAATTTCCATATCTCAGATTTAGCATTAGGTCTACCAGCCATTATCAAAGATTTATCATAGGAAACTTTAGCGAACTGGTCCCACCCACCTGTGCTAAGTTGTTGTAATAGGCTACAACTATAATCAGCTCCATTGAGTCTCAATACATTCAAATCTTCGGATGCAACAACAATAATATCTCTATCTTCGGACAAATCCGCGGCATGGAGATGATTACACCAATTTACAATTATATTAGCTAATCGATATTGAGGGACATCTGTTGAGTCAATGCCATCCAATTTCCAAACATGAATTCGCTGAGTCCCTCCTAACATAGAACAACATGTAACAGTTCTCTTATCTGAAGAAAATTTTAGATTTTCCGGATATACATTAGGATCGGAAAAATTTTGCCCCTCATTATATTTATTTCCATCAAAATGCCAAAACCGTATTTTATTATCATCGCATCCAACAATGATAATTTGCTGATCTTGTGAGATAGATATAGATAATATTAAAGAATTGCAGGCTAATTGCTGAAAATATGTGTATTCTGCCCCATTAAACTTCCAAATATTTACTGAATTATCATCAATGGATCCAGTTATAATTAAGTTATTATCCGAAGAAATTAATACGGAATCTACTCTATCCATATGTTGCGCAGCAGGATCGTACAAATCCGAATATCCTGTAGCATAATCCTTTCTGGACATTCCTACCTTAACAAAGTGCCCTTCAAGCATTTGAAAGAATTCATATTTACTACCATTAAATTTCCATATTTTTACAAAAGAATCATTTTCACCCGTTACAATAAATTGATTGTCCCTTGAAATACAAACGGATGCTATGGCATTATGAGATTGAATTGTCTGAGATAAATCATATTGTTGCTTGCAGTCAAACGAAAGTATATTAAATAATTCATTCTCAACTTCTTGTATTAACTCAACAGGCAAACTTGATTGTGCTTTTCTAAACATATCAACAGGATTATGTGATTTTAATATATCAGAAACTATTTTATCACATGCTATCTTTGCAAGGCACGGGGTCAACTTTGAACTCATGGCACCAGCGTAATAATTTTCTGAACAACAAATAACAAACAATAATAAAAATAAATAACTAAATTTTTTCATAATGTATTGGACCTTAAGATTAAGAACAATTCTGACAATTAAAACTATTTGTAGTCCTGCAGAATAACCTAAATGCAAAAAAATGTTAATTTAAATTTAGAGGAATAGTATTGATTCTAAGAGCTAGCATAAACTTAAATAATTATCGGATTCAAAATCCAATCTTCAAATCGCAAATCCGTTTTTAAAATTCCGTAAACAGCTCTATCTACTATTCCATATTCTGTTGCCGTAGTAAATGTAAAAATAGGAATTTTCTGATGAGCCACCACTATCTGCCCCTCTCCCCACTCATCTTGACTGACAACCCCATCCCACTGAACAGGTGCCCCAAGTTGCGTTTGATCTTTAAACAACGATAAACCACCAGAATTATGTTGGTGCCCACGGAAAATCGCATGAATTCCACTTTCTTTAAACCACTTCACCATATCACATGTGGATAAATATTCTAACCAACTAATTCTTCTTAAATTCATTTCGATTGTAGATCCATTTCCTTGAAAATCCCCCCACACAAAACCATTCACAGCATCAGTACGACCATAACCAATCTTGTTAAAATCAATATAACTAACCATCTCCGAATTATTTAAAAAATATAGCATGTCACAACATGGATCAATAGCCCCATGACAACACTGTATCCAGTTATCTCCGGATTTTAGGTATAAAACAAGCACAAGCCGCTTGTACAACTCATCGAATTTTTTCAAATAAATTGCCCCATTGTCTACCCCATATTTGGCAACTAACTCAGCAAAAAAACCCACGGGAGTGTCACTATTTTGCAACAAATTTTCATGGTTACCTCTCAAAACAAAAACTTTATCCCAATTTGCCAACTTTAACCGCAATAGTGTATACCAAACCTCAACACCATACATACCACGATCAACATAATCACCGGTAAAAACAATATACAAATTATTTTTTATAATTTTAAAATCATCAGCCACGTGTTTTTTTATAATTTTTAATAAAGAATGAGCACTGCCATGGATATCCCCAACAAAAACTATTTCACCCCCAAGAGGGACATTTTGTTTCTGACAATAGGAGAGATTTACATCTATCGCAAAATTAAACTGCGCCTGAAACAGACTCAAATACTCCTCAATTAATTTACTGATACACGAAAACGGGATAAACAATTGTGGCAGATGACTAAACACTTTTAACTGGTCATCTACGACTGAATCATCCATGCGCCTTTGCTCAGGCATATTCTCCATTTGCTGTATCAACCAACTCAGCGGTTTCTTGTCAGCAGAAGAATCGCCCAATAAAATTGGAAACCCGGAGGCAGGATTTATCCACGGCAACCATAAAACAATTAATACAAAAAACAACACCCTAAATCTGTAAATTTGTTTGTAATTCATCGACACTCCCCATATTCAAACATCAGTGCAATAAATTAATGCACTAGCTCAAGATTGCCAATATTTAATACAAATTGTCAATGAATTAATAATTACTATATCAATTACTTACTTCGTAGATGCAATCGCATATGCCCTTTTTGAATTCCCTCCCCAACCAGGGCTTTAAGCGCTGCAAAATTCTGTGCCAGGCCAACACTTGCAATAATTTGTGCAAGATCTGAGGCAGATTTTACATCAAGAATTTTTGAACAAAGGTTAGCAAAAGGATTGTTTTTTGTAGCACCACCAACAGTGCCAACAGCAAGTGGAATTTCGATTGTTCCAACAAGATTACCGCTCTCATTTTTTGAATATTCTGTTAAAGGCTTATAAGAATTGTGCATGGCAGCGTATCCATGAACACCAGCCTCGATTGCACGAAAATCATTGCCTGTCGCCAAACAAACTGCATCGATTCCATTCATTATGCCTTTGTTATGTGTAACGGCGCGAAAGATATCAATTTTTGCAATCTCATTTGCCTGGATAATTTTATTTATTAAATCAGAGCCAAGTTCTTCTTTTGACCAAACGGCTTGGGCTTTTACAATTCTATTAACAGCAAGATTTGATAGTATTTTTAACAACACAGTGCCGCTTGTTAATTTTTCTATAATAGGCGCTATCACTTCACACATTGTGTTTACAACATTTGCACCCATTGCATCTTTGACATCAACAAGAAGATGTACACCCAAAACTTTTCCAAGCGATATTGATTCTATTTCTCGAATATTTAAATCAAACGCTCCCCCACCCAAATTTATAAGCACATGGTCTTTAGAATTCGCAAATTCAAGAATTTCAGTTTTATGCTCTTCTATTTTTATTTTTGCACCAGCAATATCTTTTATATCTAAAATATGCAACTGCCCAATCATCTCAGACCTACTTGCATGCGCAGTAAATCCCCCACAGGTTCTAGCCAATTTTGCCGCATTACTTGCAGCTGCAATCACGCTAGCCTCTTCAGTGGCCATCGGAACCAAATAATTTTTGCCATTAATTATAAAATTTGTAGCAAGGCCAAGCGGAACAGGAAAAACAGAAATCATATTTTCGATCATCTGCTCAGCAAATCCAAATTTCAAATTATCTTTTAAATTTAATAACAAAAGATCTTGCTCGGAAAGTTCTGCAAACTCTCTTAATAAATTAAGCCGCTCATCGCGGCTTAATTTGTAAAATTCTTTTATTCTGCTGTTGCGCTCTCTCATTGTTATTATAATTTTGGAACCAATTGATTTAAAACCCTTTGCTTTTCCATAGCATTCATTAAGCAGACACAAAAACCCGGAACCATAACACGATATAACTTTTCTACTTGATGATATAAATCAGCCATAGCAGATTCTGCGCACACTTCATATTGACATATTTGAATTAAATTTTTGAATATAATATTTTTCAAAACTTCTACCCTATGTTCAGCAATATAAGATAATTCATACGATTTTAAACTTTCATCTAGCAAAAAATGCGAAAATTCAACATAGACATCATATGGAATATCAGAGGGTTTAATTTGTTGAACTAATAACTCAATCGATGCAACATCGTAACAAGCATTTACAGAAGAAGCCCTTATAAAACTAGCAAACGCTGTCTCAAATGATTCTGTCATTGCAGATAAGCTAGATACACCAAAAAAAACAATCGCTATAACAAACTTTTTCATAAAAATCCTTAACACTAAAAAAACATTATAAATTTAGTTAAAAACTCCAAAAAACGTACCCCCTTAGTGTTATGCTATTAAAAACGTTTTCTAAAAAAAATCAAGTTTTTAAATTATATTTTGAAAATTGTATTACTCTGCTAATAAAATAAGCCGCTTACCGCGGCTTATTTTGTAAAATTCTTATATTCTACTATTTTTTATGCATATATTTTTATGCACATAAAATTTCTACAGTTCCATCACCAAAAAGCCTAACCATCTTACCATCAACAACTCTAATTTCAGCACCATCTCTTATTATCTCACTTAAAATCAAACAAAAGCCAGGCAACACGACTTGAAAAAGACTTTTTACATATAAAGCTTCTTCGTATTCGCTCTTTTCCTTAAAAAATTCATTACCATGTAGGCTTAATAAATTCACCTCAAGCCAACACCATAATAAGTTTTGACGATTGTCATGTATTGCATCTTCCTCAATCCCATAAATGTCTCTGACGCCATATCCAAGTTGTAATAATTGTGAAAGTAAAAAATATATAAATTTTTTATATTCCATATAGGAGCATTCCATAGCAGAATGCGTAACCCCGCTAGAAGTTGTCACTATAGCAACTGAAGGATTAAATGAATCTACATATCGCTCATAAGCCACTTTAAAATCTTCTTTTAATTTTTCTGCTAAAACATGATTTTGATCAAGTTTTATTTTCAATACATCCGCTAAATCTAATTTAGGCCCATCTTGTTCTAGCAATGGAGAAAAAAGTCTTTCAACACCGCCATCGGACATAGGGGGCTTTGTACTAATTTTTTCGCCATGTACTCCATACAAATTCAACGACAAAAACACAGCAACTAGTGTTACCAAACTTTTCATAAAAGCTCCTCTAACGAATATTATTTGAACATATATTTATGCATACTTAAACTTATGACACCCCAACGAGAATGCATGCAATTAAATACCTTTTTTTAAAAAAAATCAAGCAATTTTTCCATCCAAAAATATTTTAAATTTGTTATACTCCTAAAAATAACCGAAGGGGTTTCATGAAAAAATCAGATAAAAATATTACTATTCAAAACTTAAAAGATATTGCAAAAAAATTTAGAGATGACCGAGACTGGGCTCAATTTCATAGCCCAAAAGAATTAGCAATCGACATGTCGATTGAAACAGGCGAGCTCCTAGAGCTTTTCTTATGGAAAAGCAAAGAAGAAATAGCAGAAAAGCTAATTTCTGATATAAGCTTTAAACAAAATATTTCAGATGAACTTGCAGATGTTGTACACGCATGCCTAGCGTTTGCAAACTCAGCAGATATAGATCTTTCATCTGCAGTGATAACAAAAATTGAAAAAACTGCACAAAAATATCCAATTGAAAAAGCCAAAGGGCTGACCAAAAAATACACTGAGCTTTAGGTCAAATATTTATATCACAAATTTTAATCGATTGGATAGTAATGACAAAGAGAACAGTCCTGGTCGTTGGCGGCGCCGGTTACATCGGCTCACACACATGCTGGCTTTTACACGAACAGGGTTACGAAGTTGTAATTCTGGACGCATTATTACATAATCAAAAATTTACCCATAGCTGGGCAAAACTTATAAAAGGCGACTTTGCAGATCAAAAACTACTCAAAGACATTTTTACTAATTACAAAATAGATACCGTAATGCATTTTGCAGCATTTATCGAAGTTGGTGAGTCGGTCAAAAAACCAAAAGATTTTTATCATAATAACGTAACTAAAACATTAACGTTACTTGATACTATGCTTGAATATAACGTCAAAAAATTTATATTCTCTTCAAGCTGCGCCGTCTATGGAGTACCACAAAAACTTCCACTTGATGAAGCGCATCCAATGGCACCAATTAATCCTTATGGCAAAAATAAACTAGCAATTGAATTTGTTCTACAAGACTACCACACAGCATATAATTTAAACTATGTATCATTGCGTTATTTCAACGCAGCGGGGGCACACTTTGAACAAGGCCTCGGCGAGCAACACACACCAGAAACGCATGTAATTCCACTGCTAATAAGAGCAGCAATGCAAGACAAAGAATTTTTTATCTTTGGAGATAATTATCCAACACATGATGGCACATGCGTAAGAGACTATGTACATGTTCTTGATATTGCCCAAGCACACATATTGGCGTACAACTACCTAGAAAAGCACGGAAAATCAAATAGCTTCAATCTCGGCTCACAAAATGGTAATACAATTAAAGAATTAATTAAACAAATTGAACAAATTTGTAAAAAGAAAATCAAAACCAAATATTGGCCAAGAAGAGAAGGAGATGTACCTATTTTAGTTGCAAATTCAAACAAAGCGCAGCAAGAACTTGGCTGGGAAGCAAAGCTCTCAGATCTAGAAAATATTTTAAAAAGCGCTTATGAATGGGAACTAATACTTAAAAAAATGTAGAAAAAAATAAAAGTAGGGAGAAGAGATGATTGAAGTAATAAAGAAATACAAGTGGTTTTTGATTGGACTTTTTGCGTTTGCACTGTTTATACGCGCTGCAATTTTCGTTGGATATTTAGGTAAAAATCAAAATTTTTGGCAAGTTGATTCAAATACATATCATTTAATCGCAGAACAAATTTCGCAAGGGCATGGAATATGCACAGATCCGGGACATCCTAATTTTTATCGACTTCCAGGATATTCTTTATTCCTATCCGCATTTTATAAAATATTTGGACCTGATACAAAAAATGTTTTATGGATGCAAATCATTATATCCGCATTAATTCCACTTTTGATTTTTTTACTTGGATATATATTTTTTCCGCAAAATATATTAATTGCAAAAACTGCCGGCATTTACAGTAGCATTCATATTGGTTATGTCCTTTATTCAGGGTTTTTCATGGCTGAAAGCCTATTTATTTTTTTATTCTTAATTTTTGCCATTCTATTTTTATCTTCTGTTCATTTATTCTTTTGTTTTCAAAACAGATGTAACTGCAAAAAACCTGATAAAATATTTCGTTATTTTAGCCTACCTGACCCCATTGCAACAAGTGAACCCTATCTAAGTCTTTTTGAAGACATGTTTGAAAACGAACAAAAAAACATAGTGCTTTGCAATTGTCAAGAAACAGAGTTAGTAAAATCCTCTCGCAATTTATTAGGAGCAGGATTTGCGCTGGGTCTTGCATCACTGGTACGCCCGGTTGGACATTATTTAATCTGTCTTTCAATTTTGATATTAATTTTTTCAAACGAAACATGGAGGCAAAAAATCAGTAAAAGTTTTACGCTTTTTTGCGGATGGATTGTTCCGGTTATTTTCTGGCTTGCCCGCAATTTTATACTAACCGGACATATATTCTTTCATACACTTCCCGGCGGACACTTTCTTTATTTTTCTGCAAGTCGAGTTGCAATGCATGAATGCCATTGTTCTTATGACCAAGCAAAAGATATTTTAAGAAAAAAAGTAGATGATATAGTAACACAAGAAGAACAAACCAAAAACAGAAAGCTATCCGAAATAGAACAGTGCGACATTCGAGAAGGTCTTGCTAAGCAGTATTTTAAAAAATATCCAGCATTGTCAATCAAACTCTGGTTAACTGATATATTCCGAACTGCGACTTCGCTTTACAGCGCCGAGCTACTTTATATTGAATCCGGACGAAAAGAAATTGATTATTTTAATGCAAAACGAACTATCAAATCTATGGTATACAAATATCTTGTCCCACAAACGGAAAAATCCTGGCTTCGATGGTTAATAAGACTAGAAATTTTGGTATTTTTTTTAATGATTCTTGGGCTCTTTTTGGGCTTTTTAAGAACGGTTTTTAGATGTATTAAAAACTGGGAGAGCGAGATAAATAGAATTGATCTCTGCTCATGGCTTCGATGCCTTGCATTTGCAACTTTTTTCATTGTAATCGGACTTGCTGGAGGGTATGCTCGTATGCGATTGCCTGCAGAGGTATTTTTAATTATTTTATCTATGAGCTTTTGGGTGCCAATGCTTAAAGAATTTAAAAATAAATCATGATTTTTCCAGCCTAATTTCTGTATTTCTGTATTTATGGTATTCTTCCAATTATTATATAAAAATACTTAATTTATTCAGGAGAACACAATGATTACAAAAAACGATTTATCTCGCATAACAATAGATATTCCAAAAGAAAGTCATAAAAAGCTTAAGGCTATGGCCGCAATTCTTGGCAAAAGCATGCGTGAAATAGTTATTGAATCAATTGAAAAGAATCTTCTTAATACCAAAAATCCAAATAAAAAAACATTACAAGCAATCAAAAACGTTGAAAAGAAAAAGGGACTTGTTAAAGCAAAAGATGCAAGCGATCTATTTAAAAAATTGGGTATCTAATGCTATATCCTGTTTATCAACGGCAATTTGAAAAAGATGTTGCCTCATCTCAAAAACGAGGTAAAAATATAACTAAACTTAAAAACATAATTAAACTTTTGCTGGAAGAAATTCCATTGCCTCCCAAAAATCACAATCACAAACTTAAAGGTGAGTTTAATGATTATTGGGAGTGCCATATTGAACCTGATTGGTTATTGATTTATAAAAAAACAAAAACAGAAATTATATTGGTTAGAACAGGAACTCATTCGGATCTATTTTGAAAGATAAACATGCAATACAAAATTTTACAAACTGATCGTATATTATTTGCAGGCATAGAATTACAGCTAAATCTTGCAGATGAACAAGCACCTCAAAAAATTGGTAATTTTTGGAACAAATTTTTTACAGAAAAAATACTAGATAAAATTGTTGATGCAAAAAAACCTGTAAATACAATGGCTCTTTACACAAATTATGATAATCAAGGCAATTATTCTTTAGTTATTGGATGTGAAGTAACCTCTCTAAGCAATATTCCGTCAGGCATGACTTCAGACATTAATGTATATGAAATTCCTGCGGCAAAATACGCAGTATTTTCAGTCACAGGCCAATTTCCACAGGCTGTTTCAGATTTTTGGCAAAAATTATGGGAACAAAAAGATGGCCTAGGATTTCAACGTACATTTACTACAGACTTTGAATTATATGATCATAGATTTTCATCTGCAACTCCAGAAATGGACGTTTATATTGCAATTAAATAGAATGGGGCTTTTTGTGACTAGAAAAAGATGCTAAAATTGTTACAAACGGCAACTTGGCAAAAGAAAGCATTTTGAAAATTTTAAATGAGGTATGTCATGCAAATTGTTAACGAAAAAATCTCGATCCCAGAGTTAAAAGCAATGTCTAAAAAAATGTTTGGTGAGCTTGTAAAAGCAGTTGTAGACGTTGAAAAAGAAATTATGATTGTAGATAGCAGCATGCATGCTGACGCAGAAAGCTTTTTATTAGAAAATAAGTCACTACAACAAAATTTATGGGGAATAAATCTTTACCCAGACCAATTCCCAAATGACGATTGGATCGAATTTGATTCAATGATAAATATTCGCCCTACCGATGGGAATAGAAGTCGTGGAGTGGACAATCCACAAATTCAAGAAAAAATAAAAAAAATAGTAATAAAATTGGTGACAAAATGATTATACATAAAGATCTTACAGCTGAACGCTGGTTTAAATTTTCTCTCATGGAACAACTCGCCAACGTTGGGAGCGATATTGAAAGAACAATAAAATGGAAACAAAAAGGCAACCTGGAATACAGCAAGGCTGCATTTGAACGCGCATTAGAATTATTATACTTTACAGTTGAAGATCCTAAAAACAGAGGTCCTAAACTAAGAGAAATTCTGAGATCACGCGAAGCCCTTGTTGACCATTTTATGTATGATAATGAATACAACACAACCGATGAACAATGGCAGAAATATTTTTTTCAATTTAATTATGCAGCGGCAATGGAACGGGGACGATAAAATTTAATTTTATCGAAAAGAGAGAGTTTCAGGATGGATCAAGCTTTTTGCATTTTAAAATCTGGCAACGTCGTGCCAGTGGGTCGTCTCGGCGAAGGCCGGGATCCAGGTTTTAGAGTCTATCATTAGCATTGTAACTAGACACCGGCCTTCGCCGGTGCGACAGGTTGGGGATTAACAAATCTTTATTTGGGCGATAGTAATGATCAAATTAATAAAAAAAGAAAAAAACTTTTTGCTACTCACATTTTTTTTATCACTTGTAATCAAAGCAGTTTTCTTTTTAATTTTTCTTAAAAACAATCCATGCTTACTCTCATTCGATTCAGAGCATTATCATAAAATTGCATTAAGCCTTGTTGCTGGAAATGGCTTTTACAACCTGGATGGCACTACACCACAATTTTATAGAATGCCAGGATACCCGGTATTTTTGGCTGGATGTTACAAGCTTTTTGGAATCCAACAGATAGCAGTAATTATATTGCAAACCCTTATAAGTTCGCTTATCCCATTATTAATATTTTTATTAACACTAACTTTACTCCCAGGCCAACTACGAACTGCTAAGCTTGCGAGTTTAGCTGCATGCCTTGATCTTGGTTATATAATATTTTCGGGACTGATCATGTCCGAAATATTATTTGTTATATTTTTCACAATTTTTCTTATTTTATTTTTGTATAACTACACACCTTTTTTTTGTAAAAAAGAAACTGTAATATCAAGCAAATTCCCAATTTTCAGACTATTTTTGGCTGGGGTAATACTTGGAATAGCTGGACTGATTAGACCGGTCGGATATCCAGTACTTTTAATATCTATTTTTCTGTTACTAATTTCAAGATATAAGTTTTTAACAAAAATGAAATCTATCGCAGTTATAAGCACGGGATTTATATGCGTATTAAGCATATGGATAATTCGAAACTTTCTTCTAACCGGCTACATTTTTATGCACACACTTTCGGGTCCACACTTTTTGAATCACACAGCAGTAAGACTTTGCATGATGGATGAAAAAATTACATATCAACAGGCACAAAAAAAGGTTTATGCTGAACTTAAAGATCTTGAGGATGAAAGAATAAATGGATTTATGAATCCAAAGATCCTGAATCAAGTTCCAGCCGTCGCTAAAGCTATGGCTGACACGCAGGATGACAAACGCCAATTGCAAGAAATCGAACGCTGCATTTTGGCCAAAAAACTGGCAATCTCTTACATGCTTAAAAATCCAGCACTTACGATTCAGCATTTTATATCAAACATGTTAAAAACAACATTTGGAATTTATAGCTCTGAGTTACTTGTAATAGACTCCTGCGGACAGCTGCCACCATACAGTAATGATCGAAGTGTTAAAAGCATTTTTAAACGTTTTTTGCTTCCTGACGTAAATAATAAATTCATAATTTTAGTAATTTATTTTGAAATAATATTTTTTTTATTTATATTGCTTGGCCTAGCAATATTTATAATTACATCACTGATTGATCGTGAGAAACTATGTATACTTGCAAAAGCTTTGCCTTTTATCTGCTGCTTAATATTTTTGACTCTTTCATGCGGTTATGCAAGATTAAGATTGCCAATCGAATCATTTTTAATTATTTTAGCGATTAAAGAATGGCATTTTTTATTTTCTAAAAAAGGGGAATAAATGGCACCACCCAAAAAAATGGCCGTAATCATAGGGGCCGGACCCGCTGGACTCACAGCTGGTTATGAACTTTTAAAAACACAAAAATTCAGCACAGAAATCATAGAAAAAGATAATCAAATCGGGGGTCTTGCAAAAACAGTCACTTACAAAAATTATAAGTATGACATTGGGCCCCATCACTACATTACAGAATCAAAAGAAATTGAAAAATGGTGGAAAAATATAATAAGTGAAGATGAATTTATAAAATTAAATCGTTTTACACGAATTTATTACAATAAACATTTTTTCTTGTACCCTCTTCAACCAATCAACGCATTAATGGGATTAAGTCCATTTGAGTCAATACACTGCGTTTCGAGTTATTTTCGATATAAGTTATGGCCTAAAAAAGTTAATTCTTATGAAGACTGGCTATCAAATAGATTTGGGAAAAGGCTTTTTGAAATATTCTTCAAATCCTACACAGAAAAACTCTGGGGAATAAAATGCGACCAGATTTCTGCCGATTGGGCTGCACAAAGAATTAAAAATTTTTCACTTGGCAAGGCAATGTTTTTTGCATTCTTTGGAAAACTTTTCAAAAAATATACCCCTCGAACAATTTTAGGCGAATTTTATTATCCAATTTATGGCGCTGGAACATTGTGGGATAATGTTGGTAAAAAAATAGTAGATTCTGAGTACGGCGCAATTCACACCAATAAAAAAGTTATGTCGATTGAACATGATGGCAAAAGTATTTTGGCAGTGTTAACAAAAAACATGCCTGCTGAAAGTCAACACGCAGAAAATCAACACAGCGAAACACAACACATGGCTCAAAAACTAACTCGTCATAACGGAGACTACTTTTTATCCACAATGACTTTGCGCGATTTGGTTTTAAATATGGATCCAATCGCGCCAAAAGAAGTTATTGCTGCTGCCACGCAGCTACGGTGCAGAGCGCTCATAACCCTCAATTTAATTATAGATAAAGAAAAGATTACGCCTGACCACTGGCTTTATATTCATGAAAAAAGTGTACGTACAATAAGAATTGGAAATATGAATAATTTTTCAGCCAAATTAAGACCTAATAAAAATCATTCTGCAATAAGTCTTGAATGCTTTACATTTACTGATGAACCATTCTGGACTAAGTCCGATGAAGAGTTACTTGAACAAGCAAAACTCGAAATTGATAAGATTGGCCTTGTAAAAAAAGAGTTAATTATTGACGGTATGGTATTAAGAATCCCTGATGCTTACCCAATTTATGAAGGCAATTACAAAGAACATTTAAATATAGTTTATAACTATTTAGGTCAATTCAAAAATCTTAAATTAATGGGCAGGAATGGTATGCACCAATATAACAACATGGACACAGCAATGCTTTCTGCCATGAAAGCTGTTGATGAAATTATTAGTTATGAAGATAAATATAAAACCAAAATAAATTTAAAAACAAAAACGCAGAAGCATTCTGAAGCACAACTCAATTAAAATTGCAATCACGGAAGCCATGTGAGAGTTACTATGTGTGGACTAGCCGGATATCTAAACTTAAATGACAAAAATTTTACTGTCGACGAAGAACTTTTAAATAAAATGCAACAGGCAATTGCGCATAGAGGGCCTGATGCTCACCAAATTTACAAATCTGACGAACATCAACTAGGCCTCGCGCACAGGCGACTATCAATCATTGACTTATCTGACGCCGGAAGTCAGCCAATGTTTGATAAACAAAAAACAGTTGGCGCCTGTTTTAATGGCGAAATATATAACTATAAAGAGTTAAAAACTGAACTTGAAAGCTTAAATTACGAATTTTTCTCAAAATCTGATACAGAAACAATCTTATACGCATACAAAGAATGGGGAATAAGTTTTGTGCATAAGCTCACCGGGATGTTTGCAATCTGTTTGTACGATTTTGAAAAACGTGAATTGTATTTGATTCGTGATAGAATTGGAGTCAAACCACTCTACTTTTCATTGCAATCAAACATTTTAAGTTTTGGATCTGAAATCAAAGCATTATGGTGCTTACCATGGATGAAACAAGAAATTAATCCGATTGCACAGTATCACTACCTAACATTTATGGTAACGCCAGCGCCCTATACGATCTATAAAGACATTTATAAACTCCCAGCAGGATTTTACCTAAAAGTTGATTCCAATAAAAATACGACTTTTCAAGAATGGTATAATCCGGTAAAACAAATTTCATCCACAGAAAAAAAGCAGTTCGAATCTGAATATTTTTGCATAGAAAATATTACTAAATTATTAATAGAATCAACAAAAAAAAGAATGCTTGCCGATGTTCCGGTCGGCGCATTTCTGTCCGGAGGCATTGATTCAAGCTTAAACGTAGCACTTATGTCACAATATGCGCATTCAGTAAAAACATTTACAGTTGCCTTTTCGGATGGACCTGAGTCTAATGAAATTAAATGGGCACGGCTGGTAGCCAAAATATTTGGAACAGATCATCACGAAATAATTATCTCAGAAAAAGAAGCTTTTGATTTTTTCGAAAAGATGGTTTATCACCTGGACGAACCTCTGGCGGACTGCGTCTGTATACCATTTTATTATGTTTCCAAATTAGCTCGCGAAAAGGGAATTGTTGTTGCACAAGTGGGAGAAGGAGCTGATGAACTGTTTTTCGGATATAGTACATATGCAACATACAAAAAATTTTATGATAAAATTTGGCATCCAACTCAAACAATAATTCCTGCATTTGCACGCAAATCCACACACGCTCTGTTAAATCCATTTTTAAAATCAAATCCAACCAAATCAGAATTAATACAAAATTGGGCACATAATCGTGAACTTTTTTGGGGTGGCGCAATTGCATTCAACGAACAACACAAAAACTTTTTGTATAACAAAAAATTATATACCAAAAAAACAAATCCGCTTTTTGATTCAATTGTCGAACAAATTTATCCAGGCATGCAACAAAATTTTGATAGTTTTTCAATTGTGAAATACCACATGTCAAAACTGAAACAACTCGATCCATCTGCAGATTTCTGTAAAAAAATGCTTTATCTCGAACTTAAACAAAGGCTCCCGGAACTGCTTTTAATGAGAGCGGACAAAATGTCGATGGCCCAAGGGCTTGAAGCACGCGAACCATTTTTGGATCATAAGCTTGTTGAATTCATGTTAAATGTTCCTGCTCACCTAAAATTCAAAAATAATACAACAAAATATCTTTTAAAAAAAATATGTCGCGGAATTTTACCTGACGAAATAATAGATCGTAAAAAAGTCGGATTTGCAGCCCCAACAGTGCACTGGCTAAATAACGGAAAATACTTTCCTGCTTATTTTGAAAAACTAAGTCAAAAATCAAACTCTATTCAAGCTAATGTGCCAACTAATCCGGGAAGAACTGCTCTGGAAAAATTATACAAAAACAATGTTTACAGTTTTGCAGTACAAAAGTGGACTTTACAAAATCTATGGGCAATTAAAAATATGGATAATTAAAAATTATGGAACACTTATGATAAATAAAAAAACACTTTTACTTTTAATGTTATTTTCTGCAATTTTTTTAAATTTATCACTGATACTTTTTTTACAAATACCTCCAACAAATTTTCATTGTGATATCGATTCCAAAGCTTATATCGAAAAAGCTACATTTTTATACGAAAAAAACACTCTTGCCCCAATACCTACTCAAACGCAATTCCCATACTACACACTCGGATATCCAATCATCATGGGCATAATTTTCAAAATATTTTCACCGCAAATTGAATGGGTCATTTTATTTCAAATTTTATTAACACTACTGGCTGCTTTTTTAATTTTTGTTACAGCAAAACGCCTATTTAACGAAACTGTAGGCATAATATCATTTGCTCTTACATGCATTAATGTTGGTTTTTTAACTTTTTCTCAATTTATTTTAACAGAATCTTTTTTAACTCTATTTCTAATACTTTTCTTTGAACGGTTTACAGCCTATCTTTATGATAATAACTTAAAAAGTCTAAGCGTTTCAGGCATTGCGCTTGGCATATCAGTCTTGATAAAACCAGCCGCACTTTATTACCCAATACTACTGTTACCATTAATTTATTATAGTGCCCCAAGTGATAAAAAATTAAACTTCTCTGCATCTTTTTTGCTGTTATTCGCAACACCAATATTTGCCTACATGCTACATAATAAAATTGTATTTGATCAATTTAAAATCGGAAATCTTGATTCAGTAAATGTTTATTTCTGGTTTTACCCAAATGTTCTGGCCCAAAAATATGGCACTTCATCTGATACTGAAAGATTAAAACTACAGTTTATTGCAGGACATAATAACTTTAACATCGAATATATAAAATTGATGTTTAAGCAAGATTTTATGGAAAACCCAACTCTATTCGTTTATGTATGGTTTAAAAACATAATAAAAACATTTTTGGGATTATTTACAACAAATTTAAAAGTTTTAATTGAACCCTATGTTCATGGGGGCGATATATCATTTTTTAAAATGCATGGAACGGTGTTTCAAAAAGTATTGCTTTATATAGAATCCGGAGCATCATCCAACTGGTTAAAATCCATTGGTTTTTATGAAGCAATATGGTCAATAATAAGATATATACTATGTTTTTTCGCACTTATAACAATATTTACCAACAAAAAATACACTCTCTTATATTTTATTAGTTCATATATTTTTTACTTTTCAATAATAACAGGACATGATGGATGCGCCAGATTCAGAATGATGTTTGAATTTGTTTTAATAATTCTTGCATCTATAGGACTATGGCTCCTACTTGCAAACAAAGAAACTTCGAAACAACAAAATATAAATTAAGGATGCAGCAATGAATCATTTTGTTATTCTTGCAGGAGGTAGTGGACAAAGGCTATGGCCACTAAGCACAAAAAAATGTCCTAAGCATCTTATTACATTCATTGATAACAAATCGCTTCTCGAACAAACAATTGAAAGAATAATTTGGGAAAATCAAAAAAATCCGGATCATAAAATTTGGGTCCTAACAAACCAAGAACAGTTGGAACTTGTAAAAAATCACATTCAACATTTACAAGTTCCAAATTTGGATATAACAGTTGAGGCAGAACCAGTTGCAAGAAATACTGCACCGGCAATTCTGTGGATGTGTGAAAAAATAAAGAAATTAGATCACGATGCAACAATAATTATTCTTCCTGCAGATCATTTCATTCCCAAAAAAGATATTTTTAATAAAACAGTTGAGCAAGCCATAACATTTGCACAAAATAACGCAAAAATTGTAACCCTTGGAGTTATGCCTACAATGCCGGCTACCGGATATGGTTATATCCAAGCAGACACTTCTGTCTGCCAAAATATATTTCCGGTAATCAAATTTCACGAAAAACCAGATCTAGTAAAAGCTAATCAATATGTAAATCAACCCAATATGTTTTGGAATGCGGGAATATTTGTTGGGAATGTTTCAACATTTTTAAATGAATTCAAAACACACAGTAAAAAACTTTTTGATGATATGCAAAGCTTCATGACCGGCAAAATTAGCTATGATACTCTGGAAAATATTTCAATCGATTACGCTATAATGGAAAAAAGTTCAAATATATCTCTAATTCCTGCAATATTTGAATGGCATGATGTTGGAAATTTGGCAGTATTTTTATCACTGAAAAAACGTTTTGCCAAGAGCATAGAAGATATCATAAATATTGATGGATACAATAACCTAAGTAGCACTAGCAAAAAAGTAGTTGTATGTATTGGGGTAAGCGATTTATGCATAGTTGAAACTGATAACATAATCTTAGTATCCAAAAAAGATTGTACCGAAAATGTAAAAAATGCTTTACCTAAAGTCAAACAGATCTATGGAATGGGATTATAAAAGAGAAAGGCGACGACGAATAAAATATTTTTTTTAAAATATTTACTTTAATACAACTTTTGTTGTACAACCGTAATTAAACTTAAGAGTGTAAAATTTAAAAAAGATTGTAAAATTTTAAAAATGGAAGAGTCCCATGAAGAAACTTGATGAGTTCATTAATTCAATCGATGAAAAGGTCGATAAAAAATTTGGCCCTATATCAAAAAAAATTAAAAAATATTTCGCAATTTTTAGCGCAACGGTAATAGCAAGCCTTTTTGTAATTTTCCTAGTAAAAACCTCCAAAGAAGGTCCAGCACAACTAGCTACAATAATTCAAAATGATCTTGAACAAATTGAAAAAATTTTAACAAACATAGATACAACCTGTAACATTTTAAGCTTTAATTATGACAGCCTACGAATAGACTTCTTTACTGTAGAAAAATTTGTTGGATCAACCGTCGGCTGCCTTAATCTTGCTTACCCTGGCAAATGGGAAGGCCCTTACATGCAACGCAACCCAACACTGCAGGGCAAATTTTATGAAGTTATAAGATCAAAAGATGGATTTTTTATAGCTCCTGGCCTTGGCGTCAAACTACCAAATGGTCAAATTATTGGAAAAGATTTCATAATTACTTCTAACACATCCATGACTGAACTGCTAACAAACGAAGGCCCATTGAATTACAAGGGACAGAATCTTGCTAGAAAAATTGAATTCAAAATAGGTGACTGGGATAGCGTATTCACACAAACAACAACAGTGGACAAAATTAACACAGCATTAAAAGAGTTCAATGACGCAATGCCATTTACAAAATTGGAAACTGGCACCCAACACGCATAAATTAGTATTATATTATGTTAAAGCAAAAACTAAATCCTAAATCAAAAAAAATTTTATTACTATATAAGTTCTTGCGTATCACAATTGTTTCAATTGTCATCATAATTTACAGTAGCTGCGGATACCAACAACCCCTAAATCTAACTATTGCTAAAGAGCGTGTTGAAAAATACTATGAATGTGGCCAATATGAACAAGACCTACAAAGAATTACTAATCGTGCCATCAGCCATTTCAGAAAAATTTCCGCAAATAAAAAAGCCACAGTAATATTTGATATAGATGATACAGTTTTATCGGATTACGCAGACGCCAAGTCAATTTCATTTGGATATGTACCAAAACTATCTCATGAATGGGTTTTGCGAGCAGATGCCCCAGCTATCCTACAAACAAAACGATTATATGACTATTTAGTCACACGAAATTTTATCATAATATTTTTAACAGGACGAAAGCACAATGAATACGAAGCCACAATGAAAAACTTAAAAAAACAAGGCTTTATAAAATTTGAAAAGCTTATTGTGCGACAAAAAGATGAAGAACATCTTACAGCCGAAAAATTTAAAACAACACACAGGCAAAAACTTAGCAAAGAAGGCTATCGAATAGTTGGATGCGTTGGTGATCAATGGAGTGACTTAAGCGGTGGGAATAGTGGCCATATCGTAAAACTTCCAAACGTAAGATATTTTATTCCGTAAGCGTTGACTCTATTCTAATCGCCTTACCGTATACAAGAGCTTGAGCTATTTTTTTATTGGCACGCTGCAAAATTCGTGCAAAAGTTGGCTGCGATATACCCATTTTTTCTGCAGCCGCTGATTGATCCAGGGCGTCAACGGTGTATAAACTTATGGCTTCAAACTCATCAGGCATAAGTACAACTTCTTCTAACATACGCAACGGAATACCCTGAGGCTTAAAATAAAAAACCTGCGGGGATCCCGTTACACGCCTTGGTTTAAGAGGTCTTACCATTTTTACTTATTCCCTTTTTCCAAAGCCTCTATTTCTGCTTCAAGTCTTTTTTTATTTGCCTTAAGTGCTTCAAGTCGATCTTGTACGGTAATTGCCTCATTTGAATTAGCAAAACGGCATTGCCCTTGCCCCATACCTCTTCCTCGACCAATCCCTCGGCCTTGACCAAATCCCTGACCTTGAGATTGATTACAATTCCCCATTCCTCTTCCTGTTCTTGGTCCTTGTCCGTTTGGACCTGTTCCATCAAATCCTGGCATAGTTGATTTCCTTTCGTTAAAATGTTATTTTGTTATGAATACATATTCATATTAGCATACATAAATATTAATTGTCAACTAGTTTAATATTGAGGATTTTATGGACATAAACGCATATATTGTAAAAACCTGCACATCCTTCATTGATATCCCAAACAAGATAGCCACAGCAATATACTTTTCCGGTTGTAGTATACGATGCAAAGGATGCCAAAATGCAATTCTATGGGAAAGAGATCTTAATACTTTAAAATCAATAACATATGTTTTGTCAAAAATAAAAGATAACAAATTAGCCGACAGCGTAGTCTTTTTGGGCGGAGAACCAACGGAGCAAATGAGTTTTTTAATTGAGCTTTGCAAAAATATTTCTTGTTATAAGGCTCTTTATACCGGCAGAGAATTTGAGGATTTACCAAAAGAATTGATTGATAACCTCAACATGATTGTGTGTGGCCCATTCAAGCAAAATCTCTTTATGAAAAATCGGTTTCCAGCATCAACAAATCAAAGATATTTTAAAAAAGAGGATGGAGTGTGGGTTCTTCAAAATTGCCAATAGCTCTATCTAATCTATAAACACCTTGCTAAGATAATTTTTCCCAGAATCCGCTAAAATCACAACCACCACGTCATCTTCAGACAAATCTTTGCAATAATCCAAAGCAACGTGCATCACAGCCCCACTGCTTATACCCACAAGATATCCAAATTCTGTTGCCAATTTACGAGTCATATTAAATGCATCACTATCTGAAATCGGAATGATTTGATCAACTACCGCCTGATCAAATGTATCACTAATCACATCAATCCCTATTCCCTCAACATTGTAGGCCTTAGGATTCTTACTTGAGTATGCAGATGTTGCAGCATCAACACCTATAATTTTTATATTTGGATTTTGTTCTTTTAGATATCTTCCAACGCCAGAAATGGTTCCGCAAGAACCCGCCCCTAAGATTACGTGAGTAACTGTCCCATGTGTTTGCTTCCATATTTCCGGACCGGTAGTTGTATAATGGGCCAACGGATTTGCTTTATTAAAATATTGATTTGGCATAAAGGCCCCAGGAATTGTATGTGCAAAATGCTCAGCCGTTGCATGATATCCTCTTGGATCATGTAAATCATCAGTATTTGGGCAAACGTAAACTTCAGCTCCATAAGCTTTTAAAATCGCAACTTTTTCTTTAGCTGTTCGATCCGGAACCGTTATAATAACTCTATACCCTTTAAGCACACCGATCATTGCAAGTGCAATACCTTGATTACCAGATGAGGCTTCAACTATTGTACCACCAGATTTTAAGCGGCCTTCTTTTTCTGCTTGCTCAATCATAAATAGTGCCGACCGATCTTTTACACTTTCACCTGGATTTAAAAATTCAAGCTTTGCTAAAAAGGTTGGCTTTAATCCAACATTCATTTTTACAACAGGAGTATTCCCTACGCAGTCTAACAATGATTTGTACTCAAATTTTGTATTCATAAATAGCCTTTCGATCTATAAAAATTTTATTAAACCAAAATTGTGTAGTGAATGTATATTCATAATATAATTCTGTCAACACAATTAAAGTATATTTATAAATTAATTTGGTATTTATGATTTACTAACAAAATTAAGCGCTTTAAAATTGCGCAAATCCCTGTAAAAAGTAATTTGCCAGACCAATCAAAATTTTGTCCGCCATGTATCGTTGGTCAGACTTATCGCTTCCAGATTGCTTGAAAGATAGCGCGATAAATGCAAGCATTTGTAGGCACGGCTGAACATCTGCAACAGATTTTATAATATTTTTTTTAATACCCAGTTCTTGCCAAATTTTGGCGGCATCACCCCCGAACACATTGGCATTTTGCATTGGAATAAGCATATTGAATAACTGATTAAGAACAATCTGATCAACAGTAACAGCTTGAGATAAAGCATTTCCTAAATTTTGTAAAATTTGGGTATTCTCTTGCTCACACAAATTATAAATAAAAAAAATAAAGGTTCGTAAAAAGTAATAACCTAAGATGCCTGATACCCCACCAGCCAAATTTATTAGAATTTTTTGTGAAGATGTATATTTCATCGGCTTATTTGATTCTGACGAATTAAAACCCGACATGGAATCAAATCCATCAATGCTAATATATTTTGAATCGATTATAGGGCAAGTTATTTGGGAAGAATTTTTACCCAAATGTATCTTAAAATCGCTGCCTACTAGCATTTTCTTTGCAATACCGTGCCCAAACTCATGAAAAAATGTAGCTGCAAAATTCATGCAGTATGTAGATGCAAAATTAATAGCCAAATTCTGAGGTACAAACTGAGATTTTAAAGCTTCAGGCATTTGATCAATTTTGGCTTGATAAACGCCCAAAAACATTAACGTTAATAAACAAGCACCCGCAGCAAAATTATATTTCGCCTCGCCAGCTTCTCTACAAAGTTCTGCTTTAATTTTGAATGGCAAAGAAGGGTATTTGTTTGAAGCACAGCACACATTCAAGCTGAAACATTTAACAACAATTAAACTTAGTAAGATTGAAGTAAATCGCTTAACCATTAACTTTACTTACATAGCTGGCTAATAATTTTTTCTGCCCAGATTTAAACGCCACTGTTAAATAGAAATCTTCAGAATTTTTTTCAACTTTTACAATCACACCTTGCCCAAATTTTTTATGAGCAACCATCAACCCACTTCTCCAGCCACCCATATTGCTCTCAGAATCTAATCTGGATATTTTATCTGCCTCAGGCTTTTTATTTGATACCGGCGTTTTTGAAGTAGAAGCTGAATAACGTGAATTTGAAAAATTTGAATTTTGTTTCGCATATGATGACTTTGTACCCGAGCGGTTAGCAACCAAATGATTGCCACGTGAAGGCGTTGCAACAGAATCTCTAGAATAATCCGGCTTTGAAAATGTCAGCACAGAACTAGTCAAAGCACGTCCCAAAAACCATGATTCCAGCGTCTCCGTAATCTGCATACCCAACATTTTTTCAAAATCAACTTTATGAACCAACTTGGCAGGAATTTCAGATAAAAATCTTGATGACACTTGCTCAACTATCTGTCCATAACTATTACGGTACGAAGCGGTAAAAAGTAATAAATGTTCTTGAGCCCGCGTTATACCAACATAAAACAGACGCCGCTCTTCTTCTAATGCTTCAGAGGTACTTAAAGATTTTGATCCAGGAAGAAGACCTTCATCAAGCCCGGAAATTATTACTGCTTCAAATTCAAGACCCTTTGCAGCATGCAAAGTCATCATCTGGACTTTGTCACTATTTTCATTTTGCGCAAGTTTTTCTTGTAACAACGCAATGTCGTATAAATAATTTTCAAGCGTAGGAGCAGTCGGTTGCCACGAATTATAAGAATCACCAAATGGATCATCAGGAGAATCTGAACCTACTTGAGATCTAGTTTCAATCGAAGAGCTGGCAACCTTATCTTCAAAAAGTTGTGCCGAACCTAAAAACTCTTTAACGTTTTCAATTTTAGCCTCAGCCTCTTTAGGATCATAATTTTGTCTAAGATAACCCAGATAATCAGTTGCTTTTAAAATAACTTCAATTACTTTACCGGGCAACATTGAGTTATTAAGTCCATCAAAAACTCTTAAAAAATCCCCTATTGAAACCTGTTTTCCCATCGGTTGAGAATCTTTTATAAATTTTAAAATTTGCTTGAAATCAAGCATAGGATTCTGCGTCCAAGCATCATGAATGTCCTGTTCAAACTTTGGACCCAATCCGCGAGTTGGACAATTGATTGCACGAAACAGACTAATTTTATCAAATGGATTTGAAATTATTCGCATGTATGCAAGTAGATCTTTTATCTCTTTACGTTCATAAAATTGCAATCCGCCAACAATTTTATATGGAATGGAATGATAAATTAAGGCCTCTTCAATCTGTCGCGACTGAAAGTGCGTTCGGTACAAAATTGCAACATCACTCAGCTTTTTTTTTTTATCTTTTACAAAACTTTGAATAAAGCGTGCGATTGCAGAAGATTCTTGCTCCCCCGAACGACAATGTCCAATCAGAATTCTGTTTTTTGCCTCTTTTTCAGACCAAAGATTTTTGGGATTACGCAATTGATTATTATCTATAACACAATTTGCCGCATCAAGAATTGGTTGAACAGATCGATAATTTTGCTCAATCTTAACAACACTGACAGGCGAAAAATCACGTTGAAATGAAAGCATGTTTGCAACGGTTGCTCCACGCCAAGAATAAATCGACTGATCTTCATCACCCACAGCACATAAAGAATCGATTGTAAACTTATTATTTGCATCAAGCGCCATATACTGTAACAACTGGTGCTGCACCACGCTGGTATCTTGGTACTCATCAACAAGTAGATGCCTAACTCTTTTTTGAAATATTTTTCTGAAATCGGCATTTTTACTAAAAAGATTTAACCCTTGTATCAGGAGATCATCAAAATCAAAACAATGCGCAGCAGCCTTTTCAACTTCATACTCACGGTGAATCTCACGAATGAATTGCGGCACCAAATCTTCGGCCTGCTTAGTCAAAAGATTATTTTTATAGGTTGAAAGCTGGTAACATGCCTGACTTGCGGTTACATATTTGGTCAAGGCGTTTTTTGTTATAATTTTTCTTATAAGCTCAACTTGATCATCACTATCAATAATTGAGAATTCAGGAAATGGTAATAATGAAGAATTTCTACGTAAAAGTAGCAAACAGTATGAGTGAAAAGTTCCCACAAATGGAACTCTTTTGGATGTCCCTAAAAACGAAGCAATTCGCTCTTTCATCTCCCCTGCCGCTTTATTTGTAAAAGTAAGAGCAACAATCGATGATGGATCCGCCTCTTGATTAAGAATTAGATTTGCAATGCGTGCAGTGATTACACGCGTTTTACCGGAACCTGCGCCGGCAATAACCAATGTAGCAGGATCTTGGCTCTTTACGGCCATCTGCTGGGGACCGTTTAAATTTTTGCTTAAAAACTCGTTAAACGCTTGTTTGTGTTCCATCGATAAATTCCAACTAAAAACGCAGGGTAAAGCACGCAAGACAAAGCACGAATGTGAAGTATACAAAAATTTTCCAATGCTGGGAAACAAAAAAACAAAACTCTTGATATCATAGAAAAATCAATTTTATAATGCTTAAAGTTTATAAAGTTAAATTTTTTAGTAGAGGGAGATTTCTATGAACAGTAATGCTTTTAAATACTCATTGATTTTACTAACAATTACATCAAGCCTTTTTATATCACTTAATCCAATAGCCGCACCAAAATATTTACGCGATTTAGACATTGAAATTAAAGATATTACTAAGCAGACAAGTATGGATGCCGCAAATCAATTAAAAAATAAAAAAACTATTGCAATAAAATCTCTTAAAAATGGCGGCTATGTTTATGCATCAAATGATTCAGACAACCAAATAATAAAAACATTAAAATCTGAAGGAACTTTCACACGTTTGGCATACGTATATAATACACCACAAGAAACTCATTTTATTGTAGTAAAATCTAAAACTAATGGAGTTATTTATTTAAAATCAATGTTTATGGAAGGTAAAGTTCTTGCATGCGACACTTCTACAGATAAAATAACATTTAAATCTTTTAACGAAAAAGACGAAACACAACAATGGGAAATTCAAAGTGGAGATGGTCTTAATCAAGTTTATTTTAAAAACAGAGGATATAAAGATGCATCCTGTTTTTTAAGTATAGACGGCGAAAAATCAAAAGATGAAAAAACTTCCGAAAACACGCCTGGACCGCTTAAGATTGGCGCAACAAAACAGACCGAACCATGCATGAATTGCACATCGATTGACACCCCAACCAAATCTGAATTATTTAAAATTGTCATGTTAGACTAATTTACGTAAATACCAATTTTTCAATTGAATTTTACTGAGCGATCGCCTACGATCTCTAAAAGACGATTGCGTTGCAGAGGCCGATGTGGATACTCCAGAGGAAGTTTGGGTATGTACATTTCCTTTGTATATTGCCATGTAATCCAATACATCTTCAAACGATCTAATCTCTCCCGCTCTTACCAACGGTATTAAAATGCTAAGACGTAACGTACCAAAAGTACGTCTTTTTCTATTTCTAAAAGCCGTTGGATCAACGCTTGCATCTTGTTCCTTACCCACGGCCAAAGCATAAGCTAGAATATAAATTATGTTATCAGGAGATAAAATGATTTTCAGTTTATCTTTTTTGTGATCTTTACAATAACTTTTTACAATTTTTTTACACAGTTTAAATGCCATTTTTACACATGGCAAAATGTCATCTCCTATAAGTAAATTCTTTTGCTGAAGAATAAGCATTGCAAATGGATCAGGTTTCTGACGCTTTAAAATAAAATGTTCAAACATTTGATTGAACGATTTTATATCAGAAGAATACACCTCTACCAAAAAGCCTACTAATGGCTCTTCTTTATATGATTCATCTCCACTGACTTTTAATATATCAGGATTAAAATATATGTCAGATAATTGCATTAGATAAGCTTGCCTTTCTTGTGGGGAAGAAAACAATTCAAATACATTTAGACAAAATACAAAAATCAAAAATTTACACAAAAATTTCATTCAAAAACCCTCCCACTATAATTTTTTCATCCTACTACTAAGTTAGTTTAGACGGCACAGCATAAATACTACAGTTTTTATGAAAAAACAAGCAAAATGCCTTATCCCAAGTAAAATGCCTCAACTAATTAATAACCGTCTGAATTAGGCCGCCCAAAGATACTTTAATCAAATTATAAGACATATTATGTCAAATTATGTCCAAAAAATGTTGCCTCCCTGACAAAAATCGACAAATATGCTAGTCTAGCCTCATGAATACAGTAAAATTTAAAAGAATATTAATATTAATTTCAAGCGTTTTGGCACTATTTGCTATTACATGGGTAGAGCTTTTTTTGCAACGCAAACAAAACATCATTGGCGCAGGGATTAATCGTGCATTTCTTTTCCTGCTAATCAATTTTCACGTCATTATCATAGCTTTCCTGTTATATGTGATCATAAGACAAAGTATAAAATTGTTTCTTGAATGGCACCGTTCAACTCCAGGATCAGTCTTTAAACGTAATCTACTTTTTGCGTTGACCCTCTTTTCTGTTATTCCATCGTTTTTTGTTTTTTTCACAGCGGGTAAATTCATATCAACAAGCATCGACGACTGGTTTCACACACGTATAAGCCAGGGACTACAAAATGGGTTGAAGCTTCACGAAATTCAAACGGAAGATTTGCGACTGCGTATGGTAACCCACGGAGAAGAATTATTAAAAAACATAGACTCACAAATAAAAGAAGAGAGTCCCGACAATCCAATATTTAGTGAGCATCTCAAAAGAGAGTTTGAAAGCCTAAAATTAAAATATCCCGAAGCAAAAAACTACTCCTTCTATGTTTGGCAAGAAAATAGAAGTGGAATCTTGGGAAAAGTAAAAGATGAAGTTCTGGTTTGGCGAGAATATCGCAAACTCAATGATCGCACAACACATCATCTGAAAAAAGAGTTTTTTCAGGCAATGAACCTTTACGAGGGGAAAAAGCCTTTCGATTTTTACGGATCATTATACTGGGTAAAAAAAATCAACACAGTATATTTTGTTCTAGCTCAAAGATATCCAGCCTCAATCCGATACCCACTTATTGAAATTCAAAATTCTATTTCAGATTATCAGCAGCTAAAATCAATGCGAAATCCCATTTATTTTTCTTATATATGTACATTTATTTTTATAACACTTTTGATTTTATTTTTATCCATATGGTGTGCATTTTACTTTGCCCGTGGCCTTGTCCAACCAATTCAAGAACTTTTAGGTGCCATGATACAGATAAGAAACGGCAACTGGGATGTAAAGGTAAATTATCATCCCGACAATGATTTAAACCATTTGACGCACGGATTTAATGATATGACCAATGCACTCAAAATGGCGCAGATCCAACTCAATGAAAAAAACCGTGAGATGATGCTAATTCTCGAAAATATACGCGCCAGTGTTTTTTTGGTAAACAAATTTGGTCGAATAGTAACTTCTAATATCCCGGGCCAAAAAATGATCCACACTTTTTTTGGCACATATGAATGCAAAAATAAAAAAATAAACGTATTTTGTCCTGAAATTAAAAATAAGATTATTGAGCTAACCCGCGAATTAGTAAAAACGCAAAAACAAAATATCATAAAAGAGATTTCATTTTCACATCATGGAGAAGATAAAACGTTCATGATCCACCTGGCAAAAATTAATATTGAGCATTCCCTTGAGGTCACAGAAAAAGGCCTACTTATATTCATTGAAGACCTAACCGACATAGTCAAAATCAACACACTCAAGACATGGCAAGAAGCTGCAAAACAGATGGCTCACGAGGTCAAAAATCCACTTACTCCCATTCAAATATCCACACAACGGCTGCAGCGTAAATACAGTGATGCACTAAATAATGACCCAATATTTATCGACTGCACAAACATTATTCTGGAGCAAGTAAAAACAATTAAAGACTTGGTTTCGCATTTTTCAAAATTTGCATCAATGCCTCAGCTTTTTCTTGAAACTGCAAACATTAACGAACTAATCACGCAAACAATTCGTTTATATCAGGTAAGCTACCCTGATATAAATATCGTTCTTAATCTTGATAATGCTATCACGGAAATGAAACTTGATAAGAAAAAAATACGTAGAGTATTAACAAATTTACTTGATAACAGCATCAGAGCAATTCAACAAGAACAACCCTCATCAGATTACAAACCATTTATCAAAATTCAGACCCGATTTATAAAGCATCAAAATAAAATCGAAATTTTATTTATAGATAATGGCCCCGGCATTCCCAAAATAATTCAAACTAAACTTTTCATGCCATATGTTTCCACTGATAAGAAGAATATGGGGCTAGGACTTGCCATTGTTCGCGATATTATTGAACAAATGGGCGGAAAGATTGAACTAGAAAAATCTGATTCTCAAATAAACGAACCCCAAAAACTAGGTGCTCGATTTAAAATTGAGCTACCATTTAATATTTTTAAGATTTAACCTAGCCTATTGAATACGCCAAATTAAATATCGGCAAATAGATCATCCAAATTAAAATACCAGTTATTAAACCTACAGTAATCAGCAAGACAGGTTGGAAAAGTGTGGTTAAAATAAGCACAAAGCGCCTAAGTTCTTCCTGGAATGATTCGGTCGCTCTACCTAAAACATCTGACAATGCTCCAGTCTGTTCTCCAACATTTATCAGTGCAACAAGGGTTGCCTGTCTATAAAAACTGGGCAGTAATGCTATAGAATCAGACAATGTTCGTCCCCGTGTTATATTATCAATGGCATTATTCACATTGCTCCTCAAGTACCCGTTATTCATTGAATCCCGAGCACATACAACAGCATCTTTCAATGGAATTCCTGATTTTAGAAGAACAGTTAACGCCTGCAGAAAATGCGTAAAATTTGAAAGCTCAACCAAGTTTTTAACATATGGGATTGAAATAAAAAGCCAATCTTTGAACCTTTTTACCCGATTTTTACCCAGCAAAAACATACCCCCAAAAAATCCCAAAACTAACGCTATTAATGCTGCCACTCCCCGCCAAGAACGCAAAAATTTGCTAACCCAGATTATTCTTTTCGTAGCAGTCGGCAGTTGCTTGCCAATAGAGCTAAAAAATATTTCGAACTGCGGCACAACAACTATTAAAATTACTACTACAATCAATAATGCAAAAAAAACTGTAACAATCGGCATAAGAGCAGCACTGTACAAATCCTTTCTCAACTGTTGATCTTTTTTTATGTGCAGTGAAATTTGAGCAAGCACAAAGCTTAATTGTCCACTACGTAGCCCAACTTCGATCATTTGAGTTATAAAATCATTAAATATTTTTTTATGCTTTGAAAGCGCAACCGCCAAACTATTCCCATTTTGCAAATCTATTCTTATACACCCCAAAATATCGCGCAGTTTATTGTTCTGCTCCTGCTGTTCAACAGTTTTAATTGCACTCAATAAATCAACTCCTCCATCTAGCAACATGGCCATCTGATCAAAAAAGTTTATAAAATCATACTGAGACAAACGCCTGCTAATCTGCCACTGTTTTTTATCCACAATGCTGCAGCTTAATAACGCAACACCATTATTCAAAAGCTGTTTTTTTAAAGCGTCTTGATTATCCGCAAATACATGCCCTTTTACCTGATTTCCGGCAACATCAATCCCTTTCCATAAAAATTTTGGCATAAAAAGCCTCTTTTTTATCTCTTTTTTATTCTAAAGTTATTTAATTTTTGGCTGAGCACTTATGCCAAGCCTTACCAATACACTGGATAGATCAAAATTTTGCGTATCAATTTTTATCATTTTGTTCCTCGATGTTGCGCCACGCAGGATTTTAAAACAATCAGTAGAGATCCCAAGCGTTTTACTCAGCAACTTTACCAATTCCTCATTTGCCTTCCCACCTTCTGGCTTACTTTTTAATCTGCACTTAATAATTCCGGATTTATCTTGCTCAAAGCCTTGCTGCTTGGAGTTTGGAACAACTTTTAACTCAATAACTACAGACATTTACTCAGCCTTTCGAGTTAAATTTATGTTATTTTTTTAAATTTCAATATAAAAACGAGACATTTTTGATAGTATATCTTATAATATTTTAAAAATGAGCGAAGCAAGAACTTTGAAATTTAGCAAATTAGCGCCCATAGCTCAATTGGATAGAGCGTCAGACTACGGATCTGAAGGTTAGAGGTTCGACTCCTCTTGGGCGCACCATAAAAATATTGCTTGGAGAGATGGCTGAGTGGCTGAAAGCACTTGCCTGCTAAGCAAGTATCTGGAGAAATCCGGGTCGAGGGTTCGAATCCCTCTCTCTCCACCAGTCTTCGCAGCTATGCAGCTTCGCCTGGCTGACGCCATTAACGGCAAAATACTTTAATCTTTGAATTTAGTTCTTTAAAATATCAATTTATTATTCTCTGGAGAGGTGGCAGAGTGGTTGAATGCGACGGTCTTGAAAACCGTTATTCCGGGAGACTGGAATCGTGGGTTCGAATCCCACCCTCTCCACCAGACTACGCCCTACGTGGCTCCGGCTGGCAGGCTTGTCCGCCATAGCCATGAGCAAAGCGATGGCGACGGCTGGGCCATCTTTTTTAATGTTAAAATACATGTTTTACGTTTACATACTCAGATCAATTACATTTTCCAACATGGCTCATGCCAGAAAATTCAAATCTTCTTTTAAATTAATTTTTTTTATCAAATTCTTGCATTTAAAAAGCAACTCCATGTACCTTAAAACTCAAATTATTTAACCATCTAACAGTTGTTGAATTGGGAGAAAAGGTATGAAGAGCAAGATTTTATTTTTTGGATTAATTTTAGCAAGTTTTGGGTATAGTAATTTGTGGGGAGCAAAAGAAACAGAATCCATATATCAAATGATCAATACCTTGGACAAAAAAGATAAGAATACAGCCCAAAATATTGTAAGCAGGATAAATAAGAAGATAGACGATCTTATAAAAACTGAAAATGACGCAACTATCAAAACACAACTCAATAAAAAAACCGACAATGCGGTAAATTTATTGATAAATAAATTCATGCAAACTGGCAAACCACGATTCGCAAGTGTATTCACAAGCTTAATCAAAGCATTGGATAATTGTACTGATACTCAATTTGATACGTTCCTGAATGCAAAATGCATTAACCTCGCATTAAATTATGCTGAATCCCCAGACTGGAGCGTTCAACCTCCAAAAGTAATACAATATCCTACAAAAAAATCCCGCGCCAAATTTATAATCGAGCAACTAATCCTATTAAATAAGGCTGACAGAATATTCAATAAGTTAGAATTAGGGAAAAACGATCCAGCCAATACTCTTTTAATCGAATCAATAAAAACAACCCAGCCTAAATATTTAATTAATATACTGATCAAAGAAATCAAAAAAGCACATTTGGAAAATTCAACGACTTTAGTACAAGCAATTTTGGAAGCAAAAACAAAAATTAAAATATCAGATCACTTATATGACATCTTAAACAACATTATTACAACAGGAATAATACAAACACAAGCCACAGCTTTTATAATCAATATTTATCTCCCTCTGCAATCAAATACAGAAAATCCGGAGTCTTATAAAGGTAAAGGCGACAACACAATTGCACACCTGTTGGCTAAACTAATAACTGGCAAAGATACAAAAAAAGATTTTATTGATCCACTTAAAAATGCTTTGGTTGAATTAGTTAAGCAAGACCCTCTAATTTTAACAATCACAAACAATGCAAATGAAACACCTCTTTCAATAATTAAAACAGATGCCAATCTGATATCAAAAATAAAAGAAGTCTTACCACCGGAATTCAATTCACCTGGATTAGCAAACTTACTCGCCCAGCTCATTGTAATTGACCCAAGTAATGTTGCTTTAAAAAGTTATTTTGAGGGAATAAGAAACAAAACACCACAACTACTTACTTCAAAAACGGGCACACAAGCAAGTGCACTAGAAATCATAGCAAAATCAAACAATAAAACTTTAGAAGCCTTAACTAAATCAATCATAGATAAAATAAAAGATGATCCCATCATAAGCAGAGAAGCAACACAAGTAATAACAATGGCGCTGGCCGCAGCACCGGATAATAAAGGGCTAAGAGAAGCAGCAACTTACATCGCAACAACTTCACCAGAACTACTTTTACCAAAGGAGGGCACACCATCTCCGCTTAAATATTTAGCAGAATCAAATGAAGTTGGCGCTAACACTATGTTAACCGCTATCGTTCAAGCAATTCCCTCAACAGAAGTCTCTCGAAAACAAATAGCAAAAATTTTATTAGAAGCCAAACCTGAAAATCTGGAACTTGCAGAAACAATTCAAGCAACTGTTAAAAAGTTAATAGCCGCTAGCCCAGAGGCAGAAAGAGCACCTCTCACTCAAGCTGTTGCAGATGCAATAATGCAAAATATTGATGATAAAAGCCCAACCTCCCCACTTATCGGATTCGCTCAAGCATTTGTGCAAGACCCAGCTAATCCTGAAAATATCTCTATTCTTAAATTGATTAGCGAAAACGGACTAGCTAAAAAATTTGGAGACGGGTCTAATAAAAAATCTATAATTGATGTTCTTGTAGCTAAAATTGCAAAAGTAGAAATTTTGACACTTCTTAAAGAAATGATTACAAAAATTTTGGCGAAGGCTCAATCTGAGGGAAAAGATCTATCTTCTAAAGAAAATGTTGCTGGAATTCTTGGTATGGACACACTCCCCTCTACATTGATGCCTGAAATACAGCCTTTCATAGCTCAAGCAATCACAACCAAAGAACTTAATGGAAAGTTAACACAGCTAAAAGCACACCTCACAGGACTTAAAAATAAGCTTCAAAACCTCAACACAAAATTGAAAGATTTGAAGGGTAAACTAGTTGTATAATGTTTCTAAATAATATTACTGACTCGAAACAATAAAAACACGACTATCAAATTGATCAAGATCAATCTGACTTAAAAGTTTGTGAATGCTAGAAAACGTTTGTGCTTTAAGGAATATCTGCCTTATTTCAATATTCTGAATTTTAGAAATCACAGGTTGTGCAGGTCCAAGTATCTGAATTTTTAAATCTTGAGAGTCGTTAATTTTATTCAAAATATCTGCAATAGAATTGGCATCTCTATCAAGTTGGATATCAGAATTATTTTTTATCTCTATCTGAACAAGTCGACCAAATGGTGGATAACAAATTTCTTTACGCAAAACGGCTTCGTCCTCACAAAATTTAAGATAATCAATCTCATTCAAATAATTAAAAATTTTATGATCTTTCATCATTTGAATTATGACAGTGCTTGAAAGCTGCCCACGTCCTGCCCGACCTGCAACCTGAATAAGTTGCTGGATGGAGGTCTCAGCCGCATTATAAATGGGCATGTGTAGGTTCAAATCTGCCCACAGCACCCCAACAAGTGTAACGCGTGGAAAGTGATACCCCTTGGTAATAGTCTGAGTTCCAATAAGAATATCTATTTTCCCCTGCTCAAAATCTTCTACCGTTTGGTACCATGACCTTTTTTGGCTTGTGGTATCAAGGTCCGCACGCGCAATAATGGCAGTGGGAAAAAGTTCTTGAAATATTTTAACAGCTTGCTGCGTCCCCACGCCCTTTTTTAAAAAATTCTTCTGATCAGACTTACAATCAGGGCATGCTGCCGGTAATGGCTTTTGAAAATCACAGTAGTGACATCGTAGCGTTTCCTGACCATAGTGCGAATGCAATGTTAAACTCACGGAACAGTTTGAACACTGAAAAACATGTCCACAGTCTTTGCATTGCACAAAAAAACTGTACCCTCGTCTATTCAGATAAATAATTGCCTGCTCTTTGCGGCTTATGCAATCTCTAATCGCAGTTTCAAGCTCTCGAGACACCCAAAAATTACTTCGTCTTTGGTCCTTTTGCGACTTTAAAATTACTTTTTTAATCTCCGGAAAACTACCCGCAAATCTCTTTGTTATATTAAAAAGCTTCCAGCCTTTTGTTTGCACATTATGCAAAGAACTAAGTGATGGGGTGGCTGATCCAAGAAGAATAGGAATTTTATAGATACTGGCGCGCCAAATGGCAATCTCTTTGCTGTTCAAACGTGGATGTTTTTTTTCTAAAAAGCCATGTTCGTGCTCTTCGTCAATAATTATAATGCCAAGATTATTTACTGGTAGCATGATTGGCATATGCACGCCAATGATTAATGCCGGCTCATTTTTTAATAATCCATTCCATAAGTCACGACGTGATGTAGGCTTGCTAGCTGAATGAAATCCAATTACTTTTACCCCAGGAAGTTTTTTTTGAAAAATACGTTCAAACTGTAAACTTAAAGATACTTCTGGCAAAAGTAATAAAACACTTTTGTTATTATCAATACACTCTTGAATTAATTTACTGTAAACTTCGGTTTTACCTGACCCGGTAACCCCATGGATTAATGTGGGTTTATAATCAGGATTTTTTACAAACGGTTTTAGGTAATCAACCACAAGCTGTTGCTCATAAGTTAGTAACACGTTATGAGGAACAATTGTTTGGATAGATCCTGAATCAAGTTCAGGATGACAAAGAGGCGCATCCTGCGCTTTTTTATCCGCAAAAAAACCTCTAATTCGTTGGTAAAAATGCAAACTGGGAACAAAATAAAATTTTGAAATTTTTTCGATAAATTCCGCGTATTTTATATCATCAGGAAACTGCTGCAACCCCAAAATCTCTCTTACATTAAAATCAGAGTAAAAATTTGAATCAATCTGGACAACATAAGCCAGATGCTGAGATGTCTTGAGAGGAACTTTAATAAGTGCCCCGACTCCAATTTTGCCTTCAAGCTCTTCAGGAATTTTGTATGTTAACGGTCGCTGAAATCCATTTAAGAGAAGAACGGTTGCAAACATTGTTATAACATATCCCCGGCTGTATGAGTCCTAAGTGCCTTAGGATCGCACTTGCTAACATGAATATTAATTTTGCTGAATGGCAATGGAATTTGAAATTTGTCCCAACTTTTTTTGAATGTAAAATGCCAGGAAGATGAACATTCCACAAAAAACAGTGGCTTATTCGCAGTAATTGCCAAAAATGGAACACCTTGTTTAAGTTCAAATGCAGGGCCTCTTGATCCATCTCCAACAATACACAACGATTGATTATCTTTTAAGATTTTTAGGGCTTGCCTGGTAACCTGAATTGGATTTTTGAAAGCAGACCCATAAATCGCTTTATATCCAAACAACTCAACAACGCTTCCTACTAACTTTCCATCATTACTACTACTAACAATACAATGCTGAGCGGCTTTTACTTTAATAAGAAAATACGCTGCAGCAATTGTCTGTTGATGCCAAAAATAAAATACTCCAACGTTTTCACTGAAATTTTTATTTAAATTTGAATCAAGAGAAAAACTCAAGCGATATGTCATAAAAAGTAAACGCGTTAAACCATATAATAAGTACTTTGTTATAAAAAACAGAGCAGTATCTCGCTTTATGCTTAAAAAAATCGGTATTAAAAAATTACGTAGGGCCATAACAAATCCTCGTGTAAACTGTAAAAATGGGAAGAAGTAATAGGATATTAAACTTTTAAACAAAAATTAAGCTGAATAGGTTTTTCCATGACAAAACTTAACAATTTTAAAGTATTTAAACACGTATTACCCAACGGCCTTACAATTTTAGTCAAACCACAGCATACCATACCTAGAGTAGAATCACACCTCTGGTACAATGTGGGATCAAAAGATGAAGGGCAGGGAGAACAGGGAATTACTCATCTAATCGAGCACATGCTATTTAAGGGCACTAAAAATCTTTCTGAGTCAGATATAAATTTGATTACACACAAATTATCCGGAATTTCCAATGCATTCACTTCACACGATGCAACCTGCTATACATTTCGCTTCCCCAGCAACGTGTGGCAAGAATCATTGGCACTTTTTGCAGAATGTATGCAGAATGCTACATTTGACCCACAAACGCTTGCTTCTGAACTTAAAGCCGTTATTGAAGAATTTAGGCTATATCAAGACGACTATCAGGGATTGGTTGTTGAAAAAATGATTGAGGCACTCTGGCCACAACACCCATACCGAACGCCGGTTCTTGGACTCAAGCAAGATATATGCAACATAGGACAAGAAAAGCTACTTGAGTATTACAAAAAGCACTATCACCCTGCCAATGCTACATTAGTCGTAGTTGGAGATGTTCAACCAAATGAGGTATTCAAACTGGCAGAAACACATTTTGGTAAAATTCCAGGCAAGCCGAATTACACAAAACATAAATTTTTATTTGAGCCGGATATTCAACGTAAAACCATTCAACTGTACAGAGACATTCAGGTTCCTTGGTGTTGCTACTTTTTTGAAATTCCTGGACTACGGGATGGCCAAAACTATATTTTTGACGCCGCATCACTCCTGCTTGGCGGGGGGAAAAGTTCCAGATTACACAAAAAACTGGTTGAACAAACAGAAATAGCCGTAGAAGTTGCCTGCTCGATTTATGAATTTTTTGATCGCGGACTTTTTGCAATCACTGTTTATCCAAAAAGTATGTCTGATATCACACAAATAGAACAGATCATAAATCTTGAAATTTTAGAGTTACAAAAAAAATTAATTGCAGATTGGGAGATGGAATCAGTTAAAAAACGCGCCCAAGTTGATTTTACCACCCTTCTTGAAGACACTGAAAAGCAGGCAGCTATGATAGGCAATCTTTATGCTGCAACAAAAGATGAATCTGCCTTTGAAAAATATATGGAAAACATCGAAAAACTGGATAAGAAACAGATTCAAAACTTTTTCATAGAATATTTTAGCCCTGCAACATTACACGCAGGATATTTATACCCAATGCTTGAGCTGGACAAACCAAAATTTCATAAATTACAAACAGAAGCAGACAAGCAAGAGGCAAAGCTTTTGGAAAAACTTATTCGCTCCACGCCGGTTGAAGGAGGAAAATGGGTTACCAAAGTTAATGAGAGCAAACTACAAAAATTTAGCTACCCAAAATTAAAAAGCTTCAAACTGGACAATGGCCTAGTCGTAACATTCTATAACAATCCAACAATTCCAAGCATTAGCGCAATTTTGAATTTTAAAGCCAGTAGCTTGTATGATGAAGACGAAGCTGAAGGCTGCTTTATTTTTTTAATAAGGTTAATGCTTGAGAGAACAAAAAAATACGATGCCAAAAAAATGGCACAATTTTTGGAAACAAACGGGATTTACATTGGAAATCTTAACGATGTAATCACATTCAAATGTTTGAACCAAAATTTTGAACAGGCTCTTGATATTTTATATCAGATTTTAACTCAACCATCATTTGATGCCCAAACAATTTCGAAAATTAAACATCAAGCAATTAGCGAATTAAAGGAATTTTGGGATACGCCACTTGAATTTATTGAACAGGTAACTCGTGAACATATTTATCAAAACCATCCATACAGCAAAAATCCGGCCGGTAATCTTAAAAGCGTTCCCAATTTAACTGCAGCTGACTTAAAAAAAAGCTTCAAGAAATATATTTCACCTGTAAACACAAATTTAATAATCGTTGGAGATTTAAGCAATATTGATCTGGAAAAAATTGTAAAAAAACATCTTGGCACATGGAGTGGCCTAGAAATACCAGACTTAGAGTTCCCTGCAATTATTTTACCGAAAGATACCGAAAAACACATAAATTCAAACCGTGACCAAACCGTAATTACAATTGCGGCACCGTCTGTTTCTAGAAAATCGCCGGAATACAACCACCTTGCAATTTTAGATGTGATATTAACGGGAGGACCCGGATTCTCTTCCAGCTCAAGATTGTTTGATTTACGCGAGAAATACGGGCTATTTTATGCCATCGGAGGTTCTCTTGTGTATGGCGCAAAAGAAGAACAAGGGTTAATGCTCATAAAAACATTAGTAAGTCATGACAAAGTAGAAAAAGCAAAAAAATTAATACTTGCATCAATTAATGATTTAGGGCAGAATGGAATTATTCAGGATGAATTTGAAATGGCCAAAAACATGATCCTATCGAGCTTAGTTGAGAATTTTGAGAGTAACATGCAAACTGCCAGCGCCTTTCTTTTTTTACAGAAATTTAAATTAGATATAAATTTATTTGACAAAATGGGGGATACTTTCTCTATAATAAAGATAGATGAAGTAAATAAAGTTGCAAAAAAGTTTTGTCGAAGTAGTTGTTTTTCTTTTATTACGGTTGGTAGGGCTAGACCGAATCGATAGCCCCAAAGGAAGTAAGGAGAATAGCATGGCAGTCAAGAAAAAAGCAAAAAAGGCAGCTAAGAAGGTTGTCAAAAAAGTTGCCAAGAAAAAGGTAGCTAAGAAGGCAGCTAAGAAGGTTGTCAAAAAAGTTGCCAAAAAGGCAGCTAAAAAAGTCAGCATGAAACTTGTCAAGTAATATACTCTGACAGTTGCAGATTTTAAAGCGATCCATAACAGGGTCGCTTTTTTATTTGTCCATGTCATCCTAAACTGGGTTCCACTACTGTCCGGGAAAAAATTAAAGTCATA
>AMWB02042202.1_pt1 | contig 44269 bp, 39 predicted proteins | sample 200311 | NCBI WGS metagenome assembly AMWB02 (sample SAMN02737377, study PRJNA173069) | bioreactor metagenome | biome: anode biofilm in microbial fuel cells | place: USA: California | collected 2010-12-16
TAGCGGCACGCCGATCACCGGCAGATTGGAGTGCGCCGCGGCCACGCCCGGTAACGCCGCCGAGAGCCCGGCCATGGCAATAATGACTTCAAAGCCGCGCTCCTGCGCCTTCGCCGTCAGGTCGGCAGTCCGCTCCGGATGGCGATGGGCCGAAGAGACTTCAACCGAACCTTCGATGCCAAGCGCCAGCAGCTGTTCGCGGCACTTGTCGGCGTACTCCTGATCGCTCTTTGATCCGAGCAGTATGAGAACCTTAGGCATATGACCTCACGCATGCGGTTTGGGCTTCAGCACCCGGAAACCAATGTCACGCCGATACTGAGCACCGTCGAATTTGATCTTCTTGATCGCGGCGTAGGAACGGTCCAGCGCTGTTTTCAGATCGTTGTCCACGCCCACGACTCCCAGCACTCGGCCGCCCGCGGTGAACCAGTTGTTGCCGTCGCGACGAGTACCCGAATGAAATACTTGCACGCCGCCGTCCCGGCTGGTCTGCAGGCCGCTGATCTGCTGTCCCGAGCTGTAGTGGCCGGGGTACCCCTTCGACGCCATGATCACACAGGCCGAAGCTCCCTTGCGCCAATCCAGTTTGCCGAAGTTGGCCAGCTTTCTATCCACTACCGCCATCATCAGTTCCAGCAGATCAGTCTTTAACAACGGCAGAACGGCCTGGGTTTCCGGATCGCCGAAACGACAATTGAACTCCAGCACCTTCGGCCCGTTTTCGGTGAGCATCAGACCGGCATACAGGACACCGGTGTACGTGATCTCTTCATTCCTCAGTCCGGCGATTGTCGGATTGAGGATATGTTCTTCCACCTGCTCCAAGAGGTCCGGAGTTACGAAATCGGTGGGGCAGTAGGCCCCCATGCCGCCGGTGTTCGGTCCCTTGTCTCCCTCCAGGGCCTGCTTGTGATCCTGGCTGGGGAGCAACGGGATGATGGTCTTGCCGTCGGTCACCGCCATGAGGGAGACTTCCTGGCCGGTAAGGAACGATTCGATGAGAATGCGATCGCCGGCCTTGCCGTAGATCCGCTTGAGCATCATGGCCTCGATAGCCGCGACCGCTTCCTCGAAAGTCCGCGCCACGACCACCCCTTTGCCGGCGGCCAGACCATCCGCCTTGATCACTACCGGGAACTCGACCGACTTGCAGAAGCCGATCGCCTCGGCGGCCATCTGAAACGTCCGAAACGGCGCCGTCGGCACGTGGTACTTCTGCATGAATTCTTTGGCCCGAATCTTACTGGCTTCCAGTTGGGCCGCTTTCTTGTCCGGGCCGAAGATCTTCAGCTTGCGTTTCTGAAACTCATCGACCACCCCCTGCGCCAGGGGCTGTTCCGGGCCGACGACCGTCAGGTCGATCTTGTTGCGCTGCGCGAATTCGGCCAGGGCGCGATTCGACTCCAGCTTGATATTGATACACTTGGCCAGCTGCGAGATGCCCCCGTTGCCGGGGGCGCAGAAGACCTTGTCCACCTTCTTGCACTGGCGGAGTTTCCAAATGAGGGCGTGTTCACGACCGCCCGAACCGATCACCAAGATGTTCATTGTGTTTCCAGCCTAACGGTTGAAGCGCCCAGTATACGCCCTGCGCCGGGAAACTCAACTGTTTTTTCGGCCTGCGCCGGCCTCGGGGTTTATCTTGCCAAAATCGGGAAATGCGGTATCTTGTTACACGTACCTGCTTTGACAGCGGTGTCCCCCCGGAACGGGGCGATGCCAGATCATCCCTGTATCATGGAGCTCGTAGTGCTATGGTTCGTCGGCTAATGCTTCTCTGCCTCCTGATCGCGTTGGGCGCCGGTCATTCGGTCCCGGCTGCGACGGAGTCGATCTCTCAGGTTACGGTCCAGAAGATGACCAAGGCGCAGTACCTTGAGATGATTTCGCTGGGGCTGGATATCGTCGAAATAAAAGGGGACCAGTTCGAGGTGTTCGCCAAACCGGCGGACCTGGATAACCTCACCCGGCTTGGGATCAAGTACGATGTGGTGCACACGGACGTGGTCGAGTTCTACACGTCCCGGTACAAACCAAACGTCGCTTTCGGTGGCTTCAAGACCTTCGCCCAGATCGTGGCGTATCTCGATTCCCTGACCCTTTTTCATCCGTTCATCTGCTCCCAAAAGTTCTCGATCGGAACGAGCATCGAAGGGCGCGACCAGTGGGTGATAAAGATCTCCGACAACCCGTCGGTCGACGAAGACGAACCGGAGCTGTTCTACAACTCCCTTGTCCACGCCCGTGAACCTGCCGGCGCCGCTTCATTGATGTACTTCATCGACCATCTCGTGGCCAATTACGGGAATCTCCCGGACGTCACCGATCTGGTCGACAACCGGGAGTTGTTCTTTCTTCTGGTGTCAAACCCGGACGGCTATGTGTACAACGAGGCGACGGAACCGGACGGCGGTGGCATGTGGCGAAAGAACCGTCGCGCCACCGGCGGTTCCAACTACGGTATCGATCTGAACCGCAACTTCGGCTTCGCCTGGGGGTACGACGATCAGGGGTCATCCGGCTCCACCGCCTCCGATACCTACCGGGGCGCCACGGCATTTTCCGAGCCGGAGACGCAGAATCTCCGGGACTTTGTCGTCTCCCGAAACTTCAGCATTATCCACAATATTCACACCTATTCGAATCTGGTGCTCTGGCCGTGGGGCTACGATCGTATCTGGACCGACCGCGAGGACTATTTCAAAAACCTGGGTGACTCCCTGACCCAGGACAACGGGTATGCTCCCGGCGTTGCCTGGACGCTGTATCCGACCAATGGCGCGGCCGATGACTGGATGTGGGGCGACACGATCTCCAAACCGAGAATCGTTTCCCTGACGACGGAAATTGGGAACAGCACCGATGGCTTCTGGCCCGACCCGACCCGCATCCCGGACTTGCAGGCCGAAAATCTCGAGCCGAATCTCTACCTGGCGAAAATTGCGGACGATCCGTATTTGATCGCCCCGCCCCGCGAGCCGGTGGTGTCGGTCGCCGATACTTCCGGGTCCGACTACACCGTCCACTGGCATCTCACGGACGCGCAAAACCCGGCCGTGTCGTATCGTCTCTATGAACTGACCGATCCCTTCACGGTGACCGACGATGCCGAGAGTGACCATGGCTATTGGGATGTTTCGCTGATAACACTCTCCTCCGCCCGCAAACACGGCGGCACCTACTCCTGGACGGCGCAGCAGACCAATCGCGCGGCGCATTGGCTCACCAGCCGGCTGCCGTATCTGGTTCCCGATGGAGACTCGCTGGCCTTATGGATCTGGTACAATATCGAGACGGACTGGGACTATTTCTATGCCCAGGTCTCCACTGATGGCGGCAATATGTTCACGAATCTTCCCGGTACCCTGACCACCAATCTCGACCCGAACAACGTGAACCTTGGCAACGGGATCACCGGCAATTCCGGCGGCTGGGTGCGCGCGGCGTACAGTCTTGCCCCCTACGCCGGTCAGCAGGTCATTATCCGGCTTGCGTATATCACGGACTCCTACACGCTCGGCACCGGACTGTCGATCGACGACATCGGCAACGTGCCGCAGTTCGCCTCAAACGGGCAAATCGGATCGAATCTGTCAGATACCAGTTACGCGTTCATCAACAAAGCGCCGGGCACCTATTGCTACCGGGTGCGCGCCACCGATGCCCAGGGGCAGGAGGGTCGCTTCGGCAATCTGGCCGTTACCACCGTGTATCAGCAGTATGTCAATGGTGATTTCAACGGCGACGGCACCGTCGATATCGCCGACCTGAGCAGTATGGTGGATTACCTCTTCTTCGGCGGCATCGCACCCGATCCGTTCGAAGTGGGGGATATCAATTGCGACGGTGCGATTGACATCGGCGACCTCCAGACCCTCATCGATTTCCTGTTCTTTGGGACGCCGCTGCCAGTCTGCTGAGTAACATCGCGTTTGTCATCCATGTCATTCCCAGCCGGCCCTCAGCGGGCCGGCTTTTTCATGGCGATAGCACTGAACATAATCTGTTGACAACCCGTCTGAAGGGAGTGTATCTTGACCCCCTGTTTCCGGTCTGGTCCGGCGGCGCAGCCGCAACCGGGAAATGCTGTGAATGATAGTGTTGTGTCGACATATTTTTGAGGAGGCGGTGATGAAACGACTGTCAACCTTCCTGGCCCTTATGTTACTGGTGATGATTCCGGTTGTGGCGCTGGCCCAGGACGAGGCGGCAGAAGAAAAAGACGCTCTGGAACTGGGCCTGCGTGGCGGTCTGGGCGTCGCCTTGGGGGGAATTAAAGACTGGCAGGATTCGCTCGGGGCCAAAGGCGGACTGGGCTACGGTGTCGAGTTCGGCTATTTCCTCACTCCTAAACTCGTACTTGGTGGCGGTTTCTCTTTTGACGAGTTCTCCATCGATGACAAAGCTGTCGATCTGAACATGAAGCACCGCGTGTACGCCCCGTATCTCTACCTGAAACACTATTTTCAGGGCGAGTCCAACTGGCTCCCCTATGCGAAAGTGTTCGCCGGGGCCGATTTCGTGAAGTTCGCGACCGTCGTCACCGACGGCTCCGATACCAAGTTCCGGCTGCTGTCGTACAAGCCGGGGGTTTCGATGGGGCTCGGCGGCGGCCTGTTCTACTACACGTCCGATTACGGCGGTCTTTTCCTCGAAGCCAACCTGCGCCACGGTTTCACCAACGGTGTCACCCGAGAGTATAACGGCGTCGAATATAAGTTCGATCAGTCGGAAACCGCTTTCGAAATTCGCGCCGGTATCAACGTCTTCTTCGGTTCCGGTTCCTAAGGGCGCCGGTCACCATACTGATTTCCCCGAGCCCGTCCCGTCCGGACGGGCTCGTTCGTTTTGTGTTGCCGCCCGTCGCGCCCGGTGTTAGGTTCCGGTCATGCCGCATACCCGATTACTCATGGTTGATGATGAACAGGACCAGCGCGAGCTGCTCGCCGGGTTCCTGACCAAAGCCGGTTACGAGGTGACCACGGCGGCCAGCGGCGAGGAAGCGCTCGAAACGTACCACCGCGTCTTCGCGCCGATCGGCATTGTCGACATGAAGATGCCGGGTATCTCCGGCCTGCAACTGCTCGAGCGACTGCGGGAGATCAACCCCTTCATCCAGGTGATCGTGCTCACGGCCTTCGGGTCGGTGGAAACCGCCGTGGCGGCCATGCGCGCCGGCGCCTATGATTATCTGACCAAACCGGTCGAGGATCTCAACGAACTGCTCGTCAAACTCGACAAGGCGGCAAACCAGAATCGGCTGATCGTGGATAATCAGGTAATGCGGGAACGGCTGGCCGAAGTGTTTCCGGCCTCCGACTTGATCGGTGAGTCGCCCGGCATCCAGAAAGTACGGGAGATGATCCGTCTTGTGGCGCCGAAGGAGGCCACGGTCCTCGTTACCGGGCCATCCGGTACCGGCAAGGAATTGGTGGCGCGCGCGATACACGCCCTGTCGCCACGCTCCGACAAGCGCCTGGTCGCCATCAACTGCGCCGCCTTTCCCGAAACACTGCTTGAGGCGGAGCTGTTCGGCTTCGAGAAAGGGGCGTTCACCGGCGCCGACAAACCGAAGCAGGGGAGATTCGAGCTGGCCGATGGCGGCACGCTGTTTCTCGACGAAATCGGCGAAATGCCCCAGACCATGCAGGTGAAACTCCTGCGGGTGCTCGAGGACCGCCGCATCCAGCGCCTTGGTTCAGTGCGCGAAATCTCCCTCGATATTCGCATCATCGCCGCCACCAATCGCGATCTGGAGGCGCTGATCAAGGCACAGGGTTTCCGTGAGGACCTGTACTATCGCCTCAATGTCGTGCGTATCCACATGCCGCCGCTGGCTGAGCGGCCGAAAGATGTCCTTCTTCTCGCCGACACCTTCCTGCGCAAGTTCGCCCGAAAAATCGGCAAAGCCGTCAGCGGTTTCGAGCCATCGGCCGCCTCGCTCCTGGTGTCGTACCACTGGCCGGGGAATGTTCGGGAGTTGGAAAACGTCATCGAACGGGCCGTCGTCCTGACCTCCGGCGACATGATCCGTAAAGATGACTTGTCCGGTCTCACTGTCTCCGCCGAACCGGTCGGCCAGACCAGGGTCAGGCCACTGGCCGATGTCGAGAAAGATCACATCCGCGCCTGTCTGGACCAGTTGGACTGGAACCTGGCCGTCACGGCCGAGCGGCTCGGCATCCATCGAAACACGCTTCGCCTGAAGATCAAAGAGTACGAACTCACCCCTCCCGACCGTACCTGACACTTTCCGTGCAACCAGACTGTCTGACGCACAATTTTTGTGCATCAGCATCGAGGTTGGTTTGGTCGAGAAACAGTCAAGTAGTTGCCTTGCAATGTATTATGGCACCCGGCACGCAACTTGATGTTCTATTGTTCAGCGAACGCAGGAGCTTATGGAGAAAACAATGAAACGGAACCTGACTTTCCTTGGCCTAGCCCTTCTGATCTTCGGGCTGGCCGGCTGCGAGGACGATAATCCGGTCTTCGACCCGACCCCGGCCACGCCGCAGGGTGTCTATAGTATCACCGGCGATAACGCGGTGTACCTGTATTTCAACGGCATCTATGAATCCGATGTGGTCGAGTATCGCGTCTATCGGTCGCTGGATTCACTCGACAACTACCACTACATCGGTGCGGTGGAAGCGGAATACAATCCCGATCTCGACCTGTACATCTACGAGTTCGTTGATGACGGCGTTACCAACGGCGTTACGTACTACTATGGCGTGACCGCCCTCGATCGCGCCGGGCACGAATCCGAACTCTCCGCCGAGATGGTGTATGACACACCGCGCCCGGAGGGAACCGATGTGCTGTTCCCCAACAACCTGCTGGCCTCCGCCTCGGGATTCAATTTTGAATCGGGTCACGTGGTCTGGGACACCAGCCAGATTGCCGATGTCTATATCGATATCTTCGACGACATCTACTACCTCAACGCCCGCGATTTGGGGACCGACCTGCAGGACATGGGATACACCGAGAACTTCGACGTAATCGGTTACTCCCCTGTGGATGGCTGGTCGCAGCTCGGCTATGTCGAGCTGGTGGCGGGTCATACGTATGTGATCTGGACGCGCGACTACCACTTTGCGAAGATGCGGGTGGTGAGTATCAATCCGAGCGGATCGGCGAATATCCAGTGGGCCTATCAGACCGACCAGGATAACCCCGAGCTGGCCCCCGTGATCAATCCGCCGCAGAAGCCGGCTCACGGTCCGGACTACCTGAGACACAATGAAACGAGCAGAAGCTCGGTTCGCTAGAAGATAAAGGACGGTGTACTATGGTACGCAAATTGTACCTGCTGATGTTCGGAGTGCTGCTTTTGGCGATGGTCGCGATCCCCGCGAACGCCCAGAATCTGCAGCGCGAGAACGACGACGATCAGGGTGATCGCGATGAGAACTACTCGAGCCGGAGTGACTTCGGCGAGCGGGCCCGCATCGACCGCTATCTCGATGTGGAGGTCTGGACCGATCAGTCCGATGGCGAGTACTACCAGGGTGACAATGTCACCATTCGGTTTCGCGCCAATCGGGACTGCTTCGTGGCGATCTATACCATCGACAGCCGCGGGCGCGTGAACCTGCTGTTCCCCGCCGATCGGTCCGAAGACAACTACATTCTGGGGGACCAGACCTATTCGTTGCCGGGTCCCAACGATGATTACGATCTGGAGGTGAACGGCCCGGCCGGCCGCGAGAACATCCAGATTGTCGCCTCGCGCGAGCGCTTCCCGATCCCGAACTGGTACCACAATTCCGGTCTGGTCTGCGATGACGACAACGATCGCGATGAGTTCATGGATGATCTGAACAACCGGTATTTCGTGAAGTACGATGGTCAGCGGTTCGGCTACGACCGTGCCGTCATCTTCGTGCAGGAGTGGGAAGAGGATTATTTCCGGCCGATTTATTACCCGGTATATCCGAGCTGGTCGGTCTGCGGTAATCTCTATATCGACTACCCCTGGGGCGCCTCGATCTATATCGGCGGCGTGTACTGGGGTTGTGCCCCGCTCTACATCCCCCGCATCCTGGTCGGCTGGCAGACCATTACCGTCTACGATCCGTGGGGGTACTGCTGGGAACACGATGTTCACATCAGCCGGTATAATACCGTGGTGCTCGATCGCCACATTGTCCGGCCCGCTCCGGGCGTGATCTCCAAGTACAAGGAGGTGCACCGAGTGGGGTACCGCGATCCGGCGAAGAACGGCTACCCGCATTACAAAGAGACGGTGGGCAGACTGTCGGGGCGGGTGGAAAGCTCGGATCAGTCCGGCAAGCTGTCGCGCGGCAAGAGCTCGATCGTCGAGGGCTCGGATAACGTGACGGTGGATCTACCCAAGAAGTACGCGCGCGGCACTACCGCGATCATCCAGACCTCGCGCGGCATTGAGTCGAGCGGCGGCTACGAAAAGAGTAGTGGCAAGAGCGGTAGCACGCGCAAGTCGACCCGGGGCACCAGCGGCGCCGTCGTCGGCGGCTCCGAAGGCAGCTCTGGCTCGAGCGGCAGCTCCGGCAGCAGCGGCACCTACCGCAGCAAGCGTGGTTCCAGCGGCAGCAACGATCAGGGATCGGTCTCAACCGGCTCGTCGAAGCAGGGTTCCAGCCGGAAGGGAAGCAGCAGCGGGTCCTCCGGTCAGGAGAAGACCGAGTCTGCCTTCAAGGCGCACAAGCCGGCCCAGCCGAGTGGCGGCGACTCCGGCAATAAGGGGAGCCAGCCCGCTCAGCCGAAGGGGGAACAGAAGGTCTCCCAGCCCCGTGAGAGCGGCGGTAAGTCCGGCGGCGAGGCGCACGGTGGTTCTCGCCAGCAGTCCGGCAACTCGGGCAACTCCGCCCCCAAACAGTCCGGTTCGGGTGGCGGCAAGGGGAGACGTTAGTTTAGCCTTGACCTGCCCGGGTGGCGCAGATACTGTAACGATGTAAGGATGATGCGATGAGACGGATTATTGTCACACTCCTGGTCGGTGCGCTCCTGGCCGCCACGCCCATCAGCGGATGGGCGGTCGACAAGAAGCAGAAAGAGGACCCGCCCAAAGCGGCTCCGAGGCCGACTCCGCCTGCTCCCGCCAAGGATTCGGCGAAGAAGCAGCAGCCGAAGGCCAAGCAGGCCAAGCCGACCGAAGGGAAGAAGTACGACAATTTCGTCGACAGCAATAATAACGGCATCGACGACCGGTTGGAGAAAGACAAGAAGAAGCCGGACAAATAGTCCGGAAATACACCGATATCCTCAAGGCCGCCCGTTTCTCTCGGGCGGCCTTTCTGTTGTCCGGGAAAATGTTACGAACCAAATCCGCTTGACTCTCGTTATAAAAGCCGTAGATTATTAGCACTCTGCCATTAGGACTGCCAAAACGGCAGGCTAGGCGAAGAGGTACCAGAATGTCGGCGTTTGAAAACCTGTCAGATCGCGAAAAGCAGGTCCTGGCCAACCTGATCAACTACTATATCGCTTCGGCTGATCCGGTCGGCTCACGCGTCATTGCCAACAAATTCAAGATGGGGCTCTCGTCCGCTACCATTCGGAACACCCTGCAGGACCTCGAGGATCTGGGGCTGGTGGAACAGCCGCACACCTCGGCCGGACGGGTCCCGACTGATATCGGGTACCGCGTCTATGTCGACTTTCTTCTGAAGCCGCAACGTCTTTCGACCTCCGAAGAGCAGGCGATCCGGCAGACGATTCTCAAAGAGGGGCGAAGCATCAACGAGATTCTGGGTCAGACCGCCAAGCTCCTGAGCGAGATTACCAGTCAGCTCGGGGTGACGATCGCGCCCAAGTTCGAGGAAGGGACGCTTAAGTCGATTCGTCTGATCCCGATCGCCGACAGCCGCATCATGGCCGTGGTCGTGGTTGGCTCCGGGCTGGCCCGTTCGGTGATTCTGGAACTGGAGGCTTCCGCGTCCGACATTTCGCTGTCCGAGGTGGAAACGGTGCTCAACGAGCGGCTCGCCGGTCTGACTCTGGCCAGCATCCGCGACACAATCCAGCAACGCATGGAAGCGGTCACCGGGCATGGTCGCTTGTTGAAACTGATCATTGACGCCAAGGAGAAGATCTGGACCGAGGACCGAGGGTCCGATATCCGCATCTCCGGCACCGACCAACTGCTGGCCAAGCCGGAGTTCGCCGACCGCGACCGTCTCTCCAAACTCATGCGGATGCTCGAGAATGGGAAGATGCTGTCGGAATTTCTGACCCAGATTCACGAGGAAGGGCTGGTCATTACGATCGGCCGCGAAAACCGTATCCGAGAGATTCTGAACTGCTCCGTGGTGACGTCGACCTATCGGATCGGCAAGGTGACCGGAACCATTGGTATTATCGGCCCGACCCGGATGCCGTACGCCAAGCTGGTCTCGGTCATCGAGTATACGGCCCGTTCGATAACGGAAGTGCTCTCCGGGATGGATGACATGAAGGGTGAAAGTGTCTATGGCTGATGACAACGATATGAAAGACCGGATCGAAATCGAAGATCCGACGGCCGGGCAAGCCGGACCCGGCGGCAAGCCGGCGGACCCGATCGAAAAGGACGAGGACTTTTCTTCGGCCGCAGAACCATCGGCCGAGACCGAGGTTTCGCCCGAGCTGACCGCCGAGGAACGACTGCAGGCGAAGGTGGCGGATCTGGAAGACCGCCTGCTGCGGGCCGCCGCCGATTACGACAACGCGCGCAAGCGGATCATGCGCCAGGCGGATGATGAAATTCGCGCCGGCAACGATCGCCTGCTGGGGGAGCTGCTCGATGTCATGGACAATTTCGAGCGCGCTTTTGCGCACCTCGACGAGAAAGCGGAGGCCGCGTCCCTGAAAAAGGGCATGGAACTGATTTACAACCAACTCGGCGCCCTGCTGAAGAAGTATGATATCACGCCGATTGAAGCGCTCGGCCGGAAATTCGACCCGGTCTGGCACGAAGCCATGATGCAGGTCGCCTCAGAAGAACATCCCGAGGGGATCGTCGCCATGGAGATGGCCCGGGGGTATCGGCAGGGAGAACGGGTGCTGCGCCACAGCAAAGTGGGTGTCAGCAAAGGGAAGGGATGACGCGCCTCGCGTCACTCACAGGTCAAGTAAGAGAGAAGGAGATAAAGCATGGGCAAAATCATTGGGATTGATCTCGGCACGACCAATTCGTGCGTTGCGGTTCTCGAAGGGAAGGACCCGGTTGTCATTCCGAATCAGGAAGGGGCTCGCACGACCCCCTCGGTCGTGGCGTTCACCAAAGACGGTGAGCGGGTGGTTGGCGCGGCCGCCAAGCGTCAGGCGGTCACCAATTCCGAGAACACGATCTTTTCGATCAAGCGGTTCATGGGACGCCACCACAGCGAGGTCGCCAGCGAAGAGAAGCTGGTGCCGTACCGGATTGCCGAAGACAACACCGGCAACGTCATGGTGGATGTCCAGGGGAAGAAACTGACCCCGCCCGAAGTCTCGGCCATGATTCTGCAGTACCTCAAGAAGGCCGCCGAAAACTACCTCGGTCACGAAGTCACGCAGGCGGTGATCACGGTCCCGGCATACTTCAATGACTCCCAGCGGCAGGCCACCAAGGATGCCGGGCGCATTGCCGGCCTCGATGTCCTCCGCATCATTAACGAGCCGACGGCCGCGTCGCTTGCCTACGGCTTGGACAAGAAGAAAAACGAGAAGATCGCCGTGTACGACCTCGGCGGCGGGACGTTCGACATTTCCATTCTGGAGATCGGTGACGGTGTGTTCGAGGTCCGGTCCACCAACGGTGACACCCACCTCGGCGGCGACGATTTCGACCAGTGCATTATCGACTGGATGGCCGATGAGTTCCGCAAATCCCAGGGGATCGACCTGCGCAAGGATCGGATGGCCCTGCAGCGACTCAAAGAAGCCGCGGAGAAAGCCAAGATCGAGCTGTCGTCGACCATGCAGAGCAATATCAACCTGCCGTTCATTACGGCCGATCAGACCGGCCCGAAGCACCTCGACCTGATGCTCACCCGCGCCAAGCTCGAGCAGCTCACCGAGCAACTCGTCCAGCGCACGATCGGTCCCTGCAAGGCGGCGCTGGCCGATGCGCGCCTGTCCGTGTCCGATATCGACGAGGTTGTGCTGGTCGGCGGGATGACCCGTATGCCGAGGATCGTCGAGACGGTGCGCGAGCTGTTCGGCAAAGAGCCGCATAAGGGGGTGAATCCCGATGAAGTGGTGGCGATCGGCGCGGCCATCCAGGGGGGCGTCCTCTCCGGCGACATGAAGGACATCGTGCTGCTCGATGTTACCCCGCTGTCTTTGGGTATCGAGACTTTGGGCGGCGTCATGACGCCGCTCATCGAGCGCAATACCACTATCCCGACCAAGAAGTCGCAGATCTTCTCGACCGCCGCGGACAACCAGACCGCCGTATCGATCCACGTGCTGCAGGGGGAACGCCGCATGGCCACCGACAACCGGACCCTTGGCCGGTTCGACCTGGTGGGGCTCCCGCCGGCTCCGCGGGGCATGCCGCAGGTCGAGGTGACGTTCGATATCGATGCCAACGGTATTGTCCATGTCAGCGCCAAAGATATGGCCACCGGCAAGGAACAGTCGATCAGGATTGAAGTCTCCTCCGGTCTTTCCGAGGCGGAAATCCAGCGCATGGTGAAAGACGCCGAGAAATTCGCGGACGAAGACAAGAAGAAGGCCGAACTGATCCAGGCCCGCAACGAAGCTGATCAGCTCGCCTACAGTGTCGAGAAGACCGTCAAGGAGCACGGCGACAAGGTGTCGGAGGCGGAAAAGAAGGCGATCGAAACCGCACTGGCCGACCTGCGCACCGCTATCGCCGGCGATTCGCTCGAGACGATCAACGCGGCCAAGGAGAAGCTAACCACCGCTTCGCACAAACTGGCCGAGGAGATGTACAAGGCGGCTCAGCAGAGTGCCGGACAGCAGCCGGGTGGTGAACCGCAGCCGGGCCCCCAGGCTCCCGGTGGTGAGGCGGCTGGTTCCGCCGGCGGCCCCAAGAAGGATGGCGCCGTCGATGCCGACTTTGAAGTCGTCGACGACGACAAGAAGTAGCCGGCATGGCCAAGCGGGACTACTACGAAATACTGGGTGTCGATCGCTCGGCCGACGAAGCGACGGTCAAGAGCGCCTATCGCAAAAAGGCCATGGAGTTCCACCCGGACCGCAATCCGGGCAACAAAGAAGCCGAGGAGAAATTCAAGGAAGCCACCGAGGCCTACGAAGTCCTGAAGGACCCGCAGAAGCGCCAGATGTATGACCAATATGGTCACGCCGGCGTTGGGCAAGGGGCCGGGTTCGGCGGCGGCTATGGCGGCGCCTACGAGGGGTTCGACCTCAGCGACGCGCTCCGTGCGTTCATGCGTGACTTCGGCGGCGGCGGCGGTATCTTCGAGGACTTCTTCGACATGGGCGGAGGCCGCCGGGGAAGGCGCGCGGAACGGGGCGAGGATCTCCGCATCCGCATCAAATTGACGCTGGCCGAGATCGCCGACGGCATCGAAAAGACCATCAAGGTCAACCGCATGGTCCGTTGCGACACCTGCGCCGGTTCCGGTGTGGCCGCCGGGTCGTCCAAGAAAACCTGTCCGCAGTGCAAAGGTGCCGGACAGGTCCGCACCATCAGCCGCACCTTCCTTGGTACCGTCCAGCAGGTGACCACCTGCTCGATGTGTCGCGGCAAAGGAGAGGTGATCTCGGATCCCTGCAAGACCTGCGGCGGCGATGGGCGCGTCAGCGGATCATCAAAAGTCTCGATCAAGATTCCGCCCGGAGTCACCAGCGGCAACTACATGACGATCGAGAACATGGGGAACGCCGCGCCGCGCAACGGCGAACCGGGGGACCTGGTGGCCGTGTTCGAGGAAGAGGAGCATGACCTTTTCACGCGCCACGGCGATAATCTCGTCTACGAACTTCCGATTTCATTCGTGACGGCCGTACTCGGTGGAACCGTGACGGTGCCGACCCTGAAGGGGGACGAAGAGATCGCCATCCCGGCTGGCACCCAGTCGGGCAAGCTGATCAAAATGCGGGGCAAAGGAATTCCGCATCTCCATCGGAGCGGACGGGGGGACCAGTTGGTCCAGGTGCTGGTGTGGGTCCCGACCAAACTCAGCGGCGAAGACAAGCGCCTGCTGGAGACATTGGCACGATCTGAATCCTTTAAACCGCCTCGCGCCGACAAGTCCTTCCTGGAGCGTCTGCGCGAGACACTGGGAGTGTAGATCAGCCCATGCAGGAACCGGAGAACTACCTCGAACTCAGAATTCAGATTCCGCGCGAGCATACCGACGCAGTCTGCAATTTCATTGTCGACAATATCGCCGCCGGAATGGTCCTCGAAGACGAGGAGGATTCGCCCGAAGTCGGCATCCTGTTCTACGTCGTCGACTCGGAAGGAGAGCGCCACAAGAAGAGCCTGCAGGCGTACCTGGCGGCGATCATGCCGACCGGTCCCCTGCCGGAATTCCGACAACGCTCGGTGAAAAACGTCGAGTGGGTCGAACAATACAAAGCCTCGGTTCAGGCGGTGCGCATCGCCGGCGATGTGGTTGTCCGCCCCACCTGGCAGCCGCCGCTGGCGGATGCCCGGTACGATATTGTCCTCGAACCGAAAATGGCGTTTGGAACCGGCAGCCACGAGACCACGCGGAGCTGCCTCGCCGTTATCCGAGAGCGGTTTCGCCCCGGCATGCGACTGCTCGATCTCGGTACTGGCTCGGGAATTCTCTCGATTCTGGCCGCGCAAATGGGTGCGACGTACATCAAGGCGATCGACTACGATCTGACCGCCGTACAGAACGCCCGCGAGAATTTCGACCTGAACAACGTCGCCACCCCGCACGATATCCTGTTCGGCTCGATCGAGAAGGCGGATCGGGACGAGCCCTATCACTTCGTCTGCGCCAATATCATCAAGAGCACGATCCTCCCCATGCTGCCCCGGCTCGGCCAGCTCACGGCGTCCGGCGGTTACCTGGTGCTGTCCGGATTGCTGCTGCAGGACGAAGACGAAGTATCCGCTGCCCTGCGCGACCTGGGGCAATCGGAATTCGTGATCCTGATCGACAACAAATGGCTCACCTACACGGTGACCCGGCGGTAGACGATGGATACCCCGATCTTCTACGCCCCCCCGGAGCACTGGGAGAACGGGGTGATTGCCCTGTCTGCCGCCGAAGCCCATCATGCTCAGGACGTACTTCGCCTGCGCGCTGGTTCGCTGGTGACGATTGTCGACGGACTCGGCCAGGCCGCCGAGGGCGAACTGGTTCCGACGGGTGGGCGAAAGCTGACCGTGCGCATCCACACCACCACTCGGAATTTCGGCGAGCCATTCGTCAAACTCACGCTGGCGGCCGGGCTCTCGGCCGGATCGAAGTTCGATGAAGTGGTGGAGAAAGGAACCGAGATCGGCGTGTCGCGTTTCGTACCGCTGATCACGGACAAATCAAAAGTCCGTCTCGATGATGCCGCAAAGGCGAAAACCAAAACCGCCCGGTTCGAAAAGATCGCCCTGGCCGCGATCAAGCAATGTCGTCGTTCGTACCGGCCGGGCATCGCACTCCCCTTGAAATTCCCCCAGTTCGTGAAAGAAACGGAGAGTTCGTCACTGAACCTGATCTTCGTTCCCTCCGAAAGTTCCGTACCTCTGTCCCGACTCGGATTCCCGGGTGATGTCCGGCGGGCGACTCTCCTGGTCGGGCCGGAAAGCGGTTTCAGTGACCATGAGATTGGGCTCGCGCTGGCCGCCGGATACCGCGCGGTCTCGCTTGGCCCGCGCATCCTTCGGACCCAGACGGCAGGTCCGGTCTGCGCCGCCTTAGTCATGCAGCGTCTCGGCGAGCTAAGCTGACGCCGTTTCCGGCCGATATACCTGTCATTATGACGACTCTCGCCTTCATATGGATCGGTCTGCTCGGGCTGGCGGTCGGCTCGTTTCTCAACGTCGTGATCTACCGCCTGCCGCGGAAGATCAAGTTCCTGCTGGAACGGTCGGCCTGTCCGCATTGCGCGACGCCGCTCAAATGGTATCACAACGTCCCGGTCATCAGTTTCGCCCTTCTGCGCGGGCACTGCGCGTTCTGCAGGCAGCCGATCTCCTGGCGATATCCAATCGTCGAACTCCTGAATGCCGGGGCCTGGCTGTACTTCTTGTGGTCGTACGGATTTTGCGCCCAGTTTGCCGCGTTCGCCTTCCTGTCCTCTCTTCTGATCGCGATCTTCTTCATCGACATGGAGTTCAAGATCATCCCCGATGTCCTCAGCCTGCCGGGGATTGTCGTAGGGCTGGCTGCCGCCACCTGGCCGGGTGGACTCGGATTCATTAACTCCGTCGTCGGCTTGCTGGTCGGCGGGGGATCGCTCTACCTCATAGCCCTGTTGGGCGACTGGCTCTTCAAAAAAGAGTCGATGGGGGGCGGGGATATCAAGATGGCCGCCATGCTGGGAGCCTTCCTTGGCTGGCAGAAGGTCCTGCTCATTTTCTTCGCCTCCGCGGTGATTGGGCTGCTGGTGAGTCTCGGTCTGATGAGTGTCTCCGAATCGATGCGCCGCCACCGGGTCATCCCGTATGGTCCGTTTCTCGCGCTGGCCGCGATTCTCGCCATAATCTACGGCGACCGCCTGCTGAATTTCTATGTCCATACGCTGCTGGCGATTCCCTGATCGCCGCCTGTAGCTTTCTTTTGCCCCTACCGATAATTGCAGTAAACCGTATGGCTAAACGTTCCTACCGCTATGAGACCGAAGTCCATTTGGGACTTCTCCTGATCGTCTGCGTTCTCCTCACGCTGAACGTCGTTTCGAATTTCGCCATCTATCGGATCCGCACCTGGCTCGGGGAGGAAACCACCAGTGATCTTCAGCGGGCATCACTGGCCATCACGAGGATCGTCGAGGACAACGGCCTGGATCGACTGACGATTCAGCAGAAGACCAGGTTCCGCGCCGACTACGGTCTTAGCGGCGTGACCCTGGTGCCGTCAGTGCCGGCAGACAACTCCCCCGAAGCACGGCGGCAGTGGTTCGCGGCCGTGGCGCCCGAACTCCCGATGGATTCGCTGCCGCGCCTGGCCGAGCGTCTGCTCGGTACCGAGTACCGCAAGCTCACTCGTTCCGAGGGGGCCGAGTATGTTTACATATCAGCGATCCCCGGCGCTCGCGGCCAGAATCTCCTGATCCTTTCAGCCCGGCTGCCGCAACTGGCGATTCTGGACAATGCCTCTCGTCTGATTTTGATCGTCAGCATCGGCGCGCTGGCGGTTGTGGTGGTCGTGTATCTGGTGCTCTCCCGGCTGATATTCGCCCCGATCCGCAAGATGCGACGCGAGGCGCGCCTGGCCGGCCGTCCCGCGGCCGAGGCCGCGAGCGGGGAGGAACTGGTGGCCGAGTACCGCCAGATTATCGCCGAGCTTCGTGACAAGGAAGATCAGCTGCTCCGGCTGAATCGCGAATTGCAGACGCGCGCCGAATCACTCGAGCAATTCAACCAATACCTGCTCGCTTCGGTGGACACCGGCATTGTGACCTTTGACCCCTCCGGAGTGGTACTGACAGTCAATGATGCCGCAGAACGAATTCTCCCCGGCCTGCCGGTCATCAAGAAGGGCATGGCGGCCGCCGAGGTTCTGGTGGCCTATCCGTCGATCGCCGAAGAACTGGCCAATCTCGTCGCCGGCCGGGCTGGCGCCTACCGCGAGCATCGCTTGGCCCAACCTGACGGGCGCGGGCTCACCCTGGGGACGACTACCTCGCTGGTCCGGGATGCTCAGGGGAAGCTGGTGGGGCTCTCGCTCCTTATCAGCGACCTGAGCGAAGTGAGCCGCCTGCGGAGCGAACTCGAACAGCGGAGTCGGCTGGTGGCTCTGGGCGAGATGGCCGGTGGACTCGCTCACCAGCTCCGCAACTCCCTTGGCGCCATCGGCGGCTTCACCACGCTGGTTCGACGGAAGTCCGCGAAGAAAGAGAGTATTGAGGAATCGTTGACGGCCTTACACGATGAGGCCCGCGAGGCGGAACGCCTGATCGAACGCTTCCTCTCGTTTGCCCGTCCGATTCAGCCGAGCTTTCAGACAGTCAGTTTGCCGACCTTCCTTGGAGAGATCGTCGCCGGGTTCGCGGCCCGAGAGGAGTACCAGGAGGTCCGGTTCCATCTGGAATCGACCCCGGAGATCAGTATCTCCATCGACCCCCTGCTGTTCAAGCAGGCGCTCGGTAACCTGATTGACAACGCCGCACGTGCCTATTGCGGCCGTTCGGGAGCCGTGGCCGTTCGAACTATCGTCGCGGGTCAATCCCTGGAGATTGAAGTCACCGATCAGGCCGGTGGGATCCCGGCCGACAAACTGGATACGATTTTCACGCCGTTCTACTCGTCCCGCCCCTCCGGAACCGGACTCGGGCTCCCTCTGGCCAGCCGAATGGTGGACCTCCACGGCGGCCGTATTTCGGTGCGCTCGGTGGAGGGGAAGGGGAGCACTTTCTGCATCCACCTCCTTCGGGACATAACGTCCGACGTTGATTTGGCCGTCGCCGAACGATAGATTTCCCCCTTTGCAATCTCTCCGGAAGCATTATATTGGCACCACGTTTTTGCAGGAGGTCCGATGTATACAGTGTCCGATTTTCGGCGGGGACTCCCGATCGTGGTGGATGACCAGCCGTATTACGTTGTTGAGTACCAGCACTTTAAAATGGGGCGTGGCAAGGCGAACATCCGCACCAAACTTCGGCATATCAAGACCGGAGCGGTGATCGAAAAGGTGTTTTCGTCTAACGATGTGTTCAAGCCCCCGGACCTGGAAAATCGGCGCATGCAGTTCCTGTACGAAAATGCCGGCGAATTCACCTTCATGGATGTCCAGAATTTCGACCAGTTGACGGTCCAGGTCGAAAAGCTCGGCGACGTCAAATGGTACCTTCTGGAGAATCAGGAGTACCAGGTGCTGTTTCTCGATAGCCAGGCGATCTCTGTCGATCTCCCCGCATCGGTCATCCTGGAGGTCGTGGAGACCGAGCCGGTCGTGCGCGGCGACACCGTGACCAATGTCACCAAGCCGGCCAAGCTGCAGACCGGTCTCGAAGTGCGCGTGCCTCCGTTCGTCAAACAGGGGGACAAAGTGAAAGTAGATACGCGCACCGGCGACTATCTCGAGCGGGCGAACTGACGGCGGTTCAGCTTGTCGGTTATAGCTGGCGTCGATGAATCGGGCAAGGGGGACTTCTTCGGTCCCCTCGTCGTGGCGGCGTTGGCCTGCGACGAATCCCAGACCGATGTACTCGTCTCGCTCGGCGCTCGCGACTCCAAGCTGGTCAGCGATCCGAAACTGCTCAAGATCGACGAGGCTCTGCGCCAGCAGTTCCCGTACGTGGTGATTGTCGTCCAACCGGACCAGTACAATCAGCGATATCGCCAAATCAGGAATCTCAATAAGCTCCTTGCCGACTGTCACGCTGAAGCGATCGCCAAGCTTGCCGGGCAGACAATCGTCGACCGGGCGATCTCCGACAAGTTCGGCAAACCGGAGCTGATCGAGCTTGCGCTCCACCGATGTGGCTGCTCGGTCCCGTTGACCCAGATTGTTCGCGGTGAGGCAATTCCCCAGGTGGCGGCCGCCTCTGTTCTCGCCCGGGCCAGATTCTTGCGGGAGATGTCACGGCTCTCCGAGCAGTATGGTCTGGAGCTCCCCAAAGGGGCCTCGGCGGCCGTTGACAGGGCCGGAAGGGAATTCGTTAAGAAGCACGGAATCAACGCCTTAGAGCAGGTGTCGAAGATTCACTTTAAGAACTATCTCCGCTCCACGGCCAATCGCCTCCTCGTCTGAGCAACGTCTCCGCCCCTTCGAAATCGTCTTAACTAGTCCGATCTTTCGGAAAGTCTGTCCGAACGCTTCGGCAACACCCCGGGCGCGGTCTAAACTGATTGCCTGATTTGCCGATAATCAATAAAACGATAACGACTTAGGGCGACGGAGCAGCGTATGGACACTCTCTCACAGGAACTCCTCGTGCCGCTTATTTTTGTGGCGGCCCTGCTGTTGCTCGAACGCTTTCGACCGGAACTAAGCGCCGTTCATCGTGAGGCGTCACGGTACGTGGTTGCCGGCATCTCCATTTTGGCCCTGACATCATTGCTCAAGCTCTATTTCAACCTCGGCTACCTGGGAAGCCTCCCGTTTCTCTCCGAGCCGCTGTTCCTCCGCATGCTCGTGTGGGTTGGTATTATCCTCGGAACCGTCTGTGTGACCAGCGGCATGTCGCAGTGGCTTCAGGAACGACGGTCCCGGAGGCTTTTGGCCGATGATCGGATCCGACGCCTCGACACGATTCGTCGTTTGGTCCAGATCACGAATGTCGAAACCAGACCGGAGCGGATGCTGGAACTGGCTCTGAATTGTCTGGTGGATGGCTTCGGCTTTTCGGGTGGCGCGGTCTATCGACACTCCTCGCAACGGTCACTGCTGGTGATGACGGCCGTGCGTCGCGGCGATTCGACCTCCGGCTTTCCGGACCTGGTTCCGTATCGGTCCGGGCAGATCGATGATCACGCTGCCTTCGCGCATGATTGCGCCGTTTGGGTCGGCTCTCTGCCGCGCATACTCCCCGTCCGGGTCGGCACTCGTTTGGCCGCCCTCTTCGTCCTGTGGAAAGATGAATCGCCCGTCCCCGAATCGGTGGGTCAGGATCTCCGCATCGGCATCGATATTCTGGCCGGCTCGCTCGAACACCGCCTGGAGTCGGTGCGGAACCGCTTCCTGCGTCGCCGTGACCTCTGGCAGAGGGAACTCCGGATATCGGTACACAACCAGCCTGGCCTGCGGAAGAGCTTTACCCGCCTGGTTCGTCTGATCAGGCCGATGATCACCTGTGACGCCATCGTCGTCACCCTGGTCAATCACGCCACCGGCCAGCTGCGTCGCTTCTCCTGGGGGATCGATGAACAGCCGCTCGTGGAACGGGGGACGTCCGCCTCCGCCTGGCGGACGGTGTCTGAGATACTGCGTACCGGAGAACCCAGCTTTGGTCCATCGACCGGCGAGGGCAACGTGACGCCCTACGCGCTGCTCGACATGCAGTCGGAGTTACATTTCCCGATTGTCCACCGCCGCGAATCTGGTGCCGTCATCTCTTTTCTGTCCTCCCGGCCCAACGCGTTCGGACCGATCGCGGCGCACCTTGCCGCGGTGACGGCACAGGCGTTCCTCGCCTGCCTGCGCGACCAGTCCCGTCGCCGCCTGCATCTGCGGGTTCGAGCGCAGCACGCGCAACTCAATCTGCTTCGCCGTCGCCCCCGCCCGCCGCTGACGCGCACGGATCTCGTGCGGGGCTCATTCCATCCTGCGGCCGGTCGCCCGGCAGCGCCCGCCGTCGACTCGATCACCGGTCGCGTCGGAGCGGAACACATAACCGGAGTAATGCCGTGAGCTACCTTGTCGAAAATCGCCTCGCCACCTCCGGCTCGGACTGGAAGCGCCTGGCGTCTCAGATTGGACCGATCGGTATGCGCCTGTATGCCAGTCACGGTGTGCCCCAGTTGTTCTCCCGCGTGGGAGCTGATTCGGGCCTGCAATTCGAGGACTCCTGGTTGTACCTGCCGGCGACCATGCTGGATACGATTCAGCGATCGGCCGCACATCTGAAAGTGGGCGGCGGGCCCCTGGTGAGTATGGGCAATCCATTTCTGGCCGACCAGCACCGATTCATTCCGCTGATTGTCGACGACAAAGTCGCCGCGGTCCTGGTTTCCGATACTTCGCAGATCGATCAGCTCCCCTCGCTCGATATACAGGAACTGGTTGCCGGTCTTGCCTTCGATCGGTCGCAGCGAAGTGCCATGGCGGCGGCTGTTGCCGATGCGTTCATTGGTCGCCTCTTTCACCGCGACAACAGTCTCGAGAACTTCATCCGCCGCACGCTTACCTGGATCTCGCAGGTGTGGCCATCGAGCTATGCCGGTATGTACGTTGAATCGCAGGGCGTGTTCGTCCAGCGACTGACGGCCGGCAGTCTCGATCGCTGTCACTGCCTCCCGCGGGAGATCGGTCTTGAGGTGGCCCAGTCCTGCCAGACCAGCGGCGACATCGCCGCCTGCCTCGTTCCGGCCGAACTTCTGCCTGAACAGCCCGCCTTTCTCACCACGCCACCGGATTTCGTCTGCATGAGCCCGGGGGTAGCGGTGGATGCCGGGCGGCAACTCCTCATGTTTGCCGGCCCCGGCAGCATCTCCCGACAGGCCGTGGATCAACTGAGCGAGATTTCGCGCCTGGTATCGCAGCTCCATGTGAGCCAGTTCACTACCTGCGCCGAACTCACCCGCTACTACGGCCGCCTCGGAACCGCCACCATCAGTGACGAACAACTGAGCACCACGCTGCAGGAGCTCTTCTCCAATGTCGCCCAACAGGTTTCGCTCTCGCGAGTCGTGGTCGACCTGGGTGAAGCCGCGGTCATCAGCCGATTTCGCGAAGTCATCATCCGACCCGGACACGCAACCAGCGTTCGCCCGATTGGCATCACGGAAATCCCGGCCGTCGCTCGCGAAACACTGCTGACCGGCCGGCCCTTCCACCTCGGCGAAATCAAGCTGGCGGGACTCGATACCCAGTCGGCCAAGGAGCGTTATCTCCAGAACGTGCGCGCCGAGCTGTATGTCCCGATCACCAGCGGCAACATGAGCCAGGGACTGATCATCTTCGGCAGTCCGGTCGCCGGCGAGTACTTGTCCACCATGCAGCCGCTGCTCCAGTGCCTCGCCGAGTATATCTGGCTACACGGTCGACTCGCGTCGGGTGTCGCCCGCGGTGAGATCCCGGCTACCATCCGAGGTGAATGTGGCGTCTCAGCAGCCGCCGAGCGGCGGCAAACCGTCATGCGCCGAATTGGTCTCACCAGTCTCCATGGGCTCAACGGTGCCCTTTCCGTGGCAGGGGGGCAGATCGAATTGATTCGCGAGACCTCGGACCAGCAACAGACCGGCCTCCTTCCCGAACGCCGTCTGGCCGGTCTGGAGGACGCTGTGGCCACCATCTGGCGGCGCGTGGACGCCATCAGCCGCGTCATCTCGCTCCCCGACCCCGGCGAGTTGATTCACGATGCCGACCGTTTCGTCCAGGAACTCCCGACGCTGTTTGACGGTCTCCTGACCCAGCTCCGGGACACCAAGAACATTTCGGTTGCCCTGCAGATTCTCCCGGTCCGGATGAGTCAACCCGTACTCGACGCCGGCATGGTGTACGATTTCCTGTTTCCGGTGCTGGCGACCGTGCTTGATGCCGCCGTCTGCTCGGGAACGATCGATCTTGGCGTGTCCGTCAATCCGCGCCAGTCTTTGGTCGTAGCGAGTTTCCGTCAGACGCTCATTGGCTACGCCAGTCTGGAGTCCATCGCCATGACCGCACTGCCCGGCTATCCGAGCGTCACCGATTCCGGCGCTACGCGCGCCGTGGCCATCGGCAAAGTCCGTTGCCGGTTCGCTCAGGTCGACGACGACCATTGCCAGTGCCGTATCGAGTGTGCCACAAGCGACTCCGGAGTCACACCGAAGGCCGCTGCCGTCCAGGAAAGCGAATGAGGTAATCCCATGCCCAGCTCCTCTGAACTGATTCACCAGTACTTCCATGTCCGCAAGAGCACGCGCATCAGTCGGATCGTCGGACAGATTGACACCGTCGCCCGGCTGCTCCTCAAGCTGTTGTCATGCGACCTGGCCATCGTTTTCTATCGGCGCACGGAAGACGACGACCTCGTGCCCGCCGCCGTGCAGGGTTGGGACGATCGCGGCATCGCCGCGCTCGATGAACTCGAGGCTTCCTTCCGCGGACCGGAAGGGCTCCGGAAGGCTGCTCGACGCGGCCTCATGACGGCCGGCAAACCGACCGGTGAAGTCGATCGTTTTGCGATCGCCAACGGACTCAGCGCCCGCTACCAGTTCCCGATCCTCATTGGCGGTTCGGTTCGTGCGGTCATCGTGTCGTACTGGAAAGTCCGACCCGAAAAAGATCTGCCCAACGTCAACTACATCCTCACGCCGCTTGCCGAGTTGCTGCTGGAGTGGATGGAACTGATCGAGGAAATTCAGATTTCCGACGGCTTCTCGCAGCGTCTCTCAGCGCTGGTCGGGCTGTTTGATCTGCCCCTCGACGAATACAAAGTGTCTGAACTCATCGTGCGCATGCTGCGCACCGTCCACACGGTTCTCCCCGGATCGGCGATCCAGCTGGTCACTCGCGATATCGTGACCGGCCAGTACATTTTCACCGACCCACTGAGCCGTGAGCCGCTCCCGGCTGATCTACAGGAGGAACTGCAGGCCGAGTGCCGCCACCTGCTCGAGGACCTGCGCCACAGTACGGCCACCACGCACGGCTGCCGCGACATGAGCCACCGCCTGAGCAAATACCGTCGTCAGGTGATCGGCCTGGAGTTGTACGGCGACGAGGAATATCAGTACGGGGCGGTGTTCATACGTGACGACGAAAGCCCCTTCGGGCAAACCGAGATTGAACTTCTCAGCCTGACCCGCATGTTCCTCCGCTCGATCATCAATAACGCGCTCTTGGTGCGTGGTCTGCGCAAGCGCAACGAGCGGATGAAAGAGTCCTCCGTCCGGCTCGCCGATGCCGAGACCATGGCGACCCTCGCCGACATGACCTCCGGCATAGCCCACGATCTCAATAACGTCATTGGCAGTGTCGTCGGCCGGCTGCAATTGCTGAAGATCAAGTGCCCCGATACCGCCACGGTCGAAACTCTCGGCAAGATCGAGTCGGCCGCGCTCGACGCGGCCACCACGATCTCCCGGCTGCAGCAGTTCAGCACCTCGGTCAAGGCCAAGAAGCTCGAGGCGCTGGATATCGCCTCCTGTCTCCGCACCTACTTCGACCGTCACGATCACCCCTGGAACGAACTGGCGGGTTCGAAACGGATCACGGTCGAGCCGTCCATCGAGGTCGCCGAGGCGCGGGTCGATGCCACGCCGGAGGATTTGATCACGGTCCTCGACAAGCTCATCCAGAACGCAGTCGAATTCGCGCCCGATCAGTCGGCCGTGCGCGTGGTCCTCAGCCATTCGGACCACACCGTGCACTTGTCGGTCATCGATGCCGGACCGGGCGTCCCGGAGGCGATACGCACCAAGATCTTCTACCCGTTCTTCACGACCAAGAGCGTTCGCGGTGCCGGTCTCGGTCTCGCCATCGTGCATGGCATCATCGGCCGATGGGGCGGCAAGGTCTCCGTCGATTCCGCCGCGGAAGCGCCGACGATTTTCCGACTGACGATGCCGCGGAAGGGATCGGACGGCATAACATCCGAGGTCACCAGCAAGACCCGGACGGCCCGGCCGCTGCGCGTGCTGGTGGTGGATGATGACGATCAGATTCGTGGCATTCTGGCCGACATGCTGGATCTCGAGGGGCACACGACGGTGGGTTGCCCCGATGGCTACTCGGCGCTGAAGCGGTTGAAAGGCGAGCAGTATGATATTCTCATCACCGATCTGGGTATGCCCGGCATGTCCGGCTTGGAACTTGCGGGAGCGGCCCACGAAAACCACCCGGAGATGCCTATCGCCATGATAACCGGCTGGGGCACTCAGTTGAACGAGGAGGAAATTGCCCACAAAGGAGTGCGGGCAGTTGTTCCTAAGCCCTTCCACCTCAAGGATGTAAAAGCCCTGGTGTACGAATTGACCCGGTCGAAGACAGCCGAGCCTAAGCCCTCCAAGACATAAAATATCCAGTTGCCATTTCCGCTTTCGGCCCTATATTCCTACCACAAAGCGGTTTTCGGGGCGAGGTGTAATTCCTCGATCGGCGGTACAGCCCGCGACCCGGCGAGAATGCTGGTTGAGCCCGTGCAATTCGGGCGCCGACGGTTAAAGTCCGGATGGTAGAAAACCCACGACGGAACAGCCGCATGGTTTCCGTCTGTCTGCGTACCCCGAAACCCTTTGGGGTATTTTTATGAACGACGCTTACGACCTTAGCTGCATGCAACGCGCCCTTGATCTGGCCGCTCGAGGCCGTGGTCTGACGTCCCCCAATCCCATGGTCGGCGCCGTGATTGCCCGCAGCGGCCGAATCATCGCCGAGGGGTATCATCGCCAGGCCGGGGAGGACCACGCCGAGATCGTGGCCCTTCGTAAAGCCGGCTCAAAGGCGGCCGGTGCGACCCTCTACGTTACGCTCGAACCATGCTGCCACACCGGCCGTACCGGACCCTGCACCAAGGCGATCATCGAAGCCGGCGTTGCCCGCGTCGTTTTTGCCCACAAGGATCCGGACCCCCGCGTGAATGGCAAGGGGGCGCGCCGCCTGCGGTACGCCGGGATCAGGGTCACGAGCGGATTGATGGCAGCCGAAGCGGCCGGGCTGAACGAAGTCTACCTCTGTAATCACGCCACGCACCGCCCCTTTGTGACGTTGAAGACGGCGCAGTCGCTCGACGGCCGCATCGCCACCGCCACCGGCTATTCCCAGTGGATTTCCGGCCCGGATGCTCTCAGGTATTCGCACCAGCTTCGTGCCGAAGTCGACGCGGTCATCGTTGGCATGGGGACCGTCCGCAGTGACAACCCGTCTTTGACCGTCCGTCATGTCAAAGGGCGAAACCCGTATCGCATCGTCGTCACCAGTCGGCCGAACTTCCCGAGAGGCTGCCGGCTGCTCGTCGACAATGATGACTTCAAGACCATCATCGCAACCTCCCGGCAGGGATTGGCAAACGCCGCCAAGGCACGAGGTGTCTGCAAGCCGACCGTGTGGGAAGTCGCGGCCGGTGCGAATCAGCGGCTGAACCTCCGTGATCTCTTGGACAAGGCCTGGCGGTTCGGTATTCGCTCGATTCTGGTCGAGGGGGGCGGTCAACTGGCGACCTCGTTCCTCAGAGCAAACCTGGTCGACAAATACGTGGCCATCATAGCGCCGCTGATCATCGGTAACGGCATCAGCGCCGTTGGTGACCTGCAGGTGCGAAAACTGACCGGAGCAATCCGGTTCCGGCGGCACCACCTCCATGCCTGCGGTCAGGATTGCATCTTCATTGGCTATCCGGCCGGAAAGTTGGGCTATGTTTACCGGTCTCGTTGAAGATATCGGCGACATCGCCGCCCTCCGCGCGCGCGGCAACTACCGGATACTCTCGGTCCGCTCGCGACTGGTCAGCGACAGTCTGCAGATCGGCGAATCGATCTGCTGCAGCGGCGTCTGTCTGACCGTCGTCGCTTTCGAGCGCGACCTGTTCGATCTGGAGGTGTCACAGGAGACACTGGCCCGCACGACGCTGGGCCGCTGTGCCGCGGGCGCTCGGTTGAATCTCGAACGGGCGCTGAGAGCCGACAGCCGCCTCGGCGGTCACTTCGTGAGCGGCCACATCGATGACACTGGTTCGGTCCGATCGCTAACGCCCGTCGGCGAATCGCTGGTGCTTGCGGTTACCTACGACCAGCAGTTCGATCCCCTCGTCGTTGACAAGGGATCCGTGGCGATTGACGGCGTCTCGCTGACCGTCAACCGGACTTCGCCGGGGAGCCTTGAGGTGAACCTCATTCCGCATACGGTCCGGACGACGACGCTCCAGAACCTGGTCCCCGGTGCCCCGGTGAATCTCGAATTCGATATGATTGGCAAATACCTTACAAAGATGGGTGCTGCTCATCAGCGGAGCCCGATCACACTTGAGAAACTTCGCGAAAGCGGGTGGTAATATGAACGATGCCATTCGATTCAACACGGTCCCCGAGGCGATCGCCGACATCCGCCAGGGGAAATTCGTGATCGTCGTCGACGATGAAGACCGGGAGAATGAGGGAGACCTCATCATGGCGGCCGAGACGATCACGCCGGAGGCGGTCAACTTCCTGGCTCGCTATGGACGCGGCCTGATCTGCGTTCCGATGACTGAGGAGCGGATCGACAAACTCGGTCTGCACCCCATGGTCCAGAACAACACGGCCAAGCTCGGGACCCGGTTCACGGTCTCGGTCGATTATCTGCACGGCACCTCGACCGGCATCTCGGCTCACGATCGCGCCCTGACCATCAAGGCCCTGGTGGCCGATGGCACGCTTCCCGAGGATCTGGGGCGCCCCGGCCACGTCTTCCCGATCAAGGCCCTTCGCGGCGGCGTGCTGGCCCGCGCCGGACATACCGAGGCCTCCGTCGATCTGGCCCGTCTGGCCGGACTACGGCCGGTCGGCGTGCTCTGCGAGATCATGGATGATGACGGCACCATGGCCCGCGTTCCCCGGCTCGCCCGGATGGCCGCAGAATTCAACCTTAAGTTCATTACCGTTCGCGACCTGATCGCCTATCGGCGGCAGACGGAGAAGCTGGTCACGCGCCTTGCCACGGTCGACTTCCCGACCGAGCACGGAAGTTTCCTGCTTCATCTGTACAAATCGGAAATCGATGATCATCATCATGTCGCCCTGACCAAAGGCCAGATCGCCGGCAGCCGCGATGTGCTCGTGCGCGTGCACTCCAGTTGCCTTACCGGCGACGTGTTCGGTTCCTGTCGCTGCGACTGCGGCGCGCAGTTGCACCGCGCTATGGAAATGGTCGAGGAGGCCGGGTGTGGCGTCGTGCTCTACATGCGCCAGGAGGGGAGAGGGATCGGGCTGGCCAACAAGATTCTGGCGTACAAACTGCAGGATGGCGGCCGCGATACGGTCGAGGCCAATGAAGACCTCGGCTTCGATGCCGACCTGCGCGACTATGGCGTCGGGGCCCAGATCCTGGTCGATCTGGGGCTCACCTCAATTCGACTGCTGACCAATAATCCGCGAAAAGTCATCGGCCTGAAAGGGTACGGTCTGGAAATCACCGAGCGCGTGCCGCTCCAGGTGGAACCGGGCAAATACAACCACCGGTACCTGGAAACGAAACGGGACAAGCTTGGTCACATACTGTCGTTCGAAGAGACTGGAGGTACACAGTGACGGTAAAGCGCTTCGAAGGTAAACTGGAGGCAAAAGGGTTCCGCTTCGGTCTGATTGTCAGCCGGTTCAACAACTTCTTCACCGATAAACTGGTGGAAGGAGCACTCGATTGTCTGGGGCGCCACGGCGCCGATCTGAACCAGATCGCCATCGCCTATGTCCCCGGTTCGTTCGAAATACCGTTCGCGGCCGGCCGCATGATCAAGAGCGGCAATTACGACGCCGTTATCTGCATCGGCGCCGTCATCCGCGGCGATACGCCGCATTTCGATTACATCGCCGCCGAGGCATCCAAAGGAATCGCCCGGCTTGGCCTGGAGGCCAACATCCCGGTGATCTACGGTGTTATCACGGCCGACAACCTGGAGCAGGCGATCGAACGCTCCGGCACCAAAGCCGGCAACAAGGGCTGGGACGCGGCCATGACCGCGATCGAGATGGTGAACCTCTACCGGGCGATTGGCTGAGCGATGTCGGAAACTACCCCTCGTCGCCGTGCCCGGGAACTCGTGCTCCAGGGCCTGTATGCCTGCGAAATCGAAGAACTGCAGCAGGATCAGGTCCTTAGCCAGGTTGTTACCGATGCCAGCCTGGCCGCCCGTCAGCTGGAGTTCGCCCGCACCCTGTTTACGCTCACCTGCCAGCACAAGCAGTGGGCCGATGAGCAGATCCAGGCCCTGGCCCGAAACTGGGCGATCGGTCGGCTGGCCGACCTGGATCGCAATATCCTCCGTATGGCGCTCGTGGAATTGCGCGAAGTGCCCGATTCGCCCGTCAAGGTCGTGATCAATGAAGCGATCGAACTGGCCAAGAAATTCTCGACCGGTGAGTCCGCATCGTTCATCAACGGCATCCTGGACAGCTACGTAAAGGGAACGGAACGAGTGTCCGAGTCGTAACCCTCTCGTCCAACATTCCAACTGGACTTGCGGCTCCGGCGTCGTATATTAGCTCCCTCTATGTGCAGGGACTGGCTGAAGAATCTCGACCGCACCAATGCGCTGGTCGCTATCGGTGTCTCACTGATAGTCTTTTTTGTCTATCTCTCCACCATGGCTCCCACGGTCACCTTCTGGGACTGCGGCGAGTTTATTGCCGTCAGCCATATTCTGGGGATTCCCCACCCGCCCGGCACCCCCCTTTTCGTGCTGGTGGGTCGGGTCTTTGCGATGTTGCCGTTTTTTGCCGATGCCTCGGCGCGCATCAATTTCGTCTCGGTCGTCTGCTCCACCCTGACCGCTCTGTTCGGGTATCTTTCGGCCGTCCGGATCATGCGCCCCTGGTTCGGCGGTGACCAGTCGACCTTCGCCCGCCTTATCATGTACGCCGGCGCCGCCGCCGGGGCGCTGTTTCTGGCGTTCGGACGGACCAACTGGGGCAACGCGACCGAAGCCGAGGTCTACGGCTTGTCCATGGCTATGTTCATGGGGGCATTCTGGCTGACCATGATCTATCACGAACAACGGCAGTCCTCGTGGGCCGATTGCCTCATGCTGGCCGTAGTCTATCTCACGTTTCTCGGCATCGGCGCCCATCCCACCACCTTTCTTGTCCTGCCGATCTGCGCGCTCTTCTTCATCATTCGCAAGGACAGCCCGACCTGGGTCTGGTTCGTGACGGCCATTTATGTCTTTTTCGAATTGTATTTGATCTTCGCGCTTTCCTCGCGCTCTCATGAGGTCGGCTACTTCGTGCCGGTGGTGGTCGGTTTTGTTCTGTTCCTGTTCTACGTATTTTCGCTCGAACAGGTCCCCAGGACTGTTCTTCTGTATGCGGCCGGGTTTCTCGTGGCCATTGCGCCCGTCTATTCCGTCGTCTTTGGAGCGTTTCGTGGCACCCTCATGGGGCCATCTGTCTCGTCGCCGGCCGAGAGCTCGATCGCGGTAACCATCGGCCTGATCGGTCTGGCCGCCCTCGTGATCCTGTCGCTCTGGCAGCTCTCACGGTTCTTCGGGAGCCGCAAAAGCAAGACGAGCGAGCCGCAGTCGACGCTCGTCCTGGCGCTTTTTGGCATTGGCGCCGGCGTGATGGCGCTGCTCCTGCTGACCGGGCTGCGCGGCTATGCGCTGTTCGGCGTATTCACGATTCTCCTGACCGCCGCCCTGGCGCTCGCCGTGCGACAATATCTTCGCTGGATGATCCTCATTGCGATCATCGGCGTCTCCCTGGTCGCGCTTGGCCAAAGCCCGTTTCTGTACGGTTCCCTGGCCGCCATCGCCGTTGCCGTGCTGGTCGGGGCCTCCCTTCGCATGGAGGCATGGAAAACTGCTCTGCTGATCGTGATCGCCGCCTGGATGGGGTTCTCGGTCCATCTGTATATCCCGATCCGCTCGGCCCAGAACCCCTACATCAACGAGAACAACCCCTCGCAGAACCTGACGTCGTTCGTCAATTACCTCGAACGGAAGCAGTACGGCGCTGAGTCCATGACCTCCCGCATGTTCAACCGCCGCGGTGAATGGGAAAACCAGTTCGGCAACTATCGCCGGATGGGCTTCTGGGGCTTTTTCAGCGAGCAGTACGGTCTCAATGGCCCCCGCTTTCTGGTCGTCTTCGTGCTTGGTCTTTTCGGCCTGTGGGAGGCAATTCGCCGACGACCACAGGTCGGGTTGGGTCTCGCGACTCTGGTCCTGATCTGCTCGATCGGTCTCGTGCTCTATATGAATTTCGCCGATGGCACCCGCCAGCACCCGGTCACCGGCGCCGATTACATCGAAGTGCGCGACCGCGACTATTTCTGGACTCCGGCCTTCGTTTTGTTCGGACTTGCCGTTGGTCTCGGTCTTACCGCCGCCGTTCAGTACCTGCGCGAAGTCACCGCGTCCATGAACGCCGCTCTGCGCAAGATCATCGCCGGCGCGTCGCTCGTGCTATTCCTGCTTCCCACCTACGCCATTGCCCACAACTACCATGAAATGGACCGGTCTCGTAACTACATCGCCTTTGACTACGCCTGGAACCTTCTGCAGTCCGCCGATACGAACGCCGTCTTCTTCACCTACGGTGACAACGACACGTTTCCGCTCTGGTGTCTGCAGGAGGCGCACGGAATCCGGAAGGACGTGAGCAATATCAATCTGTCGCTGGCCGGCATGAAGTGGTACCACAAGCAGGTGCGTGACTATATGAAGATCGATATCGGCCTGGATGACCGCGCCATTGACGCCATCGTGCCGTACCGAACCGAGGATGGACGGGTGTTCCAGATCTCGGATCAGCTGGTCAACGCCATTATCGACAACAACCGCGGCCGTCGCCCGATCAATTACTCCATTACCGTCCCGACCGATAGCCGCAAGTACCAGGGAGCATCGGCCGATGATCACCTTCGGCTGGTGGGGCTGAAGTGGCGTTGGAAGGATACGCCGAACGGTCGCGATGTCGCCACGGAGGAGTCGGTTCAGTTGCTAACCAATCCCGAGACCTTCCGCATGCGCGGGCTCAACGATCCTACGTTATACAAAGACGACAACACCCTTCGGCTTTCCATCAACTATGGTCAGAGCTTCGTCGTGGTGGGGGACACGCTGCGGCGCGCAAGACAATATGCCGAGGCCGAGCGCCTGGCCCTCTACGGCTATGGTCTGGTCCCGTATTCGTCCGATCTGATCAATTTCCTCGCCACCCTCTACGCCGAACAGGGTAAGGTTGGTCCGCTCGCCGATCTGATTAACGGCACGACCGAAGGAGACCGGAAGTGGATCACGACTCTCCTGGCCCGGGCCAGACGCAAGACCGGCGCCAAGCAGGAAGCCGAGGCCCTCCTGTCGCAGGTCCTCACCACGAACCCGACCTACCGTCCTGCCTTCGAAGAGCTTGCCCGCCTCTATTTCGAGGATGAGCAGTTTATCGAGCTTCGCGGGCTGTGCGACACCTGGCTGAAAACCAGTCCCAACGACAAAGACGTCCGTCAGATTCGCGATGATATCACACGGCAAATGACCGGCCAAACGGCGGCACCGGCGGAGAAGAAATGAACCTTTTGGCTCTCAACTGGAACGATCTGAAGAACCCGTTCGCCGGCGGCGCCGAAGTCCATCTCGAGGAACTCCTGCGGCGGCTCGTCACCTATGGCCACTCCGTCACCCTCTTCTGTTCGAGCTTTCCGGGGGCGCTCCCCGAGGAAGACGTCGAGGGGATTCATATTATCCGGCGCGGCAACCGCTACAACTTCAACCTGATCGCGCCCTTCCACCTGCGCCGCATCGTTCGGCAACGCTCCTTCGATCTGCTCATCGAAGACATCAACAAGATACCGTTCTACACGCCGCTCTATCTCGATCTGAAAACCCTGGTCGTCATCCCGCACCTCTTCGCCACGACCGTCTTTCAGGAGATAAACGTCCTCCTCGGCAGTTACATCTACCTGGCCGAACGGCCGCTCGTGTCGGCCTATCGCGGGCGCATGTTTAACGTCATTTCGGAGTCGACCGCCGATGACATCGTCGCGCGCGGCATTCCACGCGAGGACGTCTCCATCATCCACTGCGGCATCGACCGGAAGGTCTATGCCCACGATCCGTCCGTGGCGAAATTCGAGCGGCCCACCATCCTGTATCTGGGCCGGATCAAAAAATACAAGTGCATTCATCACCTGATCCTGGCGTTCAAGCGGGTCAAAGAGCAGATTCCCGACGCTCGCCTGATGGTCGTCGGTGACGGCGACTACCTGGATGCCTTGCGCGAGCTGACTACCACGCTCGGTCTTTCCGCGGATGTCGATTTCCCCGGGTTCGTGCCCTCGGCCGACAAGGTGATGCGCATGCGCCGTGCCCATGTCGCCGTTCTGCCGTCGCTCAAGGAGGGCTGGGGCCTCACCAATATCGAATCCAATTCGGTCGGGACCGCCGTGGTGGCCGCCGACGCGCCCGGACTGCGGGACTCCGTTCGGGATGGTCAGTCCGGCTTCCTGTATCCGCATGGCGATATCGACGCGCTGGCCGATCGCCTCCTGCGATTGCTGCGCGACGAGCCATTGCGCCGCGACCTCGAGAAAGGGGGACTGGCCTGGGCCGAGCGATTCAACTGGGATTCCGCCGCCGGAAAATTCGACGAACTCCTGACTCAGGTAAAGGAGCGACCCCGATGACCGCACGCCAAAAACGCCTCGTCTATCTGCTGGTGGGTGTTGCCATCTCGCTGATCCTGCTCTGGGCGCTGTTCCGCAATGTCAACTTCGGGGAACTGGTGACCGCCCTGAAAGAAGCCAACTACTGGTGGCTCGTGCCGAACCTGTTCTTTGTGATGTTCGCCATGCACCAGCGCGCCTACCGCTGGCGATTCATGCTGCTCCCGATCAAGTATGTCTCGTTCCCCAAGCTGCTGGCCGCCACCTGTGTCGGCTTTATGGCGAACAACGTGCTCCCCTTGCGGCTCGGCGAGTTCGTCCGCGCCTACTCGCTGTCCTCACAGGATCCCGGGATCACTAAGTCCGCGTCGCTGGCTACGATCTTCATTGAACGTATGGTGTTCGACCTGGTGGTTCTCCTGCTCATTTTCGGCGCAATCGTGGCGTCGTCCCACATGGCGCTGCAGAACGACATGGCCCAGGGTGCGCTGCTGGCGGTCCTCTTCGCTCTCATCGGCATCATCTTCGTGATCATCCTCGCGCTCCGCCCGGATGCCTCCGGCAAGGTCATCGCCCGCATGCTGTTCTTCGTGCCGGCCGGCGTGCGCGCGAGCATCCAGTCGACCGTTCTGAAATTCTCCCGCGGACTCGAGTTCATCAAGGACGTCAAAACTCTCGCCTGGGTGTTCCTCCAGACGATCATCCTCTGGGTCTTCATGGGACTGTCCAATTACTTCGTCTTTCTGGCGTTCGGTTTCGATCTGCCGGTCGCCGCGTCATTCGTGCTGCTGGTGGTGGTCTCGATCTCCATCCTGATTCCGTCCTCGCCCGGCTATATCGGTGTCTACCATGCCGGCACCGTCTGGACACTCGCCAGCTACGGCATCGCCCGGGAACAGGCACTGTCGTTCGCCCTGGTGCTGCATGCCGCCCAGTACATTCCCATTACCGCAATGGGGTTCTATTATCTGAAAAAAGAACATCTCTCGCTGAAACGGCTGGAAGAGGAAGCGGTCGAAAAGACGGAATAACCGCGCCCGGTAGGTCCGCACCGGTCCACCACGGCCAGGAGTCTCGGACGTGATCACGGAACCACGCTTCAAACGCGCGCTCATAAGTGTCCTGATTCTGGCCGCCCTGCTGCGAATCGGGTTCCTGCTGGCTGGCGACGTTATGCCGGTCATGTTCGATGCCCGCCGGTACGCCGCTGCTGCGCTCGGGGTGATCTCCTACATCGATCGCTCAGTCAAGCCGGTAGCCGATGATGACGATGCCGACCGCGCCAACCTGCAGTACTATGTCGACAAGTACCTGCAAGGGGAGAGGATCTACTGGCCCCCGTATAAGCCGCACACGCTGACCGAGGCCCGCGAGGACATCATGGTCGGCGGACCACTTTACCCCTCGATCCTGGCGGCCCTCTTTGTCATCACTCCGACTGGCGACCTTACGGCGGCCCGTATGCTCGGGATCCTCTTCGATCTCGGCGCCCTGCTGTGCCTGGTGCTCGTCGCCCGCCGCCTGGTAGGTGACCTTCCGGCCCTGTTGGCCGGGCTCCTGTATGCGATCTACTTTCCGTTCCTCCAGACCAGTACGATGCTCCTGTTGGAGACCTCCACCAGCTTCTTGCTGCTGCTGGCCCTGTATCTGCTTCTTCGCGCTCGCGAATCCGATTCCCGCCGCCTGCTGTTCCTCGCCGGATCTGTCGCCGCGCTGCTGATCCTCAACAAGCCAACCGCTATGTTTCTGGGTGTGCCGCTGGCCCTCGGCCTTCTCGTCAATCGCCCCGGTCACTGGACCCGCGCCGATCTTCTCCGCCGACTGGCCATCTTCGGCTCTCCGCTGGCCATGGTGCTCGCCGCCTGGCTGACTGTCGGCATGATCACCTATGGTCAGGCCACGCTCCGCGATCCTACCTATCAGGAGGCCGGGCTCCGCTCTTCCTCTTCCATTACTTTTGAGGGGTACGATCTCGATATCGTCTCCACCAACTTCTGGACGCGCGGCATCTACAGCGACCTGCTGAGCCAGCCGATCCCGTTTTTCGGGCTGTTCATAAAGAAGTTCGACCGCCTCTGGGGCCGCCCGTACAACGACTTCCGCAAGACCTTCCTCTTGCCGTATGCCGTCGATGAGGCCCTGCATCTCATCCTTATCGTAGCCGGATTGGCGGGACTGATTCTCCTGACCCAGACCAATCTAAACGGCGCCGCCTGGCCGGTTCTCATCATCGGGTACTACTCGGCCATTCACGTAGTTTATCACTCGGTCTCCCGCTACAGCTTCAACGCCCTGCCATTCGTGCTGATAGCCGCGGCGTATCTGCTCGTCACGCTCGGTCGCACGTTTATGGACCATGAGGCGGCACGTCGCAAGTTGACACTGGCCCTGCTGCTTGTCGTCGTTGCCTGGGCCATCGACTACCGCTGGATCGAGCAGGTCGGTCTCACCACGCTCGGCACGGCGACAGTCGCTCTGGTGATCTGTCTCAAAGGGCTGCTGCTGGCCGCCGGCCTGGCGATTGTCTCCCGCTCCCTGCTGCCGAACCGATCCTTCCTTCATCAGTTGCTCATGCCGATCATCTGCTCCGGCCTGCTTCTCACGATCATGTCATCCCGTGCCCTCGCGCGCGACGACTGGGCGGAATTCTCGTGTCGACTCACCTCGCCGGAACAGCGGGTCGGCACCCGGCTTTTCGTCTCGAGGTTTCACGAGGTGGGGGAGAAGGACCCGCTCGGCATTGTCATCGACATCACCAGTCTTCGTGGGGACAGCGGCTCCTATGTGCTTCGGGTTGGGGGTATGGAGCAGGAACTCGTGGTCGCCGAGCGACCCCGTGTCGAGGAGTGCTATATCAAGGCCACCTATCGCGAGGTGATGTCCCTGGCCGACCTCCGCCGCAATGAAATCCGTCAGTATGCCTTTCTTCCGGTCAAGCGGTCCATGCTGTCCGAGCAGATCGAACGGATGGGCTACCTGGATATCAGTCTCAGTCTGTCCGATTTGTCCGATCGCCCCAACGAAGTCACCGTCTACGGCACCCGTGATGCGCGCCCCGACGCCTTCATCCCGTCCCTTCGGTACACCAGTCTGGAGCGCTGGGTCGTCGCCGATGATCCTCGGCTACGACTGCGGGCAGATTTCGTGTCGGATTCCGCCGTTTCCTATTATATTGACCCGAGCGGCAAAACCGCTGGCCAGCAGGATCTGTCGAATCTGCCGGGACTGCAGTCCGGCCGGTATCACCTCCTCCTGATGCACTTCCGCAGTGACAGCAGTCTGGTCGTGTACTGACCCTACGCGCAAAGGAACAGGTATGAACATAGGTGTTATTGGCTGCGGCTACTGGGGCCCCAACATGGTCCGCAATTTCGCCGCCCTGCCGGATGTTGCCGTGGCGGCAGTGAGCGATCTCCGCCCCGAGCGGCTCGAGTTCATTCGCCGCCAGTTTCCGGCGATTCGCCTCCTGACCGCCAACGCCTCCGAGGTGATCGCCTCAACTGATGTCGACGCGGTCGTTATCTGCACGCCGGTTTCCACCCATTTCGCCATCGGCAAGGCGGCTCTCGAACACGGCAAGCATGTCCTCATGGAAAAGCCGTTCACCGCCACGTCCGCCGAGGCGCGCGAACTGATCGAACTGGCCGAGAAGAAGAACCTCCGCCTGATGGTCGATCACACCTTCATCTACACCGGTGCCGTCGAAGCCATCAAGCGCTATATCGACTCCGGCCAGCTCGGCGACCTGTACTATTTCGATTCCGTGCGCGTCAACCTCGGCCTGTTCCAGCACGACGTGAACGTCATCTGGGATCTGGCCCCGCACGACGTCTCCATCATGGACTTTCTCCTGGGTCGCCCGCCGCGGGCCGTCTCCGCCACCGGCGTCGCCCATTTCCCCAAGAGCGTCGAAAACATCGCCTATATCTCGACCTTCTACGAAAACAACCTGCTCGGTCATATCCACGTCAACTGGCTGGCTCCGGTGAAAGTCCGCCGCACACTCGTCTCGGGTTCGAAGAAGATGATCATTTACGATGATATGGAGCCCTCCGAAAAAGTGAAAATCTACGACAGCGGCGTGGAAATCGTCACCGACCGGGACCAGATCTACAACATGCTGGTCCAGTATCGGACCGGCGACATGCTCGCGCCGAAGATCGATCTCACGGAGGCGCTGAAGAAGGTCAGCCAGGAATTCTGCCGCGCCATTGCCGACGGGCGCAGGCCGCGCACCGATGGCCACGCCGGCCTGCAGGTCGTCCGCATCCTCGAGGCCGCCAACCAATCCATGCGCCGCAACGGCGAGGTCGTGGAGCTGCCGTCATGAGCGCGAAAGAGTTCTTCGTCCATCCCAACGCCATGGTCGCGACCGAGACGATCGGCAAAGGCAGCCGCATCTGGGCGTTCTCCAACGTGCAGAAAGATGTCGTGATCGGCGAGGACTGCAATATCTGCGATCACTGCTTTGTCGAAAGCCGCGTCATTATCGGCCACCGCGTCACCGTCAAAAACGGCGTCTCGCTCTGGGACGGCATGACCATCGAGGACAACGTCTTTATCGGACCCAATGCCGTTTTCACCAACGACATCTATCCCCGCAGCAAGGTGTATCACGAGCAGGTGGATCGGACCCTTCTCAAAGAGGGGTGCACGATCGGGGCCAACGCCGTCGTCGTGGCCGGACACACAGTCGGCCGGTGGGCCATGATCGGCGCCGGGGCGGTCGTCACCAAGAACATTCCGGATCACACGCTGTGGTTCGGTAACCCGGCCCGGTTCGTCGCCTATATCTGCAAGTGCGCGGAACGACTGTCGTTTGGCCATGGGGCCGATGGCCGCCCGACCGCCCGCTGCACCTGTGGCCTGGGCTACCAGTTGACCGATGGCCTCGTGACACCGATCGAATAGCGGAGCGGCAGAGTGGGTCACCGGATTCTCGTCGCGGTCGTCACGTACAACGAAGGGGAGAAACTGGCCGCTCTCCTCAAGTCGTTTCCCCGCGAACGCACCTATGACCTGCTGTTTGTCGATGACGGCTCCACCGACCATTCGGCCGAGATGTTGACCGCGGCCGGCCACACGGTCATCCGCCACGAATCGAATCTCGGTGTGGGGGCCAGTCTGCGCGACGCCATCGCCTACGGACGGAAGCACGCTTACGACCTCTTCGTCATCATGGCCGGCAACGGCAAGATGCTCCCTGCCGAAATCCCCAGATTGATCGCTCCGCTCATCGACGACCGGGCCGACTACGTGCAGGGCTCGCGTAATCTCCAGGGGGGGGATTCCCCCAATCTTCCGCTCTTCCGCAAAGTGGCCATCAGGCTCTTCACGCTGGTTGTCAACTTGCTGCTCGGTGTGCGCAACACCGATGTCACCTGCGGCTTCCGCGCCTACCGTCTCGCTCTCTTCGAAAACCCCGCCATCAATCTCGAGCAGGATTGGCTCGATCGCTACGAACTCGAATACTACCTCCACTACAAAGTCCTCACCGGCGGCTACCGTTTCATCGAGGTTCCCGTCTCGATGGTGTACCCGAAGGAAGGGCAGAACTACTCCAAGATTCGCCCCTTTGTCGGCTGGTGGTCGATGTTGCGCCCCTGGATTTTCCTGCTGCTTCATATCAAGAAATAGTCCGATTATGCCGGCCGACTTTTAGCTGGACAAAGTACTCCGTACTCCCCACCATGCCGCTATCGGCCACTGAAACTATTGGCACTACATTTCGGAAACTGGAGGATACCTATGCGCGCAGTTCTCATTGCGGCGCTGGCCTGCATCGGGCTGTTCGGCACGACCTTGGCCGGCGACCTCACCATCAAGTCGACCATCGAAAACAAGGGGATGGTCGGCATGCTCGATATGGCCGGCACTTCACAGACCACCATCTCCGGCGATATGATGCGTGAAGAGACGACCATCAGAATGACCGGCAAGACCATGAAAGCGCTGGGGGGCGGCAAACCGCGCGAAACCGTCAAGATCACCCGGCTCGACAAAGAGCTGTTCTGGGACCTCAATCCGAAGGAAAAGGAGTACACCGAGCTGACCTTCGCGGATCTCCGCAAGCAGATGGAAGGTTTGGCGGCCGAGGGCAAGGATGTTGACGAGGCTGACTCCATTCAGGCCAAAACCGACATCCAGATCGAACGGACCGGTAAGAAACAGACGATCGCCGGCTACAACGCCGAACAGGTGATCATGGTGGTTACGATCGAGGGACGGGACCCGGAGACCGGCGAGACCAACGAGTTCAAGGTCACTATGGATATGTGGCTGAGCAAGGACGTTCCCGGCCTTGCCGAGTATAACAGCTTCCACAAACGCCTGGCGGAAAAGCTCGGCCTCTTCGGCGGCAACGAAGCCATCACCCAGGCGTTCGCCCGGCTGGGGGCGGACCAGGAACAGCTCGCCGAGAAGATGAAAGATATCGATGGCTTCCCGCTCATGACCACCATGGATGCGCTTCCCATGAGCGACAGTATGGCTCAGGCCATGAAGCAGGCCGAGAAACAGCAGGCCGAAGCGGAGGAAGAATCGAAGGAGAAGCAGGAAGCCGAGGAGACCCCGGCCATCGATCCCACCAGCGTCTCCCAGGAAGATGCTCAGGCCGCGGCCGGCAAAGCACTGAAGGGGCTCTTCGGAAAAAAGAAGAAAGACAAGAAGTCGGACGAGGCGAAAGAGAAAGAGGGACAGCCGGGCTCCCCGCGCTCGCTCTTCCATATCGTCACGACGGTGACGGAAGTCAGCGCGGCATCCGCCCCCAGCACTTCATTTGAGGTCCCCGAGGGCTACAAGAAGAAGTAGCGGCGCTGTCTATGGAGGCGCCTCGCCGGCCCGGCCGGGCGCCTCTAACCCATAATCTCCTAACGTATTAGTACGCCTTGGCGTAGGTCATGCACGATCGCCCCCCCCATCCCTCGCCGTCGCCGCAGTTCAAACTTGACGCCCTCCCGGCGCTGGGGTAACCTTGATCCCCAAAAGGGAACTGCGACACTATGTCCAAGAAGATACTATTCGCCATCCTCCTGCTCGCCATCGTCGTCGGGATCAGCTACTACCGCACCAGCCGCCAGCAGGACGAACTTTCCTCCGAATATCAGAAGGGAACCGCGACCGGTCGCAAAGATCTGGCTCAGGTCCAGAAGCGGACTGACTCCCTCAAGCTCGAACTCGCCGAAACGCGTGCGGAACTGACCGACTCCCTGCGGCAGATACAGGCTCAACGTGAGGCGTCGGTCGACTCGCTGTCTGAGTTACTTACCGTCAAGGACCGCCAGATCACGCAATTGTCGCAGCGCAAACCCACCCGCACGGCGGCGAAGACGGCCGTCAAAACGGACTCGACCGGTCTCTCAGGTAAGCACGCCCAGATCCTCGCCTATTACAAAAAGAAAATGCAGGCGCTGCCGGCCGACTTGTCCGATTACGAACGACGCGTGGCGGTCAACGAAGTGAAGGACGATGTCACGCGGAAGTTTTCGATTACGACCAGCGAACTTGACAAGATTTGTAAGTCGGCCAAACTGACCAATTGATACCGGCAGCGACGCCATGAACACACGCAAGGAGTTTGAATTCGCCGAAGTTCTGGTGGATCGGCTGTTCCTGGAGTCGTTTGCCAACGAGCAGTCGGCCTATCATGGCGCCGAATCCGATGGCCGCAGTCCCGGAAGGCTCGAGAAAGTCCGCGGGCGACTCACCTGGCACATCAACCACTCGCTCTCAGTGCGACAAAAACAGGTGATTAAGCAGTACCTTTCTGGCAAAAAAGAGCGCGAGATCGCCCTCGAACTGGGTATTACACAGCAAGTGGTGAATATTTATAAACATCGAGCTATCAAGAGGTTACACGAATTGCTGGCCGGATAGGTGTATGTCAAAATCCTATTAATTGAGGAGGCGGCATAAGCCGGCGCCGCCTTCAGGCACCCGCCAGCACGTTCAACCCCCGGCTCTGTGTGCTCAGACAGGAGGTGCAAAACTCACAGGTAGCGCATGTATCCCTAATGCTACTGCTATCTCGTATATGTTTTGGTAACTGCTTCAATGAAAAGATAGAGGGGAAACGCATTTAGGGAGTCTCTGATGCCGAAGAGAAAAGAGGCCGAGAAGTTCGCAGCGGCAGGAGTTAAGGATTGCTGGCACGCGTACAGTTTGCAGGCATTGTCCACCGGCCGATTCGCCCAGGTGGTCAGCAGCATTCTCAAAGGTCAGTATGCCCTGATAAACTCCAGGTCGCAGGACAGGGCTGCTGTGTAAATGACTGATCCACTCAGCGCCGGAGTGGAGAGTCGCAGTCCGGGGCTAGGACGCAGATAACTGTCAGATTTCTGGGGACGTTCCGAAACGGACGTCCCCGTTTTCTATCCCACTGCATCACACCGTTTTCGCTTGACACGGCCGCGCCGCGCCGCTTCTATTGCCTCACCCATGAACGAGCAACTGATTCTCTACTGCCTCATTATCACCGGCGCCGCCTTCCTGGCCGGTCTCATCGCCTGCGCCCGCCAATGGTCTGACCGGCTGCTCCATCTGTTTGTCGCCTTCGGGGCCGGCGTCTTTCTCGGTGCGGTCTTCTTTGAGCTGCTTCCCGAAGCCATGTCCCACGAGCACAATCGCGAAGTCGGCATCGCCATCCTGATCGGGTATCTGGCCATCTTCGCGATCGAGAGGATCCTCATGGTCAGGGGAGACGGCGGCTACGACCACCACCACAAGGTCACCTCCATCGCCGCCTTCACCGGACTGTCGGTGCATTCGCTCATCGACGGCCTCGGCCTTGCCGTGAGCGTCCAGGATCCTCGCCTTGGGCGAGTCGTCTTCCTTTCAATTCTCGCCCATCATGTGCCGGCGGCATTCTCGCTCGCGTCGCTGCTGACCCTGGGTAAGTTCCTGCGCTCCCGATTGATCTGGATGGTTCTTATCTTCGCGGCCACCCCCATGTTGGGCGCCTTTCTCGTGCAGCCGGTCCTGTCCGAGACCAGCGAGCAGATATTCGCGCTCCTCACCGGTCTGATGACCGGGACCTTCCTGTACGTGGCGACCGGAGACCTCCTCCCCGAGGCCTTCCACTCCCGCCATGGGCGATGGGGCAACCTCGCCGTTCTGATCGTGGGCGTGCTCGTCATGGCGCTCGTCAGCTTCGGCTTCGGACATGTCCACCAGCATTGACCGCCGCCATGAAACCATCCTCGTTTTCTTTGTATAAGTACAAAACGTTGTCCCGACTCAACTGACAGGAACCGCTATGATTCGTCAAGCCCTCTTGCTCCTCGTGTTGTCGGCCGTGATCGGAATGGGCGTCAATCTCGCCTCGCCCAACAAGGTTCCGTTCCTCGGGAACTACCGCGATCTGCACAGCGGCTCCGGGCCCATTGTTCCGCCGTCCGCGGAGGCCGGCGATCCCCCGTTTATCGATATCAACACGGCTCAGATGGAGTACAGCCTGGGCAGGGCTCTGTGGGTCGACGCCCGGCTCCCCGAGGAGTTCGAATGCGGTACCATCCCGGGTTCTCTCAACGTTCCCTTCGAGCAGTTGCCCGAGGGGGACCTGGCTCCGTACTTCGATACGGCGCTGGGGCAGATAGCTCGCGACCGCCAGATCATCGTGTTCTGCTCCGGCGAGGAGTGCGATGCTTCGCTGCACCTCGCCCGGAACATGCAGAAACTGGGCTACACGCAGCTCGCCATTTTCTTCGGCGGCTCCAGGGAATGGGAGAAGTTCGGCTTTGATGTAGAGCGGAGGAAACCATGCGGAAATTGATCGACAACGACCTGCTGACGCTGGTGTCGCGGCTCTTCCTTGGCGGCATGTACCTCTACGCCGCCTGGTACAAGGTTATCGAACCGGCCGATTTCGCCCGCTCCATCTGGTACTACCACCTGGTTCCTGGCAACATGATCAACCTGATGGCGATCATCCTCCCCTGGCTGGAGCTGCTGGTGGGCGTGGCGCTGATCGTCGGTGTCTTCTTTCGGGGCGCCGCCCTCTGGAGTCTGTTGCTGCTGGCTGTTTTCATCGCCGCCCTGTCCAGTACGATTGTCCGCGGCATCAGCATCGACTGCGGCTGCTTCAAGGCGGCTCAGCAGGCCACCCATTCCGCCTGGCAGGCGCTCATCTTTGACCTGGTGGCCCTGATTCCCGCTCTCCATCTCATGATTACCCGTTCCCGGCGCTGGATGCTCTCCCGGGCAGCATAGCCGAAGTCAGGCACGGCAAAAAAAACGGCGGGCCCCGGGTT
>AMWB02024480.1_pt1 | contig 44065 bp, 76 predicted proteins | sample 200311 | NCBI WGS metagenome assembly AMWB02 (sample SAMN02737377, study PRJNA173069) | bioreactor metagenome | biome: anode biofilm in microbial fuel cells | place: USA: California | collected 2010-12-16
GTGGTGGCCCATCCGCAGGCCGTAAAGCGGCCGGAAGGACCCGCAGGGCCGCAATAGGAGCGACCATGGCGCGTATAGGGACACGCACGACGCATATAAGCTCGCGCCTGCTGTGCCTCGCAAACCCGCTACTATGGCCATCACTGAGCGCATCAGCTTCCGAGTAGGAGGGAGATCTGACGTTCGAGTTCCTTCAAACCAACCTCTGCAGCGTACTCCCGCAGAGCTGGAGCATGTGGAGCCATCACCTCGGACAGTCCTCGCTTCTCAACCAGCCCCACGATGGGGAGCGCGGATCCTTTCGCGCTTCGCTTCATTGTGTCTCTCGGTAGCTTCTTGACGAACCTGTTCTGGGTATCGGTGCTGACTGCCTCCTTTCGAATGAAGACGATGTTTCGCGCGGCCTTGGAGTCCGCAATGAAGGCATGCTTGATGACGATCCTCCGCTCTCCTCTCATCACCTTGACCCCAACGCCCTTGCTCGTTTGCTTGGCCTTGAAGCGTCTCAAAGGGATCGCTCGGAACTGAAAGATCACCTTGGCTTGTAGGTCGTCTCCTGAGCCGAATTCGGGCTTCACAAAGATCCGCTTTCGTAGCTCTGCCTTCTTGAGCGCGTACTCTCTAGCCGCGATGTCAACGCTCCGGGTCTTGGTCTTCCGTGCTGCAAGCTTGATCGCACGGATCATGACCCGTCTCAGCTCTTTCTTGCTTAGGCTTGAAAAGAGCGGCTTGAGGCCGTCCATGTTCAATTCGACGTAGAACATAAGCCCTCCACCAAACGGATCCGCTCTTTCAGAGTATCCCGAAGATCGAAGCTTTGTTTCAGTGCAATCCGAGACTGCTCCAAGGACGTCGACCGTAAGACGTCATCACGGAGGAGCCTTGCGAGGGCATTGTAGAACGACGTGGAGTCGTTCTGGTACGACATCGCCCCGGGCACGTTCCATTCTTCCCAGGCAGGAGTGACACACGCCGCGCCGGCGAGCGTCGCCTCCTGCCAGGCGATGTTTGACTTGCTCCGGTTGAACGTCGAGTCCGCCAGTGGGACGATCGCTACGCTCACATTGAGCGCCTGCAGGAAGCCGAAATACTTCGGGATCGTGACCGGAGGAATGATCACGCATCGGTTCTTCGGAAGCTTCTGGACGAGCCCCCACCACGGCTGCCCGAGGAAGAAGAAGCGCCAAGATGGAAAGTCGACTGCGATCTGCTCAATCGCGTCCGCGAACTTGTGAAGATCTGCGTCGTGGGTCTTGGTCCCCCTCCAAAAGATCGAGCGCTCGAGAGGCTTTGAATCCGCCGGCGGCGCATGGTGCTGGCAGAGTTCGAAGTCGGTTGCGTTCCGTACTACGTGGGCGTTCGAATGCCCTGCGCCCATTGTGTTCTTGAGGTGCTTCGTCGAAAAAGTCACCAAGTCGGCGGCTCGAACGATCTTCATGATCGTCGCTCGGGTGTCCGGCTTGGCATAACACTTGAATGCGGGGTTGTGCATTTCGACGTGGAGCAGGTCGTCGTCATAGTCGACCCAGACCTTCACGCCTGCCTCGTGGGCCGCGTGAACCAGGTTCAGATTCCAATCCGTGTACGGACGCTGGATGAAGAGCACGTCGTACATGCCGAGCTCGGCCCACCCCATCGTATCGTCGTCTTTGACCTTCCGGAACGTCACCGAGACCCGGGAATCCCGGGCCATTCTGGAAAGGGGCCAGCCGGCCCGGTAGAAGCTCGTCCCGTCGTTGAAGTCCGGGGCCATCGCGATGATCTTCACCAATTCAAGTACCTCCGCCGTCTCTGAAATTGTGAGCCGTCCCCCTGTGTCACGGACCAGGCCTCTTTGTAGCCGGCCTGCTCGACAAGCTTTGCGACCCGAGCGTCCACGGCCCCACCGGGATAGGCGAAACGCTCCATGGGAAACGGAGGCATGATCTCCCGGATCACCTCAGCGTCGGTCAGCGTAGTGAGGTCCTGGTGCGACCAGGAGTGGTATCCGACCTTCCAGCCGTTCATCTTCGCAAGGTCGAGGATCTCCGGCCAGGTGAGGTATTCGCCGAACGGCTGCCCCGGATCGAATCGGTTCGTGTCTCCAACGAACTTGCCCATCACAAAGAGCGTGACGTCCTTTCGCCGGAAGGGTCCAAGCCACTTCGCCGGCTCCCAGATCTCCCGATATATCCCGTCAAAGGACAGCGGCTCGTCGCAGGTCAGGATCTCGTCCATTGTGTTGAAGTTGCTGTTGATTCGCGAGCCTATGCGATGCAGGAGGATCATAGAGACCGCCACGTATGGGGTCGCCATAAGATCCGCAGCCTCTGCTCAAACTCTCTGTAGGCGAACTGGAAGGTTGAGTGCTGTCTGAGCCCCAAGCTATCGATCAGGAACGCTTCAGAGCTCATCCTGGGGTCTTCCCAGGCTGCGATATTGCACGTCACCACGATCATCGAGGCGTTCTTCCGGAGGATTTGGAAGAAGGCCTCGATGTCGTAGTGTGGGTACAACACCCCCGGGACAACGACCAGATCGAACCGCTCATCGGATCCGACCCGCTCCCGCGGGATGATGTGGGGGGCCATTCGTGACCGGGCCGTCGACGATACCTCCAGCCCGTGTATTTCTTTCGCCGGCAGATCCTCCGCGATGAAGCCCTCCCCAGCTCCGATCTCGAGGGCCCGCGTAAAGCGCTCGAAGACCGAGACCTTCGTGCATGCTTTTAGGATCTGCCGCTTCCGCTCCTGGTCGTCCGGGTGAGTCCGAAAGCCCCAGGGGTCCGGCGTCTGGTAGGAGGCTTCGATTTCCGCGATCGGTTGCATTACTTCACCCCGCAGGAACAGAAGGGGTTGAACTTGGGTAAGCCTTGCGCCCTGAGCTGTTCCATGAGCTCCAACTTCTTTGGATCCTTCACGTTCGCCTTCTTCCATTCCCAGTAAGCGTGCTCGTCTTTGTGATCGAAGCCGACGTTTCCCTCCGTTCCAAGGTGCACCCCGACCAGATCAACCAGAGCGTAGGACTTGAGGCCTTTCTCTTTCATGACCTTCTCGGCCCGTTCAGCCCATACGACATCCTCCCAGCCGTAGGGTGAAAACCCTTCGTGAAGAAAGCCGATTTCTCGCAGGAGGTCGGTGGAGATCATCCGGCGACTGATCGGCATCGCTTCCTGGACGGTGAGACCGTCCACGACTTGTTTCGGCCCACGGATCCGCTCCGGAGTCTTCTCGATCGGCTCGCAGTAGATCATCACGCACCCGGCATCCGGGAGGATCTCAAAGGCTCGGACCATCTGGGCCAGCCAGTTTTCTGGGAGGAGGACGTCACAGCCCGTGAGCACCACGTGCGTGCCTCGGGCCAGGGCAAGAGCCTGGTTGTAGCCGATGGCGACGCCCCGATTCGTTTCGTTCAAGATTGCGACGTCTGGCAAGTGTCGACGCATCGTCTCCCGGACGCCATCTGTCGAGCCGTTGTCGCACCAGACGAGCTCGTGCCATCGGTGTGCGGCCCTCTGTCTGTTCCAGAGTACAGAACGCTCCACTGCGGAAGCGCGGTTGTAAGTGAGAATGACCCAGGAGATCTTCACGGCTTTTCCTTTCCGATGGGAACCATGGAGACGAGACGATCAAGGGTGCTAAGCGCCATCATGGATAGAGCTCCGGAGGAGTCTTTCGGATCCGCTCCTGCGACGGCCATAAGGCCGTCCAGAGCTGCGTTCAGCATCTTGCAGAGACATGGAACGGACGTTCGGGCGGACTCCAAGAAGTCATGTTGATTCTCATACATCGTCCCGCCTTCTCGGTACGGAGTAAGATCCTCCGCCTTCGCAGCCAACCTCTGCTGCGAATCGATCCATCCTCGTAGGGTCCCCTTTCTGAACCTCTCCGGCAGGTCAGCCACAGTATTCTCCTCGTAAGGTTTCAACGACTGGGATCGCGTGCGGCTGGTTCTTCAGCTTCGCCAAGTTGAACTCCCAGAAGTCGTCAAAGTTGCCGCCCTTCTGGATGCAGCGAGAACGCCAGTCGAAGAACATCGAGATGATCGCCCAAAGCGGCATCTTCGCCCCACGTCGGTCCCAATACTCCGGGTGATGGTCGTTCGTCGTGATGTGGCGCTGAATCGCCTTGCTGCTCAGGTGCTTCTGGTACTCGGCGTCCTTTCCGTCTTTAGATCCTCGGAGCGAATCGCGTGAGGCAACGAAGGCGTCGTACTCCTCATCGGACCACTTGCTATCGTCGTGTATGATCGCTTTTCGTTGGAGAATCGCGCAGAAATCGAGGATCTGCACCTGAAAGATTTGTTCGTGTTGCCGCTGATCGCGGTTGAATTGTTTGATGTCAGCCACGGTGTTCCTCCTCTGCTTCTACGAGATGGTCGAAGGCCACCTCAAGACGGATAGCGTGTTCATGCGTCTCGTCGGCCAGAGCCCAATTTAATTCTGCACTTCGCCGATGTTTCGCTCCAGCCAACTTGAGATTATCGATCTCTGCCTTCAAAGCCTTCATGGCTTCCGCTTTTGTCATGTCCCATCCTCCTCTCCACGGGGTTGCTCTTTCAGGGCTTCGCGGCACATTGGTAAAATAGAGTCTCGAGTTTCCTTGTCGTCTGGGTAGCAGCGCGAATAGACAGTAAGCTTTCGTTCGGCCTTCTCCAACGCCGCCCGGTAGCGGTCACATTTTGAATTAAGCTCCTGAAGCTCTCCGCAGCATCCCTCCGTACACGGATGCGAATGTTGATGACGCAGATTCATTAATCCTCCTCTGGCTGCTGACTCGGCCCGTTCAAACCACGATTGGGCATCGCTTTTCTGGACTTCAATCAAAACGTCTGGGAACCGCCCATCGCTTCTTGCCCTTCGTTCTGCTCCGGTCAGGTATGCACCAAGAAGGCACCTTGCCGAGCGCACCAACTCGCGGAGCGTGGCATTCTTATTTCGTTGTTCCACGTAGGCTTTCGCGGCCAAGTCAATGCGCTCTTGTAACGCGGCGTTCTCGGCGCGAAGCATCTTGATCGTCGGCTTGCAGTGGATTTCGCATTCAGATTCCATTCGGCTCCCCATTCGTTCGCTCGGCCTTGTGTTTCTTCAGTGCATCTTCAAGGTCTTTCAATCGACCTTTCAGAACCCGAATCTCCGCTGAGAAGTGGGCCAGGATCGCGTACTCTCCTGCGTTCAGGTCTCGCGTGCGAATCTCTCTGCGAGGCGGGCCAAAGAACCGATCTTTCTTTTCGGTCCACTCCACGACGTCGGGAAGAGACCCGAGTGTGGCTGCTATGGCATCGGACCATACGAGGCGCGGATTCACGGATTTCTCCTTCGACACTCGTACCGACTTGATGGGTATTTCACCTGTGCTTCTGAAAGGCATTTTGGATGAATCCGTTTCACACAGACGCGCCCCGACGAAGTTCGGACGTCGTAGGTCTTGAGGTTGCCATTTTCGATTCCGCAAAAATGGCACGCATGTTTGATCGTTCGGCTACTCATGTTGTCCTCGTTTCGATTGGTCCGACCTCGCTGACGAGGTCCCAGTGCCCGGTCTCTCTGTCTAGGCTCTTTCCTGTCTCCGCGTCCCACTGTGTTTCTAACCACCCAGCGAAACTCGCCGGGTGGTCGGGGATCTGAATCGCTCCGATCGCCTGTCCGTGGCAGGTTGAAACGTGCGCGTTCGGGCCGTTCGTTCGGTACACCTCCGCCAGAAACCCGCACCGAGTTTCGTAGGCCGTGAAGTTCTTAGGCTTGATCGTGTCCATTCAAAAGCTCCGTTTCCATGTTCGTTGAATCGGCGTTGCGAGGCGCTTCGGCTCTTCAACGGCGATCTTCGTTCCACCACTCTTTCGATTAGTCATGCCCACCCCCGCTAGGTAATAGTTTAGGCATCTTCCCGGACTCGTACGCTTCCGCGAGTTGCGGGGCCGCCCACTCCGACATTGTCGACCCGTTTGGCAGCATCAGATTGGCGAAGAACTCGTCTTCGATCGTAGAGATTCCAGAACCCACCGCTTCCAGCTTCGCCTTGATGACCAAGAGCAGAACCCGCCAACGCTGCCGCGTTTCCTGGGCTTGTTTCTGTTCAGTGAGCTTCTTTGACGGCTCTGGGAGTTTGATTCGGACCATCCGGCCCGCGACTCTGAATCCGATCATCATCTTCTGTCCGTCCCTCCCATAAAAGAACTGGTCGGCGCCGTACCGCTCAAGCGTTTGTTCGATCTCGTTTCGAGAGCGATCGACCGGAACACCCGTGTGACTCGCGTATCTCACGTCTCCCCACCCACCGACCGCAGGGAGCGGAGTTGTTGCGCAAGATCGGAAAGTGCCCAGCGAATATCCAGCCCGTCCAACTTCCCCCTTTTCCGTTTTGCTTTTGCTGAAACCTTCGCCGCCTCAATCCGGCAACAAAGATCCTTAATGGCCTCATCCCTCACGGCGTCGAGGGCTTTCTCGATCGCCTCACGAAGCGGATCATGGTCAAAAGAGTGCCCCGCGAAGGTAGCTTCGCGGATCACGTTCTCCGCGCGTTCACGATTCGTCATCACTCACCTCAACCAGATCGCGTTCTCGGGCTTCACGGTCCACGTCACGAGCTTCTCGAGGGATCGCTCGAACGAAAACGGAGCGGACCATCCGAGAGTCTTGATCTTCGATCCGTCCAGCGCGTACCGCCGATCGTGGCCGGGACGGGCCGCGTGGAAGTCCTGATACTGAACGTTGACCGGTCGCTTCAGGATGGTCCCGATCAGGTTTGCCAGTCCAAGATTCGAAAGCTCCTGCTCTCCGACGATGTTGTAGGAGTCCGGGCCTTGCACCGTGTGATTGTTTGTTGGATCGTAGGGGGTTGCCGGACAGTTCCTGAAGATGTAGAGCCAGGCATCCGAGAGGTTTCGCGCGTGAAGGTACATCCTGGAACCCACCTGCTCAGGCGATCCGTGAATGGTGATCGTCTCCCCCCGTACGATCTTCGCGATACACAGCGGCACGAACTTCTCCGGGTCCTGGCGCTCCCCGATCATGTTCATGCAGTTCGTTCGGATGTACGGAATCCCGAAGCACCGCCAATACGATAGGAAGATGTCCTCTTGAGCCGCCTTGGACGCCGCGTATGGGTTCGATGGCCGGTGCGTCTCCTCTTCCTTGTGGCAGTACCCGTCCAAGGCAGGCCCGAAGACCTCGTCGGTGGAGCAGTGAATCAAGGCCGCCGGCTTCACCTCCCGGACATACTCCCCGATCGTCAGCGCCAGCCCCACGTTGTTCAGAACGAACGGAATCGGGTCCGTGATCGACCGATCCACGTGCGATTCGCTGGCGATGTTGAGCAGGTAATCGATCGGTCCGAGCTCCTCTTGGAGGCGCGTCGAGATCGGAACGGCCAGATCGTGCGTGAAGATCTTAAGGCGTCTGGAATAGTCCGGGCTTCCGATCAGGTGCCGAAGCCGAAGGCTGTCCCCCTTGTGGCGCCAGGAATCGATCCCGACGATCTCCCAGTCCGTGTTCTTGAGAAAGTGCTCGGCCGCATGGTGCCCCACAAACCCACCGATTCCCGTGATCAATACTCGTTTCATGAAACATCTCCGCTAGTTGCTGAAATTTTTGCCATCGTCTCGTCTACCAATTGTCGAAAGAGATCGCTGTCGTGCGACTTCGCGACGCTCGTCGACCCACATACCCGACACCGATACCGCCGCGCCGCCCGGTAGCAGTTCTGTCGCAGAACCAGGCATCGTTCACAATACGGATGCCCCGGCTTCGTAAGGGCCTGGCGGCACATCGGGCAGATCTTCTGCCGGCGGCCTCGGTCAGTTCCTGAATTGTTGGCCTCGTGTTCCATGGGCCTATCCAAGAAACGCGAACATCAGGAGGAAGCCCCCACCCCATGCCATGCAGTCGCTGAGCATCTTGAGGCGGCTCTGACCCCATCTGGCGTCGTCCCACTCCATCCATACGACAAAGCCGATGAGCACCGCGGCGCCGCCGACCCAGACCCACTGCTCAGCGCCAATTCGGGCGAGAAGGTACGTCACCGTCCCGACGATCACCCCGCCGGCAAAGTGGAAGACCTCTCGCGTGAGCTCGTAGTACGAACCTTTTCCACCGGAGATCTTGAGAATCAAAGACGTCCACCAGTCACAGATCCGCGAGAAATAGCTCTTAGTTTCCATGGTTCCTCCCTGCACTATTCTTCACGTTCTTCTCCTTCGACTTCGCGGATCCTGCGTCCGATCCATTCCGCGATCTGCGGGACGATGGCGTTTCCGAGGCATCTAAGGCGGTCCACCCGAGAGGGAACCCCATGAGCCACTCGACCCACGTCGGGTTCAGTTGGCCAACCGAGAGCTGCCGCTGGCGCTCGCCACCCTTCCAGCAGTTGGCGTCCGGGGTCGGTACGTTCCGGCGCGCGACCGCCGTCGCAAGGTCGTCGCCCCCGCTCTTCAGTCGGTTGATTCGGGCGAAGTCCGGACCCGAGGGCGATCCCTTCGGCGTCGGCCATACGGTGACTGCATCCGTCAACGTCATCCCGGCGTGAATCCCTGTTGGCGGTACCTTGCTCCGAACCGCCGTGGCATTCCTCGCGCTTTTCGAGTCCCCGACAGTCGGCGTGGGCCAGGCGTTGTGCTTTGCCATCGCTGCGAGATTGGGGCGTTTCTTTGCGCCTGGAGAAGGGCTCCGATTGAACTGCGTGCTCACGCCCGCGTCTGGAGTGGGATACGATCCACAGCCGATCCCTTTGGTGATTGGCGCCAAAGGCCGAAGCTGGAAGGCAGTCCCACTCTGCATCATGCCCGCACGCGGCCAGGTCCCGGAGAATGTCTCCAAAGACCCGCCCCCCCCCGGCCGAAAGCAGAGCTGGAACGTTCTCCAAGAAGAGCCATCGCGGCTGAGTTGCGCGAATGGTCCGGACCCAATCGGGCCAAAGATGCCGCCGATCCTTGGCTCCTCGGCGAGCGCCGGCCAACGAAAACGGCTGGCACGGGAACCCGCCGCACCAAAGGTCTGCATCGGGAACATCTCCTGCTGAGAGCTTGGTGATGTCTCCGAGGTTAGGGGCGTCGGGCCAGCGCTTTCGGAGAACGGCGCAAGCGTAGGGATCGACTTCGCTGAACGCGACGGTCCTGAACCCGGCTCGTTCGAGGCCGAGGGAGAAGCCGCCGATTCCCGAGAAGAAATCGATGACTCGCATTTCACCGCCGCCCTGCTTTCTTATCCAGTACCGAGCGCATCCTCTTGAGATCACGCACGAAGAGCCACTCCTCGTACTTCACGCGGACCCACAGGTAGGCGAGTCGAATCATGGCATCCTTTCGATCAGCGGAACGAACTCGTCCCCTTCACAGGGCTTGCACGGTTTTTCGATGCCCACCTGATACGAATTTATGATCTTCCCGTTTCGGATGTAGGCGTACCATTCGCGGGGCTTGGGGCGTTTCGGCATTCCGTCCACCGATTCCTCGATATTTCGGACTTCCTCTTTTGTGGGGGCGGGTACGGTTGATCGACGTTTGGCCATAGGTCTCCCCTTCACACGAGGCTTTCGATCCAGCATTCGCGGCACTCCTGTACGTCCGGGTTCAAGCCGATGTAGGTTTCGAATTCTCTCAGCGGCCTTCGGATCCCCCGCTTCATGTGGGTCGTGCAATATCCCTTCAGCTTGACCCCGTAGTTGATCCCCTGTCCCAGGTGGGTGGGCTTCCGCTTTCGAAACATCCCTTCGAATGTCTTCAACATGCTCCCCTCGGTCTGATTCTGAGGTCTTGGATCTGGCGCTCGAAGTCCTCAACGGACGTGCACACGATCGCAATCCCGCCTTCCGCCCTAAACTCGGTAAGCCAGTTGAATTGGGCGACCGAGAGCTGCCCCTCCGGACGCTTGACTTCCACTGCCATGGGCCAGCCCAGATAGATGGCGTGAAGATCCGACACTCCCTTGGTGCTGCCGACTCGCTTCCCTCCAACCTGCTTCGGCTGACAGTCCTCCCAGCAGAAGATCTTCCGGCGTCTCATGTGTGCCAGGAGTGCGTCCTGGATGTCGGACTCACGAGCGACGACCTTGCCGTTCCGGATTCTGGACGCCGACCAGCGGATCATGACTGCCCCATCCGCGCCGTTTCCGGTTCACGGTCGATCGTCTTCTGAGTCCAGCCGTCATCCATGAGGCACTCCCCATGCCCCTGCAGGATGCAGCTGCACAGAAGAAGGTACCGCCGACCAAACCCGAAGACCTTCAGGCCGCAGCTTGAGCACTCACCGATCGGTACGAAGCGCTTATCGATCCCTCGAACCGGACTGATCTGCGGAATCATACGACCCTCGCCTTCCGCTCCTTGCGCGCCCGCATTTCCTGCGCGGCCGAAATGAGCCATCGGCCCATTCTTTCGATGATCGCCGGGTCCGACCCGAACTTCACCGATCGATACGTGACGTCCGCAAGGGGAGGATTTCTAAGCCATCCGACTACCGTCGGATCGACATAGCGAAATTCGCTCCCGTAGTGTTTGTATTTCCGGCCGAGCCAGAGCTTGGACGGCCCTATCTTCAACGAACGCATCGGGTCACCTCCTCCACCTTGCCGCTCCCTCAAACGACTCGTAGATCTCTTCCCAAACCGAGCCACGTCGGCGCTTGGGGATCTCTCGCCAATCGTCGGGAACCGGGTAGTAGTCCGCAACACGATAGCCTTGGGTCTTTTCATTTCGGACCCAGAAGCACACCTCCTGATCCCAGTCCTTTTCGAGATCTGAGGCTGGAATCGCCGGCGGCTGAAACCACCTCACGACCTCGTATTCGCGAGGCTTCCACTGCGCCAGCGCCACAGACCCGAGCACAAGCAGCCCCGAGAAGAGCGCCGCAAAGGTCCACTGAACGATCCGGATCACAGAAGCACCGCCGCCCATGAAGCGAGCGCGAGCGCTAGGGTGAGCGTGATGACGTCTTGCCACGGTTCATATCGGCCGATCCGGGGATACTCGCCTCCCGCCAACAGCACGAGAAAGGCCGCGACACGAAGCCCAAAGAGACACAGCATCGTGATGACAAACACTCTCATTTCGTGGTCTCCGCCGTTCTCAGAACGTCCCCAGAGCCTTGGCGATCAGATACCAAACGGCCGTGCAGACCACGATCATCCCGACCCATAGGCCGACCAGCCTTATTCCTGTCACTTTGCTTTCCTCCCTTTCTCGGTTTGAGAAGCTCCCAAGGCTCGACACCCCGATGTCTTGGGCAAACTGAACGACCGTAAGCTTTCGGGCTTTCAGGTGTTTGCGGATTTGGATCCCGATCGGGTGTAAGTTTTTCATGGTCACCACCTCGCCACGATTCGGTTCGTTCGAAAGTCGAGTACGACGTACTGAAAAGGCACTGCCCCATCGATCCCCGCTTGCGCGGATGAGGTCTCTGTCGTCGGCATCACAAACGACTCCTCCCTGGGAGGTATCGTGGTTTGGGTCGGGGGCTCCGACTGCGGCGGGGCTGCGCTCGTCAGTTCCTCGGTGATGGTCCCGGCTTCCGCAGATCCGGTCGGACCCTCCAGAAAGAGCATGAGGTTTCGCATGGGCGCCCGCGCGCGCGACGTGACGCCACTCTTAAAGGCCATGTAGATGGCGTTGACGGAAAGCCCGAACCGGCTGGCCAGCGCCGTCACGGGGATCCCCTTGGATCGGACCGCCTCCCGTACCTGGTCTCCCGTCCTCCGGATCGACTCCCCAAGATAAAAGCGTGCGGTTGTGCGAAAGACCGGGGGGCAGACTTCTCCCGTGGTCTTGACCTCGGCCAAGCGTTTCACGAAGGATTGCTCGGTCTTATCGGGCATCTGCGTCCCCATTGCCCGCCGTTTGATCGCGTAGCCGGCGAGGTTCCATGCCGCACAGCTGCACTGAATCGCCCGCTTTGGCTCGATCGGATCGATCAGGAGTGATTTTCCACAGGCCCAACAGATGCCACAGCTTCCGTTTGACCCGCTCACGAACAAGCTCCCTCGGTCGGGCGGTGCTCCAGCATGGAGCGCACCGACGACTCTCGGATGTCGATATGCTTTCTCCCGTAGGGCCCACGTCCGGAGAACTTGACCCGAAAGGTTGCGACGAGCGCCCGAGCGTCCGTGATTTCCTGCACGTGGTAGCCTCGCGCTTCGTAGACACCTCGCAGATAATCCTTCATCTCCATTGCCTCACCCTCCAAGCCTTCGCCGAATTGCCCGTCCGGCTGCACGTTCGTTTCCCTGCGTCCTCCACGCATCCGATGCCCCGAAGTTCAAGGCATCGAGGCGTTACCCGATTGACTCCCCAGCCCAGAAGGTCGGCGATCTCCTGGTTGGTTAAAGGTCCTCGGTCGGCGATCACCTCGAACACGACGGCTTGCCGAGAGTTGAGCGTCCGGCGCACCTTCGCGTACGCTTCGCGACTGGTTTCCTGGTATCCCCGCAAGAGATCAAGCTGGGTCATACGGTTCCTTCCTCCGAGGCGTCGGCCGGCTTGACGTTGAGATAGCGTTCGACGCATTCGGCAGAGCAGAAGTCCTCCTGAAACGTGAACTCGTTTTTCCGAAACGTTGCCAGGACGTAGAGCTGATCCGGTGCGAGGGGGCGGTTGCAGTGACAGCACTTGACCGACGCGCCCCGCGGCGCCGAGATGATCACGCTATGGACGAGAACGTTCACGCCGCCTCCAGCGTGGGGTCGCAGTCGATCACCATGGGGTCTGCGATCCGCTCATCCCGGAGCCACTTCAGGGTCTCCTCCGAGGCGTCCTTCGGGGTCTCGGAGAACCAGCACTTCTTGAGTGGACTCCACCGAAAGCCACGGCCCCGCAGGCGGTCTTTCGATTCATACGCTGCACCCCGCGCATAGATTCGAACCCACTCGCGGTGAGCCTCTCGGATCAACACGTCGAGGTAACGCTCCCCTCCGGCTCTCGTCTTCATGCAGAGAAGCTTCCAGAGAAGGCTCACGTCTGATCCCGCCTGATGCTGTTGCACGGCTGAAAAGTCTCCCCGCTCCCAGAGCAAATGCTTCAAGTGCCGGCACGGCATCCCCTCCGCGTTCCAGTCGATCATGCTTGACGAGCAGCCCCAGCGACCCCCCTCGAACTTCCCGAACCTACGGACAAACTGCCGATCGAATCGTGCGTTGTGAGCAATCAGCACTTCGGCTTGAGTCGCCATGGCCAGGAAGCGAAACCAGTCCAGCTGATGACCGTGGACGAGCTCCGCCGTGATGCCCGTAATCCTGGAAATCTCAACCGGGATTCCCTTCGTCGGCTGGTTTAAGCTTTCGTATCCCGCGATGAAGGCCTCGCTTTCGGAGTCGAAAAGCCGGATCGCACCGTCGATCACTTCGGCCGTGGACGTGTCGAGACCCGTCGTCTCGAAATCCAAGAGAGCGACGTTCACGATGCGAGTTCCTTCTCGCCCGTTCCGACGTGGCGAATCACGAAGGCCTTCCGGATCGCGAGCAACGTTCCACTCCGACGTGCCGCCCAGTACCTTGCGTCTTGCGCGTAGAACGTCTTTGACGCCCGGCTCTTCCCGGCTCTCCGGGCCGCAACCTTCTGACAGAACACGCGCTCCGCCTCAAAGCGCGCGTCCTTCACAAGATCGTGAATCAGGAGTGAGATGGCTCGATTTAACGCTGGCCTCCCGTTTCCGGTGCGTGAGACGCTACCGTTCGCGTGGCCTGCTTGACCGCGATCGTCGTGATTCCTTCCACCGCGGCAACCACACACGCCGCAGCCCAAAGACCCAGAATCGCAAACCTCATTCCGCTGGTTCGTTTTTGCATCGCTTCTCCTCGTGATGTTTAGGGCTTGGCTTTTTCGGCCTGACAGCTCGAGCAGGTCCGACCGCCCATCGTCTGGACCTCCCCGCATCGGGGGCAGTAGTGAAACTCGTCGTCGACGCCCGGATGAAAGAAGTTCGGATCGGCCCGGTTGTAGATCCCGGATCGGTCGGCCATCCCGAAGTGTTCGAGAATCCGCCTCTCTTCCTGCGTGGCCTCTTTCTCCCCGAGGAGCTGCATCTGGTTTCGCCTCCGCACTCTGGGACATCGGGTTCATGGCGTTACCCACGGAGCATCGTGGCGATGAAGGTCACGGCTGCGATGGCCGCCAGGACAATCGGTGCCCAGTCCAAGGCCTTCCTGTACGGCGGATCCTCGTCGAGAACGTGCTCCCATCCCGCGAGATTGATCTTGAACACCGGACGAACGGTGGAGCCGGACTGCTGAATCAACACAACGCGCTTTGACATGAAGCCTCCTGAGTTTGAGTGGAGCGACGAGGAAGAACCTGGCAGTTGAAACAGATCGGACCGTCGGGGGATTTCACGAAGCCCCCGGTCAGGGGTAGCCGACAGAGCGAACACCGCTGAGGACGGATCGCGGCTTTCGGGGGGATCGGGTTGGACGGCAACCGGCCGGCGCGGGTGGACCCTCCGGAGTCCTGAGACCGGCCCAGCCAGCTGACAATGAATTTGGGCCAGTTCTTCTTGCGCTTGGATGGGTTGGCTTGGATCCAGTCGGCCATTCTTCGAAGCTCGAGGTCCACGTCAACGGCGGGATGGCTTTCCCGCCATCGGTTCTTTTGGTCGTCCGTAATTCCAGACCAGACGAATTCGGCCGAGAGCTGAATCTCAGCTCGCGGCACTCTTTCTTCCTTTCCTTTCCCTTCCCTTCCCTTCCCTTCCCCACGTATATGCACGTGCATGCATGTGCGTTCACCTGCTGGCACGTTACGATCCGTAAGGTTTGGCTGACGGGTGTCCGCTGGAATCAAGAGTGATTGAGCTGGCTTAGCGACATTTTCTTTCGGCGGTGGAGGACAGACCGACTTCGCTTCACGGACGTTCGGACGCTGGTGATCGTGCCACGAGGGGATGTAGCCGTAGACCTTTCCGTCCACCTCGTACCGTCGCACGTAGTCGCCGGCCTCGAGAGCATCGAGAACGTCGGCAAAGTTGACGGGATCGTACGGGAGGCATTCGAGCTTGAGCTCCTGGGGCTGCCAGCGAAACCGCCCTTCACGATCCGCGACCGTGAAGAGTGCGGGGTATGCTGTCCGGAGTGGAAGTCCCGAGGACTCCTCCGCACGATAAAGCTTGAAGCTCTTGAAGAGCTCAGGCTTGACGGTTCGTATCCGCCCCAAGTGACCCCCTCTTGACCGGGGTCGGAAGGGTCGAAAACGAGGGGTCTGAGATGGATCCCAGCCCCCCCAATTTCAGAAACCCAGACTTTCCCCAGCAGTTATGGGCGCTTAAGTCGGATTCCCTAAAAAATGACGCGTTTAACGGGCTTATGAGCGCTTGAATGGCATTCAAGAGGTCGGCAGTTCGATCCTGCTCAGCTCCACCAAATGCCAGGCCGTCTATCGATTCCTGGCGCGTATTTTTGAGGGTTGTTCCGACTTTGCGACCGAAATAAGACCGAGCCCCCGATTCGCGACTGGTGGTCACAAAGAACCGGGGGCTCGGGATCGGATCGGGTTGACCCCGAACCGAGACATCAAACTTGGAAGAAGTGACCACCATCACACGCAAAGGATTGTGACCTCCGAGAATCGTGTCAAAGGTTTTTTATCGCGGCCGTTTCCGTTTTCGATTTTTTGGAGGTCAGCAACGGCCCAACTTTTTTCAGAACCTCCAGCGTTGAACCCGGCGCCAAGTGCGCATAGCGCTGGGTCATGCGCAGATCTGCATGTCCCATCACTTCCGAAATGATGCGCAACGAAACGCCCGCCTGAGCCAAGTACGACGCTCCCGTGTGCCGGAGATCGTGAAAGCGCAGATCTGTCAGCCCAGCCCGCTTCACAGCGGCCTCAAACAAATGCGTGAGGTCCGCAGGCTTGCCTGTAGCGGGGTTGGGCCACACCCATGGATGATCAATATGCCGGACGCGGAGTTGCTCGCGTAGCACTTCTTCGGCCTCGGGCAGGAGCGGAACAGAGCGAAGCGTGAGCGCGCGCTGGCTGCCCTTAAAGCGTTTGAGCACGATCATGTGCTGAGAAAGCTGAATCTGATCGATCTGCATGTAACGGATTTCGTCCCGGCGCATGAGCGAGAGAATCGCGAACCGAACCACGCGGCCCAGCCAATCGGGACACGCCGCGATCAGCTGCTCCCGTTCCTCCGCATCGAGCCAGCGCACCCGCGCCGGGCCGCTGGGCAGCTTGTGCCAGCCCCGTAGCGGGTTGTCTTCGATCCATTCCCACTTCACGGCCTGAGAGAGGATCGTACAAAGCGCGAGGACGTATGCGTTTGCCGTACGATGCTTGCAACCCTCTCGAAGCAAGATCGCCACGTAATCCGCGACAAGCTTCTCCGTGATCTGCGACGTCCGCAGCCGGCCAAAGAACGGGAGAAGCCGCTTGATGCACTCGCGATAGAAGGCCTGAGTCGCCGGCCCGTGGTACTGGGGCGAGTAGACGGAAAGAAACTGATCGGCCACCTCGGCCAGCGTGGGCTCAGGTTTCTCCGACTCTCCGACCACCGGAGGAAAGAACCCAACATCACGCCCCAAGACCTTGCGTGCCGACCGTTCGAAGATCTTGCGTGACAGCAAGGCCTCCGCCGCGGCTTTGTTTGGACCCAGACTCAGCCGTACGCGCCGACCCTTCTCGTAGAAATCGGCATACCACGAGGCCCCCTTCTTCGTGAGACCCACCTCAGACGCCCCCGCCAGAAACGAAACCAGCACGAGCGGCTCGGCTTCTCCCCCCCTTACCACCACGACGCAGGGAGTTACGTCGGGTTTGCAATGTAAGCAACCTTTTTACAGCTCGGACGAATCTGCTTCCGGTTCCCCTCCGAAGTCTGTAGGTGTACGTCATATCGGCTCAGACCACAGGTGACCCCTTGGGTTACTGACACGCTGTGCCACCACCGCGCGGACTACCGGATAACCGATGCCAAAGTCAAGAGGCCCAGGTAAAACAGGACGAGTGACGCCGAAGGAGTTCAGAGCGGTGCGCGCGTCGCTGGAGATGACTCAGGTGGAGCTCGCCGACCATCTCGGGATCAGTGTCTCGGCGGTCCGGAAGTACGAACGCGGCGCCCGACGCATTCCGCTGATCGTTCAGCGGTTTTTACGCCTGATTGAAAAGACGAAGTAGGTCACAGTTGCTACTATTTAGATGGCTTCGGCTCTGCCGGCTTCGTAAGCACGCCAGCCTTAGCCACCTGGATGCGCGCCTGATCGATCGCTTCCACCGAACGCACCAGGAGTCCAGACGACTTATCAAAATGCCGATGGTCCGCATCATCCCAAAATCGCAAGAGCTCTTGGAGTGCCGCAGTCCGAAGTTTCTGCGCTTGGTCGATCGCCGTATGAGCAGCTTCAAAGCGAGGTGGAACCTTTGCAGTAAGATACTGGTCCTGCCACGCGTAGAGATTCCATCCATAGGCGCTTTCGACGATCTTGTGTAACTCTTTCATCGATTCTGTGTCCCCGGTCTGAAGCCCAACGAACCCACGTTTCACCTTTTGGAAAACGCCCTCCTGTGTCTTGAAATACTCAACGCAGGCGTCAACGTAAGCGCGGTCTGGATCGATGGTCGGGACGGCCTTTGGTCTAGCGTCCTTTCGACCTCGAATCTCAACGAGAGATTCCCGAGATGCATCAGACACGTAGTACTGAATCATCGGGATCGCCATGAGAGCAAAGAGCGGGATAGAAAATATCGCTGCACGCATAAGATGCTTTCGAAATAAAGCGGACACTTGGTGGCTTTCGCCTTTCGCTCTGATGGTCGCGGTCGACTTCTCGATCTTCGCCGTCAATCCATCGATCATTTCCTCAAGCCTGGTTGGTGTGTTTCCCATGAAGTCCCTCCGAATTCGACGCATAACACGCACCGCCGTCGTGCGTAAAGTATGGCTTATCGCGTCTTTGGCTTAAGTCGACGCAACGCTGAGGAGACCAGCTTCTGCATAAACGGATTCGGAGTGCGCCGCGCCAGCTCCCATTCTTGCAGCGTACGCGTTGACATCCCGAGCCGCTTGGAAAGCTCGCTCTGGGACAACTTGAGGCGCTTGCGCGCCTTCTTGAGATCGGCAGCAAACACGGCCCCCTATTGTTCGCCCGTACGGCATTGCGTGTCAAGCTCGCCGTTTTCCAGACACCGAGACAGGTACCCGATCGTTCCCCGTAGGGATCGGGGATCGCCCTGATGATAGGCCGCAAGCACCTGGCGAGCCGCATCTCTGAAGAAAGCTAAGAGTTCTTTTTCCGACATCGTGCCTCCTACCCTCAGACTATACGTCAGTGACGTATAGATTGCAAGATGGGGTCAGTGGTCGCGGTACCGGGCGACGGCTGGAACCCGGAAGGCAGCGTCCAGCTCGCCGGAAATCGCCGTCATTGCCAGTACGTACGAGTCCCCGTCGACGAGCGGCAGGTCCGCCGGCAGGGTTGCGCGATACTCCCCGTTCGTGCCGGTCACGTAGCTCATGGCCATCGGCCATGTCGGACCGGTCACCGCATTCCCATCCGCATCGAGGAGAGTCAGGGCTGCCGTCGCATCGTTCACCCAGGCATCGGTTGCGGCGTTCCTAAGCCGGGTAATCTTCACGAGATTGTCGTTTCCGATATAGAGCGTTTTCATGGCGTGCCTCCGCATTCGATCTTCGCTGAGATGATCGGGATGATTTCGATGGTCGCGGCGAGGTGTGCCACGACCCCCCGCTGAGCTGGACCGCCGGGGAGGATCTCGCTCAGCGCCGGCGCCGCGGCGCCGGCCGTGAACTTTACACCAAGATCAGCGGCGGTTTCGATGCCTCCCGCAAGCACAGGCATTAGCGCCGCCACCATGGCGAGCGTGGCAGTGGGCCCAGTGAAGATCCACCCTGCAGCATAGCCGAAGCTTGCCGGCGATCCGCCTCCCAATCCCCCAGCGGCGATCATGAAGGCGTCCCACGATTAGCCACAAGCCCCAGGGGCAGGTCGTCCAAAGTCACCGGCCCCCCGGCTTTATCCGTCAGGGGCCAGCTCTTGAGAACCGTCGTCCCATCGGCCGCATAGAGCTTAAGGGTCGACGTCGCGGTGTCGATCCGGATGCGGTTCGTCGCTACCTGTTCCGCCAGATTCGACCGGGTAAAGTGAAGGACCTCGGCATCCCGATAGATTTCTTCCCCTTCCTCCCACGAGTACACGGCTTCGTAATCCCCCTGGTCGACGATCACAGCGGTCGGATCCCAGGTCTTTCGATATACGCCGGCGAGCTCGTCAACCCCGATGACTTCCGTCATCGCCGCGTTTTTTTCCGTCCAGCCCGAGGCCTTGAACGTGCCGTCGGTCCAGTCAAGAAAGTGGTGATTGGAGAGCTTCCGAATCGCCACGGTCGGGATCTCTCCGATGGTTGGCAGCCCCTCCTCGAGGATTCGAAGCTCGAGGAGCACGGCCGAATCGCCGATCTGAACCGTCCTCACCGGACCCTCACGGATACGAGCCAGTAATTTCCCTCGGGTGCAACCTCTGAGGCCATCTCGCATTGAAGGACTAGGAGCCCATCGCAGTCGTCTACAGACCACTCCGCCTGACGAAGAAGCTCGAGGGCATTTTCGAATGCAAGTTGCTCGGTCTTCGCGATGCCCGTCACGACCGTCGCGGGTTCGTTCGCCGCGGAAAAGCCCACGAGATCCCATCCCGGAGATTCTCGCGGAGCGAAGTGCCCGTGCTTCTTCAGTTCAAATGTGGAAATTGTGTTCATGTTCCGAGCCCTTTCATGGTCCTCTGAGGTTGCGACTCGTCCTCTTGCCAGAGGTACAGGTACGGATCGAAGGCGGTCCCGGCGTATTCCTCGGTTCGGAAGATCACGTTTCGGGTGAGCCCGTCGTCCTCGTAGATGTCGGACATCCGCGCGTAACAGACGTTGTTTGCGAAGTCGATGTGATCGGCGTTGACGATCTGCTCTTTCCAGCCCGTGGACGCGATGGCCTGGTCCCCCTCCTGATAGGCTGACGTGCTATCGAAATCAGCGTCCGTGCCTTCCAGGGTCGGGGCCCAGTGGGGATCGGCCGATTTCGCGAGCCGGGTTCTGATCGTGGTCCCGGTCGAAACTGACTGAGCATACCGGACGATCTTTCCCTTCTGAATCACGGACTCACCGGATCAGGTGGCGTCCCCGAAAAATACGAATCCGCCTTAGTAATTGTTCCCGAGGCCGTGGAAGGGTAGATCGTCGCGTTTCCTCCGGAGTACCCCGTGAGATCGAACTTGAGGTACCATCGTGTCCGGCCCCAGGTATCCATGCCACCGCTCGTCGTCTTCGACCGGCCTACGGCCGCTGTCGTCGCAGCGGGTCTTAAGGTCCAGGTCGACATTCTAATCCGGCAACGTCACCCGGATGTACCCAAGCTCTCCGCTCAGCTGGGCAGCCGTTCCAAGAACCACATCGAGCTTTTTCTCGACGACCGGAACCTTCAGGTATTCCCCAAAGTAGGGCCAGACTACGCCCCCACCCTTGACCCAGGTTTCGGGCCCCGTCAGATCCGTCGCGCCGTCATAGCGGAACTTCACCGTCGTCTCGACGGAGACGACGAGATGCCCGCCCACGACAATAATCGCCGTTCCGTCAGTCGGTGCTGCGATCAATTCCCCGGACGCGGCCAGATCGACCTTCGCATGAAGCACCCCGTACGGCACGCCTAGAAAAAGGACCTGGCCTAAGCTCGGCTTTCCCATCGCACTGAGAATTGCAGCCAGGTTTCCGCTCTCTTGCGCTGCCCCCGCAGGAAGAGCCGAATCGACCACACTTGCAAGAAGGGTATCGTCGTCATCCAGAAGAGCCCGCCGACCAACACCGGCGCCGTTTCTGAATGCAAAGATCCTTGAAATCACGCCCATAGCATCCCCTTAAGGTCCAACCTTCAGCGATCCCTTCTCAACCTTCGCCTCACACTCAAGGAGAAGAGCCTGAAACCCGGCGTCCCCCACGAGGAAGAAGTGGTTCAATCGATCGTCAGAGAGCTTCGAGCAGACGCACCCCTCGCTGAACGGGTTCTTCACGGCCCATTCGTCAGGACGGGTTGTTTTTGCCGCGCACGCTGTCGATAGCGCGGAGATTGCCAAGCAACCGATCCACGTCCTTCTCCAGCTCCACGGTGTTTTTTGTTTGAACGTCAAGGATGATCTTCTCCTTTGCTTTGCCGCTGGTCTTCACCACTTCGTTAGCCTGCTGAAGCGGGGTCTTCGCTCGCATCCGCGCCCAGACGACCCATGCCCCAACCACGGCGGTGAGAAGTCCGAGCGCGGGAACGATCCACTCCACTACTTGGCCTCGATTCCAACCTTTGCGATAGCCGCACGAACCGTCATCAGACCCGTGCCGCCCAGAATCCAGTTGACCGTATCGACCCACGACATCTGCGGACCAAAGAAATGCTGATAGAGTCCCCACCCCACGACGGCCAGACCCACCAGATACGATTTTTTCCCCTTCAGAAACCCGATTACCTTACTCATCACGCCTCCTTGTGGATCACTTGGATGTGAAAATGCGGCCCGGTGCCGTGATCCAGCTGAGGCACCGTGTCGTGTTGGCTGTCCCCATAGGGGAACTTCGTATTGATCTCGTCTCGAAATTGGTCGTTTGGGCATCTCCGTAAGATCCCAACGTCTACGAATCGGTAGGGCTTGGGCTGATTGAAATGCGTATCCTTCTCTGACAGTCGGTCGTGCCGAACAATGCACGTCACCATGAGAAGCTCTTTCCCCGTCTCCCACGCGCGGCAGGATAGGTAATCCAGTACGTCCATGATTCGGCGATCCACGTCCCGAAACTCGACTTCAATCTGCGGGCTGGCGAAGAGGATCTGTCTCACTCAGTTCTCCTCACTTGCATTTCCTCCAGCTTGGGAACTTGGCGCAGAGAAAGAGCTGGAGGGCGGAAACCTCGTCCCAGATTTGAGTGTGCTGAGCTTGGTTCGCTGCGGCGTAGCTCGTGAAATTAGACTGGAGTTGATTTTGCGCGTCTCGATAAGCAGCCAGTACGAAGCCGAAAACAGTGAGAGAGAGAGTAGCGAGGCCCAGAACCAGACCCGTAGGTATAAGCGATCCCACCGTTGAGCGGCGGACATAGCCCACGGGGGGATTTTCTTGATTCCCTCCCCGTACTTCACTGCGATCGTCTTCACTCATTCGTCCTCAAGGTTCGTCACGCGTCCGAGAGGCCGGCAGTCGATCATCCCGCAGGTTTCACAGACCATGATCCGTTGAACGTTATAGGACCCGCAGCTCACCGGTCCCCTCAGTTCCGTGAGACGCGACCCACAAACAATCTCTCTCCCATTCAGCACGATCTTCCTCCGACAGCCGAAGAGGCTCGGACGTGCACGGAGCATCACATAGCGATTCCATCCGCCCCACGGCTCCCGGAGCTCCTGGTAGACCCGCCTCCACCACGTTAGGCTCCGAAGCGCCCCGGCCATGTCCTCCTCCTCTGATCAAACTCAAGAACTGTTTCATCACGGGTTACACCCCCAAAGTTTTTTTTAACCACCGTCTGAACCGCCCGAGTTGGGGACCAGCCCAAGCTCGCCTTCGATACGCGTTTTGAGCGTGTTGAGAAATGGTGATGGGTTCGATCCGCTTCCGAAGACCCAACACCCCGACCCCGGAGCGGACCCGAACTGTCTCGAGGTCGTCCCCGTCTGCATCGGAGTCGATCGAATCATGGTGACAATCTGGTCACATTGCGCTTCGGTCGCACTCGCATAGAGAAGACTCTTTGTCGCGTCGGCTGCCAGTGTCGGTGCCGAAAGAAACATCACCATCAAAACGAGTCTGCGCATCATCCTCCTCCCGGTCCGCCCATGTTGTTCGACGCGTTGTTTGAGATCCGAACGTCGCAGATCTTTCCGTCCCACCACGTTCCAGTCGCACCCCAGCCAGGGTTCGCGCGTCCGACGTTAGTCTGCTCGTGTACGAACGACTTCCCAGCCAAGTTCGACGCCGAGCAGGTCCCAAGCGACGTGCCATCGTACAAAATCTCGGCCGTCCCCGCTCCTGCCGGGTCGATCACGGCTCGAAGCTTGTGCGGAGTGCCATCGAAGAACGAGGTCGAAATCGCCTTCTCACAGTACACGGTCGCATTGTCGCTCGATTTGACATAGATCACGGCAGTCGGCGAGGTCCCTGTGTAGAAGTAGAGGAGGAGGAGGTTGGCGTTTTCGCCGTCTCCCAGTGACACGACTCCAGGATTCTCTCCTGTGTTGTTCCGGGTCCTGGTCGTCCACGTCTCGATCGTAACCCCATCCGAGAAGTCGAAGTTTAAGGATGCATTCGGCGTCGTATTCTGGAACCACTGCCCGGTGCCGTCTACCCGCGGGAACGACACGCATGGCCCGACCGCGTAGAAGTCGCCGGTCAACGCTTGGTTGAAACTGTAATAACCCGTCGCCTCCGTTGGAGTCGCCGTGTGCGAGAGAACCTCGTCCGTGATGTCTCCGTAGCTCGACTCACTCATGGCAAACTGAAGGATCACGTCCGGCTCAGAGGTTCCTCCGTTAGCCGGGTAGCCCTTGTCGTATAGGCTTTCCGGGGTTGGGCTCGGGGTCGGCGTCGGAGACGGGGAAGGCGTCGGTCTCGGTGTGGCTGTGGCCCCCGGTGTCGGGGTCGGCGTCGGCGTCGAAACTGCCGGAGCACCCGAGATTCCATACCATCCTGCGATCTCGTTCCATCGTGCCTCGACCTCGGCATCCGTGAACGCGTGACCGTAGACCTCTACGAGATCGATCAGCCCCATCCATTGATCGTTGACCGATGAGACGGTCATCAGGGACGCGCTCGTCTCCATGCCGCCGATCCAGAACTGCTTTGCGGTCGGATGATAAACGTCCGTTGTCGTCGAGGTGTAATCCACGACGAGCGTCTTATTGTGGTAGGTCTTGAGCCGGGTCCCGTTGGGCTCTCCCGTTGAGTCCCACGTCGCCGTGAAGATCAGCCAGTCATCTTTCGACCATTGAACCCCGCCCGGGATTGTCGTATCCGCAAGCGTCTCCAACCCGCCGTAACCCCAGAAGTGCCGCCAGTTGTAGGACATCCGGGGGTAAAGCTCGAAGTTGTTCCCCGTGGCAAGAATCGTCGGACCGTTCGCGGAATACGAGTCCCCTGCGAATCGAGGGTTCACCGCCGCAACGAACGTCCCCTTCTTGTAGTTGATGTTCCGCTTCGCCTCGTACTCGATCCAGTTCGGCCCGAAGGTACAGGCCGCCGAGGTCGTCTTGCAGTAACCATACTCGCCCTTCATGGGAGACCGGCCCGTCGGGTACGCGGTCTGAACGTCCACCTCTTGCGCGAGAAAACCACCAACGCGCATCGTGCAAGAGCCACTGACCAAGAACATCACCTGCATGTTCCCGGTTGCGCCTGCGGTGAACGCCTTCCACGCAGAACCCGAGGTCTTGATCTCAGACACCGGCTGAAGCGTCGTCGTGGCGGTGAACGCCATCGTTTCCGTTTCGGGTTGACCGCCCGAAGCCCCGCCGTAAATCAAGTACCCGTCGCACGTTCCCGATGCGGTCTTGACGTAGAGGTCCACGTGGAAATCCTTGCTCGCAATCGGGACCGATACGGTCTGAAGCACTCCTTTGTTTGGCCCAGCGATGGATGCGAGAGACAGCTCTCCGAATGATTCCACGTCCTCCGTGATCGTCGGGCTATTGAGCGGCGTCCACGCGCCGTTAGACGGATCTTCGGAGTAGAGCAGGACATTCTCGCCATGCCCCTGGAAATACATTCCCGGTCGAAGGCTGACGTCGCCACGAGCGTATCCGCGCGGAATCTCTCCCTCCTCCGCGTAGGCCATCGCCGTCGGAGAACTGAAGTATTGAACCGTCCCGTACTGCCGATAACGATGCGGACCGTCCCCGACAAGAGGCGTCATCGAATCCCCGAGCATCACTCGAAAGAGAACGTCTTCACCGGGATCAGTGGCGCCGGCTTTCCCTCGTTTGCGGTTATAGACTTCCGTCCCCTCAGCGTCGTCCAGGAGAACATCCCAAATCACAATCTCGCTCATCTCTGCGTCCGGAGCGTCCGTCGTCCCCCTGAGCTGAAGCGTCAACTCTCCCGCATCGAAAGCGTTAGCCGCGGTGTTGGTCTCTCGGATTTTCACCCCGTCGCGCCAGATCTTATAGACGTCGTTCGTCGTGTCCCATCCGAAGACCCAATGTGTCCAGCGGTTCGCCTCTTTTGCGATGACGCGCTCCAGGCTCGTCGGAGGAAGTTTCAAGGTATCCACCACCACGGCCCCATTGATCGACAGACCCACATGCGATCCGCCGCCGTTGATTTCAAGCTCGTTTGGAAGGCTCCCGCGTAGCCAGGTCGTTCCGCCGCTCGTATAGTCCGAGCCGAAGTCCCGGTTGTTGTTGATCCAGAACGCGACCGTTCCAATGTCGGCGATTTGCGCGAAGACCGAGTTCGGAATCGTGTAGACCCCCGCCGTGGACGTGGCGGCAACTCCGGTCGTCGGAACGTAGGCATTGGCCACCGCTCCAGCCATGCGGTCGAAGCCCGTATCGGTGTTGTACTTGTCCCAGAGTTCCAGGTGGGCATCGGAAACGACCGTCTCCGTGTTGTCCCCGACGATCACCGCTACGAATACGTTGCCCGAGGATCCCGATAGAAACTCTTTTGCCACCTCGCAGGGCGCCCAGTCAGTCGAGACAAGACAGTCGGTAATTCCGACGTGCCCCGCTCCATCTCGAACCCGGACGCGGACCGAATGGTCCCATCCCCGAGACTTAAGCCACACGCGAAACACGGCCAGATGGTCGGTGTCTGCTGCGATCCCGGTGTCTTGCTCCACTCCCTCGCCGGCCGCGAACCCGTAGAGGTCATCGGCGGTGTAGGTGCCTTGCGGGGAGAGTTCCCAGTTCTGAGATACGGAAGCGTCTCCGATCGGTTCCCACGCGGCGTTATTCAGCTCCTCCGAATAGAGCGCGTAGTTCTTGATCGGTCCGTTGAAGTACGCTCCCTCGAGAGCCGAGCCTTCGCTGGGAACGGCCCCGATTGGAAGGCCATCCGTGGACGACAAGGAAAGCGAAGAGATCCCAGTCCGGTAGTAGATCGATCCGGTTCTCGCGTAACTCACCGTCCCGACTTGGGGGGTCGCCTCCCCATCCCAGAGGTTGTGCTGGAAAATGATCTCATCCTCTTGCGGAAGTGGAGCCGTTACCCCAGATCGCGCGCTGCGCGCCGGCCTTGGCGAATACTGAAACGATTGCCAAGCTGCGAATGCCGCCGTAGCGGCACAACAGATCGCAACCACGCTCACCATTTCAAGCCGGCGCTTCATGTTACTTCAGAGGGCAGACGTCGAATTTCATGGAGTCCGCGCTGGTGGACACACAGGAGAGATAGAGATCCTCTCCCTTGGCCAGCCAAGCTTCCGGAAGACCAGCAAAGATCTTCGATCCAACCTGAGAGTCCGAAAGGCTCAACACGTTGATCGTCACCGGACCCATCGCACAGAGGATCGTTTCCCCCTCGAACGTGGTCGGGTTGTAACCGTAGATTTTGTACCGCTTCCAACCGCTAAGCGCGGCGCTTCGATGCTGCGTCGCCTTGTCGGCCGCGTACTGCACGCACCCGGTCTGCGTCCCGAACACCTGATTTAAGGTCTCGGCCTCGTAGGTGTACTGGGCCAAGGTCCGAAGTGGGAACGTCGCAAGCAGTGCCGCGACCAGAATCCAAAGAACTGATTTCATTCCTGTGTCCTTTCTTTTTGAGGGTCCTTATTCTTCTCTGCCTGTAGCTTTTTCAATTCCGTCCACCGCCGATCGAAGTCGACATTCTTGATCACCGTGAAAGGAATCAACCGCCACAGATCCTCAGCAGTGAGAATTTGCAGCGTAGGAATTGCGAGAGGGCCCACGATCGTGACCTGCCCATTCGGTCCGTGATTGAATACGGTCTGAAGGATGACATGATCCACCGCCTCGATCGTTTCCTCGGTCTTGTCGTGGTAGATGATCTGAATTCCGTATTTGTCCGGAATTCTCGGATCTTCTTTTTCGATGGTCGGAAGGGTCGGGATCATTTGTACCTCACGATGAATCGAACCGGGATCGACCGGGGCTGAATGGATTGAGTCGCGGATCCACCTGATCCCGTGGCGCCCGTTCCGGAGGCTCCCGTGGCGCCCGTTCCGGAGGCTCCCGTGGCGCCCGGAGTCGCGCTATCCGTGGAACCGTCCAAGGCGACGCCATAGCTCGGGCTGTAGCCATCGTCGGAACGATGATCGCAAGCACCAAACCCATCCGGATTCCACTGAGTGGCGGCGACGTGATTGACATAGATCCATTCGTTCGTTGAGGGGCGAACGTAGATCTGCGCCCACCCTGCCGTCGAGAGCGTGTGTGAGTGTGCATCGCTCGTATGCGTGTGACTCGGGCCGGTGTGCGTGTGACTCGGGCCGGTGTGCGTGTGAGCGAGGTTGACCTGGTGCGCCGCATTTCCAACCGGGCCCGCCGACCATGCGACAGAATCGATGTTTCCACCGCCATCCGTCCCGAGGCCCACAAGGTACCTCCCTGACATATCGCGAAGCGTCTTCCCGTTCAGCGGAGAATCGACGTCCGAAACCACCGAACCGTCCGCGTACTTGAAGTGGTCCGGATCGAACGTTACCGCCCCATCAAAGTCGTCAAACGGCAACACGACCCCGATCGGCACGACCTTAAGAAGCATCGATTCAATCGCCTGGCGAACCTGCGTCCGGTCCGTCTTGCTCAGCGTAAGCCCCTCGGTTTCGATCAGGCCTGCCAGCTCCTCTTGAATCGCGTTGCACCAGTCGGCAGAAAATCGGGTTGCTTTCGTCCCGGCCCCCGGAACGCCCTTTCGGAAGTACCCGACCGTACCTCCAACCGCGTCCGGGGTCGGGATCGAAACCGCAGTATCTTCAGAATCGATTCTATGCATGTCGTCCTCGGTTCATACGTATTGAAAGATCACCCTCGCGTGAGCTGGCCGAGCGGCCAAGATTACGGATTCGATCAACTCGTCTCCAAATTCATCCAGCCGATCGGTGCACCGGGAATCCTCACAGTCCGCCCGAAGAATCGTGCTGGCCGGAAGAGTCACGGAGAACACGTGCGTTTCTGCATCGTCGGAGATGTCATCAGTCGTAATCGTGTAGCCAACCCGTCCGGCGAGAGCGACGTAGAACGCCTTCGTGAGCGCTTCTCGCGCGGCGTATTTCCAAATCACGAGGCCTCGGCGCTCGCTCTCGGACTTGATGTACGCATCGAAAATGCCCGGCAGACCCAGGATCCGCTCGAAATCACCCAGCAGTTCTTCTGACGTTCTCGGATCAGACTCTTGAAGAAGCGCCGTGACTCGATCCCCAACACGCGTGGCCTCTGCAGAAAGAGCTTCGGCGAGCGCCCAGAGTTTCGACCCAGGCCGTTTCAAGAAAGGAATCCCGGGGGGCAAGAGCCTGAAGATGGTCTGAACGTACCGGCTCATGTGAACGTCACCGTCCCGAGGACCGGCAGATACCCATCTGAAGGAACAAAGTCTGCAGAGGGGCTTGTCAGTGTGTAGTCCTCCTCGCCATCCGCAAGCGAGATCGCCTCCCTCATGTGACTCAAAAGAATGGGCTCTCCGGGTTCGCCTTCCCGCTCAAACAGGTCGGAGAGCTCAGCGCTGACGGCATCCTTGACCGCCTGAGTATCCGGAAGGACGGAGAGCGTGAAATCAACGAACGTCGCGGTCGGAGCAAAGACGTACTGATGGGCTGTCACGGGGCGCTTTGCTTCGATGTAAGCGCTCACAGCAGCGACCTCGGACTCAGACGGAAAGATGTCGTCGTCATCGTCTCGCACGAAGAAGATCGCGACCGTTCCGTCTCCAAGGTAGAGCGGCTTGACCCAGGCTCTTGTGACGCCCGCAACCTCCTTCGCCCACTGCTCGTAATCGGAGGCGGATCCCCCGTTGACTGGGTTGGCCATTCGAGACAAGAGCCGAACACGAAGGTCCTCGAGGGCCTCCTGGTCGACTCCGCCCCCGATGGCGGACGTCACAAGACAGTCGGTATCCACGCCGTCGATCGGCGTTTGAAATGAAAGACTGACCCCGAGCTCCGTGTTTCCATCCTGACCGAACGCAACCGCCCGAACCGAAAGAACCGCTACTCCTCCGGCGATCGTCGCGTCCGTCAGAACCTGAAACTCGGCCCCGTCTGCACGTTCGAGAATGGTCTCAGCGGGGATCGTAACCGCATCGGTCCCGGTAGCCGTGGCCTCGCCTTCTGCGTAAGCCGCGGCAGTTCGTATCAAACCGAAAAGCGTGGCCCAACGGAGCACGTTTTCCTCGTCGGCTGTGTCCGGGAAGATCTGGCGCGCGGCCCAGGAGATGTACCCATAGAGACCATGAACCAGGCCGGCAAACACTCGTGCGAAGAGCCAGACGAAGGTGTTCCGGACGACCTTCCCGACCAGCGAAAGGTACGTCTGAAAATCCTGCTCCGTGCGCGTGATCAGCTCGGGTAGCGTCGGTCGACTAAACGGCATGTTGCCCCTCCCACAGATATTGGAACGTCTGACGAAGAGCTCCGCCGGCGATTTCGACCGTGATCCGGACAATCCCAAGACCCAAAAAGTCCGCTGCTACACTGACTTCCTTGGCAATGCCGGCATCGATCATCCATTGAAGAGCCGCACCGCACCATTCCCGGATCTTGACCAGCGTCTCCGGGATCTGCTTTTCGCGTCCGAGGAGCCAGAGCTTGGATCCAAACTGGGCCCCGAGGCGGTCTTCATTCAAGACGGAGGCACCCCACCATCCGCGAGGATCCTCCGTCCGAGTCTCCTCCCGGGCGTCCGAAAAGAGCGAAATCGCGACCATCGTCTGAAGGCCCTCATCGCGGGTGAAATCGTCCCCGGTGAGCTCAATATCGAACTCGCTTGTTTCTGAATTCTGGATCAGCTTGACGTCCATTTACATTCCCGGTGTCGGGGCTCCCGTGTGACCCGGCGTGACGTCCTGCGCGTGGGTGTGGCTGTTGTAGGCCGCGCGAACCGATCCCATGCTTCCAACGCCATCGGTCACAGTGGCCCCGACGATGGCCCCTGTGACGGTCAGGTTCCCGCTCATTTCGACCACCGGAGACACGATCGAGAGCTTGCTGGAGCTCTTGATCTCGATCTCTCCGGAGGCCTTCACCTTCACGTAATCCCCGGCCTGGTTGTAGAGCATCGACTCTCCAGCCCCGAGATTGGTCGGACGATACCGGCGGTCTTCCGTTGCGATCGCAATGTTATGGCTCCTGGATCCCCCCAGGCTCAACATGATCGCCTCGCTTCCGTCCGGAGGAACCGACGCGAACCCAAACTCCTGGTAACGATCGACGCCAGAGCGCCGGTCTCCCGCGAACCCCGTCAGCGTGAGCTTCTGAATCCCCCCAGAATCGTCGACGGACTCGATGAGGGTCTTCGTGATCAAGAGAGCTATGCGGTGTTTCAGGTCTTCGATCAGACGCATTATTCGTCCTCCGCGTCTGGAGCAAAGGCCCCGAATACTTTTGTTTCCGGATCGACGAGAGGTTCCGGGAGGTAGGCGTCCGGACGTTCCAGTTCGATCGTCGTGGTTGATCCCCCCCCTAAGTCCCTGGAAAAGTGGAGGCCGGCGATTAGAAACTCACCATCCAGCCCCGCCTCTGGAATCTTCACCTGCACCTTCGCGTTGACCTCCCAAAGGGGAGATTTTTCATCTGGACCCTGGCGCCAGCCGACGACCTCTACCGATACCCGGACGGTCCGCGCGGCGCGTGAAATCGCCTCCCACTGCGCCCGCTTTTTCGAATCATCGGCCGTGGCTGACTGGTCGGCCACGATCCCATAAGGCCGGTAACGCGGCACGCCTGAATCTGTGGCCTGCCCTTGGATCTGGTTCGAAGATGCACCGAAATCTTCTGCGCTCCCCGCAGTCTGGGACTGCACGACGTACTTTGAGAACCGATCCTGGGTGTCGTACCGGATCGTATACTGCTTCAAGTTCTGGCCGGAGATGATCGCCGTCGCAGCCCTTTTGGCCCCTGGAAGAGCGAGCACGAGCTGACCGGCCTCATCCGTCTGGAACAGAACCCCTCGATACTTGGCATGGTCCTCAAGGATCTGGGCCACCCGAGTGCCGCACGAGATCTGCACGAATGGAAACGGCTTTCCCGGGCTTGCCTGCTCCACGTATTTGATCCCAAAGTCCGCGATCAGCTTTCGAACCAGCTGAGATAGCGTGACATTTTTTAGCTCATAGGCGTTCAAGATCGCCGAGCAGTCGACGAGATCGGCGGTCTTGTCCCGGCCTGCGGCCGAAATTTCAAGGCCGCTGGAGGAGCGCGACACCTCGAGCTGGTCCACGTAGCCGGTGAGCACGGGGTCTCGGTCGATCAGGACTCGGCACGCGGAGTAAGGCTTCACGAACCAGCTCTGGGACGCTGCATTCCAGCTGTCCACCATGCCGAGCGAGAATCGCCCACAGATGGCCCCGAGCTCCCGTTCGATGGAGACCCGCTTCCAGCCCTCCAGCCGATTCCCCCCGACCTCGAGCGTGATCTCAGACACGGCCGACCACCCTCAACGTTTGCCCGCCGGGTACCCGGTTGGGGTCCACCACGAAATTCCTTGCGAGGATGTCGTCTTCGCTTAAGACGTCTCCGAAAAGCTCGTAGGAGAGCACCACCGCGGGCACGGATTCCGTGGTGTCAACATCGATGACATGCGGGAGATCCGTATCCGGATCCGGAACGTTCTTCGAAATGAAGGTCCGAAGGTCCGCCAGTGCGAAGAGGAGATCGTCATCTTCAATCGTCTCGTATAGCCCTTCGATACAATCGAACATCGTATCCTTGGCGGCCTGGGCGTCCTCCTCAGACTCAAATTCGATCGCGGCTGCAGCTTCCGCCGCGGAGGCCACAGCAAGCGACTTTACGTACTCCCGGAACGCCTTGTTATTCGTGTTCTCCTGCACCCGTGAGGCGGTCAGAACCGACGTGATCACGTCGTCGGCGCCGTAGGTAAAGAGGCTTGTATAGGCTCTGAACTGGTCAGAACTCGCCGGCATGGATCCGGAGATCAAACCGATGGCCGATGCCATTCGGTCGGCCAGGAGGTCCGGGTTATCGATCAGATCCTCCATGTCGCTTCGAAGATCAGCGGCAGAGATCGCAAGGTCCGTGATCTTGTCTCCCGTCTCGACCACGCCGGAGGTGGAGTCCTCGATCGCCGTGGAGAGCTGGGTCACTTTCGTTCGCACCGCATCCGCCACGAACGACGGATAACGCGTGATGTCGTATTGCCTCAAGAAACTGGAAAGGGATCGTGAGGTGACTCCTGCCTTGACCGAGGAAAGGAGCCCCCCCCGTAGCGCGTCGACGGATGGGTATGCGAGGCTTCCCGCCTCCACGAATTCGATCGAGAACCCGACGAAGTTCCCCGCCTCCGCCGTCTCACGCACACGAAACGACCGGACACAGACCTTTACCGTCCCGTAGTACGGGTGCACCAGGTCACCGGGGCCCGGCTGCTCAAGAGCCTTGATCAGCGCGTCCCGTCTCGTCATGTAATCGGAGCCAGTATAGAACGCCTCAATCGGATAGGCCCGCGGGGCCCGCGAGATGTCTTCTGCGTAGGGGGTGTCCCGCCCTGGAAACTCATGGATCGCCAGGGACCGACCGCCCTCCCGCTCGGTTCCAGAAACAAAGAACTCCACGCCCCTAAAGCTGGGGGTTCTCAAATTGTTCCGCCAGCTCACGGCATCTCCCAGGCGAATTGATAGCCTACGTCCAGGTCAACACCCTTCTGCGCCCTCGGCTGCTCGACCCGAGCGCCCCTCGGCGTGTTTTCGAACTTCACGGTCACCCTTGAATCGGCACCGGCTGCACGTGGTGAATCGGGAACGAACGTACGAGCACCGATCGGCGCAGCAAACATGGAATCCCCTGACGTGGCGAACCTTCCGAGGATCGGAACCTTTGAGATTAGACCGCCGAGCCCTACAGTGATCCGGTCAATCCAGTCGCTCCACTCCTTCCACATATCCGTGAAGAAACTAGAAACCAGCTTCCAGTCCTTCCAGACGCGGTACGAGGCATAGGCGATCCCGGCGAGCCCAGCGAGGAACCAACCGAGTGGCGTCGACATCAAGCCTGCACCGAGGCTCAATACTCCCCTGGTAAGAAGCGCCAATGGACCAGCCGCGAACCTGGCAACGCTCATCCCGGCGTTCAGAATCGAAATCCCGAACTTCGCGGCGTTGAGGATGACGGGGCCAAAGATTCCGGCCGACAGAACACCAAGTGCAGCGGAAAGTACCCACGTGTTTTCGCTGACCCATTTCAGGACACTTCCGAGAGGCTTCATCGCGTCCCAGAGGCCTTTTGTCAGGTTTAGGAACACCTCCAGCCGCGCCGGAAGTTTGTCCGCAAACTCGTCGGCCCACTCCTTCACCTTGGCTCGGTTGGCTACCAGCCAATCCGTGAGCCCCTTGATTTGATCGGTAAGGACCGGGAAGATTGGCGCCGCAAGAGCAACCCCCATGTTCCGAAGAGTCAGTGTGAACGTGCTCCACGCATCGCTCATGGCGTCTGCGTTATTAGCGTCTTGTGCCGAGATCGTTCCGATAGAGCGCATTCGATCTTCGAGCAAGCCAAGTTCGCTCGATGACAGCCTTGCGAGGTTGGCCATCATGCCCGCAGACCTTCCGAAAGCCGACGTCGTGAGAGCTAGACCCGCCGAACTGTCAGCTATTCTTCCGATCCTCCCGAGCATCATTCGGAAGGCATCATCCGTACCCTTGGCGCGAACGATCAGCCGGAGGAAGTGCGGATCGATTCGCTTCAGCATTTCGTATAGAGCGCCGGTTCCAGCCTTCGCTTGTCCGAGATTTTTGGAGAAGCGAGCCACGGATTCCGAGAAGCCTTCTTTCGATAACCCGACCTGCTCCCCAGCGTATCCAAGGGTCTGAAGACCTTCGATCGACATACCAGTCTGGTCACTAAGCTCCTTGATCGTCTCAGCGGTTTTCGCCGCCGACCCAATAAAACGACCGAGTCCATAAGCTGCGCCCGTAGCCGCAGCTCCAATCCATAAAAGTTGGCGCCCCGCTCGACTCATGCTCACAAATAAATTTTCCCCGGCGGTGCCAACTTCCTTGAAACTCCTCTGCATCCTCAAGAGCCCGGACTCTCTCTGGAGCGTAGCGAAGGATCTTTGAAGCCTCCGAACTGGTTCGTTGAGCGCCTCAAGACGCTTATTGAACGCGATGAGCGGCGCCGCCGTGCGATCCAGCGCGCCGATCAAAAGTTCAAGAGGGTATGTTTTACCGGCCATTCGCCTCCCGTCGACGCCGTGCGCTTATCTCTTCCAGACGATCAGACCAGAACCGCAGATCCTCCACTGCCATGGCCTTAAGCTCGCTCGGCTGAAAATGCAGATGCTCTGCGAGCACACCAATCATTTCTTTCCAGTTGGAGGGCCACCCGGAAAGAACGTCCCGAAAAAACTGACCACCTCAAACATGTCAGCAACACTCAGTTTTTTGAGTTCATTCCCGAGCATCCCGCAGAGCTTTCCGGCACATTCAAGCTGATCTCCCATGGTGGCCCCGGTGAGCGGAAGGTTCCACAGGTCCCCAGCCTCCGGCTTTCGGAAGTTGAGTTCCGTGATGGGCGGCTGCCCATCCCCCTGTTCGATGGGATCCTTGAGCTTGAGCGTCTTGACGATTGCGCCCGCCATCAGATCTCGTCCGCGCTTTCTGCTTCGAACCGCTGGGAGATCGTCCCCTCTTCGGTCGACACCTTGAGTCCGTCCGGATTGCAGGCGAAGGCCTTTCGAAAGACCACCGTCTTCCCGTTGGCCAGCCCCAGGGTCACCGTGGCATCGATGATCGCCGCCAGGTTTTCAAGGGAAAGGTCCCCGGAGTCCGTGAGCTCCATCTCGGCATACGGCACCGTGGGCATTTCCTTGTACCCGTGCACGCGATCGTGCCCGAGGATGGTCTCGCGCGTGACGGCTCCGAGGCCGTACTCGACGGAACCCTTCACATCGAACACCTCCCCGTTGACCTTGAACTGAATGATTCCCGCTCTTCGTCCGGACATGGTCCCTCCTTACAAGATGAATTGGATCTGCGTCGCCGAGATCATCAACTGGTTAACCAGGTTCGGCGGCAGCAGAATGTCGATCCGATTCCGATCGGTGGCGTTTCGCTCCACGACCATCCCCTCTTTGAAGGCCGCGAATCCCTCGACCAAACCTGCGTCCTCCCACTCTCTGAACTTCACAATGGCCTCCGCCTTGATCAGAGCCGGGGTCACGATCGCCTGGCCCGCTCCAAACTTCGTGCCGTCATCCGCCAGCTTATGCCGCGGGTACCGCGTTGAAATGTGGGTGTTCCAGTCGTGCCGGATGAAACTAAGCGTGAAGACGCTGTTTGAATCCCGATAGCTCGAGTCCGCCGAACCATTCGCGTTGGTCTTGTACGTCGTGACCATGCGTTCGATCTGAAGCCCTCCGTCGGCCGTTTCCTTGAGCGTTGCGATTCCGTCCGTCAGGATGTTGTTTCGCTCCGTTCGCGTTAACCGATCTCCGATGCTGGCCGCTAGTGCGCCGGCAAGCTTGAGCGTCTGGAAGGGGCGAGCGGGATCCGCTGATCCGGCTTTCGCCACCTGGCCTGCGATCATGGCCGCGAGTCTCCACGGAGGCGTCGGGCTCTTGTAGTAGCCCACGATGCACTCGTGAAGGTTGTTTCGGCCATCCCCAAGAGTGCCAAGCGCGGAATCGTCGGCCGACTTGCAGGCAATCGCCATGCCGTCGTTCTGTGCCATGGGGCCCCAGCGTGTCTCAAGCTCCGCTTGAAGCTTGTTTAGGTTCGTCGTATCGAGCCAAGGCGTCACGATGACATGAAACCGCTCATCCCCAAGCTCGGCGAGCGCATCGTCAATGTCGGGATTCGTGGCACCGCTTACCGGCTGGGTCACGACCACCGAGATTCCGGAGGGGTTGTTTTCCGCCTCGTAGTGATTCACGCGAAGATCCATCTCGTTTCCAAACTCGCCTTCATTCTTGGCGACGATGTCGACCGTCCCGCTTGAACCACCGAAAACCACCGGCAGATTCTCCCACTTCGAAAGTGCGAGCTCCGTCTTGAGAGCCGTGGCGATGTCCGCTCCGGTGTCCCCGGAATCCACACCGATCTCGACCCGCTCCCCGGCGATGTAGAACGCGATCGATCCGGCCTCCGTCGCCGTTCCGGAAACTGCAAAACTTCCAGAGGCTGCGACGCCGCTGCCGGCATCGTCAAGGGCCATCGCCCAAAGCTCCTGGGAGAGGTTGTTTTCGAACCATCCGCGCGCCATGTCGTGGAGAAGAGAACCCTTTCCGAAGTAGTTCGCGGCTTGCGAGGGTGACGTGATCCGTTTCAAGACCTTCTCTGCGATCGTTCCGGAGGCCGTGCGCTGGCCGAGCAGGAGCCCTTTCCAGTTCTCAACGTTCGGTCCTACCTGTGCCTTCGTGTTATCGAACTCCGAAGATACGAACGGAGTCAGTTGACCGGTCGGAATGTCGTTAAACGAGATCGTCATGTGTTCTTCCCCTTCTTTTTGGCCACAGGCCGCTCACTGGGAACGACCACAGGCTGAATGATGCTCACCAAACTGCGCTTCCGAGCGCGAATCCAATAGGGACCGTAGAAGTAGTGCCGCCCATCCGGCGGCACGATCTGTCCGTCCTGGTCCTTTACGTGCTTCCCCTCGAGTGGAACGATTAGGACTCTCATTCGTATAATCCCGTCACGGTGTCCTGAGTTTCCGGGCTGGCGCTCGTCGCACCGTCCGGAACCCAGTCGGTGTGAGCTGTATCGAATTGATCCAGGAAGACTGGATCGGTTACTGCCGTCTTGTAGTACCGCGCCTTGTACGTCATCACGACCGACCCGATGTGTTTGTTCCCCTCCCGGTCGATCGTGATCTCCGTTCCCTCATGGATCAGATCTTCCACGTTGTCGCCGAGCGTGAAGTCTTGATCGAGCACGTATTCGACCTGGGAGGCCAAGTCGTCCAGGTCGTCCGCGATGTCATCGTCCCCCTCATGAACGATCTCGACCCGGATATGGAGGTCCACCGCATAACGCTTCGGCTGAGAATCGATCTCCCGTGTGTCGCCCGGCGTGTAAACCAGGATCGCAGGAAGTCCGCTCTGTTCAACGGGATTGACCCGAGACGCATACACGCGCGCGCCGGCGTCGGTTTCGTTTTCGAGCAGCTCGACCAGCTTGGCTCGGATGGCTTTGCGCGTCAGACTCATGTCTCATGCAGGATCAGGCGAGATCCCCCCTGTCCGTCCTCCTGTCGTTCGATGACTTTGTAGGCTTTGCTTCGTACCGTGCACGTGTCTCCGGGCCCCGGGGTTTGCGGAAGATCCACGTCGCGCACGCCGATCATCGGCTGATTCGAGCTCACGATTGCTCCCGTGTTGGGATCCACCTGCTCAAAGTTCATGTCGACGATGGCCCTCAGCGTCTGCGCAACTCCCCCTTCCGGGGTGTAGGAGATGGTCTCGCCCAGCCCTTGCAGACAGGCGCTCAGCGCTCCGTCAGCCAGTTCGGGCCAGCCCATCTCACCACGCGCCGAGCTTTACGTAGGCCGACGTTGTGCCGGTCGCGTACGCGTCCGCGGACCAGCCGATCGGCTTGTTCGTGGTGCTCTCGTCATCGTCGGTGAGAGCGGCATCGCCAACATCCCAGTAGAGCTTTTCGCCCACCGTGAATGCCTTGGTGGAGTCCTTGTCGAGCTCCACGACCCCCTCGAGCAACACGACTTGGTCTTCACCAACCGCCACCGTGCTCTCTGAGACACCGACGCGATCTTCAAGAACCACCGGAGCTCCTGCAATTGCGCTCGCCGCAGCGGTGATCGTGATGCTATCGCCCTTTTGGATGTAATTCTGCATTCCAGTCCCCTTTCCTCAGCCCACCGATTCTTAGCTCGCGGACGGGTTCTTGAAGAGGCCGCGATGATCAATCGCTTTCGCCCCGAAATCGTGGCGAGCCTTCATCAAGATTCCGTCCGTGTCGAAGTCGACCTCTTCCTCGAACTGCACCGATTCGTTGCCCTCGAGGTAGGCATACTCGATCGTGTCGACGATTCCCGGCTCCGCTGCCGCATACCAGTGGTTCTCCGAGGTGTCGTCCAGCCTCGGCTCCGCGATCACCTGATAGGCGCCGGCGAAGATGTTCACGTTCGACGTGGTCGCCGCGACGATCTGCGCAATCGCTTTCTGCGCCGTCGTTTCCTGCTTTACCGGTACGATCAGGTACCGGTAGGCGATGTTGAGCTTCTGGCCGTCCGGACCCGTCTGCTTGCGCCCGAGCTTCCTCATTTCGGAGAGCGTCGTCTCGCTGACCGGTCCAGCCGTTCCGAGATTTCCGTGCGTCGAGTAGAAGAGCGCCACTCCGTCCGCCATCGCCGCGTTTGCCGTGAGGATCGCATAGACGATGTCGCTTTCGAGACCGGCCGCGTTGAGCCCGAGGGCCGTCACAACTCGATCAAAGGCGCCCAGATCGTCATTGATGATCGCCTGACGGGTGAACGGGACGATCACGCCGTAGGTCGCGAGCGCGTAGCTCTCGGCCTTTTCGGAGAACTTCCCGTGCTTGTACTCCCCGTGCTCCGTCACTTTCTTGAGAGCCGGGCCATCCCCAAGCGCCGCCCGTTTCATCGTCTTGAAGTCGGGGGCAAAGGACTGACGCGTCCAAGGGCGGAACGTCTGCGGAGCGCGCCCGTAGGCGTCTCGCAGAGTCTTGTTTGCGACGTTCGCGAGAATCTCCGTGAAGTCGCTCGTCCCCTGGAATCCACCGCGAACCTTGATCTGCGTGTTCCGGCTCAGAAGCTTGGTCGCCACTTCGTGACGGGTGAGGTTCTTGGAGGAGATCCCGACGGACTCGAGATACTCGCGACCCATCTCCACGAGAGAGAGCCCCCGGAAGGCTCGACCCTTTTCGTCGAGTTCGTTTGTCTTCGGATCCACGCGATGAAGAAGGGCATTCCGCATTCCTTCCGTCATCACAGCCATTCTGTCGGTCGTCACTTCAATCATAGGTCCTGCCACCTTTCGATCCTGTTTTGCCCACTCATCGATCACGCGCTCATGCGCCTGCTCGACGGAGAGCGTTCCTTTCTCAATTTCTTCGCCGAGTTCCCGGATCACCTTCGGGTCAAGCTTGGCCTTTTCACAGGCGCGAAGGAACGAAGCCGGAATAGCGGCCTTGGCCGCGGGTTCCGGATCGCTTGCGCGGACATCCGCCACGGGTTCCGTGACTGCGGGTTTCGTCTCAATAGGATCTGTCGCCGTCGGTTCATCAACCTTTTTCTCAACCTTCAGTGCCATCGTTTTCCCCCTCTTGATGACCACGCATGTGGTCTGTTCGTTGTCGTCCTTTCGAACCCGCGCCTCCGGATCGAATGGAACCGGGACGAGCGAGATTTCGGCTGGCTCCCAGTCGGTGGCCCGATAGATCGGCAGGTCGTCTTGTTTTTCCTCGAGCTCCTCGTACTGGTGCACGAAGTAGCCCACTGATACCGCACGAAGCGAACCGCTTTTGATCTTCTTGAACACGCGCTCGGATTCCGGATCGTCGTCGAATCTCAGCGTGGCAAGGCCTTCTCCGGCTTCCTCGTCGATTTTCGCGCTTTCGACCGAACCGATCAGGGTGTCCAGGGAATCGCTTTGATGGCCAAACAGGACCGGTGCGCCAGTCTTGAGGCGATCCATTCGTACCGCCTTTTTTGAAACCTCAAGCTCTTCGTAGTACGACCCAAACCAACCATCGCGCCGGCCGCGGTGTCCCGTGGTCCACGTGACGTCGACGGTGCGCTTTTCTTCGTTGATGGTTCCGGCGTCGGCCCGGAAATAGAACTTCCCGAGCTGTCCCTCGATCCTGTTCTCAGGGGTTCGCTTCTGTATTCTTTGACCCACTCTGAGAGATAGATCTCCGTGGGTCCGCCTCAATCGTCAATCCCAGTTTGTCTAGATTTGAAAAATCATTTTGCATCTCTTGCATGTGAGACTCCGGATCTTTGCCGAGTCCTCGAAGTGCTTCGCTATACGAAGTGAATCCGGATCGCACCTGATCTTTGAGTGCTTGGGTCTCCTTGACCGGGTCGATCATCTCTCGGCGCGGCGGCGTCCAGGTCGGAGCTTCGGCCCGACTGACATCCGCAAGGCCCGCGAGCTCCACGGCTTCCAGAAACCAGTCGAAGGTGACGTCACAGAACATCGGAACGAACATTCCCCAGCGCCACATTTCCAGATTCCGGTACATCTCCAGCCAGCCCATGCGCGCACTCGAGAAGTTCACATTCCCGTAATCTGAGGTGAGCGCTTCGTACGTGATCCCCAATCCCGAGGCCACGGACAAAAGTTGCCGCTTCATGTAGGGATCGTAATCCCCGCCGACTCCAGGAGGTGTGGCGAACTGGACCTCGCGGCCCGGGGGAAGCGTCTGCATAAGGCCCGGTTCCAGCTTTTCTGAAATCGGATCCGACGTCCCGGCAGCGGTATTGAGAGGCATGTCGGTCGTCTTGATGAAGCCCGCGAAGCACGCAGCGATCTTCTGCCGGAAGAGCTGGGCATCGTCATAGTCGTCCAGATCCCGAAGCTTGAGCATCACCGGATGCAACCAAGAGATTCCACGGACCTGCCCGAGACGCTTCTGGCGGAAGACCAGGCGCACGTCGTCCGTTGTGTATCGATTCGACGAGAATCCCTTGCTGAGTCCCAGATACCCGGATCCTGGGTGCCGCTCGAAGAGGTAGTATGCGACCACCTGGCCCTGAACGTCGAATTCCAGACCGTTCCGGATCGAATTCTTCCCGTTCGTTCCGTTCCGGCTTCCATCGATGTAGTCACCCTCGAGAAGCTGAATCTGAAGGGGAATCTTTGCGCCAGCGTTCCGAACTTTCTTGATCAGCACCTCGCCGCTTTCGACGACCGTGCCGAGAGCAAGCTGCTGAAGTCCGAAGAAATCGAACGTCCCATAGACGTCGATCTCTCGCGTTCGGGCCCATTCGTTCCAAAGTTTCTGAATCTTCTTTGGGCTTGTCGACGCCTCGATCCCATGCCCGACGGTATTCGCGACAATCGCGTCAACGCCTCTCGCCGCAGCCCAGTTATTTCGTACCATCGCCCGGGCTCTGTTCCGAGCCGTAGCCACACCTGATGCGACCTCGCGCTCCGCATCCTGGGCGTTCGATTTGAAGTTCTTCCACCTTCGACCCTGACCGGCGGCCTCGTAGCTTCGCACGTACTGCGTGATCACGTGCCTTGCGTACATCCGCTGGGCAGCGGTCGACGGGCTGAAATACGCGATCATCCGATCAATCAGGTTCGCGCTGATGGCCCGTTCACTCATTAGTCCGTTCCCTTCGAAAATTCAGGGAGAATCTGCTTGGAAGCCTCCGTCACCCCAAGCTCACGACGCATGAGTTCCCGAATCCGGAGCATATCGTCCATGTTCCGGTACTGGACCATCTTATCGCCGTACCTGACAAGCAAAGAACCGGTCGCAATGGCGTCCTCGATCGCGCTAAGCTGGGTCTGAGTCCAACCCAATTAATCCCCCCAATACGAAGATTTTCGAAACTTCATGCCTTGTTTCACAGTCAAATTACTATTTTCTGCCACAGACTCGGTATTTTTTTTCGTTCCGAGCAGATTCTCCCAGTCGTCTGGCGTGAAGCGATCGATCCCAATGATGTGGGCCGCGACCCTGGCGAGGATCCTGCAATCGAGCGCCTCGTTTCGCTCTCGGATCTTTTCCCAGACGTAGCGCGCGTATCCTCGGATGACCTTCTTTCGCATCTCCTCTGCAGTCAGCATCTTGAAGAAGCCCTCGTCGTACTGGGGAAAGTGGCACCAGCCGGCGGGTACGGGTTCCCCCTCTTTGGGCTTCTCCTGCATGAGCGAGCTGTAGAGTTCGGTCTTCGCTATGTTCGTCCCGACTGTCCAAAGCGCAAGGCCGCGGCGGTGGATCTTCCCCTCAACGTCGACGTCCACATAGCTCGGCCTGGCCACGAGGGTCATATTCCCATCGATTCCTTTGGTCGGAATGACCTTGGTTCCCTTTCCGCGAGCGTAGTTGTAGACGGTCTGGGTATTGAACCCCGTATCGATCGTAAGCGCTCGGATCTGCATGAATTCGTTGCGCCCGACGACGGGGAAGTTCTCGGCCAGCAAGGTATCGAGATTCGAATAGACCCCTAGAGTTGATGTGTCGCCCGCGTAGGTCCGGTAATCGATCGACCAGTTCTCCAGCTTGGGGCCCCAAGCTACGATCTCCACCTCGAGGCGGTCTTTCTGCACGTCGACGCCGGCCGTCACGATCCCAGCGCCGGCGGGAATCTGGTTGAAGGGGTACGCCTCTCGCCGATCGAAGAGCTTCCGCCACTCCGGAGCTTCGCCCTTAGCCTTCCAGGGCAGGCCGAGAACGGTGTTCACAAAGACCCGTAGTCTCACTTCGTTCTTATGCACCGCGAGAAACTCGCGCACGGCATCGGACCAGGAGTACCAGCCAAGGGGGCTGTATAGGCTGCTCAGGTGATAGCTTCGGGTCCTGGCGTCCGTCGACGGTCGGCTCGGAACCCAGACCCCCTTTCGAAGCATCTCGGTCTTGTGCTCCGCTTCACGGATCTTTTCCCCGCACTTTTCGCACTTCATGTGCGCGGTCGTCGGATCGTGGTTTTTCCATTGGATCTTTTCCCAGGTGATCTCCTGCGGGTGCTCGCAGTGGGGGCAGGGAACCAGGTATTTTCGCTGATCTCCGAGCTCGTAGGATTGCTGAATCTGGCTCTGAATGTCGATCGTTGGGGTTGAAGCCCGGAAGATCTTCCGACGCGGAAAGGTCCGCGTCCGGGCTTCGGCCAACTTGATGGGATCTCCCTCCCCCGGGAGATCAATCGGATACCGGTCCGGTTCGTCGAAGAAGAGTAGCTGGATCGGGACCGATGAGAGTGAAGCCGCAGAATTCGCCCCGACCAGGAGGAGGATTCCCCCTTCGAATTCCTTGAGGAGCATCGTGTTCCCGCTGTCTCGGTGCTTCACGGGAATGACCTTCTCGGAGACCACCTTCGCGCTCGAGATCAGGTTCTTAAGCCGCTGATTCGAGAACCGCTTGGCCATGAAATCGGTTGGCTGGACGACCATCATCGGCGCTGGCGCGTGCTCGATCACGTACCCGATCCAGTTTAAGCCCGCTTCGCTGGCCCCGATCTGTGACCCCTTCATCAGCGTGAGATCCCGGACGTCGGAATGCTCGGAGAGCGCGTCCATGATTTCTCGAAGGTATGGCGTCCGGTCCGTCCGCCACTTCCCTGGTTCGGATGACGCCGCTTTCGCGAGGACTCTATGCCTGTCCGCCCACTCGCTCACCGTCAGCAGATCTTTTGGCCTTAGCGCCCTTTGGAAGATTTGCCGCGTGAGTTTTCGGCCGTCTACTACTTTTTCCATTTGAGAAATTCTCCATGATTCGGCGGATTTCATCGCTCAAGTACCGGTAGACCTTGTCCGGATCCTGCAACGCCGCGAGCTCCATATGGGTTCGATCCGCGAAGGTTTCAAGGTCCCTCCGCATCACTGCTGCAATCTCTCCGAGTTCTTTCTGAACCTTGGACACCTCCACGAGTTCCCCGCACTTTTGGCGGTATTCGAGTTCTTTCAGTAGCCCTTCGTTCCAGAGCTTCGTCGCCTGGCCTTCCCTTTGGAGCGTCCACGTGCTGCCGCTTTTTGTTTTCTTCGAATCCTCTCCACGCTTGCGGGCTTGCCGCTCCGCTTGGCCGTTCGTATTCGTCAGTTTCGAGATGTCCCAAGCGTCGCTCGCCTCCTCGATCGGGATCAGGGTCTTTCCGTCAATTGCGACAAACGGGATCCGGTTGCGGTCGATTCGTTCTCGCACGGTTTGAGGTGTGACCCCTCTCAGGCGGGCAAAATCGGGCACCGTGGCGTGAGCAACCCCTCCAACATCAATGCGCCTGACCGTGATGCGCTTCCGGGTCATAGCAGGGGTGTGGAAACCCCATAACTAGGGGCAAATCGCGGGTGGCCCATCCGCAGGCCG
>AMWB02039669.1_pt1 | contig 44047 bp, 37 predicted proteins | sample 200311 | NCBI WGS metagenome assembly AMWB02 (sample SAMN02737377, study PRJNA173069) | bioreactor metagenome | biome: anode biofilm in microbial fuel cells | place: USA: California | collected 2010-12-16
TTGATTTGGAAATAATGAAACAGGTATATTCTCTCCTGTTTGTGGTAAAATATGCTCTAATTGCTGGTCTTGAAAAAAAGTAAAATTTGCCGAAGGGAAATTTACTTTTGCTCTGATATATTCTTCAATGCATCCTAAAATATACTTTATCCTGTACTGAGGGTTTAAGTCACCCTGACTACGTGAAGCAAACTGAGAATTAAATTTAGATTGTTGATCGGTTAATTCTGAATTAAAATCCGTTTGCAAAAAATTTCTCAAATCATCAATAGAATTTACCTTGCGTAATTTGGCAGCCCAATTTGCAAATTTCTCTTCATAAGATTTTGTAAGTATTCTATTTACTGCATAATAAAAAATTAATGATTCAATGTTTTTAGCAAGTAGGTTTATTATTTCATTATCTATTGTATCTCTTAAAGCCAATAGTAAAACCAAATGTTGACGAGAGTTTTTCTTACTTAAAAAACCAATGCCTGTTATATTCGGAAATTGCAGGTCAGCATTCCAACTGGTGGTAGCTTTAATGAAAGAACAATATTTTTTTGCAGCAGCTTTTAATTCCTTTGCAAATTCTACCGGATAAAGTTTGTAATTTATCTTAGCCTTGCCTTCATCAGAAATCATCCATTTGTAAATTTCTTCTTCTCTTATGATACCGTTATGATAGCGAGCCATTAAAAAATATCTTAAAAAACGCAATGGTTTATCGCCTTCGCCACTTTCATCAAGATTTTTCAACATTTCTTTCCATGTCTGTTTAATTGTTTCAAAATCTTCCTCTTTGGCATTGCTAAAGAGCAAATTCTTTAATAAATCCATAGCGTTAAGGCCAACTCCTCGTTCATTGATGGTTTCAAAAATTTTTAAAGCACTGCCTAAATCATCAGGTTTTATAATTACCATCTCAACATTTGCAAGGAAATAGCTGATAAAATTGATTAGTACGCCATCATTGTTAGCCTTTAACTCATTCAAAAAGTCAAGAATAGTATTATAAGCATCGTTCATTCTCTTAATAGAAGGAGTAAGCTCATCCTCATATTTTTTATTGCCTATAATCTTTGTCAAATAATCTTTGCTTTCGGTGTATTGTAAAAATAAACGTGGTGTATGTTTGCGTGTAGAAATATCATACTTGTATAATAACTCATTTACAACTTTTAGAAACTCATTTTTAGCAGTTTCTAATTCATTATCCGGTGCCGTATAATTTGTTAATATATCACGTATTGCACACAAAGCAAGAACGATTGTTGTTAAACGTTGCTGACCGTCCACTACATCAAAAGAACCATCGTCTCTTTTTACAATAATTGTGGAGCCAATAAAATAATTTGATTGTTTGCTTGAAAATGGCTTAAATTCATCATTAATGTCTTGCAAGAATCTTGATACATGGGTATCTGCTAACCATACATACTCTCTTTGGTAGTCAGGGACTACGAAAAAGTAATCTTTTAATTTCTCAACTGATTTTACCTCGGCTTTAATTTCCATAATGATAAATTTATAGTTGTTTAATCAATTCTTTTGCTTTGTCCACTGTATATGCCCCGTCAATGGCCTTTTTATCAAAAACCATGAAATAAAGAAAGTCTTTGCCAGCCAGTTCTGACCAATTATTACCTAAACGACATTTGGCTGCACTATAAGATTTATCCCTGTCATCGCCTTGTTTTTTAATTGCATCCCTGTCGGGTGGCAACAAAGGCAGTTCGTTATTTGGTATTTCCGGTTTAATGTTCATAATGAATATTACAAATTAGTTTGCTTATGATTTGTTTCCCAAATTTTATTGAAGACGAAATCAAGATACTGTCGTTTGAAATCCTGATCGTCAGAGAATTTTTTGTAAAGATCAGTATATGTAAAAATCACATCCTGCATTAAATCTTCTACTTTCTTATCGGATGTTATTTTTGCGTTCTGTTTATCGGAATTTTTAACTGCATTTACTGTAGCTTCATCTTTAGCAAGGTCGGCGGGTAGTTGGTCAAATAAAAAGCGTTTCACTTTGTCATTGTCTGTCCAGTTATTAATGCCGTACCGTGTATTAAATTCCTGAATGATGGCTTCCAGTTTATCAAACTCATGGTCTCCGCCACCTGCCCTTAAAATAGGGGGCGTTGGATCGAGTTCGCCACCACCATCGAGTTTTATATTATCCGTTGTTGTTTTTGACAGCCGGTAACTGTCAAGGTCAATGGATTCAAGTATTCCCTTTGCCAAATCATCTTCGCTGGGTGGTTGTATTTTGGGCATCAGAAATTTTAAAAACCAGTAAAGCCGCTCCCAGTAAACATTATTGAATGAAAGGATTTTTGAAAGAAAGGAATAGGTACGATTGAAAGATTTTGCCTTTACAAAAAAATCTGCCTGTGAATCTTCTGAAAGCTCACTTTTAAAAGTATCTGCGCATTTATCAATGATTGGGTCTAACTCGTCCCGTGAAGCATTACGAAAATATAAATCTGTGAAATTTTTTACATCATCTTTGCTGTAAACCTGTGCCTCGTCTAAAGCTGCTTGTAAATCGTTCAGTTTATTTGCATCGGTTTCCTCACTTAAAACAGTAGTGGTAAAGAATGGTTCGAATGATTCCTTAATATCATCAGTAGAATTAAAAAAGTCGAGAACAAAGGTGTCGTTTTTATCAGGTTTATAAGCCCTGTTTAAACGTGAGAGCGTTTGAACGGCCTGAACATCCCTTAACTTTTTATCTACATACATGGTATGTAAAAGTGGCTGGTCAAAACCCGTTTGAAATTTGTTAGCCACAATAAGAAACTTATATTCATTCTTCTTAAATTCTTTTGGTATATCACCGCTTGGGAAGCCATTGAATTTAGCTTCGTCCATTTCAACGCCATCAATTTTACGTTTACCGGAAAATGCAATAATGGTTTTGAATGGCGAATTTATTTCTTTCAGATATTCATTGAATGCAGTATAATATTGAATGGCATTGTTGATTGATTTGCATACTACCATTGCTTTTGCAAGCCCTTTAATCTGTTTGCGTGATGCTGAATGAAAATGGTCAATCATTACTTTTGCTTTTTCCTTAATGGAAAAAGGGTGATTCTCTACATAAGCCCTCAATTTTTTCTGCGCCTGATGTGTTTCAAAAAGCGGGTTTTCTTCTACTTCTTTATTGAGCTTGTAATATGATTGGTAGGTTGTATAATTTTTAAGCACGTCTAAAATAAATTCTTCTTCAATGGCTTGTTTCATTGAATAAAGATCTAAGGGAAAGAACTTGCCATTTGGGGCTTTAGCTCCAAATGTTTCAAGCGTTTTATTTTTCGGTGTGGCGGTAAATGCAAAATAGCTGGCATTTTTCAGCATTTTGCGCTGTGAAATAATCTGGTTTATTAAATCTTCTGTATCGAAATAATCCTCAATATCTATTTCGTTTTCGTAAGGAACTTTGGGATCGGCAGCTTTGTTAAATTCTTCTTTATCTGCTGAAAGTGCAAGGTTCATTTTTGCTGCTGTTTCACCGCTTTGGCTGCTGTGTGCTTCATCAATGATAATGGCAAATTTCTTGGCTCCCAATTCGCCTATTTCTGCACAGATGTATGGAAATTTCTGAATGGTTGTAATGATTATTTTTTTACCATCTTCCAATGCCGTTTTTAACTGGCTGCTGCCTTCGGTAATTGCTTCGACTACCCCTTTAACCTGAGAAAATTGTTTGATATTATCTCTAATCTGTTTATCCAGCACTTTGCGGTCTGTCACCACAATAACACTGTCGAAGACAGGGTTTGTGTGGCTTGTATCGTGTAAGCCCACTAATTGATGAGAGAGCCATGTTATAGAATTTGATTTGCCTGAACCTGCTGAATGTTGTATCAGGTATTTTTGTCCTACACCATTTTGCTGTGCATGTGATAAAAGTTTCTGAACTACCTTTAACTGGTGGTAGCGGGGAAAAATAAGTTTGCGTTTTATTTTGCCTGTGTCCTCGTCTTTTTCTTCTGTAATCTGGGCATAGTTTTCAATAATGTTGCTGATGCTGTCTTTTGTAAGTATTTCTTTCCAGAGATAATCTGTTTTTATACCTTCGGAATTTGGCGGGTTTCCTGCGCCGTTATTGTGTCCTTTGTTGAATGGCAAAAAGAAAGTATTCAGGCTGCTCAACTGTGTTGACATATAAATTAAATCGGGGTCAACAGCAAAATGAACGATGCAACGGCCAAACTGAAACAGGGGTTCTTTTGGGTCCCGGTCGGTTTGATATTGTTTGATGGCATTCTTTACATTCTGACCAGTCCAGGGATTTTTAAGTTCAAAAGTAATAACAGGCAAACCATTTATCAGGATTGCCATATCAAGTGAATTGTTATTGCTGAGACTGTAATGTAATTGCCGGGTTACTGCAAAAATATTTGAGTTGTAGAGTTTAATAGCATTAGCGTTGAGATCGGATGATGGGTTTTTATAATAAAGCTGAACGGTTAAATCCAAATCTTTAACGCCTTTGCGGAGCACATCAATGATACCTCTTTGTTTTACCTGTTCTGTAAGCCTTTTCAGGAATTTATCTTCTCCACGTTTTATAATGGTTTCAAAAGCTATGGGCTGAGTTTCTTTGATAAACTCAAAAAGCAGGCGTTTATTTAAACATAAATCCCTGTCGTAATCTGTTGAAAAAGCCTGTCGATAGTGTGATACTTCGAGTAAGCACTTTTCAATGATTACTTCAAGCCCTTTTTCTGTTGTGTCAGTTGTCATAGAATTGAAATAAAACTAATTAATCACTGAAATTATAATTTAGAAATGTCATAAATATTTTCCTTTCCAAACCAATTATTTATCGTTGTTTGTGAAGTTCCGCTTAGTGCTGAAATTGAAATTAAAGCCAACTTGTCTTTTGCTCTCGAACAACACATATACAGAAGGTTCAGCGTTCTATTATACCTGTCTTGTTTTCTGTTATCATTGCTGAATACTTCATCATCTTTATATTGATTCCAAGCATTATCATCAACAACTACCAAAACGTTTTCGTACTCTGCGCCTTTAACTCCATGCTTTGTAGAAAAAGGTGTTTTGTCTTCAATATACTTAAAAATACTTATTACTTCTTTGTAAGGTGTAGCAATAAGTGTATCATAAAACCGCTTTTTCTTTTGTGCCTTTTCATCAAGAACTTCCGCAGCAATAACCTTTCTGTAGTCTATAATTTTTGTTGTTTCAATTATTAATTTGCTTTGAAAAGCATAATCAAAAGTCTCACCGATTGTTTTATTTTCCCTTGTTTGAATAAGCTGATTCATTAATTCCTGAATCATAACTTTATCTTTGTGATTGTGAAGTTTGAAATTTTCAATACCTAAAAGGTGAATAAAATCGCCGTATTGCTTATTATTATATGAAAATACAAGATTTTCAATTTTATCTGCTGTTTGTGAAAAAATATCATCCTTATTCAAAAATAATTCTTTACCATAGTTGTTTTTAGTATAGTTATCGAGCAAATTTAGGTAACCTAATTTTTCAGCAATACCTTTATGTGTTAAGAATAATGTTTTTGTAGATGACAGATTCCAGCCCTTTGCTTCTAATATTCCAAGCAATTTATCAACATCACCCGAACCCGTACCATTTATGTAAAAAGAGATTTCACCTTCTTTATTATGACCTGATGGAACCTGAGTTAAATTTGTACGGATATGATTTAAAAGTTCAATTACTTTTTTGGAGCAACGGAAATTATCGTATTTTGTAATTACAGTCAATGAATCGTCTTCAATTTTTCCGACGCCCTGATTGTAGATTTTTTGCATATAATCACCAAAAAAACCAATTACAATTTTTCCCTTATGATTCGGGTAAATATTTTGTAAAAGCAAATCTTTTGTTCTTGGTTCTGTATCTTGGTATTCATCTACAAAAACAAAAGGGTACCTGTCAACAAAAATCTGACTAATCTTTGGACGTTGAACAAATAAACGACTTGATAATTCGATTACATCCTCGTGGGTTATTCTTCCGTTCGCTAAGTTCCGTCCGTATTGGGAATATTCAATTTTATCTACCTTACATAACTCTGCTTCCAAGTTTTCAATTTTTTTGTCAGCTTTTAACTCAGAATTATATTCAAGAATAACTTTTTTAAGATCAAGTGTGAAAGGCGATATGACTGACCATAAAAAGTCGTGAATCGTACCAACTTCAACAAAAGGGCTGTGATTAATTCTGTCAATAATCTCGTCTTTTGCTACATTGGTATAGGTTATACAAACAATTTTCTTTTTGTTTTTTTCAAGCTCATCTGAATATTGTCCTATGATGTATTTGAGGGATTCTATTAAAGACCACGTTTTACCTGAACCAGCTCCAGCTTCAAGTATGAAATTTTTCTTTTGTTTAATGCACTCAATAATCTGCTGCAAAGAATCTTTTATTTCCGGCATATTTATTCCTCCAACCATTTTAAACCTTCTTTTATATATTTGGGCATACTCCAGTCTTTCATTTGAAGAATGTCTAAAGCAATAGTAGATTTTAAATTATTAACCTCCTCCGCTATCTCATAAGAACTGCTCAATATTTCTGCTTCGTCTTTATCTGAGAATTGATTCTTTAGTTCTATACCCGAATTGTACTTAGCCAATTTTGAAGCGTTACACAGGAAAAATGCTTCTTCAAAGCTTCTCCCGCATTTAGTTTTTCCTTCTTCCGGGATTTGATATGCTATTCTGAAATTTCCAGATACTTTATCCTTTTCGGGACAACTTAAAAGATCAGTAATTAGCGTTTTTTGGGGGAGCCAATTAATTAAACAATAATTAGTCGTTTTAGAATCCTTTGTATCAACCGGGCATTTATTATTACTCGTTCTATCAACGCCATTTTTATCAGGTTTCTTAACTGATACAGCAGAATCAACATCAGTAATAATTAAAGTTTTTACGTTTATAAATTCCAATAACCCTTTAAACTTATGGGCATAAGCACCGCCTATTTCGATAATCGAAATATACTGATTCTTTAATTTGAAATTTCGAATCATTTTAGGCAATAGAATCCTTTCGACCGTACCTTCTACCATTATTATTTTATCGGCAAAAAACATATTGCAATTACCTAAACTCATGTATTGAGTTAAAAACCTTTGCCCTTCACCTGTTGTGTCTGTTTTATTCAGTTTAGAAATAAAATCCGATAAATTTTTAACCACCAAACTTTTTGATGAACTGTCAAAATAGCGGATGTTATTAAAATTACTATCAGTAAGAATTTGAGATGAGTGTGTAGTTAAAACAATTTGAACATTCCAATTTGCTTTCTCCTTAATAAATCCTTCAATATTTTTTATGAATACAGTTTGCATCTGCGGATGCAAATGTGCTTCAGGTTCCTCAATAAAAATTAATTGGAATGCTGGTTTAGGCTTTGCTTTGGAGTAGCTTTCAAAAAAACTAACAAATTGCAAAGTGATATATATTAGGTTGCTATACCCTAACCCATTATACGCTTCTGGTAATAATTTGCTCTCAGACTTATAAAATAGTTTTGTATTACCACGTAGCACCTTCTCTGACTCGAAAGATGCCCTAATGGTTAAATCCTGCTGTTCTGCTCCGTTTTCAATACCGAACTGTTTTAAATCGGTGAAAATGCCTTGAAAAAGTGTATCGTATTTTCCATTTAATTCAGATGTCAGCGTTACTAACGAACTTTCAATGGATTTTATGTCTGCTTCCTTATCAAATTTATTTAGGCGATAGAAATCTTCAAAACCTTTTGACAACCTGCTTTTTCTGTCTGTTGCCTGATCGTCCAAATCTCTTTGAGCTGAAATAAAACCAGTAATAAATATGTTTGAGATTAATTTTCTGTCAAATTCCTTTACAATTGCAGGATTCTCTTTGTCAACGGCATAAAAATATGCTTTGTAAAAACTGGTAATTTTTTTATCAAGGAACTCAATAAAATTATTGTTAAAATCGGCTGCATTATTAATAAATGTTTCAAACAGACTTTCTGAATTAAGCGTTTGATAATTACACGAAATTAAAGCATCTTTTCTGTTTACATCCAAGTCTAAAATAAAATCAGATAATGCAGAAATATCATCACTTTCTAAGTATTCTAAAAATATTTTCGCAGATATAATTGGAAGTTTTTCAATGTATGCTTGCCTTGCTAATTCTATTTCAGTTTCATCACCAGTTGCTTTTTTTGTTTTATAAATTTTAAATTTCTCTAATGATTCTGTAAACAGGCAATGAGAAGCAAGGGAAAAATCATCGAAAGTAAACGAAGAATTTTCACACTTAATAAATTTATAAATGAGTTCTGTTAGTGAAGTTTTACCACTATTGTTACGACCGACAATCAGAGTAACATTTTCGTCTAATGCAACTGAAATACTTCCAAGTTTACGAAAGTTTGTTATATCTATTTTTGTTATTCTCATTTTGCCAAAGATTTTAATTTTAATTGATTTTCATTTTCCCTATCACCGCCTCTGCTATCATTGCCTCTTTGTATTCTTTGATCAATTCAATTTCACGCTCGGTTTTTGATATAGTAGTATCAATTGTAGCAGTTTCAATTTTGATGTTTTGAATAATGCTTTGCTGTTCTTCGAGCGGTGGGATTGCAATTTTTAAGTTACCTATAAAATTCCAATTTGCTCTTGGCATTTTTGCCCCATAAGTAGAACTATTTACTATATCAATAAATTCAGGTGTCATTAATCGTTGGAATAAATATTCTTTTGTAATAATATCATGATTTGGACTCAAAACGAGCAATTCGCTAACGCAGTAACCTTCTTTATCTGCAATATAGGCTTTTGCTAAATATGGTCTTAACTTGTTGAATAATACATCACCTGTATTAAATGGTTTACCTTGACCTTCAAATTTAGGACTCTCGGTTTCAATAAATCTTCCTGTCCAATTATCAATGTTTTCAAGTGCAATTTTGAAAATATCTTCTGATAAATCTTCTGAGGTAGGTTCTGCTGAATTTAATTTTACAGAAAACTTTAATTTCCTTACATCCCAATGCTCAGGAACTTCACCTAACCAGTCGATACCAGATTGTTTCATTTGGGCAGTTGGGCTTAATCCTTTTGTTACAGCTTGGTTTATTATCCCTTGCCGTTGCTCTTTCAGCAATTCAATAAAACGTTTTTTTGCAGCAATGAAACGGCTAATTTTTTCGGATTGTGTTTTTATGTGTTCAACAATCCGGTCCTGTTCTTCTTTTGGCGGAACAACTGAAAAAATGCTGAAAAACTTATCGGAATAAAGCCGGAGGCGACTGTCTATAATACCTGTGGAGTTTCTTCTAAATTCGCCTTTGAAAAGCGCAGTAGAAAAAAGATAACCGAAATATTCGGGATTGTTGCCGGGCAAGCACCTGTAAACGCAATATGCAGGGCTTGTAATTCCATCATAAGGAGAAATACCAAGGCTACCGTTCCATGCAAGCATTATGTTTATTACCAAATCACCTACTGCAACTTTCTTGTAGTTTTCGAGGGTTTCAGCATTTGAAATAAAATCATCTTCGTTTTCGAGGCTGTCTCTTTTGGGCGTTACTCCTGTATATTGCGAAACAGAGAGTAATTCTTCATCGCCATTTACAGAACGGTTGTCAATTTCACGGAACAGGTTTTTAATGCGAAGCACCTGCCAGTGTGAAGGATATTTGCCCAGCCAATATTTTATACTATTTTCTACTTCTGCAATTTTCATTCTTCGATTATTTCTTTCAATAAACCTTCTGTTTCCTGTTCAATGGCAAAAATATCTTTCGCAATATCAGCCAAAGCCCTTGGTGGTATGTGTTTATAAAAATATTTAGCGAAATTTATTTCGTAACCGATTTTGGTTTCTTTATCATCGTACCAAGCATCAGGCGCAAAGGGTAATACTTCCCGTTCAAAAAATTCCTGAATATCATCTTTCAACGGTATGTTCTCAATATCTTTTAATGCAGGATCAGATTTAGGATTGCCTTTTTTATCAAGGATTATTTTACCAAACTCGTCTTTTGCCGGACGGTGTACTGTGATGTGGCTATAGCCAAATTCTGTATTGTCGAAAATCTTACTGTACTCTGTTTCTTTAAAATCAAGGAAAATCCGGGTAATTTCTTTTACGTGATCTGCCGTAAACTCCACTCTTTTTTTACCAAGTGGTTTACGCATTTTGAAGTAGAAATTTTCAGAAGTTACATTAATCAATTGAACTTTACCCTGTCGTTTTTCTTCTTTACGATTGTTTAAAACAAAGATGTATGTAGGAATACCTGTATTATAAAATAAGTCATTTGGTAAAGCAAGAATGGCTTCGAGCAAATCCTTTTCGATTAAATATTTACGGATTTCACTTTCACCCTGCCCTGCATCGCCTGTAAACAAAGCTGAGCCATTGTGAACCGAAGCAATACGGCTTCCAAGTTCACTATCCTTTTTCATTTTACTGACCATGTTCAAAATGAAAAGTAATTGACCGTCATTTACTCGTGGAGTACCAACCCTGAAACGATGATCTAATATTTCTTTGCCTTTTTTATCAAGTATTGATTCCTGATCTATTTTCCATGACTTACCATAAGGGGGATTTGTAAGCATGAAATCAAATTGAAGATTTGGAAAACCATCATTTGACAGCGTAGAGCCGAAAGCGATTTTATCAGGGTCTTCGTCTTTAATGAGCATATCTGCTTTGCAGATAGCGAATGTTTCAGGATTTACTTCCTGACCATATAAATGAAATGTTGCTTTGGGATTGATTTCTTTTGCGAAATTTTCTGCTTCGGTGAGCATACCACCGCTACCACAGGCAGGGTCGTATATGAGGTATGTTCCGTCTTTTATTTTTTTCTTAACAGGTTCAAAAATCAGGTGAGTCATCAATTTAATGATTTCCCTTGGTGTGAAGTGTTCCCCTGCTTCTTCGTTGTTTTCTTCGTTAAACTTTCTTATGAGTTCTTCAAAAACATAGCCCATTCCTAAATTGCTCAAACCCTCATGAACAATTTTATCATCCTTATCTTTTACAGGAATGGGGCTAAGATTAATTTGTGAAGAGCAAAATTTGTCAATCAATGGAAATGTTATGTTGCCTTCCTCCATTGTGTCTAACTGGTTCCGAAGTTTAAATTTGCTGATAATATCCTGCACATTACTACTGAAACCGTCAAGATAATTTTCAAGATTCTGCCTGATGTTGCCCGGTTCATTCAACAATTTCTTGAATGTGTAGGGCGAAGTATTATAAAAAACATAACCGGCAATCTTTTTCAATTGAGGCGACTGGTTATCAATCTTCATTTTATCCAGTTTTTCGTGCATTTCAAGTATCTTGTCTTTGGTAGGTTCAAGCAAAGCATCTAAACGCCTGAGAACAGTAAAAGGCAAAATAATATCCCTGTATTTGCCACGGGTGTAAACATCACGAAGCACATCATCGGCAATGCTCCAAATAAATCCTACAATCTGATTATGTTGTGTGTGGTTCATCTATTTATTAATTTTCGTTATCGTCATCTAATACCTCGCTATTCGTTGCTTCTGGCAAAACCAGTTTTGTCTCTTCTTCGCTTAAAGTTTCAACTCCTTTAAGTTTCCGTTGAATAGCCCTTGTACGTTTGCCCATTACATCATCCAACTGATTAAGTCCGGTCTGAATATTGTTTTGAGCTTTCTGTAACATGCCGCCAAAATTTTCAAATTCCTTTTTAACGGCACCCAGAATCTGCCAAACTTCGCTACTGCGTTTTTGTATTGCCAGCGTTCTAAAGCCCATTTGTAAACTATTAAGAATTGCAGCCAAAGTTGTTGGGCCAGTTACTACGATTTTATAATTGCGCTGTAAATCTTCTAAAAGGCTTGCTTTCCTTACCACTTCGGCATAAATACTCTCGAAAGGCAAAAACATAATCCCAAAATCAGTAGTGTTAGGCGGGTCAAGGTATTTCTCACAAATGTCTTTAGCCATTCCTTTCACTGCATTATCAAAGCCTTTTGATGCGATTTCTATTTGCTTTGAATCGGCAGTATCAAAAGCATCCATTAAATGTTCATAGGCGTCTTTGGGAAATTTTGCATCAATAGGTAAATAAACAACCGTCTGGTTTTCATCATGCCCGGGAAGTTTAATTGCAAACTCAACAGAAGCATTACTACCTTTTTTTGTTTTGACATTTGCTTCATATTGCTCAGGAGCTAAAATTTGTTGAAGTAACATTTCCAATTGCACTTCACCCACACCACCACGAGTTCTTACATTGCTTAATACTTTTTTCAACCCACCGACATCCTGGGCTAAGTTTTTCATTTCACCTAATCCTTCCTGAACTGACTGTAATTGTTTGCCTACTGTTTCAAAAGACTGACTTAGTCTATCATTGAGGGTCTTCTGTAATTTTTCATCAACAGTTTCCCTCATTTGTTCTAATTTTTTTTCTGTGCTTTCAATTAACTTCGTTTGTTTTTCTTCAAGTTGACCAAATTTTTCTCTTTGTAAATCATTAAAAGACTTGACATTCTTATCAAATGTTTCCTGAAAGCCCTTAAATGCATTTACCAAAGATTCACGCATCTGGTTATTATCAATTTTATCCTGTTCAGTGAGAGCCGTTAATTTTTCTTCGACTTTACCTGTTATTTTTTCAAGTTGTTCAATTGTTTTTGTGGTAAGTTCTTTCTGTTCGAGTTTTATTTCATCGAATTTGGTACGCTGCTCAATTGAAAAATCTTTTAAGGAAGCTGACAAAGAATCACGATTAGTCTTATTGTTCTCATCTATTTTAGTTATTAATGCAGTAATTTTTTCATCAAGTGTTTTATTAATTTCTTTTATTGCATTCTGGCTTTGTTCTGTAATTATTTTAAGCGTACCAGATAATTCTGCTCTAAATTCTTTCAAAGTATTATTTAATTCATCCCTGTTTTCCTTAGCAATTGTTGAATTTTCCTCACGATTAATTCTAAAATCTTCGCGGAGGTTAGTTTCAATCCTTGAAAGACTACTTTGAAATTCAACTATACTTTTCTGTAGAACCTGAGAATCATTATTTTTCTTCGGACGAAAGAAAATAATTAAAATAATTGCCAAAACAATTAAGACAATTATTAATATAAGCAAAAAGTTTATCATCCTGTTATAAATATTTATTGGTTATCTTTATTATCAATTTTCTTTTCAGCCACTTTTAAGGCTTGTTTTGCAACACCGCCTTTGCCGGATTCGTTTTTCAATACATCGTACACCTTTTCGCCAAGCCAAAGAGAGAGTAATTCCTCTTTGTCAACATTGAAAAGTTCAGCAAGTAAAAGCACCTGTTCACGACGTGCCTGTCGTTCGCCTTTTTCCAACTTGCTTACAAAAGCAGTATCAGCTTTTAAGCAGGCTGCAACCTCACGTTGCCGGATTTTCCTTTTCTCACGAAGGCTGCGGATATGTTCACTAAACTGGCTCATATTGTTATGTATTGTCTTGTCAAACAATGACAAAAATACACATAAAAAAAGAAACACAAAAGAAAAAAAAGAAAAACTGCAAACCATGCAAAGTTTGCAGTTTTACAAAGTAGGATGAAAAGTCCTACAGTTTTGAATAATACCGACTTGCCATCAGTTAATTCATTTTATTTCGTTACCTCATAAAACGATACTGATGGTCTGTCGGCATTCGCCAAAGTAAATTTCGAAAAGAAAACCTTTTCTCAATTAACTTTGGTGTAACACCCATATTGAGGCTGTGAAAGGTATTTGCCCATAAGCTCTTTTAGAAGGTTGTCAACCGAACGGGTTGCCAACTTGTACTTTTTGCCCAACTCGATTGCTTCGGCTCTCTTAAAATCAGAGGGCAGGGCATCAAAGAATTTACGTTTGTTATCACCGGAACGGAAAACTGCATTTTCATTTTGCTTTGGCAGGTTGTGGAACATTAGCAAACTATGCTGTAAATAAAGGTCCGCAAGATTTACGGCAGTATCAAAGTCGGTATCGGTGCAAATGACCTTATCGGCAGCATCGCCATTTTCCCATTTACGAAGGGCAGTAAAAATCATTGCCATACGAAACAATACCAATCCAAGGCGTTTTACAATGCTTCCAGCATCATCACCTGCAAAGGTGGTAACCTCATTCAGCCATCGGCTGCAAATACTGTTCAGGTTTTGCCATTGCTTTTGGGAAAGTTCGACAGAGGCAGGGGATTGGTTTAGAAACATAATTAATTCAAAAACCTGTTCTGATAAGCCGTTGAAATGCTCTGTCAGGTTAATATTGCTTGCATAGGGTGAAACATCACGCCATTGCTGCTCTACCTTAAAAGCATAGAACATAAAACGACTGAATAAGCCATCTTCGGCAGATGCAATCAAGCCTGTTACCTGATTGGGAGTGCCTGACAGTGCAACTGACAGGCGGGGTTCGTTCACCTCGATATACTCATTGTTGGTTTTCTTTGAACTGGAAATGCGTTCGTGATGAAATGCCTTGCGGAGCATGTCGGAATAACCGCCCCATTCTTGTTTAAGTACATTGCCCATCGTATCGGCTTCGGTTTCGCAAATAATACCTTCGCCACGGTTTTGTTCGAGGTGAGAAAGGATTTTTGCATAACTGGAATTTGCAGGAATAAAAACAACCCTGAAAGGTGGTTGTTCCGGTGGCTCCTCAGCCGGTTCATGTTTCTTCTTTGCCCGTTGTCGGGTTTTATACTCGTTCAATTCTGTATCATACTTTTGCTGTTCTTCCTTGCTTGATTTTAAAAGCTGATCGTGATGTTTATCGGCAAGGGTCTTTGAGAATTTCAAAGCACCTTTACCACTGGCAGCAGGTGCTATGATAAATGAAAAAAGATTTGGGTAAACGATTTGTTGTGCATAAATTCCTTTTACATTAGGCAAACACCCACTGAGAATAGACAATGCACCTGTTAGGAATACATCACGTTCTCTGAGGTCGGTAAATGCCAATGCACCAGATTTTATTAATTCGGGCAGTTGGTTGTAAACCTCATCGGGAATGTTTGGTGTGTTTTTCAGGTAATCTTCTTCGATTATTTCCTGCTGTTGTTTTTGTTCATTCGTATTGGTTTGCACCTTTGCTGACTTTGCAAAGTTTGCAAACTCGTTAAAGTGGTGGTTGTAGGCACTCTTTACGGAAGCCCTGATTTCCAGTTCAGATAAATCAAAATTGGTTGAAATAAAATCAAGTGCGGTGCTTTCGGGAATGCCTTTGCGGTTGCAGTTGCAAGCCAGCAGATACAAAAAGTTGTTGCGATTACCGGAATGGTATTGTTCTTTTTGCTCGGTAAAACGAATACAATCTTCAAACAATGCCTGATAATCGGGTATTGCAATGGATTCCTGTTTTGCAGGATTCTCATTGAAAACCGTTTGTACCTCGAACTTTTGGCTGTGTATGTTTTTATATGTATCGGGATCATCGGACACAAAGCAAAGGCGTGTAATGTCTTTGCATTTGGTATCGCAAGGAATACTCAGTGCCTTTTCGTAATAAGTCTGCACCTGTTTATATGCGATGTCGTGTTGTTCTGCTCCGGTGCTTACCTCAACAAAAACTTTTAATCCTTTACCGCTTGGACTGCGAAAGCAGGCAAAGGTAAAGGGGATTTGAGTTATTGCCTGAAAAGCATTGTTAAGCTGTTCAGGTGTGAGTTTGTCGAAATCCAAATGAACGAATCCGCTGTACTGGTCGAGGAAATCAGCTTTACGACCACCTTTAAAGGTTGCCGATGGAGTAAAAGCCGGAAGCTGTCGTTTTAGCTGGTCGGCTTTTTCGGTATTGCCGGAGGCAATCAGGGAGCGGATAGGTTCTATATCCGCCCTGTATTTGCCTTCTTTGATGTCTTTGATGATTAAAAGCAAAGCCTTGTTTTCTACCGTCTGATTAAATCCTGAAAAGATTGTCGAACATGCCATAATATCAGGATTTAGAGGGTTTGTGGTACTTTTCGAGCATTTTCAGAATGTCGGACAAGCGGTAATACATTTTGCTGCCTACCTGCGAAAAGGCAATCATTCCTGTATCACGCCAAGCCTGAGCCGTGCGTTTGCTGATATTCATTACCTGAATAAATTCCTGATTGTCGAAAAATACCTGTTCAGGATTTGTTTGTTGCTTGACTTCAAGCAACAACAACATTTTATTGAGCCGTTCCTGAATGTTTTCAAGAGGTTCACGGCATTTTTTACATTCTTCCATAGATTACCTCCTCCTGTTTTGAAGTATGTAATCCGTGGCTTCCTTTTCAATTTCATCATTCGTATTTTGTCGGTTCTGCTGTAACCAACGGTCTAATTCCTGACGATTGAAATACAATTTCTTTCCCTGAGGGCAGAAATGCGGGATCTGCTTACGACTGGTAAGTTTATACAAGTGGCTTTCGCTGATGTCGAGGTACTGGCAAGCCTCGCTAAAGTTGAGCACATCCTTTTTTAAAAGGTTTTGCTCCGAAAGCATTTTTTCGATATTATCGAGTTTTTCGATTATTAATTGCTCTGTCATTTTGCAACGTATTAAAAAGTTCAACAAAAAATTTAATTGTTGTGCCTTCATTCATCGGGTGCAAAGGCACGAGCAACCGATGAATTACGAAGCAAAAATATGCAGTACGGAAGGGGTAAAGTAGTTCCGAATGGTACCGGAACCATGACTAAAGAATAAGAATATCAGGAAGTTAATCTAAATATTTTTCTTTGTCTTTGTATGCTTTTTGTTTCAAAACCATAAATTTTGCATCCCAAAATTCGACCGCTTTGTTCTTTGGCGTTTTAAATTCCTTGTGAAGTCCATCGAAAGTAATATCATCTTTCTTTTTGGAGCTTAGAACCGCAGAGAATACACGTGAAAGGTCGGTTTTGTTTTTAGGTTGTAAAATACCTTCTTCTTCCAATGTTCTTAACAGGTAGCCAATTTCGGCGACTGTTAATGATGTTTGGATTTTTGGCAAATCAACTCCTTTTAGTTTAGAGAAATCAATGTGCAAGTTTTCGTTTATGTATGCTTTTTGAATCTCAAGCCATTTCAGAATTTTTCGAGGGATGGATAATTTGTAAACAGCGTTGTCTATATTATAGCCTGTTTTAAGGAATGCAAACTTTTCTTCTTCTTTTGATATGATTTCAAGCCGCTTGTTGGGTGCGGATGGTTCTTCAATTTTTTCAAATATAGTTGCAGTAAATGAATTATAATATTCTTCAGTGGTTTTATCTGATTGTAATTCCTCAAAGGAAGGATTTTTTTGAATATCGGTGAAGTCCCGAATAAAGATGAGGTTTTCTAGAATCTGAATGTGTGTTGTCAATCCTTCCTTTCTTGAAGCTGCATCCGTCAACGTTGATGCAACATCTTTGTACATCAGATAGTGTTTTTTTGTTTCGTCAATACGTTGTAAGGCTTTTGCCCTGGAATATTCCATTTGCTCGATGAATCTTTTAACAATAAATTCGTTCAGCTTGGTGATTTTCTTTGCTACGTTCATAGCCGGTGAAGGACTGCCAATCAATTTTAGGTATATTTCTTCTTCTGATAATGGACTGCCGACAATCTGAGAAGGGAATAGTTCTTGTATTTCGAGGATAAGCCGGATTAATGTTGTTTGTAGCACTCGTAAAATGTAATCGCATTCTTTTTTTAATGCTTTGGTTTCATCATCCGGAATTGCATCAAAAGGCAGGTCATCGTCATAACCCAACTGCTTTATTTGTTTGGCTGTTTCAGAAAGCAAATATTTTATTCTGTCCAATGTATCATTGATTGCAGACTTTGCAAGGTTTGCAGTTTCGCAAAGTTCGATTGCAATGTTAATTTTATTTATCAATCGTGTGCCTTCATTCTTTATCAGGTAATAATAGTATTCGGTTTTATCCGTAAAGAATGGCGGAATATCAATATCAATGAGAGGTTCAAAGATTTTATCTTTGACCGATGAAATAATAATCTTGTTTTCTTCGATTTCGATTAATACTTCATCATCGTCCATCAGGAGCGGATGGTCTTTCAATGCTTCATTCAATGCTTTTTCAAAATCTTCCGGCGTTCCCTTTTCCCAACGAAAGGCAGGGTTTAATTTTTGGCGGAATACCTCCTGAGTTCTGTTACTTTCAAGCCAGGGGCGAAGTTCCCCAAATAATATACTGTTGTAAATGCTTAGACTGATTTTCATATATCGAGTTTTATTTTGTTTGCTGCTTCTTTTTTACGTTCATCAATGATTTTTGCATAAATCTGCGTTGTTTTAAGGTCCTTATGACCTAACAATTTTGAAACGGTGTAAATGTCGGTTCCCAAAGTTAATTGCAATGTGGCGTATGTATGCCTTGCACAATGGAATGTTATCGTTTTGCTGATTCCTGCTTTCATAACCCATTGCTGTAATTTCAGGTTGTGCCAAGCACTGTATTTTAATCCGACAAATACACGTTCTTCCTGCGTGGTGCGTTCGCCCAACAATCCAAATGCTTGTTCTGAAATAGGCAATGTTTCAACTCCTTTAGTTTTCTTTTGCCTGAAACGGATATAATACCCTATTTCATTGGAGTGCTGTACTTCCGACCATGTCATTTTTTGAACATCAGACCAACGTAAGCCGGTTAAGGCACTAAAAATAAAGGCACGTTTTAGAATGGGAATTTCGCATTCCTCTTTAACAATAGCCTGTAATTCTTCAAGTGTAAGAAATTCCCGTTCCGGTTCACCTGGTTTAATGCCTTCGGTTTCATCGGCAGGGTTTCGTTGAATGATTCCTTCTTTATAGGCTTCCCTCAAAGATGCCCGCACCTTATTATAATAGGATGATGCCGAATTTTGAGAAAGTGGCTGTTTGGCAGGTGTTCGGGCTTCTTTCTGCAAGTATTCTTTGAAATCATTGAGCCATCGTTTATCAATCTGGGCAAAGGTTACATCAAATTTCACAAACTTGCGGAGGTGCTTTAAGGTGCTGTCCCAATTACCATAATTGCCTTCGCTGCCTTTTCGTTTTTCAGCGAGATATTCAAAGTACCTCAAAAAACTGCCTTTCATTTTACCCTGATCCTGAAAACCGTAAATGCCGTTTTGAATTTCCAGATGTCGTTTAGAGCGGATAGATTCTGCAAGTGCAAGTGTTTTCCGGTTTTCATCTTTTTGCTCCTTTGGCAGCTTCCCTTTTTTCGGTTCAGCGATGAGGTAAAGCTGCAAATATTCATACTGGCGTTTGCCCTGATGGTAATAATCAAGGTATAAACTTACCTTGTCGCCTTTCTGCCGTTGACGTAGTGTTACATTCATACCATATTATATAAAGAGTTTATCAATTTCTTTTCGCTTTACAATGATTCTGCGACCGAGTTTACCAACCTTCAAAGCACCTTTAGCAATCATTCTTTGAATGGTTCTCCGGCTTGCACCCAATAGGGTAGCTGCTTCATCAAGGCTGAGAAATTCTTTTTGCTGAATAGCAGTATCAAATTTTTGAGGTTCAGGCTCAGCTTGCTGAGGTTGTAAAACTGATTGAATTTTTTCATCCCGTTTCATTTTCTTGTAATGCCTGCTGTTGCAGGTGTGATTACAATAGCGAGTGTAAAGTGTTTTGGCTTCAAATTCTTTACCGCAGAACTCGCAAATTTTCTTAAAAGTTAGGTTGCTGCTCATAATGTCCTTTTACGTCTTTAGTTGCCTATAAGCGACTAAATGTGTCATAAAGCGACATCATTTCGCCTGTTTGTTGCCCGGCAACTAAATTATTTTTCTTGGGCAACAATCTGGCAACAAAGATAGGTAAAAAAAAGGAAATTGGGCAACAAATAAAAGAAAATATTTGTCGTTAAGTGCTAATAAAAACAGATAGTTGGAAAAAATGAGAAAGATAATTACTTTCCGATACAAAATTTAGAAAATATCTCTCCGAGGATATCCTCGGGCGAGATCTTTCCTGTTATCAGCCCGAGGTGATAGATGGCCTGCCTGACATCAGTGGCTATCAGTACTGTGGGTATCCCGTCACGGAATCCGTCAAGCACCCTCTGAAGACTCTCGGAGACATTCCTTAGCGCCTCGTAATGCCTTGCATTTGTCACAATGTATTGCGGATTGTCAAGCCTGCCTGTCTCAACTGAGGCCGTAAGCTGTTTCTTCAGATCATCAATGCCCGTTGAATCCCTTGCTGAAACTAATATCACAGGGAAGGGGCACAGGCACCTCAGTTCCTTCGTCAGTGATGAAGCAACGCTTCGTGTAATAAGATCAGACTTATTGACGATCAGTATTATTCTGGCTTCTGAAGTGCCAGTCATCTCACTTACTGCACCGGCAAAGTCAGAGATGTCCACGGCGCTGTCTGTTGCCTCTGCCACTGCCAGTACGATATCAGCAGCCCTCAGCTTGTTCCGTGTGCGCTCCATGCCGAGCTCCTCAATCTCATCCCCTCCGTGTCTCAGTCCGGCAGTGTCAATAAACCGGAACAGGAGTCCTTCAACGTGCAATACCTCTTCAATAGTGTCACGCGTAGTACCGGGGATATCAGACACAATTGCGCGCTCCTCCTCAAGCAGCACATTGAGCAGCGAGGACTTGCCCACATTGGGCCTGCCGGCAATGACTACCGGGATGCCCTTCCTGATGGCGTTGCCGAGCCTGAATGAAGATGCCAGTCTGTCAACCATCTCTTTAATCCTAATGACTGTCTCAGTCATTGCAAACCGGTCGGCAAACAGTACATCCTCCTCACTGAAATCGAGCTCCAGCTCAATCAGAGAAGTGAAGGTTATAAGTTCCTTCCTCAGTTGCTCGATTCCCGCAGAAAAACCTCCCCTCAGCTGGGTGGCTGCCAGACGGTGTGCCGCCTCTGAATCGGCAGCAATCAGATCAGCTACAGCCTCGGCCTGGGAGAGATCTATCCTGCCGTTCATGAATGCCCTCATGGTGAACTCGCCGGGCATGGCAGGCTTTGCACCCTGCTCAATGAGCAACTCCATGATCCTGCGCTGGATGAAAGGTGATGCATGATGGCTTATTTCTGCAGCATCTTCTCCTGTATATGAGGAGGGAGACCTGAACAGTGTCACAAGCACTTCATCAATGAAATCTTCATCCTTCTCAAAACTTCCGAAATGGACCGTGTATCCCCCGGCAGAGAGAATGTCCTTCCGGGTAGCCGGAGTAAAGAGTGAGTCAATGACAACAAAGGTGCCCGGACCGCTAACGCGTATTATTCCAATTGCTCCGCCAATACCGGTTGCCGGCGCTGCTATCGTTGTGTCACTCTGTACCTTCATCAGCATCAATTTGTATGATGGCAAAGATAATGATTGAGGGTAAGTTATAATATGCTATTTTAGAGGCTGGATTAACATAAATTGATATGAGAACATTAACTACGGTTTCAGTTATCGCCGGCTTGCTTTTCCTGACTGGATGCGCCGGAAACTTCAACAAGCTGACTTCTGAAGAAGCTGAACAGGGGTGGGAACTGCTGTTTGACGGCAAAAGCCTGGATCAGTGGAGATTGTATAACAGCGAGGGCACCGGCACCTGGGGTGTTGAAGACGGATGTCTCACTGCAGACGGCACGGGCAGCGACAGCACAGGTTATATAATCAGTAAAAAGGAATATGCCAGTTTTGATCTGAAGTTTGACTGGAAGATTGCACCCGAAGGCAACAGCGGAGTGATGTACCACGTGGTAGAATCTGACAGGTTCAGTACACCTTACCTGACAGGTCCCGAGTACCAGCTTATAGATGATATTGGCTGGCCCGGTGAACTGGAAGAGTGGCAGAAGACCGGTGCAGATTACGCAATGTACCCGCCGGATACTGCGAAGAAGATACTTAATAAACCCGGAGAATGGAACAGTTCCAGGATTCTCTTTGATAACGGTCACGCAGAATACTGGCTGAACGGTGAGAAGATTATTGAGTTTGAAGCCTGGACCCCTGAGTGGTTTGCCCTTAAGAACAGCGGCAAATGGGCCGGCGCTCCCGAATACGGACTGGCCGCCACAGGGCACCTGAGTCTTCAGGACCACGGCTCCAGGGTGTGGTTCAGAAACATGAAAATTAAGGAACTGCCTGCAAAAGAAAGCGGCCCGGTTGCCATCTTCAACGGTTATGACCTTTCGGGATGGACACAGTACGGAACGGAGAAGTGGTACGTTGAAGACAGCCTCCTTGTCTGCGAAAGCGGTCCGGACAAAGGCTATGGTTATCTTGCCACTGACATGTACTATAAAGACTTCGACCTTTCGGTCGATTTCAGACAGGTATCTGACGGCAACAGCGGTGTTTTCTTCAGGTCAATGATTGAAGGCACCAGGATCTCCGGCTGGCAGGTGGAGGTTGCTCCCCCGGGAAATGACACAGGGGGCATCTATGAATCATACGGCAGGGGATGGCTGGTTCAGATTCCTGATGAAAAGGAGAATATCCTTCTTCCCGGAGAATGGAACCGGATGAGGATAAAAGTTGTCGGACCGGATGTTACCGTATGGCTCAATGGTACCGAGATGACACGGTTTAATGATCCCGTTATCGGAAAAGCCAACGGCAGAATTGCACTCCAGATCCATGACGGCGGAGGCATAAAGGTGCAATGGAGAAACCTCGTTATACAACCTCTTTAAACTGTTCCGTAATCATCAGGCGGGAGTGACCCCCGGATCCTGAAAAAATAGTACGAAGCCCCGATGCGGGATGTACAGGCACGGGGCGTCGTAATTATGTAATATGTTCTTTTTCATTGTTTCTTCTGTTTTTATTGTTTGGTTTCTGGTGATCCCGTATTTCAAGGAAAGAGAGGCCGCTGTAGATTGTGACCGACAGAAAGAAGCAGATGCCGTAGACAATTCTGAGTGGTATGAACCTGTCTATGACCAGGAATCCGCTCTGGTCATCCAGAATAGGTTCTTCACGGAATATAACTGAGACGGCAAAGAAGACGAGAAAAGGAATGAAATGAAGTGCATTCCAGGGTGAGAATCTGAGCAGGGGTCTTGTCATGTGCCTGATGTACAGCCAGAGGAGAGGGCTGCAGGTAAATGCGAGAAAGGGGAATGAATACATGTCCAGCACTGTACGGTTGATCAGGGCAAAGATCATTTCTATGCAGAAGAGGAAAACCCATGCAGTCATTATCCTGTTTGCGGTGGTAAAAGGTTTTCGCGTTGCGATAAGAAGTCCTGCGAAAAACGATTGGGTAATTCCTATATATAAGACTGGTTCAATGGAATCCATGTCTGTCAGAATATTCAGCTAAATTAACAAAAGGAATAAAAAATACGTTACATTTGAGATATCAGGCACACAAAGAAGATCGCAATATGAGTATTTTGCTTAACTCTGAGTCGAGGGTGATCGTTCAGGGCTTCACCGGCAGTGAGGGAACATTTCATTCCGGTCAGATGATCGAATACGGCACAAAGGTTGTTGGCGGAGTCACACCCGGCAAGGGAGGGCAGACGCATCTCGGATTGCCGGTGTTCAACACTGTAAGAGAGGCGGTAAAAGCCACCGGTGCTGATACCTCGGTGATATTCGTTCCTCCGGCATATGCTTCCGATTCAATTATAGAGGCTGCTGAAGCAGGTATCATGCTGATTGTAGCAATAACTGAAGGGATTCCGGTTGCCGATATGGTGAGGGTCAAGAAGTTCCTGCGTGACTATAATGCCACGCTCATCGGTCCGAACTGTCCCGGCGTCATCACGCCGGGCGAGGCCAAGGTGGGCATAATGCCCGGATTTATCCATAAGAAGGGAAGGATAGGGGTGATATCGCGGTCAGGTACCCTGACATACGAAGCAGTTGACCAGCTCACCAAGCTGGGTCTGGGACAATCGACATGCGTTGGAATAGGCGGTGATCCGGTGATCGGATCTACCTCCCTTGACATACTCAGGCTGATGATGAAGGATCCTGATACGGATGCCATAGTGCTGATTGGTGAGATAGGAGGTGTGATGGAGGCGGATGTTGCATACTGGGTCAAGGATAATGGGACCAAACCAGTTATAGGGTTCATTTCCGGCCAGACGGCGCCAAAGGGAAGGCGCATGGGTCATGCAGGTGCCATAATAGGCGGCGCGAATGACACTGCCGAAGCCAAGATGAGAATAATGGCCGAGTGCGGCATACACGTTGTGAAATCGCCGGCCGATATTGGGTCGATGGTGGCAGAGGTGCTGCATAAATAAATTCCTATATTTGTCCCCAAAATTTTACGAAAATGAGATTACTCGAAGGAAAGACAGCAGTGATCACAGGCGGATCACGCGGCATAGGCAAGGGAATCGCGATGCGTTTCGCTGCCGAGGGTGCCAACATAGCCATCACCAACATAATCGACAATGAGGAGTTTGCGGATGCAGTGAGAGAGATAGCTGCCCTCGGTGTGAAGGCAAAGGGATATGTTTCGGATGCTTCAGTCTATGCCGATGCCGAGAATGTTATTGATGAGATTGTGAATGACTTCGGCAGTGTTGATATTCTTGTCAACAATGCAGGAATAACCCGTGACACTCTTCTGATGAGAATGACCGAGGAGCAGTGGGATCAGGTGCTGACAGTGAACCTGAAATCGGTCTTCAACCTTACCAAGGCTGCTATTAAACCGATGATGAAGCAGAAAAACGGTTCAATTATCAACATGAGTTCAGTGGTTGGTGTAAGCGGTAATGCCGGACAGGCAAACTACTCCGCATCCAAGGCCGGTATTATAGGATTCACCAAGAGTGTTGCGAAGGAGCTTGGCTCGCGCAATGTAAGGTGCAATGCAATTGCCCCGGGCTTCATACTTACTGAGATGACAAACAAGCTTCCGGAAGATGTGAAGACAGACTGGATAGCGAAGATTCCCCTGAAGCGTGGAGGACTGCCTGAGGATGTGGCAAATGCGGCACTGTTCCTGGCGTCCGACCTCTCATCATATATCACCGGACAGACGCTGCATGTCTGTGGTGGCATGGCGATGTAAAATAATTTGGGAATTGATTATTTTATTATATTTGCACCGGCAGGGCGCTATTCCCTCAAGCACGAGGAAATGCAGCGAGACATAATTATTCCACACTTATTTCTTAGGCGCCCTGCTTTTTTTATTGTATATATGCCTCCTTAGCTCAGTGGTAGAGCAGCTCACTCGTAATGAGCAGGTCGTGGGTTCAACTCCCATGGGAGGCTCGGAGAAAAGAAGACAGCAGGCAACAGGCAATAGTGAAAGTCCTCACAGAGGATCAGGAATTGTAGAACAGAGGCAAAAGAACAATAATATTCCCCGTAGGGGATAAAGAATTAAAGAGGCGGGAATAGCTCAGTTGGTAGAGCATCAGCTTCCCAAGCTGAGGGCCGCGAGTTCGAATCTCGTTTCCCGCTCAGACAAAAAAGCCCCGGCAATGCCGGGGTCTTTTTTGATTTCATCACACCAACTCAGGCTTGCCTGAGGAAGGAGGGAGGAAATCAAAAAAGCAGGCCACGTCAGTGGCCCTTTTTGTCTGACAGCATCCCTGTCAGAGATCTTGCGCCGCAGCAGAACGCTCAGGAGAATCAGTACTATAATGCTGACGTCAAAGATTTTGCCTTCGCGGGTGTGATCTTGTAGATTCTGTTCTTGTTAAATGCCATTGCTTCAAGGGGCTGATTCAGAACTGTCTGAGCAGGGCAATACGTTTTTCAATTGGCGGATGGGTCCTGAATATTGAACCGAACTGAAAAGAGACAGGTCTCTCTTTCTTCGGTTCAGGATTATCAATAAACATCTGTGCCACATCATTGCGCCTGACAGCTTCTATTGTAGGATCCACTGATATCTTCTCCAGTGCTGAAGCCAGGGCAAGCGGATTCCTGGTCATGTTTGCAGAGCCTGCATCGGCCATATATTCGCGCTGGCGCGAAATGGCGAACCGGAAGATGGAGGAGAGGAAGTACCCGACTGCGGCAAGCAGCAGTGCAATTATCACAGCCCTGCCGTCTTTCCTGTTGCTGCCACCGCTGAAACGGGTGGTGCGAACCAGTGCTTCAGTGATAAAGGCAAAAATGCCCACGAAAATTATGGATACGATGAGGAGCCTCACATCCCGGTTACGGATGTGAGTCAGCTCATGAGCAATCACAGCTTCGAGTTCAGCGTCATCCAGTTTGTCAATTATGCCTCGCGAGAGGGAGACAGTAAAAGTAGGAGTGTTTATGCCGCTTGCAAAGGCATTCAGGGAGTCGTCATTTATTATGTTGATTTTTGGCATCGGCATACCACTTCCTATGCACAGGTTTTCAACCAGGTTATAAACGCGCTTATTCTCCTTCCTTGCAAGCGGAACGGAGCCTGTAGCCTTTTCAATCATGGTGGTGTGTGAAAACCAAGCTATAGCAAACCATATCGCCACTACGAGAAGAACCCATGGTACGGAACTCATAAACAACTGGTTGGCCATCTCATACTTTGCACCGGAGGCCGGCTGAAGGAGGAAGATGAAGAGCCATACCAATCCCAGCAGCACCACGGGAAAAAGAATGAGCAAAATGACAGATTTGAAGTTATTGCTCCATATCTGACTGTTAAGCCCGGTGTACTTCATTCCGGTCAGAAGTTCAGTTTTGGCGTCTCCTCTGCCTGTGCCCTGGTCTCAGCAAGGTCATACATTGTCTCGCGTTTGAAACCAAACATCCCTGCAACAAGGTTTGACGGGAAGGTTTCAACGGCGTTGTTGAGTTCTTTTGTTGCCGAGTTGAAGAACCTGCGGGCAGCAGCCAGTTTGTTCTCGATGTCGGATATCTCCTCCTGCAACTGGATGAAGTTGGTGCTTGCCTTCAGGTCAGGATAGGCTTCAACTGCAACCCTCAGTCCCTGAAGGGCTGAAGAAAGTTTGCCGTCAGCGGCGATTTTCTCGTCGATACCCTTTGCCTGCATCGCGTTGGCACGGGCATTGGTGATATCGGTCAGGACAGTGCTTTCGTGCTTCATGTAGGCCTTGACTGCCTCCACAAGCTGTGGTATAAGGTCAAGCCTCTGTTTCAGCTGTACATCGATATCGGCAAATGCATTCTCCCTGTTGTTCCTCAGCCGCACGAGGCGGTTGTAAAGGCTTACTGCCAGCAGGGCCAGGACAGCAATGATGATTAGCAGTGCATAGAACATCTCTCTTTATATTTATCTATTAGTCAGTAAAAATAATATTTTAAAACATATTTTCTGCCATATTTTTACGTCTCCTCTCCTGCGTTCCATTCCATGAAGAACTGGTCGAGGTAGCGTACCATATAGTCATGCCTCTCGTCAGCAAGCCTGCGGCCGGTGGGAGTGTTCATCAGGTCCCTGAGGAGCAGCAGCTTGTCATAGAAGTGATGGATAGTTGAAACTGATTTCGAGCTGGTTCCCGGGAGCAGCGGAGGGTCAGTGATCTTCACGCGGTGGTCATAGATATCATTGCCTTTGAATCCTCCGTAGTTGAAGGCCCTGGCAATGCCTATGGCACCCATGGCATCGAGCCTGTCGGCATCCTGCACTATCTGCAGCTCAATGCTCGCCGGATCAGCTCTTCTCCCCTTTGAAAAGGAGATGTTTTCATTGATACTGATCACCTCACTGATCACTTCGCTGCTTATTCCAAGTGTACCCAGTAATTTTCGTATCTCTTCCGGTCCATCATGTGCGGCAAATTTATGGTCACCCACATCGTGCAGCAGCGCCCCCAGTTCAACCGTCAGCCTGTTACCCCGCCCTTCACAATCGCGGATATACAGGGCCATCCTTACCACCCTTTCAATATGTGACCATCCGTGGCCGCTGTCATGATTCTGCATCGCCTTCATGACAAACCTGCTCACCTCATCAATAATCTCCCTCTCATCTTTCATCTGTTCATATCTGATTAAGTGATACAAAATATTGATAATTTTGCCTCCTTCATCAGAGGAGGCAAGTAAGATATGAACAGCGCAGAGATCATCACCGTAGGGGACGAAATCCTGATCGGACAGACCGTTGATACCAACTCGGCATGGATGGGTATGCAACTCAGCATGAGAGGGATAAGGGTCAACCGCATTACATCGGTTTCAGACAGGAGGGAGGAGATAATCAGCGCCCTCAATGAGGCGCTGGGCCGGGCGCCGCTGGTGCTGATGACCGGAGGACTGGGCCCCACCAGTGATGACATTACAAAGGAGACCCTGGCGGAATATTTCGGTACCAGGCTGGTTATGGATTATGAGGTTCTGGCAGAGATTTCTGAGCGTATCGCAAAGCGAAACCTGGAGATGAACGAAAACAACCGTCGGCAGGCGCTGGTGCCGGAGTGCTGCAGGGTACTTGCCAACCGTTCAGGTACTGCACCCGGGATGCTGTTTGAGAAAGACGGAAAGATCATTGTCTCCATGCCCGGTGTGCCTTTCGAGATGAAGCACATCATGCAGATACATGTCCTTCCCATGCTGGAATCAATGTCCGGAGGGAGGACAATTGTTCACCGGAATATTATGACTTACGGAACCTTCGAAGCAAAACTTGCCGAGAGGCTCGAAGGCTTCGAATCGCAGTTGCCCGACAGTGTCAGGCTGGCTTACCTGCCAGCACACGGGGTGATCAAACTTCGCCTTACCGGGTCGGGAGATGATGGGGAAAATGTGCGCCGGACCGTTGAGGAGCAGGTAAGAAAACTCTATGAAATCATCCCGGACGTGATTTACGGTGAGAATGAAGTGACGCTTGAGGAGACCGTTGGCAGATTGCTGCTTGACAGTAAATTAACACTGTCAACAGCAGAGAGTTGTACAGGTGGAAGGATTGCCTCGCTCATCACATCGGTTCCCGGCAGTTCAGCATGGTTCACCGGATCGGTTGTTGCCTATGACAATTCAGTCAAGACAGGAGTGCTCGGAGTCAATCCGCAGACTATCAGCAGGTTCGGGGCGGTTAGTGAGGAGACTGCCAGGGAGATGGCAGAGGGAATGCTTCGCCTTGCGAAGACAGACTATTCAATTGCCGTGACGGGAATCGCAGGACCTGAAGGAGGCACACCGGAAAAGCCGGTCGGAACCGTATGGATCGCGCTTGCATCCCGTAATGGCGTAACAGCTGAGAGACACAGGTTTGCAGACGACCGTGCAATCAATATATCGCGCTCTGCCTACACCGCTCTCAACCTTCTCAGAAAGCAGATAATCAGTCGTTAAACACGCATTATCCCCGGGTATTGGAAAAAAATGCGTCTATTATTTGTTTAATAGAATAAAAATCACGTATTTTGCGAACCGATTTTTGGAGTTTTCAGAACACGTAAAAACAGGATAATAATGTCAAAGGTTTGTCAGGTCACCGGAAAGAAAGCAGTGGTAGGGAACAATGTCTCCCACTCGAAGAGGAGGACCAAAAGAAAGTTCATGGCCAACCTGTTCACGAAGAGATATTTTCTTCCGGAGGAGAACAGGTGGATCACCCTTAAGGTGTCAGCAGCAGGAATGAGAAACATCAACAAGAACGGGCTTGCATCGGTTCTTAAGGAAGCAAAGGAAAAAGGATTCATTATCAACTAATTTTAAACCGGAGAGAAAATGGCAAAGAAGAGCAAAGGCAACAGGGTACAGGTTATCCTTGAATGCACTGAGCATAAGGAATCCGGACAGCCGGGCACCTCGAGATATATCACCACAAAAAACCGTAAAAATACTCCTGACCGTCTGGAGAGAAAGAAGTTCAATCCTATTCTCAAGAAGGTGACAGTACACAGGGAGATCAAATAAACAGTGAGTCATGGCAAAGAAAGTTGTAGCAACACTTAAGTCAGGAACCGGCAGGTCATACACCAAGTGCATCAAGGTGGTGAAGTCGGAGAAATCCGGAGCATATCAATTCAAGGAAGAAGTTGTTCATAACGACCACGTTAAGGACTTCTTTACGAAGAAATAAGATCAGTAATGCTGATCGTGTGATACAGGGAGACGCCAATAAGTGCGTCTCTTTTTTTACTTTTGAGGTATCAACAATTGAGTAATGGCTTTATTCGGATTATTCAGGAAAGAGGAGAAGGAGATTCTTGACCGCGGCCTGAGCAAGACGCGTGAAAACGTTTTCTCGAGGCTCACCAGGGCTGTGGCCGGGAAATCGAAGATCGATGACGAGGTACTTGACAACCTTGAGGAGGTCCTCGTCTCCTCCGATGTAGGGGTTGAGACAACGCTGAGAATCATTGAGCGGGTCTCAAATCGTGTGGCTCGTGACAAGTATGTAAGCACCTCTGAGCTCAATACACTATTGCGTGAGGAGATAGCCGGCCTTCTGGAGGAGAACAGCAGCACCCATGATGTTTCATCGGGATTTGATGCTCCGCTCCCCACCAAACCATATATAATTCTTGTTGTTGGTGTCAACGGTGCAGGTAAGACAACCACGATAGCCAAGCTGGCTTACAACTTCAGGCTGGCCGGGCGCAGCGTGCTCCTGGGGGCAGCTGACACCTTCCGTGCAGCAGCCATTGAACAGCTGAAGATATGGGCTGAGCGTGCCGGGGTGCCGATGGTCAGCCAGCAGATGGGCGCCGATCCTGCTTCCGTTGCCTATGACACAGTCAAATCAGCCGTTGCCGCCGGAACGGATATAGTAATCATAGACACCGCCGGCCGACTCCATAACAAGATCGGACTGATGAACGAGCTCTCCAAGATACGGAGGGTAATGGAGAAGGTGATACCCGAGGCTCCGCATGAGGTGCTGCTGGTTCTTGACGGGTCAACGGGGCAGAATGCGTTTGAACAGGCTAAGCAGTTCACTTCTGCCACCGAGGTCAATGCCCTGGCAATAACCAAGCTCGACGGCACTGCCAAGGGTGGCGTGGTAATAGGCATATCTGACCAGTTCAGGATACCTGTAAAATATATCGGGGTGGGCGAGAAGATGGAAGACCTCAGGATCTTCAACCGTTATGCTTTCGTTGATTCACTCTTCAGTAACCGTACATGAGCAGGGGAAACAGGGTCAATATCGTCACCCTGGGCTGTTCCAAGAATACAGTCGATTCACAGAAGCTGATGCGTCAGCTTCAGGCTGGCGGATACAGGGTTGAGGCTGATTCGGCCGGTTTGGCCGATATTACAATCATAAATACGTGCGGATTCATCCATGATGCGAAGGAGGAGAGTGTTGACACCATCGTCAGGTATGCCGAAGCGATCCGCAGTGAGGGCCGGGGCAAGCTGTTCGTGATGGGATGCCTCGTGGAGAGATACCGGAACGAACTGCAGGATGAACTGCCGGAGGTGGATGGATGGTTCGGTGTTAACCGGCCGCAGGAGGTGATCTCCCGGCTAGGACTTGCTTACCGTCCGGAACTGAATGGCGAGAGGATACTGACCGGCCCGGCCCACTACGCCTACCTGAAGGTGTCGGAGGGTTGTGACCGCACCTGTGCTTTCTGTGCCATACCGAACATACGGGGCAGATACATATCAACTCCTTTGGAAGAGCTGGTGAACGAAGCACAGCTGCTTGCCGGACGCGGGGTCAGGGAACTGATTCTTATAGCCCAGGACCTGACGCTCTACGGCACCGACCTTTATGGGCGGCAGATGCTGCCGGAACTGGTACGCCGGCTGTCGGAGATAGAAAGCCTCGGCTGGATAAGGCTGCACTATCTCTACCCCTCTGATTTCCCCATGGAAATACTGGAAATGATGCAGGATAACCCGAAGATATGCAGGTATATAGACCTTCCGATACAGCATATCTCTGACAGTGTGTTAAGGATAATGAGGCGCGAGCATGACAGCACCTCCACACGGAAGCTTCTCTACGATATCCGCCGCATGGTGCCTGACGCAGCTGTCCGGACAACAGTTATTGCGGGTCACCCGGGCGAGACTGACAAGGAGTTCCGGGAGCTGCTTGATTTCATCGGAGAGTACCGGTTCGACAGGCTGGGCGCTTTCCGCTACTCGCATGAGGAGAATACCCACGCCGCTCTGAATTATGCGGATACTATCCCTGAAAAGATCAAGGAGAAAAGGGTTGCGAAGATAATGGAGCTGCAACAGGAGATATCCGCTGCCAGAAATGCTGCACTTGCGGGCAGCGTGATGAGAGTGATAATCGACAGGAGGGAGGGGTTGTTCCTCGTGGGCCGGAGTCAGCACGACTCGCCCGAAGTTGACCAGGAGATCCTGATTACAGACGCTAAAAATATTGAACCCGGCACTTTCATTGATGTGAAAATAACCGGGTCCGGCGAGTTCGATCTGTATGCTGAGTTCAGGCAATAGGCTCAGACAATAAGTAATAGGCAGTAGTGTTGACAAAAGATGCCGGTAGGGCATAAAAAATTGTAGAACAGCGGTATAGTTTTACCAGAGATCCTCGTAGAGGATCGAGAATTGTATAACCGTGTTACTCACAGAACCCGGGGCGGGTGCGTGGGGTCCACATTTTACAATTCTTGTCGCTCTACGAGCGATTTCCAATGAATGACAAATCGGGGGATGCATCGTTTAACAACTGCCCGGCCTATTCTTCCGCCTGGTCCTCCGCCGCCGGTTCCTCCTCATCCTTCTTGCCAAGAACCCTGAAAGACAACTCCTCCTTGCCTTTGGAATAGCCTGCGCTGATTACTGCTCCTTCTGACACGGCAGTCTTTATAATCACTTCTGCGAGGGGATCCTCAAGGTACTTCTGGATGGCCCTCTTGAGGGGTCTTGCCCCGTACTGAACGTCGAAACCGCGGTCTGCCATGAAGTCGCGTGCCTGTGCACTGAGCCTGATCTTGTATCCAAGAGCTGATATCCTGTCAAACAGACCCTTCAGTTCGATGTCAATGATCTTGTCAATATCCTCCCTTGTAAGCTGGTTGAACATGATCACATCATCAATCCTGTTCAGGAACTCAGGTGCGAATGTCTTCTGCAGGGCTTTCTGCAAAATACTCTTATTCTGCTCGTTACGGGTAACCCTCTTTGTCGAGGTCTCGAAACCGACACCTGAACCGAACTCGGTGAGCTGGCGGGTGCCGATATTGGATGTCATTATAACTATTGTATTACGGAAGTCGACCCTGCGACCCAGGCTGTCCGTTAACTGACCTTCGTCAAGCACCTGCAGAAGGATATGGAACACATCCGGATGTGCTTTCTCAATCTCGTCGAGCAGCACTACTGAGTAGGGTTTACGGCGTACCTTCTCGGTAAGTTGTCCGCCCTCCTCATAACCGACGTATCCGGGAGGCGCCCCGACTAGGCGCGATACGGAGAACTTCTCCATATACTCACTCATGTCAACCCTTATAAGGTTGTCAGTGGTGTCAAAGAGGAATTTTGCAAGCACCTTTGCCAGCTGCGTCTTGCCCACGCCGGTGGGACCGAGGAATATAAATGTGCCTATCGGCTTGTTCGGATCCTTCAGCCCGGCCCTGTTACGCTGTATTGACTTGACTATCTTTGCAATAGCCTCATCCTGCCCGACTATGCTGGTTTTCAGTTCCTCTGCCATCTGAAGCAGTCGGGTCCCCTCGGTCTGTGCTATTCTCTGCACGGGGACCCCCGTCATCATTGCAACAACCTCGGCAACCTTTTCTGCGTCTACCACCTCGCGATTTTGAGCAAGTTCCTTTTCCCATCGCTTCTTTTCAGCTTCTATCAGGTCAAGAATGTCACGCTCTTTGTCGCGGAAGCTGGCGGCACGCTCGTAGTTCTGGTTCTTGACGGCGCTGCTCTTTTCCTTCTTGGTATCCTCGAGCTGTTTCTCCAGGGCCAGTATCTTTTCCGGGACCACTATGTTGGATATATGTACCCTTGACCCCGATTCGTCAAGCGCGTCGATGGCCTTGTCAGGCAGGTTCCTGTCGCTTATGTACCTGTTGGTCAGCTTCACGCAAGCCTCTATGGCATCGGGGGTATAGCTTACGTTATGGTGTTCCTCGTAGCGCTCCTTGATATTGTTGAGGATGTCAATAGTCTCATCGATGGAGGTCGGATCAACAAGTACCTTCTGAAACCTGCGTTCCAGTGCGCCGTCCTTTTCAATATGCTGTCGGTACTCATCCAGGGTGGTGGCGCCGATGCACTGAATCTCGCCCCTGGCCAGAGCCGGCTTGAGCATATTGGCGGCATCGAGTGAGCCGCTGGCTCCGCCCGCACCTACAATAGTATGTATTTCGTCAATGAAGAGGATAATATTGTCATTCTTGGCCAGCTCATTGAGGATGGCTTTCATCCTCTCCTCGAACTGTCCCCGGTATTTCGTGCCCGCGACGATGGATGCCAGGTCAAGTGCAACAACACGCTTGTTGAAGAGCACCCTGGAGACATTTCTCTTGGTGATACGCAGCGCGAGGCCTTCGGCAATGGCTGACTTGCCTACTCCGGGTTCGCCTATCAGGACCGGGTTGTTTTTCTTGCGCCGCGACAGTATCTGTGCCAGCCTTTCTATCTCGCGCTCCCTGCCAACCACCGGGTCAAGCCTGCCTTCCTCGGCAGCCTTGGTAAGGTCAATGCCGAAGTTATCAAGCACAGGGGTCTCCGATGAGCTTCGCTGGGCCTGCTGGCCTCCCTGCTGCGGCCTGTTGGGACCTGGATTGGAAAACATACCCTCATCATCCTCATCACGGGGAAAATCTGCCTGTGCGGCAGGATTGCCCGCTTCGACTGCCTTTTTGACAAGACTGTAATCAATGTCAAGTTCAGTAAGGAACCGGGTTACCAGGTTGCTCTCGTCCCTGAGTATGGCCATAAGCAGATGCTCGGTGTCTATCACCCTCGTTTTCATCGCCTTGGCTTCGATATGAACCAGCCTGAGCACCCGTTCGGTGCTCTTGAGAAGAGGCAGTATGTCATTGTCTGCCATTGCGATCGGCTTATCGGCCTTGATGCTCTTTTCAATTGATCCCTTCAGCATAAGGAGGTCTACACCGTTGTTTAGCAGTATATCTACAGCAACTCCTTCGCCCTCGCGAAGAATTCCCAGAAAAAGGTGTTCAGGGCTGATATGGCTGTTGCCAAGCCTGATCGCTTCCTCCTTGCTGTAACCGAGGATATCATTGACTCTCTGTGAGAAATGTGCGTCCATCATATTCATTTTGCGGATTTCATGTAAATATGTCAGTTAAGCTGACATAAATACATAAAACGCCAGATTTCAAAGTTAATTCTATTGTAGATAAGAGAAAGCAAGAATTGTGCCCAATTTTTAACATTGAATGTTAACAAATAGAGGCAGGAAAAGGTTAAAAAACCGGCCTATTTGATTATTTTCGGGGATTAATTTCAGGAATTGCTAACATAAATATAACACATTAATTTTCAATCTGATATGTCAGATCAAGCAAAAATAATCAAAGTCAATATTGAAGAGGAGATGAAGTCAGCCTACATCGATTATTCGATGTCGGTCATTGTGTCAAGGGCATTACCCGATGTGCGTGATGGTCTGAAGCCGGTGCACAGGAGGGTACTCTTCGGTATGTCAGAGCTTGGAGTGCTCTCAAACAGGGCTTATAAGAAATCAGCAAGGATAGTAGGGGAGGTGCTTGGTAAATATCATCCTCACGGTGATTCATCAGTTTATGACGCCATGGTGCGCATGGCCCAGGAATGGTCATTGCGCTATCCGCTCGTTGACGGGCAGGGCAACTTCGGATCAATTGACGGTGACAGTCCTGCCGCAATGCGGTACACAGAGGCTAAGCTTAAACGCATTGCAGAGGAGACTCTGTCAGACATAGAAAAGGGGACTGTTGATTTTCAGCCCAACTTCGATGATACGCTGCAGGAGCCGACGGTGCTTCCGACAAGAATCCCGACACTCCTCGTAAACGGCGCCTCTGGTATTGCCGTAGGGATGGCCACCAACATGCCGCCCCACAACCTCTCCGAATCGGTTGATGCAATCATTGCATACATCGAGGACCCTGAGATCACTGTTGATGGTCTCATGCATCATATCAAGGGACCTGATTTCCCGACCGGAGGTATAATATATGGTGAACAGGGGATCAGGGAAGCCTTTGAAACCGGCAGGGGCAGGATTATTGTCAGGGCAAGGACAGAGGTTGAACTGACACACTCCGGAAGAGAGTGCATTGTGGTCACCGAGATTCCCTACATGGTGAACAAGGCTGAGATGATCAAGAGGATAGCCGATCTGATCAATGAAAAGAAGCTGGAAGGCATATCCTACATCAATGACGAATCCGACAGGAACGGGATGCGCGTGGTCATCATCCTCAAGAAGGAGATGCCCGCAAACATCATCCTGAACCACCTTTACAAGCACTCCCAACTGCAGACATCATTCAACGTCAATAACATCGCACTTGTAAAAGGTCGGCCCAAAACACTCTCACTCAAGGAGATCATTGACAGCTTCGTCAAACACAGGCATGAAATTATCGTGCGCAGGGCGAAGTTTGATCTTGACCAGGCAGAGAAGAGGGCCCACATACTCGAAGGACTTATAATTGCCAGCGACAACATCGATGAGGTAATTGCCATAATCAGGTCCTCACCCAACGCCGATGTGGCAAGGGAGCGGCTGATTGAGCGGTTCAGCCTTTCCGACCTCCAGGCCAGGGCCATTGTGGAGATGCGCCTGAGGCAGCTGACAGGACTCGAGCAGGATAAGCTGCACGCTGAATATGAGGAGGTCATGAAGCTCATCGAATACCTGAAGAACGTCCTGTCTGATGAGAAGCTGCAGATGCAGATCATCAAGGATGAGCTCCTTGAGATAAAAGAAAAATTCGGCGACAAGAGGCGCACTGAGATAATTCCCGCTGCCGGCGAGTTCAACCCGGAAGATTTCTATGCCGATGATGAGATGGTGATCACAATATCACACATGGGTTACATCAAGCGTACGCCTCTGACCGAGTTCCGCCGCCAGAACAGGGGTGGGACAGGAGCAAGGGGCGGTTCCACCAGGGAAGAGGATTTCATTGAGCATCTCTATGTTGCAACAATGCATAACACAATGCTCTTCTTCACAAGGAACGGTAAAGTCTACTGGCAGAAGGTCTATGATCTTCCCGAAGGTACAAGAACCAGCAAGGGGAGAGCGATGCAAAACCTCATAAATATTGAGCCGAACGATAACGTAATGGCCTTCATTAATGTGAAAACGCTTGATGATAAGGAGTATATAAATAATAATTTCATTGTGCTCTGCACCCGGAAAGGAGTTATAAAGAAGACCTCTCTTGAATCGTACTCAAGGCCCAGGGCCAACGGCATCAACGCCATTACAGTAAGGGAAGGCGATGAACTGCTGGAGGCCAGAATGACCAACGGCAGCCATGAGATCATGCTGGCAGTCAGGTCAGGCCGTGCCGTCAGATTCAATGAAAAAACGGTGAGACCGATGGGTCGTACAGCATCAGGCGTACGAGGTATTACACTTACGGGAGAAGATGACGAGGTGATCGGAATGATAACCGTCGAAAATGAATCGGCCGATGTGCTCGTCGTCTCCGAAAACGGTTACGGCAAGAGATCATCAATAGGCGACTACCGTATAACAAACCGTGGCGGAAAGGGAGTAAAGACAATCAACATCACTGACAAGACCGGGAAACTGATCGCTCTCAAGGATGTGAATGACCAGTATGACCTGATGATAATTACACAGGCAGGAAATATTTTGAGGATTCCCGTGAGCGCCCTGAGGGTAATGGGAAGAGCCACCCAGGGTGTCAGACTGATAAATCTCAGAGAAAATGACTCGATTGCTTCAGTGGCTTATGTTGAAGTAAATGAGGAGGATACATTTACAGAAACCGGTTCGGAGGAACAGTCGGAGGAGAGTGCTGAGTAATTTGGCAAATTATTTGAAGAATAGATACTAAAGTTTTATTTTTGAAACAACATTAAAAAGCAAATTATCCAGACATGAAGAAGATCACACTTTTATTACTGGCAGTAATTATCTCCGCCGCTTCAGTGGCACAGAAGGGGAAAATTACCGCTGCAGAAACATTCATCAGGGAAGGTGCTTTCGACAAGGCCAAGGAAGCCATCGAGGCTGCAATAGTTCACCCCAAGTCAATGGGCCTTGCAAAGACCTATTATGTAAAGGGAAAACTCTGCCAGGCTGCATTTGATTCGGGTGACCCCAAATTCATCGCACTCTATCCTGACATTCTGATGGAAGCCTACAACAACTTTGAAAAGGCTGTACAGATTGATCCCAAGCTGAAGAATACAATTATTCGTGACAATGCTTACGCTCTCCTGGGCAACTCATTCCTGAACGACGCCATCGCGAAATTCAATGACAAGAACTTCAAGGGAGCAATGGAGTCATTTGAAAGAAACGTTAAGGTTGCCGGCAGCGATCTGTACGTCGGGATGGTTGACACACTTGTGATCTTCAATGCCGGCCTTGCTGCCTACAACGCGGAGATGTATCCTGAGGCAATCATACATTTCCGTACCTGCACCACGTCAGGCACAGAGGACACCAAACCTTACATCTTCATGAGCGACAGTTACCTGAAGATGAAGGATACCGTGAACGCCGAGGCAGTGCTGATGGAAGGCTACAAGGCATATCCTGACACACTGGATATTATACTGCAGGCTACCCAGTTCTATCTGGATGCAAACAATTCGGAAAAAGCGTTTGAATTCGTACATAAAGCCATGGAGAAGGATCCAGAGAACCATATTCTCTATCTTGTCGAGGGAAGCCTTCACATGAAACTCGAGGATTATCCGAAGGCTATCGAGAGCCTGAAGACATCGCTTACCAAGAATCCCACACAGTTCGAAAGCAACTACAATATCGGTCTCTGCTACGTTTCAATAGCAAATGAGATGCTCAATGAGGCCAACATGATTGCTGACAACAAGCAGTATGAGATTGCAAAAGACAAGGCATACGAGGAGATGAAGAAGGCCGTTCCATATTTCCTGGAGGCAGAAAAGGCAAACCCGACTTCTGTAGCCACTCTGGAATTCCTTCGCGAGATCTACCTTAAGCTCAAGATGATGCCCGAGTTTGAGGCATACAAGGCAAAGGTTGAGAATCTGTAAGCTTTCAACGGAATAAATATAAAAAGGCACCCTCAAAGGTGCTTTTTTTTTGTCAGGTGCCACGAAGGAGCAGGGGAAAGACGCTTACAGAAATAACATGAAAATCTAGCTGGTTATGTGATTGTCTGATGTTCTATTTAACATAATATTAATTATAGGCAATTAGGGATATTTGAATCCATTACCGCAAAACCCCATTAATTCTTTGTGTTCCTCATGTCGAAGGCCGGAATGTATCCGCTAAAGTGGCCAGTGACCTTAATAAACAATTGGTCATAAAAATTTTCCCCGGTCTATACTATTAAATTACCTTCACATTCCAGCACCACTCTGCCATAGCAAGCGGATAATTTTTGTAGCTTTACAGGTATCCCAGATATATATTCAATATATTGATATACTGCTTATTAAATAGATAAGATATTCTTAACCGAAGAACAATACAAGGCCATGATAAGCATTGATCCTTCAACCATGAAATTTCTTTCAGACCTGCGCCGGCACAATGACCGGACCTGGTTTGCGGAGAACCGTACCCGATACGAGGCTGCACGCGACAATTACTCCCGGTTCGTGCAGGCTGTCATAGATGAGATTGTCAGATTTGATCCTATCCTTAAAGGCCTCGAAGCCAAAAGCTCCATCTTCAGAATAAACCGTGACATAAGGTTCACCCACGATAAAACCATATACAAGACGAATTTCGGCGCTTTCATGGTACGTGGCGGCAGGAAGAACAGCGACAGGTTTCCGGGCTACTACCTGCACATTGAACCGGGACAATCCTTTATCTCGGGCGGAGCATACTTACCTCCGGCTCCATGGCTGAATGCCATACGGAAGAATATTGCGGAGAACGGCGACAGGCTCGTGAAAATTATCAACAGCAGGGAGTACAGAAAATATTTCAATGGCCTCGGAGGCGAAAAACTGAAACTGCCACCCCGTGGCTATGCAAAGGATCATCCGCACATTGAGCTTATCAAGATGAAAAGTTTTCTTCCAGAGAGGTCTCTGAGTGATGATGAGGTTACAGCACCCGATTTCTTTGAGACAGTCACCGGTGCCTTCAGGGCGATGAAGCCGGTAATCGACTTCCTGACTGTTGACAGGCATTGACAGAGATTTTTCCGGACGACGGCACTGTATACTTGACCCGCCCGGACCGCCTGAGAGTTTCCGGAAACCCCTCCGGCTACCAGAGAACTGCCGGATACCCTCAGGCTGAGGAAGAATTGCCGGAAACCCCTCCGGCTGAGGAAGAGCTGCCGAACAACAATCCTGACCGGCTCCACATTTTGCAGTACCATGTGCAGGAATGCTAAAAAACATTATCTTTCGCTAAATATTAAGAAAACGTAAAATGAAAAAACTGCTTTTCACTCTTCTCCTGGCAGCACTTATACTGCCATTTGCTGCTGCACAGGGCAAACTCGAGGTCGGACAGAAAGCTCCTGAATGGGTTCTGACTGACGCTTCCAAGCAGGAATTCACAATGAATTCATGGCCTGGCAAGGTGCTGCAGATAAACTACGTGGATCCTGACAATGACGACCTGAACGATCCGTTCAATGACGCCATCGACAAGGCTGTTGATATCGACAAGATCATCGACAAGAACGCATTCAAGGGTTTCGGGATCGTTGACCTGCAGTCGACCAAGCTGCCTGACGGGTTGGTACGCGCCATCGCAGGCAGGAAGGCAAAAAAGTATGATACTACCATACTGTTTGATTACAAGGGACTTCTGCATGAAAAATGGGGAATGCCGATGGACAGTTATACGATTGTTATAGTGGACAAGAACCGCATAGTCCGCGGTGTATATAAGGGCAAGATTGCCGACGGTGACATCCCTGGCATTATTGAGATGATAACCAAACTTACAAAGGAATAGACACTGACAAACAGACCATTATAAAAAAACCGGCGCAAGCCGGTTTTTTTTGCTTTCTGCCGTACAGTATCAAGCCGGAACGCGGATCTCCGGTTCCTGATAATCCTGGTTCAGCTTGAACCGTATCCGCAGAACGCCTTCATTAAAATCGGCTGAAGTAATTGAAAACGAGCCAATTTCGGATGTATTTGAAACATGCTGTCCGATGCACGGACATGCATCAAAATTCCCGATTGTGATGATGCGTATCATCTCTCCTGCATCATCAGGCAGTTTGCCTGTATAGTATTTCTCATCAGCCTCCCTCCTGCTGACAATCTCCTCTCCCACCGGTATGCTTAATTTGATTATCTCATTTACTGTCCTTTCAACTGCCCTTACCTCTTTGTCAGACAGGCCTTTCCTGATGCGGTAGTCGCATTTGCTCTTTTTGCTTTCAATGTGACTGTTGAATGATCTCCCGCAATGATACATCTTGTCCATCACCGAGTTGAGTATGTGTTCGGCGGTATGCATTGCGCTGTTATAATCTTTTCCGGGCATGGTGATACTGATATTCCGAATAAAGAAACGTTTGTACGGGGCTTATATTTTACCCTTGAAGCAGGTAAATTCCGGCTGAACTGCAAATGTCATGATTAATGCGTGATTCAGCCCTATGCCCTTTGACGGGAGTCATGAGCGCCGTTACCTTTTCTTTGTCCTGTCCACCCATTCCTTCTCCGAGGCAAGGGAGTCATGAGTGCCGTTACCTTTTCCTTGTCCTGTCCACCCATTCCTTCTCCGAGGCAAGGTAGCTTAGCATCTGGGACCAGTCGCCTGTCATGGCCCTGTATTTCTGTGCTTCCCTGTCAAGAGCTTCATCGCATCTGTCGAGAGCCTTTACTGCTTCGGCCCTGCGTCCAAGCCTCAGCAGTAGCAGTGCTTCCTGCTTGTATGCTCCGGGAGAAGGCTCCTCCATGGTTCCTGTAACTGAGCGGACTACTGCGAGTGCATTTTCATCTTCCTGATCGGAGCCTGACAGCTTCATCATAGCCTGTGAGAGAAGCACCAGGTCGTCAGGGGAGACTGCTCCTGACGCGATGTTCCTTTCAAGAAGCCTGCGGCAGAGCAGATACTGCGACTGGTTGTAGGCGCTGAACGCATTATATGAGATCACCGGCGCAATCATTTTTTCGTATTCACCAGAGAACCAGACAACCGTATCAGGGTAGGAAGCTGCTCTCGTGGCGGCATCAGGGAAGAATCCGTTTGTGGAGCCGAGGTAATAATTGCCCATCAGTTCCCCGGCTGCAAGAACTTTTCTGAGCATGGAAGCCAGGATGGCAGGATCAATCCTGTAAAATTTCAGCACAGACACTGCACACAGATCTGCCACCAGCTCCTGTTTGGTGGTATATCTGATAAGATTCCCCAGGGCAGGCTCTTTCCCAGTAAGCAGCAGGTTGTTGTAGTTGCTCAGGTGATGGTCAAGTGCAAAGTGTGCAACCTCCTGGGCCATCAACGCCATCAGTTCAGCCTCGCTGTTCACGGCAGTGATCATTCCCGTTGTGATCACCATGGTGCCGTCGGGCCCGACCCATGCATCCGGCACAATATCCGAGAGTATCCTGAGGCTAAGTATTCCCGGGCGTTTGTCTGAATTCCGGACCGGATAGACCATCCTCAGGAGACCGTAGAGCCTTGCTTCAAGATAGCTGTCAATATAGAATGAATTGTTCTGTTCAGCCCTGCCCACGAACTCCCTCATCATCTCCTCCATTGCATAGCGAAGGTCATAACTGTACCCTGATTTCAGCAGTCCGTCATATATCTGCGATTCAAGCATTTTAATCTGCCACAGCGATTCAATGCCAGTTGGAACAATATCATACTTCCTGAGTTCAGGATAGAGGATGGTTTCAATTTTTCCGGTCACCGGGTCTGGTGCGGTCTGGACTGCCAGCCGGCCGAGGGGCCGGATAACGCTGTTAATTGTAATCACTTCACCGGTGGTGCGGTTTGTTCCTTTCAGGCTGACAGGTATCTGGCTGTATACTTCACCAGAAACTGACAGAAGCATGAGGATCAGCAGGATGGCGGTTTTCTTCATGGCAGCATCACTTTAAGATTATTGTTTTCAGGACATTGGGTAATCAACAAAGATCGTGCTAAACGGCAGTTTCTATGACTGTTTTTTTGACTGGCTATTGCCTTCGGTGTCAGAGTTCTTTTGCATCCTCGATATCGCGCCCCATGCTCTTTTTCAGCTGGTACAGATCCTGTTTCATGGAGGCGACGGTGCGGAGGAGCTGTTTCTCTGGCAGTACCGGCTCGGGCAGTTCGTCACTTATATAATGTACGAACTTCCAAAGTTCTCTCACATCGTTGATATGGACTTCATAGGGTTCATAGAGCGGATTGAGGGAGAATAGCACCAGCCTGCCGCTTTTTTCTATGTTGTTTTCAACCACCTTGAAGACGATGCCGTCATTTGACGTAAGGATTATATATGCCTGTCCGCTTCTGATGTCATGCCAGTCCTGCAGAAACTCACCGGTAACCCACGCCTTGTCAGGGATGGGCAGCATTGAATCGCCCTTCAGCTGGAAGGTTCTGTACTTGCGGTTTGATGACAGGAACGGCAGGTTGAATAGCGGGAGCTCTCCGATGAATTCCGGATCGGCATAACCGGTTGTATAACCTGCCTTGGCCTTCTCGCTGACCAGTTCGATGTTCTCCCGGTTGTCAGGGGCCACGGTGGTGGCAAGCACCCTCAGGTTGCTCCCTTTTATATATGCATCATATCCCCTTTCGAGCTCCCCCATCTGGCTCCCGGAGAGGCGGGTCAGGTCAACCTTGAGCATGGTGTCAAGCGATATGTTGTAGTATCCGGAGAAGGCTACCAGGGCCTCTATTCCCGGCTGTGCCACACCGTTCTCATAACCGCTGAGGGTTGAACGCTTCATCTGCAGGGCCGATGCCACATCATCCTGAGTGCGTCCCCTGCGATTTCTCAAAAATTTTATGTTCGATGCGAAGTACATATTGGAAAATCTGATTATATTGTAATCATAAGTTTGATTAATTTCTAATCAAAGATAAATTAAGTTTTTGAAATAACAAGCAGAAAATGAAAAAAAGTCTGAAAGTCTGAGAGTCAAAAAAATCTAAGACATC
>AMWB02092485.1_pt1 | contig 43858 bp, 40 predicted proteins | sample 200311 | NCBI WGS metagenome assembly AMWB02 (sample SAMN02737377, study PRJNA173069) | bioreactor metagenome | biome: anode biofilm in microbial fuel cells | place: USA: California | collected 2010-12-16
ATAAACCATCCATGAAATATGCGGGCTAGCCAGTGTTAAATCTCGATCAGACAATTTTTCCGCACCAGGTGATCCGGGTACGCTTGGTAAAACGTGTATTACTATAGACTTGAACTTCGAGTAATCCTCACTATCGAGGCATGGTCGATAAGTGGTTTCATCACCGCGATCACTCGCTATCTCTCCACATGCGGTTTGAAGGTGACCGAATTTCATCAGTTGCGTATAAAGAGCCAGGTTTTCCCGAGGAGAGTCGATCGTCTTCCAAACAACTTCTTTTAATCCAGTATCCGGATTCACGATCTTATATTTCAAGGCCAGACGACCAGCTGGGTCAAGTGAGACTTTCAAACAATCTTTGATGGCCTGAATCACCTCGTCCAAAGCCTGCTGTCTTACTTTTTCGGGAGATCTGGCAAGGCTGAGTCTGCCGAAGTCCACTTCGACTACAGCACTTTCGTCAATTACTTCACATTCTAACCCAAGCGGAATAAGATCTCCGTTAATGTCCAGTGGCTGCAAACAATTATACATATCCAAAATAGGTATCCCGTTCTTATCTCGTAGTATCACAATGAGGTCGCCGTAGTCCGGGTTTTCCATCCCACCTCCACCTCCACTTCCAGAGCCTCCATTTCCGGAGCCTTTGGTGCCATTTGCCGAAAAAACATCAGGAGTACAAATCATAAATGACAAAAGGGTACAAATCATCACTCTTAGAAAAATCTTCATTTTATTGTCTCCTTTTCTTAGTGTTTCTTTGGTATTATGATTAATTCTTTTTGCGACATACCAAGCTCGGAACACTCAAGACACTACCCCTATCACCTCCTTTCGCTAGACGTAGGTTGTTCATCGTATTTCAGATGATCTTAACACATGGTTTTTTTGACTCCTGGGGAACTGTGCAGCGAATCATCTGCCAATGACAACGTTGTCGAGACGTCCGATTTCCAGCAGTCTTTAGATCCACCAGAAGAGCTTTGGTTCTGGTCGTGTAATTAAATAGTTTCTAAATGGTCCATCACAGATATTTTAACCTGCCTGCGAGAGAGCTTTTCTATTTAAACCGGCAAGTTATACCTGTATTTAATCCAAGCTCTTCGGCTACATCAGCAAATGTTTTGGAGATCCTTTTTGTTTTACCACCTGTGTTCCTTGGAAAAACGAGTTTCTCGTCAAAGCTAGAGGGCACACAAACATCATTATTACTTGCGCTGTACATCAATATATTGCAATATACTGGCCCAAATAATATTTATTTTATGATTTCATATCACTGCATTAACATAATGCCACATTGTAATAGAGAGTGGTTTTCCAGAATTTAGGAAATAAAAGTTCGGAAAACAGGAACTTGGACGAAGGGAAGTCTTGCCACCAATAAATTCTTGTAACTATTTTTCAACTTAAATCATTCTCTATAAAAAGCTGAATAAAGGTGTAACAGGTAGCAATATGGAGAGTGTCTCTTATGAAGCTCAGTCACAGCTTACACCGAACGCTATTTTATAGGATAGTTGTCAGCTTTTTCTCATAATACAATTCTAATTCTGAGGCGAAAACTATTCTGATAGAGAGGGCTTTAAGAGGGAGTGTCAGGCAACGTGGTTGATAGTAACTGACTCTTGTGTGCGGATTGGTGTACCGCTCAGCCATCTCCGACCTTGTTCATTTCGGAGTTGGTTCCAGGAAATCAATTGAGATAATTACTCCATTTTGAACTGCGATGCTGACTGCTGCGACTACAGAATCTCTGATTTTCAATAGTCCAGATTTCTCCTATATATATGAAATATTTCGAAAAGACTGATTCGAAATATCTGGAATATCGGAAGATTTCAACCAGGTCCGTGAAAAAATTCCATCATTTTGTGAAACACACCAGAATGTGTGTTTCACCGAAACTACTCAACCACTTGTGTAACACCTATGACACCAAATATACAGATTCGAAAAGCCAGACCGGAAGATAATGACGAGGTAACGGCTTTTGCATTTGAGATTATGAGATCCCTAGGTGTTGAACCAGATCCTGAAAATATTGACTACGCCTTGGCCACATTGGGGGAAGAACGAGAAATCCCTCTAAATGAATTCGTCGCCGTAGATGGGGAACTCCTGGTAGGGTCTATTATCCTGAAGCCCATCACTCCTTCCACTGCAGAAATTACCGGCTTCTATGTGAGAACTGATTTTCAGGGACAGGGAGTCGGATATAAGCTCATTAAGACTGTGCTGTCTACTGCTGTTGAGGCTGGGTATGATCAGGTTGTATTGACAACAAATAGCAATATGACAGCGGCGATCCGCCTATATGAATCTTTTGGCTGGGTAAGACAGCACATCAAGCCTGACAATGGTGCAGACCACCTCTATTTGTTAAGTTTGCGAAGGATTGTCTAGTAAAACAGTGCATCGGATTGCCACAAGCGTCGAAGAGTAGTGTTCTTGCCACATTGCAGCGTGCCCTTTTGCGAACAGGTCAGGTCGTCAAGACTCTTACTGTTGACCTGGGAATCACCTATCGCCTCCTGTAACTCCAGTTCCTGCACTTTTTGGGAAAAATCGATACTCTCGTATTAAAGGAGAACCTCAGAAGCATAGAGCTTGAGTTGTAGCCAGTGACGGAAGAGTCAATTCGTGACCATACCTGGACGAAAATTGTTGTTCATACTGTTTTATGATATCCTGCTGACAGATAACTAATTAAAGAATTTGCTCTTCAAGGTAAATGAAGGGGGAGATACTTTAGATTGTGTCACGTATGGCTGCCATTACCACAGCCATCTTCATCAGTCCGGGAAAGAGTATGTTCAATAAGGCGAAACTAAGCTACACCATTTTTCTGACGGTATGTACCGCATTTTTCTCATTGTTCTTGCTGGGCAGCTGGATAGCCTATGGTCTGATAGATGGGGTCATAACCAGGCATCTTGATGAAAATCTTGTCAAAACCGTCAAAGGCATCCGGCAGATTGTCGAAACATCTGCCAGCCTGTCAAGCCGGAGTTATCTTCGGGCTGTTGCCGAACAGCATCTGGCAACAGTCAATATTCAATATTTGCGGCACCTTTCTGGCGAGATCAGCGAAGAAGATGCCCGGCAAGAATCTCGTTTAAGGATACTTGCCAAAACCATAGGCAGTTCAGGTTACAGCTATATCATTGACTCCCACGGCATTGTTCAGTCACATCCGATAAGTCTGCTTCAGGGCAGAGACGTAAGTGAATGGCAGTTTGTTAAAGAACAGATAAACAGGAAAAAGGGCTTTATTGAATATGAATGGCAAAATCCTGGAGAGACCAACCCCAGGGGAAAAGTCCTGTATATGGACTATTTTGATCCTTGGGATTGGATTATCTCGGTCACCGCGTACAGAGACGAACTGCCCCAGCTAATAAATCCAAGAGATTTTCGGGATGAAATCCTGTCAATGAAGATAGCCGAGCACGGCTATCCCTTCGTTATAGACAAAAACGGTCTGTTGCTGGTACATCCGACCCTCTCCGGCAAGAATCTCACCCGAGACAGTGAATACAGGGATTTATTTCGGGGCATCAATAATGCTCGGCAGGGAAAGATATTGTATGACTGGACTGATCCCCTGACCAAAGAAAAGAAAAAAAAGATCGCTGTCTTCGAGACGATTGATCAATTCGGCTGGATCGTCGCCGCCACCGGCTACGTCGAGGATTTTTACGAGCCATTGCAGATTCTAAAGAGACTTTTTTTTGCCTTAGTCTGTGGCGGCCTCTCACTAGCTCTTATACTCTCCTACTACCTCAGCGCCTACATCACTCGCCCACTGAACGCCCTGCTCAAACAGATAACAGCGGAACAGGCAGCGTCTGGCTTGGAACAATCGAGTGTTTCTGGAAAAAATGAGATTGAAGAGCTCTCAGAGCATTTTTCCAAATATACGAAACAGCTGAATAATCGCAATAAACAACTCAGTGAATTTCTGGAGGAACAAAAAAAGACGAGTCTGGATCTTAATATATACAAGGAAATATTTGAGAACATAGTCGAAGGTATATCCATAACTGACGCAGAAGGGGCAATCATCCGCGTCAATCCGGCATTTGAAAGGATCACCGGCTATTCGCCTGAGGAGGCCGTGGGAAATAACCCGAGGATGTTGAAATCGGAAAAGCATCCACCTGAATTCTATAAAGATATGTGGGCGATGATCAAGGGGAAGGGATTTTGGTCCGGTGAGATATGGAACAGGAGAAAAAACGGTGAGGTCTATCCCGAGTGGTTGACCATCAGCGCCGTGAGGAATAAGGTTGGCAAGGTCAGCAATTTTGCCGCCGTTTTCAGCGACATTACCGACCTTATAAAGCATAAGGAAAGAATCCACTTTCTTGCCTACCACGATCATCTGACAAATCTGCCAAATAGACTCAGGGTGCAGGAAATCCTCTGTCAGATGATTTCAGAGTGCAGAAGAAAGGAGGAAAAACTGGTGTGCTTGATCTGCGATTTGGATAATTTTAAAACTTTCAATGACTCTCTAGGACAAGAGGTCGGTGACAGTTTGCTTAACATATTTGCTGAGCGGTTACGGCCCCTTCTCCGGCTGGAGGATACTCTGGGGCGTATCGGCGCAGATGAATTTGTCATTTTGGCAAAAACGGGGGAGGATTCTGCAAAACATGCCTTATCCATCGCAGAAAGAATATTTTCCTCCTGTACCGATCCTCTGCAGCTTGGTGATCAAATCATTTACTTGACTTTGAGTATCGGCATTTCCCTCTTTCCAATTGACGCTACCAAGGAGAATGATCTTATCAAAAGGGCCATGCTGGCGCTTAATAGTGCAGAAAAGCGGAAGGGTAACAGTATTTGTTTCTATAATCTAGTAATGGAGAACGAGATTCAGAAGAAAATCATGTATCTGGCGAAAATTCGAGAGGGATTGAAGAATAGTGAATTCCTCCCTTTCTACCAGCCCAAGGTCAACCTGGAAACCGGTCGGGTTTCTGGCATGGAAGCCCTGGCACGCTGGATGTCGGACGGTCGATTGGTGTCGCCCGGCGATTTCATTCCCGTAGCCGAGGATTCCGGGTTGATCGTTCAGATGTCGCAACAGATATATGAAAAAGCCTTCAGCGAAACAGCTGCGCTCATTCAGGAGGGACATGACCTGAAACTCTCGGTCAACCTTTCGCCGATTCAGTTGCAGTCGGCTTCTTTTCTTGATGATCTCTTGACCATGCAGAAGAAAAGCGGACTTGCTACCGAATATATTGAATTGGAAATTACAGAGTCCACTCTCTTTGAAAATATCGAACAGGTATTGTCGCTGCTCAGAGCCATAGTCGATGCCGGCTTCACCATTTCCATCGATGATTTCGGTACCGGTTATTCCTCACTCCAATATCTCAAACAGCTTCCACTGAGTACTCTGAAGGTAGACATGTCATTTGTTTCTGGAATCGGCAAAAACAAGGATGATGAGCACTTGGTGCGGACCATCGCCTTGCTTGCAAAACAGTTTGGCCTGCAGATTGTTGCCGAAGGAGTTGAGGAGAAGGCACAGGCTGACTTTTTACGTCAACTCGGTTGTGACGATGGCCAGGGTTATTATTTTGCCAAGCCTATGAGGCTGGAAGATTTTCGTTCCTGGCTGAGTACTGCAAGGGTGGAAAAAGTCTAGTTTTGCTCTCTGGTGACTGCGATTACAAGTGGCACCCTATCCAGTCAACAGATTTTATGGGTATCATGTTATATCTTTAAATAAATCGTTGTTTCCTTTCCTCTTATCGCAATCTATATTTGAAGATTCTGCAAGGCTTCCGTTTTTTTGCAGAGAGGTTGTCTAGGGTGGAAATCAAAGGGAGGTGCCCCCTTTTTTGGTTCTTTTAATTTTATAATTTGGGTGAATTCGTGGACGTATTGAAAAACAACCTGTATACGAAGAATGCATAAGAAAGTTGGCATCATCGGAGGGCTTAGCCCGGAATCGACAGTGAGTTATTATCTCCATATAACGAGGACCTATGTCGAGCGCTACGGGAATTACGGATATCCTGAAATATTGATTTATAGCGTTAATTTAGAAAACTATCATTGCTGGAGGAGTGAAAACCGGTGGGATTTAGTTGCTGAAAACCTAATAGATGCCGCCAAAAGCCTTCAAAAAGCCGGGGCGGATTTTGGTTTAATTGCGACGAACACCATGCACAAGGTATTTGATGTTGTTCAAAATGCAGTCAGCCTTCCTTTGATCCACCTTGTCGACGTCACGGCTCAGAAGGCCCAAGAAATAGGTCTCAAGAAACTCGGACTTCTCGGAACTCGATACACGATGAGTGATGGTTTTTATCACGAAAAATTTTCTCAGTTTGGGCTGAACGTCATAGTTCCGCATTCTGAAGATCAGAAGACAATCCACAGGATAATAGTTGAAGAACTGGTACAGGGAAAATTACTGGAAGATTCAAGGTCTGAATATATTAGAATTATTAATAAATTAGCAGGAAAAGGGGCTGAAGGAATTATACTTGGTTGTACCGAAATACCGTTACTCATTAAACAGAATGATTCTCCTGTTCCTATATTAGATACTGCCATCATTCACGCTGAAGCCGCTCTCGAACGCGCCCTGAGCAAGTAAAGGTAAAGCGGAACAACCACAGGCAGATACAAATTGAGGGGAAAGATTAATTCAAAACACCTTTCCATATGACACTCAATTTATGGTGTTATACAGACCTGGAGAAATATTGGCTAGAAAAGCACAAAACCAGCAATAAGGTTTGAAAATGAAAAAAAATTTACAGAACAATGCTGACAATATATCAAGGACTTCATCAATCCCTTTTACCGATGGGATGCTTTATGAAGATCATATCTTTTCTGAAATTATATTGCCGGAAAATGCAAAGATTGCTGAGGCTGAATTCTCCGGTTGTACATTCCTAAACTGTAAATTTTTCAAAGCGATTTTCTTTGATTGTAGATTCGAAAATTGTACCTTTCACGATTGTGATTTGAGCTCACTTTCCATAAAGCACACTGTATTTAGTGAAGTGCTTTTTGTTGAATCGAAACTGATGGGTATTCAATGGCCTGATGCAGGAATCCCTCTTAACGTAAGCTTCAGAAATTGTTTTCTAAATTATTCCAGCTTCATGGGAGTTAACTTAAGAAATGCAGAATTGGTTAACTGTCAGTTGAAAGAGGTCGATTTCACAGAAACAAATTTATCAAAAGCGAATTGCAGAGCTTCAGACTTCGCCGGTGCAAGATTTATCAATACCAATTTAGAATATACTGATTTATCCAATGCATTGAATTATGCAATACATCCAGACGGAAATAAATTGAAAAAAACGATTTTTTCTTTGCCTGAAGCGATGACGCTTTTAAATATGTACGATATTGTTATTAAATGAAATTTACATTTATGACTCGGCGTCACAGCTGACCTTGTGACAGTGCAGGTCCGCTAGGTTCACCATCAGATCGTCGAAATCGATAAATTTCTCGCCGTATCTTGGCCATCAAGGATAATTGGTACTTGCAGAAAAAAAAATTTCTACAAGTATACCGATAACGGTGACCAACAGCAAAAGGACAACCAGGCTGAGCCCAGCTCTTTCGATAAGTAATTTTATTAATTTTTTAGCATGCATGTTTTATGTGTCGAATTGGTATGATCAATTTGACACCTTATGCAAACGTAGGACCATAGATGAGCAATTCTGTCTGATGACAGAATATCACGTGTTTATCAGAGTTATGCTGTTCAATTGACGATAAAAACATATAATTGTTGAATTATTCTCACCAAAAATGTCATAATTATAGAGACCTCAAGGTGACAATATACGACCATACGTGACAAATATTGTCACAATAGCTGAGGAATTAAATAGCTACGCTTTGAAATGCATGATTACCACCAAGCGTTTGCAAAAAGCTCACCTGGACCTTCTATCGTCAACACCTACAATACCCCAATATTACAACACATATCCTATAAAGAATCATCCCCTCCTCGCAGAATAAGAATCAAATGACTCTCTAGGCACACGCTTTGCTCTCCTAGTGAAGTCTGCAACTTCTTAGAAGAACGAAACATAGTCTCAGATTGGCTTTGCCGAGACTGGCACATCACAAAACGATAATAAATCCAATTACGATTCTGGAGAAAAAATGAAAACGACAAAAGCAGATATAGCTCAGCAGGTCTTCAATAATCATGCAGGATTAACAAGAGTTCAGGCAACTGAGGCTGTCGAAGCTTTCCTTCGTATTGCAAAGGATACTCTCATAGATGGTTCTGATCTTTTAATAAGTGGCTTTGGAAAATTTAATGTAAGAGACAAAAAGTCAAGGATTGGGCGCAATCCTCAAAGCGGTGAAGCCCTTACCCTCGAAGCCAGAAGGGTTGTGACCTTTAAACCATCTGGAATTTTAAAAAACAAGGTCAATGAATCCTGAACCATCGAGTCCTATAGGTGATGGGCAATGTAACGGTTTCGCTCAACCATTTACAAAAATTGAAAGTTATTTAGGGACAGAGATGCTTTCAGGTCACTATCCTGTAGCGACCTGACATTGCTGATGAGGAATCCAGGATGACAGTTTTGTATCAAACACGTTTTTCAACAGAGTCGCGATTTCTTAAAAATGTCTTTGCATTGTCAATCATTACCGGGACATCTGTTGAGAGCCAGTATCCGCAATAATCTCATCAATAGCGGGAAAAAAGACATGGAAAGATGTACCTTTACCCGTTTTGCTTTCACAGATGATCATTCCTCCTGCCTTGGTGACAATGCCATGAACTACGGCCAGCCCCATACCGGTACCTTTGCCGAACTTTTTAGTGGTAAAATAAGGGTCGAAGATTTTGTCTTGGATTTCCAGAGGGATGCCTGAACCAGTATCGGAGATGGTGAGTTTGATAAACTTTCCTGGTTTAACAGTAGGATGAAGCTTGAGATCATTTTCCGTGAGTTCACAGTCCGTTAGGATGATATCGAGGGTACCGCCGAGTTGTTCCATAGCGTGGAAAGAATTAGTCCAGAGATTCATTATGATCTGATGGATCTGGACCGGGTCGGCAATGATTGATCGGGTACTGGTATCAAGCTGTTGCCTTACGTTGATAGTTGAGGGCAGGGTTGGCCGGAGGAGCATAACCGCCTCCTCTAATATGTGGCTTGGCTGCAGTGGGACTGGTTCCGCATCATCCTGGCGACTGAATGCATGAATTTGTCTGATTAGGGCAACAGCTCTATCCCCAGCTTCCAATACTCGGTCTAAATAATGAGCTATATCAGATTCTGCTGGACTGGCACCTCTGGCCATCTCACCAAAGCCGATAACCGCAGCAAGAATATTGTTAAAGTCATGGGCGATTCCCCCAGCTAGAGTGCCGATGGCCTCCATCTTCTGGGCCCTTTGCAGCTGGACCTGAAGTATTTTGTGTTCTTCTTCAGCTTTTTTGCGTTCGGTAATGTCGGTGAAGATGCAAGCGAATTGATTAGGTGCAGGCCGATACGCCTTTACTTCGAAATATTTCTTCAAATCACTGGAGGAGCTCTCAAAGAAGGCTGGCTCTCCAGTTATTACTACCTTCCCATAGCTTTCGATCCAATGGCTTTCGATACCTGGCAGAACCTCCTGCACGTTACGGCCAATGATGTCTACCGCTTTCAAACCAGTAAGTCTTTCGAATGCAGGATTGACGTCTAGGAAATGATAACTCACCGGCCTTCCCGCCACATCGTAGATAATCTCATGCAGAGCAAATCCGTCCAGCATCTCACGAAACAAATTTTGGTAATTCTCCTCAGCCTGTTTACGCTGGGTGACGTCACGAGCCACCGCAAAGAGTAGCCCTTCGCCGACAGCTGGAGTCGCATGCCATTCAAACCAGCGGTAGCTTCCATCCTTATGGCGATAACGATTGGTGAAATGGACAGTTTGTTTACCTGCAATCTGTTTTGTAACTTCAGCTATTGTCGCTTGCTTGTCGTCTGGATGCACCAACTCAAGAAAGGGAATGGCTAACAGCTCTTCTACCGAATAGCCTAGAGTTATCTGCCAGGCACTGTTCAACTTTCTAAAAAAGCCTTCAGTTGACGCAATACAGACCAAATCGGGAACAAGATCAAAAAAGAGTTTGTATTCTTCCTGCACCTGCCGAAAATCAGTAATATCTTGAAAAATGCAATGGGTCTTTTGAAAATCGCCCTGGGAATTTTTCCCGATTTTTCCGTGAAAGGACACAAGAAGAGGAGAGCCGTCTTTTTTTACCATCTCGAACTCGACTCCCAGAATTTCACCGATAGCCTTGAATCGTGGGAAGTTATCCTCGAAATGATTTCTCGAATCCGGGAGCAGAAACTCGCTAAAATGTCGTCCGATCACCTCTTCCCTGCCGTATCCCAGGACGTCGGCCCAGGTCTGATTTACCGAGAGAAAGCGTCCGTTTTCGTCAAGAGACTGATAGCCGAGCGGCGCTCGTTCGTAGAGCTCCCTTAACAGAGTATTCTCAGCAACTAATTGGCTTCTGGAAACTTCCATTTCAGCAATCGTTTTTTCAAGCGAAGCTATGATTTCGTCAGGGGATTGTTTTTGTTCAGGCATTGTACTTTAGACTTTTGAGGAAATGAACTTGTTAATACAAGATATTCTGAGTGTGATGGAGTTGGGACGGGTCTTTGTTGACAAAAAGACAAATGTACCAATCTTCGGGTTTCTGATATCTTGCATTAAATAAAGCAAAAGCGCAATGGCCACCAACCTAAGTCCGATAACGAAAATCCGGAAGAGCTGGCTGGTTTGCAAAGCCAATCTGGTTAATACGAATCCAGGTGTTACTGCCTTTTCGCCTGATGGCATATAGAAGGAATAAAGCGGGAGTTTCGACGGTATTGACCGGGAGATTAATGGAAAGTCAGGAAAAAGCAATCGAGTCTTTTCTCAACTCATCTCATCAGGAAACCTTCAAGCAGCTTGTGATACCGGCAATCTCTGAAAAGAAAACCGTTTAAAAGTGATCACTTCTACTAGCCTATAGCTAGCCTAGAAACAAAAAAGGACCCACAGTAAAAACCATAAGTCCTTTATTTTATTGGAGCCAGCAAGCGGAATCGAACCGCTGGCCTGCGCTTTACGAGAGCGCCGCTCTACCAACTGAGCTATGCTGGCATGTATGACTCAATACAACCTAAACCTGAAGGATCTCCGGCTCATTGCAGTACGCCTTTATATCAGGTAATCATTGAAAGTTCAACTATTATACAATATAAGAAACTCATAAATTTTAATGAAAATTTAACAGGTGACTATTCGCCTCGCATTGTGACATACTCTGCAGGTCATGCAACAATTCAAGCAAAAACAGCAGGATATCCTGAGGATATGAATAAAGCTTTTTACCTGATAGTTTTTCTCTTTGTTTTTCCAGGCTACACCAGTGCCGAGCAGAAAAACATTGTGCTCAAAAAATGTATCGACTGTCATGTTGTTCAGGTCGACACCAACCATCAGCAATCCTGCGTATCCTGTCATAAAGGCAACGACCAGGCCGCCGATCAGAAGAGCGCCCATCACGGCTATATCCCCTTTCCCGCCCACCCGGATCATCTCGCCTGGGCATGTGGCGACTGCCATGCAGAAACTGTCAACCGAATAGCCGGCACAGTCCACTTTACTCTCAATAACAGTACCAATATGTTCAGGAAAGCATTCGGCGCGGAAAACATGCTGACCAGCTTTCGTCAAACACCGAAAAAGAGTGATCCGGAAACCGTACTGGATCTGGCGGATGACCTGCTGCGGCGCAGATGCTTTCGATGCCATCTCTACAGCTCCGGCGACAACTATCCGGCAGTCACCCATGGTACCGGCTGTGCCGCCTGCCACATGTCCTTCATAGACGGGAAACTGGCATCGCACAGCTGGCAAAAACCAGGCGATGAACAGTGTCTGTCATGTCACTATGGGAATTATGTTGGCTTTGACTACTATGGCCGTTTTGAACATGATTTCAATTTCGAATACCGAACACCGTTTACCACAAAAGAAAAATATTTCCGACCATATGGCGTTGAATATCACCAGCTGCAACCAGATGTTCATCAATCACGGGGCATGCTCTGCATTGACTGCCATTCAGGCAGGGAACTGATGGATCCGGCTGGTGAAAAACCTTCCTGTAAGCAATGTCATCAACTTGAGGAACTGCAGCGCTCCTTACCTGCCCAGGTTGCTGAGCAACAGGGGATTTTTGTTCTCCATGGCCGTAACGGCAAAAACCACACCATGCCCATCATGCGCCATCCTGCGCACAAGGAACTCAAAGGAAAAATCAATTGCCAGGTATGCCATGCCCAATGGACATTTAACGATATCGGCAAACATTTTCTGAGGTCCGATACCGATGATTTCAATATGTGGGCCAATCTCTCGGTGCAGGGAGATTTTGCAGTTGAGACCATTATTGACAACAACAATGATTTCGATCAAACTGAACTGCCGCCGGAAATGACCGACACTCTAACAGGTCAGACGGAACCGGGCCTCTGGTATAAAGGGTTTACTATGCGTCGCTGGGAAATTCCGCTGCTCGGCAGGGATGCACAAGGAAATATAACCACCATGCGTCCGTTGCTCGATTTTCACCTCTCGTGGATTGACGAAGAGGAGAATGTCCGGTTTGATTCCGTACCGTCGCAGGCTCCTGATCAGGGTTTACGGCCCTATACTCCGCACACGACTGGACCGGCAGGTTTTTTTTATAGAGAACGTGTTGAGCAGTTTCTGGCAACAGAACGTGCCGCCCATACAAGCGCAGGCAAACCAGAAAAAAATCGTCCAACTGATTAGGCTATGACAGATAAGACTCTCCTTCACCTGCTGTGCTGCCTTCTTCTCATAACAGGCTGTTCCGTTCATTCCGTTCCCAAAGAGAAGGTAACCGGTGCCCGATCTCCTGCCACCCAGAAACCTTATGTTATCAATAATGTAAGGTATTATCCGATTCCTTCCGCCGAGGGATATAGTGAAAATGGCATTGCTTCCTGGTATGGAGGAAAATTCCATGGCAGAAAGACCTCAAATGGCGAGACCTATGACATGCATGCGATGACTGCCGCCCATAAGACCCTGCCGATGAACACCATGCTGTTGATAAAAAACCTCGATAACGGCAAGACTACGGTAGTCCGGATCAATGACCGGGGGCCTTTTGTGCAGGGACGAATCGTTGATTTGAGTTTTAAGGCCGCAGAGTCGCTTGGTATTGCCCAACATGGCATTGCCCGGGTACAAGCGGTCGCGCTCGGGCAAGAGGAGGCGGTCGCCAAACCTGGCAAACCACCAACTCTCGTTTATCAGAATTTGTCTGCGGGTGAGTTTTATGTCCAGATTGGGGCCTTTGCCGAGGCAAGCAATGCAGTAAAACTGCAGAAACGGTTCGCCGATTCCGGCCATACCGCCATCATCCAGAAGGATTATGAAGGAGAATCAATCGTCAACAGAGTGCAGGTATATGCCGGAAAAACTCTACAAAACGCCAAACGGGCGGAAAACGCGCTGCATGAACGAGGCTGGGTCGGCGCCTTTGTTGTCGCCAGGTGAGTGCTCTGTCGTCTAGGCAATTGTTGCGTGATAGACCGACCGCAGCAATTCCCGCAGAAGAACATGGTTTTTAACTCCCGGTTGTGATTCCACGCCTGAGTTGATGTCCACCGCAAACGGGTGCGCTGCGGCGATGGCACCGGCCACATTTTCAGGCGACAAGCCTCCAGCGAGAATGACTGGTCGTTGCAGCTTCAGTCGCTCGATTATCGACCAGTCAAAGACCTCGCCCGTGCCGCCGCGTGCCCCTTTGACATAGGTATCCAGAAGAAAGGCATCGACACAGTCGTTATACGGTGTAAATTCGTCGACGCGACTTTTTTCACCAACTCGAAAGGCCTTTATAATCCCGTGCAAAGGAAGTTTCTGCCGTATTTGCCGGCAGTAATCCGCCGACTCGTTGCCATGCAGCTGCACATAAGAAAACCCCCTTTCGGCGATGCTGACCAACTCTGCCATCGACGCGTCGACAAAGACCGCGACCCTGTCGACAAAGGGGGGAAGTTGCTGAATTATCTGGTACGCTGCGTTATCGGAAATGCAGCGGGGACTTTTGCGGTAAAAGATAAAACCCAGCGCATCGACCCCGGAGTCGACTGCTGCCTGGGCATCTTCCAGACGCGTGGTGCCGCACATCTTTACCCGCGTTCGCTGTAAGGTGCTTTTCTCCAAAGCCCCCCCTATTCGCGCAATGACCGCAGCAAAGGGCTGTCGGCTCCTGCCCGCATCAGGGTTTCTCCAACGAGGGCAGCACTGATTTGCTCATCACGCAATCGCTTGAAATCATCGACGGTTTTCAAGCCCGATTCACTGACCACGGGAATCTCGGCCGGAATATATTTTTTTAATCTGAACGTCGTTTCAATATCCATCGAGAAATCTTTAAGATTTCGATTGTTTACACCAATGAGTGTACTGCCCGCTTTCAGGGCCAGTTCCGTTTCCCATTCGTCGTGCACCTCAACCAGCACATCCATCCCATGCTCTGCGGCACAGGCCTGATAATCGCGCAGCTGCGACAGATCAAGGATGGCGGCTATCAACAGGATGGCATCGGCACCGTGCAGGCGGGCTTCCTCGATCTGCAAGGCATCGATGATGAAATCCTTGCGCAGAACAGGCAGAGCAACCGCCTCTCGAACCTGCATCATATAGAGCAGCGCCCCTTGAAAAAACTGCACATCGGTCAGAACTGAAATAGCCTGAGCACCATTATGCTGATAGTTGACAGCAATATCGACCGGTCGAAAATCGGCACATATTACGCCCTTGGAGGGGGATGCCTTTTTCACCTCGGCTATGATGGCAACGTCGGAATAACGGGTGAGCGAACTGGTAAATCCGCGCGGCGGATCAATGGCTTTATCCCTGAATTCCGGCGGCAGGCAGATTCCTTTATTGCGTAGGTGGGCGACCTCAATTTTTTTCTGGGCAACAATAGTATCGAGAATCATCCTTCAATCCGCCTTTGGTGCCTTGCCGGCCTGAGCCGAAAAGCTGACTAACTGGTCAAGTTTTTTCAAGGCCGCACCCGATGCAACAAGCTCTCTTGCCTGGGCAATGCCTTCCTTAATGGTACCGGCCTTCCCCGCAGCCAGGAGCGACGCCCCGGCATTGAACAGCACCATGTCGAGCTTGGCTCCGGGTTCGCCCTGCAGTACCGATCGAACCTGCTGCGCAGCCTCAATTGCAGTTGCACCACCTTTAATATCAACGAGCAATGCCCGGGTCAAACCGACATCCTCAGGCTCCAGGGTGTAGCTGGTTACCTTACCGTCAAAGCCATCGGCTATATACGAAGTACCGGTGACGGTCAATTCGTCCATATTCCCCTCACCCCAGACAACGAGGGTACGTTTTATGCCCAGGCGAACCAGTACATTGGCGAGGACCGTTGTCAATTCTCTGGCAAAGACTCCGGTGAGCTGGACATTTGCTCCCGCCGGATTGGTCATTGGCCCCAGGATATTGAAAATGGACCGGATACCGATTTCCCGGCGCGGCCCGATAGCATATTTCATCGCCCCGTGCAGCATGGGCGCAAAAAGAAAACCAATCCCCACCGATCGTACACACTGAGAAACAGCTTCGGCGGGAAGGCTTAAGTCTACCCCGAGTGCTTCCAGGACATCGGCACTGCCACACTGGGAAGAAACCGCTCTGTTGCCGTGTTTTGCCACCGGAATACCGGCCGCAGCCACGACAAAGGCGGTGGTTGTTGATACATTAAAGGTACCCGAACCATCCCCACCAGTGCCGACGATATCCATCAGAACAGCGCCGCCGGCAGTATCGACGCCGGAATCGACAAAGGTAGCCTTGGAGCGCATGACGCGGACAGCCCCAACAATTTCATCGATGGTTTCCCCTTTCATCCTGAGTGCGGTGATAAAAGAGCCTATCTGGGCATCGGTGGCATTGCCGTCCATGATATCATTCATCACCGAAACCATTTCCGACTCAGTCAGGTTCTGGCTGGTGACAATTTTGCTGATCGCTTCTTTAATATTCATGATTTTAATTCGTAGGGTTTAATTTCTCGCGCAAACCTTTCTCACGGTCGCAGCAGCTTGAGATAATCGGTTGCCAGAAAATTTTTCAGAAGGGTTATCCCTGCCGGCGTCATGATCGATTCCGGGTGAAACTGAACGCCTTCGATAGGCAGAGTTTTATGACGCAGGCCCATCAGCTCGTTTTGATCGGATCGGCAGCTCACCTCCAGACATTCTGGAAAGTCGCTTTCCTGCACCACCAGAGAATGATAACGCATACCATCAAAAGGATGCGGCAGTCCGGTGAAAACACCGCGACCATCATGCTCCATCGGGCTCGTTTTACCGTGCATTATCCGGGAGGCACGAATGACCGTGCCACCAAATGCCTCCCCTATCGCCTGATGGCCCAGGCAAACACCCAGAATCGGCAGTTTGCCGGCAAAATATTTAATTGCCTCAATGGAAATTCCCGCCTCACTCGGCGTGCAGGGTCCCGGCGAAATCAACAATCGGTCCGGCTGCAGCGCTTCAATCTCCTGGACGGTAATTTTATCGTTACGAAACACCCGGATATCTTCGGTTCGGCCTTCTTTCAATCCATTGGCCGCGACTGTCTGGACAATGTTATAAGTGAAAGAATCGTAATTATCAATTATGACAAGCATTTTCTAAAATCCCTTCTCGGCAAGTTCAACAGCACGGCGCAGACCCAATGATTTATTAACCGTTTCCTCATATTCTTTTTCCGGTACAGAGTCGGCAACAATCCCGGCTCCAGCCTGGATATACAGATCTTTTCCCTTCATGACAAAGGTCCTGATGGTAATACAGAAATCCATATTGCCGGAGAAACCAAAATAACCGACAGCCCCGGCATAGGGGCCCCGTTTGTCCTTTTCCAGTTCATCGATTATCTGCATTGCCCTGATTTTCGGGGCGCCACTGACCGTACCCGCCGGGAAACAGGCCGCCATCACATCAAATTGATCTTTGTCCTCGGCAATCTCGCCATGAACGCCGGAAACAATATGCATAACATGGCTATATCGCTCAATAACCAGCAGATCCTGGACCTCGACGCGACCGCCTTTCGCCACCCGGCCAACATCGTTGCGGCCAAGGTCAACCAGCATCAAATGTTCTGCCGTCTCTTTTGGGTCCGCCAGCAGCTCACGCTCCAGTGCCAGGTCTTTTTCCGGTGTTGCCCCCCGTTTTCTGGTGCCGGCTATCGGCCGCAGTTCGATGTTATCGCCTTCTTTCCGCACCAGAATCTCCGGGGAAGAACCAATTTGAATAACATCGCCCAGCTGCAGAAAAAACAGATACGGACTTGGATTAATATGTCGCAGCGCACGATACAGAACCATTGGGGCCAGGTCGGTTCTGGTGTGAAATCGCTGCGAGAGCACGACTTGAATAATGTCGCCGGCGATGATGTATTCTTTGGCTTTCTCCACCATCGCTTCAAACTGAGCCTGGGCCATATTGGAGGAAAAGTCATGGGAGATGGCGCCGTCGTTTCGGCTCGCTGCAAAAAAATCGGCGGAAACCGGGCGTTTAATCTTTGTGGTTACACCATGAATCAGTTCCACAGCCTGATCATACAGCATGTTTCCATCACTCTCGGGATCAACCTGCACCCAGCAGACAATGGTCACGGTCTGCTTGAAACTGTCATGAACCAGAACAATTTTCGGTACCATGAAAGAGGAATCAGGAAACTCAGTGGCCGGCCGACTGTCGGGGAGTTCCTCCATGAATCGGACCATATCGTAGCCGAGGAATCCAACAGCACCGCCGCAGAACCTGGGCAGATGCTCGTATTCGGCGGCAGCAAGCTCTTCGATCATCGATTTCAGAGCCTGCAGGGGGTCTGATGAAAAACTCCGGCTTGCCCTGATACCATTTTTCACTTCATCCAGCTGGATTGAATCGGCCGTGGAAGTAAATGTCACCAGCGGATCGTAGCCAATAAAAGAGAACCGCCCCCACTTTTCACCGCCTTCCATACTCTCGAAGAGAAACACATGGCTGTGCCCTTCGGCAACCTTGGCAAAAAGGGTTAACGGGTTATCAAGATCGGCAACTATTTCCGTACATACCGGGATTAACCGGGCGGTGGTCATATCACTGTTAAATTGCTGTTTGTCCGGTAAAAACATGTTCTTAGGCTCAATCAAGGGATAGGTGAAAAAACTGAAATATTTAAGGCGAACATGAACATACCAGCTGCCTCGTGGTCTTGTCCAGCCTGTTAGTGACTTAGAAATAATTTACTTATGCTCTTCAAGCAAATTATTTCGTGAAGGACCTTACCCCGCAAATCTTTTGGGCGGGGTAAGTGGTTGTAACGTGAAGGATAAAAAAAGGGCCATGAAATCTTACGATTCCATGGCCCTTTTTCACTTTTTAGCAACCGCTTTACAGCAACGGCAGCAGAACAACTTACGCAGCAGTGGTCATTTTATTTACACGCTTGGCGAGTCGAGAAATTTTTCGAGATGCATTCCGCTTGTGAATAGTACCCTTGCTCGCGGTCTTGGCTATAACCGAAGTGGCTTCCTTCAGAACGTCCTGTGCTACATCTGCTGTTCCGGCAACCACGGCTTCATCGAGTTTGCGAATGATTGTTTTCATTTTTGTTTTATTCATCTTGTTGCGCAAACGGCTCGCCTGAGCTTGACGGTTTCTCTTTTCAGCGGATTTATGATTTGCCACGTACTTCCTCCTGTAATTATCGTATCTCTTCGATTAGATGAGTTAAATATATTTTTGTACATCAGGGATCGTGATCGCACAGATCTGCGCCGATCCTGAAAATTTCATATCGTGAAGCGAACAATTTATAATGCAAGAAGAAGACAATGTCAACAAATATCATCAATCGTGCATCGTCATTTTGCCGCGGATATCTTTCATCGCCGATTTGACACCCAGCCTGAACATACGATATGCTTTGAGTGAAGACAGCGGATGGAATTACTCGTCTGGCTAGCCCAGAATCAATATGTACAATGAAGGCCGGTGCCATGGGGTTTCCCAAAATATTATTTAAGATCGTTGAAAATCGCAGCTGCCCCATCTATGCATTCAACGATAGCTTTGCCCTCTCGGGGATAGCCATCCCTCTGGCAAACGACAATGAGAACAGTTTTATCACAACCTCAATCATCAGTTATCCGGCGGGGAAAAAGATGTGCAAGGTTTTAAACGCCGATCTGTCAAAACTGGTTGTTCAATACGAAAGAGGTGACAAAATACCTGTCTGCATGATCAATTGCAGCGGCTGTACCGGCTCGATACGACTTGAGCACAGCAAAGATGAGCATCTCCATAAACTTGGCCAAGACACCCTCTCCGATGAACTCGGCTCAATTGTCCACCTGCTGAGCAGCTTTCCTTTTTTCAAAAATATCGACCAGAAAAATCTCGATGCAGTCATCAGTTATTTCAAGCTGAATACATACCAGCCTGGCGATATTGTCATCAGCAAAGGTGATCCCGGCGGCAGATTCTATATAATAGTGTCGGGAACGGTTAATGTGTTAAACCATGCGGGAATTATTATCTCGACCCTCGACACCGGAGAAGTTTTCGGCGAGATGAGTCTTATCTGCAACGATATTGTCAATGCCACGATTCAAGTAAAAGAACCGAGTTCCATCCTGTATATCGACCAACCAAATTTTCACAAAATTCTCGATATCTATCCTGAAATCCAACGCTATTTCTCTCGGCTCATGGCCGAAAGATTGAACAAGTCCAACAGGATCCGTGCCGAAGATCTCAGCTCAGGAATTACCGGCAACCTGTCAGAAATACCCCCGGAGGCGCTTTTCCAGACCTTAAACATGAACAACAAAACAGGCATCCTGACGCTTTCCAACCTCAGCAAGGGAACCGCCCGATTCTCCTTTAGACAGGGGGCTCTGATCAAAGCAAAATATGATGAACATGCCGGAGACATGGCATTTTATCAGATACTTAAAGAAAAATCGGGCCGTTTTCGCTTCACTCCCGGCATCGCCCAGGAAGATTTCCGAACCCCGGAAATAGGCTTTTTCATGAAACTGCTTATGGAAGGGATGCGCAGGCTTGATGAGGGGAAAAGCCAGAACACCAACTGAGATTATTCAAGCTTGCCTAAATAATTGAAGGTGGACAGCTTGCCGTACCTACCGGTGTTGTGCAACCGGTCGTCCAGGTCCTGCAGTTCCCTTTTCGAGCTGGTGCCACCGGAAATATCGACGACCGCATACTTTACCCCCATCTCTTTCAGTTCGTCGAGATAAGGCAGCAGCGAAAATGGTTTGTCCGGGAAAGTCTGCGTATAGCCTTCTTTCTTCCTGATAACATAGGGCTCATCCCTGGGGCTGAGAATCTGCTTATCGTAGGGGAAATAATCGGGAGCAAGCCTGGATGTGTACAAAGCAGGCGCACCATACACCATAAGGCCAACCGGTATTGCTCTCCCGCCGGAGCTGGTACTGCCCCCTGCCTTGCAGCCATTGAGCAATTCCTGCAGTGCCGCGCGATCCATCTCAATGCCTGCCTGAGCAGCACCTATTCCAAGCTCGCTGACCATCGCCAGCGCCTGGTTGTTAAACAGATTTGCCGTGTAATCGGCAAAGAGGTGGGCTTTTTCACCTTTAAACAATAATCTCTGACTGAGATGACCCAGCTGAAAACTGCGAAAGCCGGTCCGCAGAAGCAGCTGTATCTGTTTTTTTACCCTGGGCAAATCATTTTCCATTATCAACGGAGGAAGCGCCCAGGTCAGCATCCTGGCTTTTTTGCCAAGCGCCCCTTTCATCTTGCCCGCCTGGCTCACCGTCTGCTTATTGAAACTCAGCAGGTAACGATCCGGTACCAACGGTAAATCTCCGAGGATAAGTTTGAGCGAATCGGTCTTGAGCCACCAGTCCATCGGTAATTTTTTTCTTACCGGTTGCGGACGGTACGGCCTGTGGGACGCTCCCGCTTTTCTCTTTATGTCCGGCTGTTCCCCGTCAGGCAATTCACTGCCGGTATCGCAGACCAGGCTGACAATCCGATCGATTGTTGCCGCCAGTTGCTTTTTCTTAACAGCCAGTTCCCGGCCAATCCGGGCAACTTGGGACGCTCCATCATACGAGGCCCCCCCCTGCGCCCCGCCATCAACTTTATACACTTCGACATGTCCATTGGCAGCGGCCTGAAAACCGGCCGGCAGTTCAATTGAGACCTTGCTGCCGGCGCCTGCATTCTCTTTTTTTTCACCAAGCACAAACATTGACTTGAGGCGAAAAGCCGTCCTTTCCCCCGATGGTTCGACATGCAGACGCAGTCTGTCGCCTACAGACAGGCTGCCCTTGGTAACAAACCGGCAGGTAAGCTGATTGCCAACCATCCGAGTCACGGTGAAACGACCAAGATGGTTGCCCATATTCCCCGAGTGATGGGGCGATGTCGCTTCCGCTGGCTGTGGAGAGAAAAAATAACCACTGGTCGTCTTGCGACTCATCGCCTGGTCGGCAAGAACCCTGGCCTGCTCCAGCGCCTCGTCCTGATGCGGTAAATCGGCATCGAGAACTATTCTATAGGCCGCGACAATGGAATGAACATAGTGCGCCGAGCGTAACCGGCCTTCGATTTTCAGCGAGGAGATACCGGCACCCTTGAGAAAAGGAACGGCTTCCAGGCCGCTTAGATCATTCATGGAAAAGAGATACCGTCCAGAATCGCCTTTTCTCCCGGCATCCTTCGCGCCTTTCCCACCGGTGATTCTGCCGCCGGAGCTATAGGCCCTGCGGCATGGCTGTACACAGCGGCCCCGCAGCCCGCTTTTCCCACCGAGATAGGACGAGAACAGACAGAGCCCGGAGTAGGAAAAGCACATAGCCCCGTGGATAAAAATCTCCAGCTCAGTGGGGCCTCTTCCGGCGGCGATAGTACCAATCTCCTTCAGCGTCAGTTCCCTGGCCAGGACGACTCTTTCACAACCAAGATCGGCCTGATAACGCACTCCATCCGAATTATGAACCGTCGTCAGAGTCGAACCATGCAGTTTCAACTCCGGGAAATAATGGCGCACCAGACGGATCAGGCCCAGGTCCTGAACAATGAGCGCATCGGGGTTCAATTCCGCCAAAAGGGCCAGGTTTTCGATTACGAGCGGCAGTTCTCTTTCAAGAATCAGGCTGTTGGCTGCAATATAGAGTTTTTTATCAAGACTATGGCAATGATCGATCATCGCCCCTATCTCTTCAAGGCGCACATCTCTCGCCAGATTACGGGCATTGAAACCCGGGGCCCCGACATAGACGGCATCGGCACCGCCATCCAGGGCAGCAGCAAAGGTTTCGGCGTTTCCTACGGGGGCGAGCAGTTCCATGGCAGCCATCAGATATTGAGGTCCTCGTGTTCTCCGGGTCCAGAGCTTTGCCCGGACGGATCGGTTTTTGGATTTGCTGTCAGCAGGCGTTTTTTGTCTTTCACATCCCTACCCGTTTCCAGAAGAATTCTATGCCCCGTTGATCAACCCGGTTAATGGCTTCCGGAAAGGCTTCGCATTCGACGGCAAATACCTTATCGGCAATGGTGTCGGCATCATCCTCATAGTTGAGTTCGACGCATTTTTGCAGGATAATCGGTCCCTCATCAAAATTTTCATTGGCAAAATGCACCGTACAGCCGCTGACCGTGCAGCCGCGTGCCTTGAGCGCCTCATGGACGTGGTGGCCATAAAAACCAGCCCCGCAAAAACTCGGAATAAGGGAGGGATGGATATTAACGACAGCCCGGGCAAGCTCCGGCGGCGGGACGTACAGCTTCAGATAGCCGGCGAGACAGACGATATCGATATCATAGTCTTGCAGAAATTTATTGATCGTACGGTTATCGGGACCATATAATGCAGGATAGCCGTATTTCGCGGCTTTTTTAAGGCCAAGCACATCTGCAACATTGGAGATAACCACCTCAATTTTACCGGCAAGGCTCCCGTTTTCAATGCGCTCATGAAAATTATCGAGGGTGCGTCCGCTGCCGGAAAGTAACACCGCCATCTTAAGCATTGTCTATTCTCCGGTGAAATAACTGTTTGTCTCTATATCGACTTTTTCCAGCCACTCGGAAATGGCCGTATCGTAGACAGAGGTGAGGGCAAAGACCTTGCGCATCAGTTTAAACCGTGTTTTGAGCGTCGTGTTGCCGGATGCTTTAATTTCTTTGATAACCTGAGGATAATCAGCAGGATCGACAATGACCGTCACATCGTGAAAATTCTTCGCCGCTGCCCGTAACATGGTGGGGCCGCCGATATCGATATTTTCAATGGCATCGGCCAGACTGCAGTTGGGATCGGCGACGGTTTTGGCAAAGGCGTAGAGGTTTACCGCAATAAGATCGATATTTTTCAAGCCATGCGCGGCACATTGCTGCTGGTGATCACTGTTTGCCCGCTGATTTAAAATACCGCCGTGCACTTTGGGATGCAGGGTTTTTACCCGGCCATCGAGCATCTCCGGAAATCCGGTGAACTCCGACACATCCATGACCGCAAGGCCTGCGTCGCGCAATTTTTTAGCGGTGCCACCGGTGGACAGCAGCTCAATTCCCAACTGCGCCAATTCCGTGGCAAAACCTTCAATTCCGGCTTTATCAGTCAAGCTTATCAATGCTCTTTCAATTTTATGCATAACTTACTCCTGTTCATCTTTTCTGGTAAACAATTTAATTTTTCGTCGATCGCGCTTGCTCGGTTTTTTCGCAGGTCCTGCATAGCCGGCATTAGCCATCCTGCGAAGCTCCTGCTGCTGCTGGCGGGCCTTGATGCTCTCTTCCGATTCAGTATAGAGGAGGCGGGCTTCCTGTGCAGGGCGCCGGAATTTAGCCAGAGCCACCACCGTAATATTAAACTCCATACTGCCAATGGTGATACGCAGCTGGTCACCGACCAGAACATTGCGGGCCGCTTTAGCCCGACCACCGTTGACATGGACTTTACCGCCATTTATCGCCTGGCTGGCCATCGAGCGGGTCTTAAAGAAACGGGCAGCCCATAACCACTTATCCAGTCTGATGGCTTCGTTAGGAGTTTCCATGTTCATGATACCTGAAGAGAGCGATGAGCGAGGACGGAACGGCTGAGAAAACATACAGACTACACCGATTTTGCCAGAAACGCATGAAAAATTAGAATCGCTGCATATCGACAATAAAAAGAACATTGTCGAAGAGAGTCAAAAAGGGTAAGTAACAGTCGTCTTCGTATACGCACTGATTGGCGTTGTATAAAGACATGCACAGTATTTCTAAATCCATGACACTATGTACTTTCTAATAAATTCATCGCATCAAGATCGAGCAAGCCTATGCATATCCAGACAGTTGGCCTGAAAGGTCTCAAAACTCCTGTTCGTGTTAAGGAAAAAACGGGGAAGCTGCAAAATACTATCGCCACAATTTCCATGCGGGCAAGACTTTCCGAAAGCAACAGGGATAACTGTGTCGAAACATTTACCTCTGTCTTGAGCGAATATCTGGGAGAACTCTCCGTAACCAGTTTCTCATCCATTTTGACCAGACTGAAGAAGGACCTGCAGGCCAAGTCCGTTCGGCTGGAAATGACCTTTCCCTATTTCATCGACAAAAAAGCACCGGTCAGCGATACCCACAGTCTCATGGAATATGCCTGCAGTTTTTCCGGCGGCATCGGCGACGATGAAGGATTCATTCTTTCCGTCACCGTGCCGGTAACGACGCTCTGCCCCTGTTCAAAAGAGATCAGTGCCGGCGGCGCCCACAACCAGAGGGCTGAAGTCACCCTCAATGTCAAGTTCAACAACTTCATCTGGGCAGAAGATTTAATCGCAATGGTCGAGCAGTCGGCTTCCTGTGAATTGTATGCCCTGCTTAAACGGCCGGATGAAAAATATGTTACCGAGAAAGCCTTCAACAACCCTATGTTTGTCGAGGACGTTGTCAGAAAGGTCGCCTTACTTGCCCAGGCGGACCCGAACATTACCTGGTTCTCCGCCGGAGTGGAAAGCTTTGAGTCAATCCACAAACACAGCGCCTATGCCTACGTGGACAGCGACGAAATTTAACCGGCAAGACAGTCAAGCTGAATACTTCTCAGCCCCGACACTAACAGGCGCCATACACTTCCAGCGCGCGCGCCATCCTCTTAATCCCAACTTCGATAGTTTCCGGGTCAACACACGAAAAGTTGAGCCTGAAGGCCGAGGTCTTTGACTTGTTGGTATAAAAGGGGTCACCAGGGACAAAGACTACTTTTTCCCGAACTGCCTCCTGAAAAAGCTGCATGGAGTCCATTTCATTCGGCAATCGCCCCCATAAAAACATCCCGCCCTCGGGCCTCGTAAAGCTGATGGTCGCAGGAAAATGTCGGGAGAGCCCGTCCTGCATGGCCCGGCACTGGGCCCCATAGGCTTGGGTGATTTTTTTGATATGCTCGTCAAGATCATTTTCCAGCAGAAATTCGTACAATATCTTCTGCGTAAAACTGGACGTATGCAGATCGGCTGCCTGCTTGGCGATAATGAGTTTTTCACAAATCCAGGCGGGAGCGGCTATCCAACCGAGACGAAGACCAGGGGCGACAACTTTGGAAAAAGAGCCGAGCAGGACAGTCTGGTCCGGCAGGTATTGCGCAAAAGATCTGGCTCCCGCCCCGGAGAACCGCAATTCCCCGTAAGGATCATCTTCGACCACGATAAATTTATTCCGTTTGGCAAGAGCGGCGACTTTTTCCCGGTTATCATCACTATAGGTTATCCCGGACGGGTTCTGGAAGGTGGGTACGGTATAGAGCATTTTCGCCCCACAGCCATCGCTGAGCCTGCCGAGACTCTCAACATCCATGCCATCGTCGCTCACCGGTACAGGCACAAACTGTACTCTGAAAAGTGACAGCGACTGGATGGTGCCGAGATAACCGGGTTCCTCGATGAGCACCCTGTCGCCATCGTTCAACAGCACTTTACCGAGCAGGTCGATCCCCTGTTGTGAACCATTGGTGATAAAGATATTTTCCGGCGGAATCGACACCCCCTTCTTCGCCAGATATCTGCCGCTGATCTGCTCCCGCAGCTTGATATCGCCTTCAGTGTTACTGTACTGCAATATCCCAGCTCCATACGTAGCGAAAACTCTCTCCGTGGCACGCTCGATCGCCGCAACCGGAAAGAAGGCAGGGTTGGGCAGACCGCCGGCAAAGGAGACGACGGATGGGTCCAGGGACACTTTAAGGATTTCCCGAATAAACGACCGAGGCACCCCCTGCATTCGGTCGGCAAAAATATTTTCCATTACAGTGTTGTCCTTATTGCTGCACTTTTTTCGCAAAGTACGAGGTTTGATTGCTATTTTTTTGAACTGCCGAATCCGTTGAACCGCTGGCGGAAGGTGCCGGAATCTTTTTCCCCGTCAAGCATCCGACGCAGCATCTGTAACTCCTGCATGGCGTGACGCAACTCCTGAGTCAGCGAATCCTTGTTATCCAGTACGGCGCTGTCCAATTTTTTTTGCAGCGCCGCGACGTTTTGCTGGGCATTATAGAGCTCTCGAGCCAGAGACCGGATTGACATGGCCTACTCCAGGTTTGCCGCATCGATTTTTCGCAATATTTCCTGCTTGTCCACCGCCGCTTTAACGATACGAAAAACCTCACGGTTGTGGTTGTGCAGCCTGGTTTTGACATACTGAAAAACTGTCCTGCGCAAATCCCCTTCATCCACCGGAAACCGTCGTGCAAAAGAATCGATTTCTTCTCCCTGCCAGTCGGGTTCAAAAATAAGTCCTTCCTGGAGACGTTCCTGCTGCACACTAATGGCCTCATTAATGAGCACATCCCGCAGGCGCTCAATCTCTCGATGCAACTTGGTTTCTTTTACTTTTGAGCCTTTTCTTTCCGTCAGAAAGTCGAAAATTTCATCAACCGAATCTTCTCGCATCAGCTTGGCCAGATATTTAATCTGTCTCTTCAAGGCCCCGCCTTTTTGACCTCTGCAGCGTATTATTTCATCTTTTACAACCTGGCTGATGGCAAGCTTTTTGAGGTCCTTATCGGAGAGCAAGGCCAGTTCTGCGGCAGCATTTTCCTCGTCTTTAAAACGTCTTTTTTGCGCTGATTTACTGATTCGTTCTGTCATTTCTACCTGTACTGATGGATTGTTAGCTGATTAATGTAACCAGAGAAGCATCATATTCTTCGGGCGGCACCAGCCCTAAAAGTGTGCAGATGGTCGCCGCAACGTTCGACAGCCCGGGTTTTTCTACCCCGCTCAGGGCAAAACGGTTGGCCCCGCTGTAATCTTTTATGATACAAGGCACCGGGTTTAAGGTATGGGCAACCATGGGGGTTTTCCTGCCGTTTTTTTCCGTCCACATGCAGTCGGCATTGCCATGATCGGCTGTAACAACGACTATGCCGCCGGCTTTTTTTACCGCCCGTAGAATCCGGTTCAGACAAAGATCGACCGTTTCCACCGCAATCCGGATAGCCGGCACCATGCCGGTATGTCCGACCATATCACCATTGGGATAATTGAGACGGATGAATTTATAGTTGCCGCTTGCAATTGCCGCAACAACTTTATCGGTAATTTCCCCCGCCTTCATCCAGGGTTTGAGGTCAAAAGCAATCTTGTCGGAAGGAATTTCCTCATATTTTTCCATGGACTCGTCGATATAGCCCGACCTGTTACCGTTCCAGAAATAGGTAACGTGGCCGAACTTCTGGGTCTCGGAGATGGAATACGATGTGATTTTCGAGCAACAGAGATACTCGCCCAGAACGTGATCGATAGCCGGGGGCGAAACCAGATAATTCTTCGGAATCAGCGCATCTCCATCGTACTGCATCATGCCGGCATAAAACACCCGTGGCACCCGAACCCTGTCAAACTCCTTAAAATCCGGTTCTTCAAACGCCCTGGAAATTTCAATCGCCCTGTCTCCGCGAAAGTTGAAGAAGACCACGCCATCGCCATCTTCGATGGTACCGACCGGACCTGCAGCGTCGGTTATGACAAAACTGGACATATACTGATCGGTCATCTCCGGATCTTCATCATAATAGCAGCGTACCGCATCAGAGGCACTGGGAAAAGTGCGTCCGGCTCCTAAGACATGGGCCTTCCAGCCGTTTTCAACCACCTGCCAGTCAGCATTATATCGGTCCATAGTCGTCACCATCCGACCACCCCCGGACGCGATACGAAAATCCCGGCCTTCGCCAGACAGAGACGCCAGTTTTTCTTCGAGTGGCTGCAGGTACTTGAGGGCGCTCTTCTGGGCGACATCACGACCATCGAGCAGGACGTGGACCCTTATATTCTGCATACCGTCAGCGGCACATTGATCGAGCAAGACAAAAAGCTGATCGATATGGCTATGCACGTTACCATCGGACAGAAGTCCGATGAAGTGAATTGTTTTTCCGCCACACCCAATTTTTTTAAATTTCTGCCAGGCCTCGCCCTGGAAGACAATTCCTGACTTCAAGGCCTGATTGACCAGTTTTGCGCCCTGGGCGAACACCCTGCCTGCTCCGAGGGCATTATGCCCTACCTCGGAATTGCCCATGTCCTCATCTGTCGGCAGGCCGACCGCCGTGCCGTGTGCTTTCAACTGCAGCTGTAGCGGCTCGGTGAGGAGTTCATCCAGAACGGGAGTATTGGCTACGAACACGCCATCCCGTTCATCTTTTGAACCTATGCCGACTCCATCCATTATAACGGTGACTACCGGGCCATCAAAAGGCTTGTATTCGACCAGAGGAGATAATGGTTGTATGGTCATTTGGGATCCTTTAAAGTAATTATAAGTTTCAAGGACTTGAAAATCTGGTATACTCAGCCCATTCAGTAAAAATAATTTTCATCTGTTACCACGAGGTAATAGAGGCAACGACACTTGAAAAACAGAAATACTGTAAGCTTATTACATGGAAGATCAACTCTCTTACCCCAGCCTTCAGCTGACGGTCGCCGCCGAAGCATTGCCTTTATTTACCACTGTTTTACAGTCGGGCATAGAAATAAAGACGGCTCATGGCCAGACGCTTGCTAAATTTCTAAATAAATTTCCAGGTTTTACCGCTGAATACCTCGCCGATGTTGTCCAAACCATTTTTCTCAACGGGACCGCAGTAGACGATCTATCGCTGCCTCTCACCGGTGACCATCCGGTATTGGCCCTTTCGGCCGCAATGCCGGGCTTGGCCGGGGCAATTTTTCGCAAAAACAGTTTTCATTCGGCATTGCGTACCGAGACGAAGTCCTTAAAGTCATCTGATGAAGGACATAACTCTGTTCTCGTTACGCTGAAATTATTCAACAGCATCGCCAGAGATCGCGGCCAGGAATTACTGCAGGCAGGGGTCTGTCAGAAAACCGACCTTTTCTTGAGCTTTTTAATGAGAAGGCCGAACCTGCTGCAATCGATTTTGGCCATACAGTTAGCTGATAAAAAAATAGACTCAAAGGAACTCCTTCAAGTTCTCCCGGAATTATCCAGAGTCAATCTCAAAATTGTCGCTGAAAATGGTTGAAAAAAAATCTACCAGGGACATGCTCGGGCGCAGTGGTTTAATCTCTGTAGCTGAGGCACTGCGCATTCTCCGGAGTCATCTGCAAGGCATAACTACAAGTCCTACGGTCATCCCCCTGCCCGCAGCTTTTGACCGGGTGCTGGCCCAGGCCGTTATCTCCCCGGAAGATCTCCCCGGACAGGCGCGGTCGACCATGGATGGCTTTGCCGTACGGGCAACGGATACATTTGGGGCAAGTGAATCAATGCCATGCTACCTCAATATTACCGGAGAGGTGTTGATGGGGACCGCACCTGCAGGCCAGGTCAAAAAAGGTTGCTGCTATAAAATCCCCACCGGCGGTTTGCTCCCCGAAGGTGCCGACAGCGTGGTAATGCTTGAGCATACGGTTCCCGTGGACAACTCCCTGATCGAGATTATCAAGAGTGTCGGCTCCGGCACCAACCTCATCCAGAAAGGCGAAGATATCGCTCAGGATGCACAGGCCCTGGCAAAAGGCCATCTTCTTCGTCCTCAGGATATCGGTCTGCTGGCAGGGCTCGGTATTACCGAGGTGCAGGTGAGAGAAAAAGTCAGGGTCGGCATCCTCTCTACCGGCGACGAGATCATTGCCCACACCAAAAAACCGCAACCAGGCCAGATCCGGAACATCAATTCCCTTGCTCTCGCCGGAATGGTGCAGCGTTGCGGTGGCGTTTCCGTCGATTATGGTATCGTCTCGGACCAGAAAGATATTTTCATGACGGCAATCACCAGAGCCGTCGCCGAAAATGATATAGTCCTCTTTTCCGGAGGCAGCTCTGTTGGCGTAAAAGACCTTGGGGAACAAGTTATTGCCGCGCTCGGTCCGCCGGGCATTCTCGTCCATGGGGTTACATTAAAACCGGGGAAACCGGTATTGATCGGCATGGGTGGCACGACGCCGATCTTCGGTCTCCCGGGTCATCCCGTCTCCGCCATGGTCTGCTTTGATTTTTTTGTCGGGCCGGCAATCAGGCAACTGTCCGGCCAGACCAACGAGACGGAATTGCCCCCCCCGTGCGTCCTTGCCGCTTTGGCGCGAAATATCAATTCCGCTCCAGGCAGACGCGATGTGGTGCGGGTAAAATTACACCAGGAAGGTACAACCTGGATTGCCGATCCTGTGCTTGGTAAATCAGGTTCAATATCAACCCTTTCCCGCTCTGATGGCTACTTTTTAATTGACGAAGACAGCCAGGGACTAACCGAACATTCTGTTGTAAAGGTATATCTTTTCCAATGAATCAACGTAATATTTATCTTACCAACAAACCACTCTCCGAAGCGAAAGAAGCGTGGCAGGCCGCGCTGCAGCGACATGGCTTTTATGACAGAGATCCTCTGGAAACAATTGAAGTCGATGACAGCCTCGGGAGAATCACCGCCGAGCCTGTTTTCGCCCTGAGATCCTCACCATCGTACAATGCCGCAGCCATGGACGGCATAGCCGTACATTTCGGTGACTTGACTGGCGCCAGCGAGGCAAAACCGGTTCGTCTTCACAACAGCCGGTTTATCCCCGTCAATACCGGCAATGCCATTCCCGAAGGTTTTAATGCCGTGGTAATGATCGAAGATGTCCATTACCTCAGCGACACCGAAGTGGAACTGCATATGCCAGCTACCCCCTGGCAGCATGTACGAACCATTGGCGAAGACATTGTCGCAACCGAGCTCATCCTTCCTGAAGGACACCGGATCAGAGCCATCGACCAGGGTGCCATGCTGGCAACCGGCGTCACTGAAATTACCGTCCAGCGCCCGCCCAGAGCCCATGTCATCCCCACTGGCAGCGAGTTGATCCAGCCCAGCCAGAAGCCGAAGGCCGGACAGATCATCGAGTTCAATTCACGCATACTGGCCGGATACCTCAATGAATGGGGAGCTGATGCCAGTCGTGGATTGCCGGTTATCGACAACCCCGACCTCTTGAAAAAGGCCATCCTTGCCGCGGCAGCTGAAAATGATTTTGTGATTCTCAACGCCGGAGCCTCCGCCGGCACCCGGGATTACAGTGCTGCGGTGCTTGCCGAAATCGGCAAGATCATAATCCATGGTGTTGCCATCAAACCTGGAAAACCTGTTATCCTGGCCATGATCGGCGACACTCCGGTCGTTGGCCTGCCGGGTTATCCCGTTTCGGCTCTGCTGACCATGCGGATCTTTGTCCGGGAAATGATCTCCATTTTTCTGGGTCAGGGACCTCCTCAATCGGACTATGTAGAGGCCACCCTGTCCAGACCATTACACTCGGCAATGGGCGTTGATCAATTCGTCAGGATCACCCTGGGTCGGGTCGGAGACAACCTGATGGCCACGCCTTCCGGGAAAGGCGCCGGAGCTGTAATGTCGCTTGTGCGTGCCGACGGCCTGCTCAATGTACCTTCCGGCTGCGAAGGAATCGGGGCCGGTGAAAAGGTGCAGATAGAATTGCTGCGGCCACAGACCGAAGTAGACAGCACCCTCGTCTGTATCGGCAGCCATGACAATATTCTTGACCTGCTGGCCAATCAGCTGCATAAGCAACGGCCCATCGTCCGCATTTCTTCGGCGCATGTGGGTTCGATGGGCGGCATCATGGCGATAAAACGCGGCGAGGCCCATATTGCCGGAAGCCACCTGCTCGACGAAGATACCGGAGAGTATAACGTCAGCTTTATCAAACGGTTTTTAAAGGACATTCCTCTGCAATTAATCAATCTCTGCTACCGCGAACAGGGTCTGATTGTCGCCAAAGGAAACCCGAAAAACATCCAGGGTTTCAGAGATATCGCCGCAGGACGACATACCTTCATCAACCGGCAGAACGGGGCCGGAACACGGCTTTTGACCGACAAGATGTTACGTGACGAGGGGATAGATGCCTCGGAGATTATCGGCTACGACCATGAAGAATATACCCACATGAGCGTTGCTGCGTCGGTTGCCAATAGCAGCGTTGATGCGGGACTCGGTATACGGGCCGCAGCGAATGCCCTTGAACTCGATTTCGTGCCTATCGCCGAAGAGCGCTATGACCTCATCGTCCCTGCACAGCATCTTCTTGATAACAAGGTTGCCGCCGTCATTGAATTGATCAGGTCCAACACATCGTTCCATGCGGCGATTCTCGCACTTGGGGGGTATAACCTGCGCGATTGCGGTAAGATCATGTATGAACAGTAAAAGTTATTTTCATGAAAACCCAAAATCAGCAATGGCTAAGGAAAAATATTCATATGCGAGGCGTAAGATTTCCATATCACTACGGCCTACTCCAGTACGCCGTAGTGATATGGAAATTGTAACAACGACGCAGATGGAACGTTTTTACGACGCCATTAAAAATATAAACTACACAAGGAGCTTAGAATGACTGATAAAATTTTTCGTGTCAACATGACGGACCTCACAACCTCCGTAGAAGCTGTGCCTGCAGACTGGGCTGGCCATGGCGGTCGCGGTCTCACCTCGACAATTGTCGCCGCTGAGGTAGAACCCACCTGCCATCCGCTGGGCGCTAAAAACAAGCTTGTTATTGCGCCCGGTCTGCTCTCCGGCACCCCCGCTGCCAACTCCGGCCGTCTTTCCATCGGTGCTAAAAGCCCGCTTACCGGGACCATCAAAGAATCCAATGCCGGCGGTACGGCGGCCGCTCTTCTTGCCCGGGCCGGATGCAAGGCGCTTATTATCGAAGGTCTGCCCAAAGATGACAAATGGTACAGCCTGGCGTTGACCCCGGAGGGCGTCACCATAAGCGAAGAGTCGGAACTGATCGGCAAGGGCAATTTTGCGGTTGTGGAAACTCTGTCGAAACGACTCGAGGGCAAACCAGGTATAGTGACCATCGGTCAGGCAGGAGAGATGAAACTGACGGGTGCTAATATCTCGATCAAGGATCCGGATGGAGGCATACGCTCTAATGGCCGTGGTGGACTCGGCGCAGTGATGGGATCGAAAAAAATCAAGTTTATCACGATTGACCCCAAAGACGGCAAAGTGGCCATTGCCGAACCGGATAAATTTAAAGAAGCGAACAGAACTTTTGCTAAAGCTCTGGTCGATCATCCGATCAGCCAGGGACTTGCGCAGTATGGCACCAATGTGCTGGTGAATATAATCAATGAATCAGGCGGACTTCCGACCAGAAACTTCACTCAGGGCCAATTTGCCGCGCATGATTCCATTTCCGGCGAAACCATGCACGATCTCATTGAGCAGCGCGGCGGCAAGGTAAAACATAACTGCCACCCTGGCTGTGTCATCCAATGCTCCCAGGTCTACAATGACGCAAAGGGCAATAAATTGACCTCAGGTTTTGAATATGAGTCGATCTGGGCCATGGGAGCCGACTGCTGCGTGGAAGATCTCGATCGTATCGCCGAAGCAGACCGCATCATGGATGACATCGGGATCGATAGCATTGAAACATCAGTGGCCATGGGTGTAGCCATGGAAGCAGGCGTGCTTCCTTTCGGTGATGGTGCCGGCGTCTGCAGGATATTAACGGAAGAAGTAGCCAAAGGAACCGGCCTAGGTCGAATCATCGGCAATGGCGCCGGTTCGGTCGGCCGTGCCTATGGCATTACCCGCGTCCCGGTCGTAAAGAATCAGGCAATTCCGGCCTATGACCCACGATCGATAAAAGGTATGGGGATCACCTATGCCACCTCAACACAAGGGGCGGATCACACCATGGGCTACACCATCGCCACCAATATTCTTAATGTCGGCGGTCAAGTTGATCCACTGAGCAAAGACGGACAGGTCGAATTGTCGCGAAATCTACAGATAGCCACGGCTGCAATCGATTCCACCGGCATGTGCCTGTTTATTGCCTTTGCCGCCCTTGATAACGAGAAATGCCTGCCGGCATTGATTGATCTTATCAATGCCCGTTTCGGTATTGCATTGACTGGAGACGATGTCGTCAATCTCGGTAAATATATCCTGAAAACAGAACGAGCCTTCAATATAGCCGCAGGTTTCACCTCGGTAGATGATAGGCTGCCGGAATTCTTTTACAATGAAAAATTACCACCTCATAATGTTGTCTTCGACTTTACCGGAGCGGAGATTGATACCTTCTGGAATTTCTAAAGAAGTCCGGCAATGAGGATAACAGTCAAACTCTTCGCCTACTTCCGCGACAACCGTTTCAAGGTTGAAGAATGGGAGATAGGCGAAGGCACAACAGTGGGCGACATTGTCGATTCGTTGCACATCGACCGGGAAGAAGTAGGTGTGTTGATGATAAATTCTCGACATACGGAGTTTGGAGTCCACCCTGTCGACCATGATATTCTGGCTATCTTTCCCGTTATTGGCGGCGGATAACCTGAATCACGTGCTGATTTTCTTTGCCAGCAGGAACGAAAGAGTAAAATAATTTCGACCCTGCTGGCGGTTCTCTGGCATTCTCACGCCTTCGCATTTTTGTCTATATACACCCTTCTCATTCTCATCACCGGACATAAGGAATAGTCCGCTAAAATGGAATATGCCTCCTGTAATCCGAATAATCCTCCCTGTATATTAATTTTGCAGACTGAAATTATAATTTTTGTTTCGATTTGCTGCTTTTTTCCTGACATCCCCTCAAAACTATGACCGTGGTGAACGGGCAGGCGGGAAGAATCTTCATACTGTTGACGGTGTTGGGGCACAAATAGATTTGACTGCACCGGGCACAAACATATATTTTTATTTGATTGATCCAGCCGAGGCGGGATCAATCACCACCATATATGCACACGATCTCAGCAATACTCTCTTTTCCAATCTTCCTAACGGATCAAAATGGTTTATCGGAATTTCAATGGATGGCAATGAAGGAAATTCAAATCCCCTTGTCTGGACCACAAATAAGGTGGAGGATGGCTGGCGAGCCGGCCTCATCTCAACGGTATTTCCCATTCCTGAACCAGCGACCATGATTCTCCTTGCAACTGGTATTATAGGCCTTGCCGGTATAACATCGAGAAAGAGAAAGGTATAGGCAACAAAGTAGATGTTAAACTGTTTTTTCTTGTGCTTGATCCCCCCTGACCCGCAGTACAATTTCTAAAAAAAATACCCCTGTCCACGCGCCGAGTGTATTCAGCACAAGGTCCGACAAGCTCGAAAATCTGTTCGGGAGCCATGCCTGAGCGATTTCGATGCTCAGGCTGAGAAAAAAGCAAAATGCCACGCAGACCGGAGCCGCATATTTTCCGGATAATCCGGGCAATTGTCGCAACCACAAGCATAGCAACGCCCCAAGCGGAACAAATCCACTAAAATTAACGATGGCATCGACCCAAAAAGATCGATTCAAAGTGAAGTTATGCCACGGCGGAGCAAGGAATGTTTTTTGTAACACCAGCTGCCGGGTCGGGATTTGCAGCGACTTGCTATTCCCCGTCGAATCCGCCGCAAAACTGCCGGCACCTTCACGAAATGTATACAGAAACAGAGGCTCATCCAGTGAATCGGCAAGCAACATCCGGTTGTGCAACCATTTTTCATAATCATGCTGCACCCGTTCTCGTGTCATGCTTTTGCCATACAAAACAAGACCGAATATTTCTCCCTCCCAGCTGTGTTGGCCATATACCGAATTACCTAGAAGAAGTTGCTGCTTTTTGCCGCCATGCGGAAGAGTGATCTGCCAGTTCTTCATTTCTTTTGCCAAGGCACCGTTAATGAACAAACGGGTTCCAAAATGACTTGAGGTGACGGTGATAAAGCTCACCTTTCCCGCGCTGAGTACATTCATTGCCGAAATTCTCGGCCACTTTCTAGAATAGGTATAGTCATCTCCATTCATTACGATGAGAGAATCCCCCCACTGCCAAAGCGTAAACTGGAGGCGATCATCTCCATTGTGAATCGTTACTATTGGTCTGAAACCAAGTCGGTCGAGATTTTCCGGTGCCACGATGATTTGCAGAGACCACTCCCGTACCTGTTGTTCTTCAGCAGAGATGCGCAATTCATCGACATAGGCTATCCCGGGATCCCGGAAACTGAGAGCTTTTTCATCGGCCAACCAATGAACATTATTGGCACTCAACCATTTTTTTGGTCTTAGACCAAAGAAAAGAACGATCACTATCACAGTGAAGACCAGGATTGATAACAAATAATATCCTGTTCGTGGATTTTTTAAGTGCAAGAATGGCATACGGTCTCTGGCAATGCTCTTTGTTAAACTATCTGCTTTACCTGCTCATATCGAAAACAATGGATTATATGATCGTTGACCATGCCGACAGACTGCATAAGCGCATAACAAATTGTCGGTCCCACAAAATTAAAACCGCGTCGTTTCAAATCTTTGCTCATCATATCGGAGGTCTTCGTACGGGCAGGCAGTTCAGCTATTGATTTCCAGGAATTTTGTTGTGGAATACCATCAACATAACGCCAGAGAAAAGTATCAAAAGAACCAAATTCCCCTTGTATGGCCAAAACCCCCCGGGCATTTTTCACGGCCGACTCGATTTTCAGACGATTCCGCACAATACCCGGATCAGTGAGCAACCGTGCCAGATCGTCTTCAGAATAGCGGGCAACCGTTTCAGCATCAAAATTCGCGAATGCCTTTCGATAGTTCTCTCTTTTTTTCAGGATGGTCAACCAGCTCAAACCTGCCTGCGCCCCCTCCAGGATCAGCATTTCAAAGAGCTTTTGATCATCATGAACGGGAACACCCCAATCCTCGTCATGGTAGGCCATGTACAGCGGGTCGTCATTGCACCACTCGCATCTTTTGTGCATCAAAAATTCCCTCTTCATCGCAAGCTGCGAAAAAAAAACAGGCAGTCTCGTCGTTGACGGTACTGCCTGCAATCTGTTTCTATGTATTTTATCAGGTCGTTACATCAAGCCACTGAAAAAATCGTTACCTTTATCGTCAACCAGGATGAAGGCCGGGAAGTCAACAACTTCAATCTGCCACACCGCTTCCATGCCAAGTTCAGGATAGTCGATACATTCGACTTTTTTAATGTTTTCTTCGGCCAGAATGGCGGCAGGACCACCAATCGACCCCAGATAAAAGCCACCATGTTTCTTACAGGCATCAGTGACCTGCTGCGATCGATTGCCTTTGGCAATCATAATCATCGATCCGCCGTGCGACTGGAGCAGATCAACATAACTGTCCATGCGGCCGGCAGTCGTTGGACCAAAAGAACCGGATGGCTTGCCGGCTGGCGTTTTAGCCGGACCTGCATAATAGATCGGATGTTCCTTCAGATAGTTGGGAAGTGGTTTGCCGCTATCGAGGATTTCCTTGAATTTGGCATGGGCAATATCCCGGCCAACGACTATTGTCCCGGTAAGCAGCAGCGAAGTGCCAACGGGATGTCTGGTCAGTTCTGTCAGGACTTCCGGCATCGGCCGATTAAGATTAAGCCGCACGCCATGCTCGTGCTTGGCTCGGTATTTTTCCGGGATCAAACGACCGGGATTGGTATCCAGTTCCTCGAGCCAGAGGCCTTCTTTATTAATTTTGGCCTTCATATTTCGATCAGCCGAGCAGGATACACCCATGCCGACAGGACAGGAAGCTCCGTGGCGGGGCAAACGCACAACGCGAATATCATGGGTGAAATACTTCCCTCCAAACTGCGCGCCAATACCCAGATTCTGGGCCGCCTTCTGCAGTTTTTCTTCAAGCTCGATATCGCGAAAGGCTCGCCCATGGTCATTGCCGGTTGTCGGCAGTTCGTCATAATATTTAGCTGAAGCAAGTTTAACGGTTTTCAGATTGGCTTCGGCGCTGGTGCCGCCAATGGCAAAGGCCAAATGATAAGGCGGGCAGGCCGCTGTACCAAGGGTTTTCATCTTGGCGATTAAAAATGCTTCAAGGGTCTTGGGATTGAGCAGGGCTTTGGTTTCCTGGAAGAGATAGGTTTTATTGGCACTCCCCCCGCCTTTGGCAATAAACAAAAATTTATATTCAGAGCCGGAAACGGCATACAGGTCAATCTGGGCCGGCAGATTGGTACCGGTATTTTTCTCCTGGTACATATCGAGGGCCACGGTCTGGGAATAGCGCAGGTTTTCTCCCGTATAGGTTTGAAAGACGCCCCTCGACAGGGCTTCGGAGTCATTGATTCCGGTCCAGACATTCTCACCTTTTTTGCCCATGATAATCGCCGTCCCCGTATCCTGGCACAATGGCAGCTCAAACTGGCAGGCGACCTCGGCATTTTTTAAAAATGCCAGCGCCACCCCTTTTTCATTGGCGGAAGACTCCGGGTCGTCCAGAATTTTGGCAACTTGCTCATTGTGCGAGGATCGCAGCAGAAAAGAGACATTTTTCATGGCTTCCCTGGCAAGAACTGTCAACCCTTCGGGAGAAATTTTCAAAATTTCCCGATCGTTAGCTTGATCGGTACTCACGAAGGTCTCGGAACCTTCAATCTTCCGGTATTTCGTTGTATCATTGCCGAGTGGAAAGAGCTCCTGATAGATAAAATCAACCATGTTCATAACTCCTTATGTCATCATTGGTAGGTAGAAAGATGTCTCCAGAAAATCGAGAGCAGTTTACTTTATCCTGTTCTAAAGGCCAAGGATTTCCCAAAAGTTGCTAATAATCCTTTTCTTTGCTATCTATTGAGCGTGCACAAGTCTTCTCTGACTCTGCCTCGCCCCCATCCAGTTGCAGGCAAAACTTTTTTCGTTATTTATGAGGAGCAGCCAGGCCCAGGATCTCAAACAAAACAAGTCTCGAATGAAGCGGCATGACGACTTCGTAAAAAAACACTGATAGAATTGCCAACAACGAGATCGGCAATATCTTACGAAGCAGAGAGGTATACAACAGACGATACGATCAGGAGCCAGGTTATGAAAACGATTCGCGTCATAGTGGAAGGACGGGTTCAAGGCGTCTGTTTCAGGGATAACACCTATAGACAGGCACGGCAGCTTAACCTGACCGGCTGGGTTCGCAACCGGCGCGACGGCTCGGTTGAGGCCGTTTTAAAAGGAACGGAAAACAACGTGACGACCATGCTCCAGTGGCTCAGACAGGGACCGCCGATGTCAAGAGTCGATGCCCTCAGCACCAGTGAAATCACCACAGACGAAGAATATACTACCTTTGAGGTGCGATATTAGTGACTTAGAAAAACTTTCTCTTCTTTTTGAGAAAGTTTTTCGTGAAGGAACTTACACCCCTCAAGGGGGTACTAAACAGAGTCCCGCAAAGCTTTTGGGCGGGATTAGTGAGTTAGTACATAACAGATTGTCTCCTTTTCCGACTGGATTCCCCCTTTAGCGATATGAAACTACTATGTTCCTTGAAATAGACCGTCTCAACCTCTGGTTCAACAGCTATGATGAACAGAACCAGCCTGTGCACGACCAGGTTCTCTTTGATGTCTCCCTGGATCTTGAAAAAGGCCAGACCGTGGCCCTGGTTGGGGAATCAGGATCCGGCAAATCCATAACTGCGCTGTCCATCCTGCGCCTCCTGGAAGACAGCTGCAATATCACCCGACAGGGAGAAATTCGTTTTCACGACCAAAATGTTTTCAACCTCTCTTCCGAAGAAATCCGCTCTCTCCGCGGCAACAAAATTGCCATGATCTTCCAGGAGCCGATGACCTCGCTCAACCCTGTGTATACCATCGGCAACCAGCTGATGGAGCCGCTCAGGCTTCACCGGAAAATGGGCATAAAAGAGGCGGAACAGGAAGCGATCCGACTCCTTGACCGGACTGGCATCGACGACCCGGCTGGACGACTGGGCTCCTATTCCTATCAGCTTTCCGGCGGGCAGCGCCAGCGGGTGATGATCGCCATGGCCCTTGCCTGCAGGCCGGAGTTATTGATAGCCGATGAACCGACCACTGCGCTTGATGTAACTATCCAGGCCCAGATACTCGATCTGATAAAAGATATCCAGTCTGAATACGGCATGGGTCTGCTGCTTATCACCCACGATCTGGAGATGGTTCGAAAACAGGCCGCCAGGATCTATATCATGCAGGAAGGCCGGATCGTCGAGAGTGGCTCAACCGAAAAGATATTCACCGATCCTGACCATGCATATACCAAAGTTCTCATGTCGGCTCTCCCTCAAGCTATTAAGGAATCACGGCAACCCGGTCCATTGCTCCTCAGAACGGAAAATCTCAACTGCCGGTTCGAGACATACAGCGGCTGGGTACATCCGTTCAAACGTAAGAAAAAAATTACCAAAGGTGTTGATGATGTGACGCTCAATATGTACCAGGGAACGACCTGCGGCATTGTCGGCGAATCCGGATCAGGAAAAACCACCCTCGGCCTGGCTCTCTTAAAACTGGTGCGCAGCAACGGGAAGATCCTCTTTAACGGAGAGAACATTCAACCTTGGACCAACAACCGACTTCGACCGCTGCGCAGTGATATGCAGATAATCTTTCAGGACCCTTTTTCATCACTTTCGCCTCGTTTTACCGTCCATGAAATCATCGAGGAAGGGTTAAGGATCCATACCCCAAATGCCAGCAGAGCAGAACGCTATGAAAAGGTGCTGGATACCCTTCTTGAGGTGGGGCTGGAAGAGGAGATGGCCTTTCGCTTTCCCCATGAATTTTCCGGAGGCCAGCGTCAACGGATCTCCATTGCCCGGGCCATCGTCTTAAAACCGAAATTTCTCATTCTCGACGAGCCGACGTCCGCCCTGGATGTCACTATTCAAGGCCAGATAATCGAACTGCTCCTGGATTTACAAAAGAGATACCAGATGACCTATATGTTTATATCCCACGATCTGCGGGTGGTCCGGGCTATGGCCGATTATGTTGCAGTCATGCGGCATGGCCGCATAGTTGAGTCAGGTCCTGCCCAGGAGGTTTTCAATTCTCCTGAGCAGGAATACACCCGGCGGCTGTTCTCCGCAGCGCTCAGCTAGACGGGGCTTATTCTTCTGGTTCAGCAAGCTGCTTTTTTTCAGGATGACGACACTTATCTCCGGCGATATCGTCTTTAAAAAGGGTGTATCCGCGCTCCATAGCACAGAAATCACCGCACATAGTACAGGTGGCTTCGTTATCGGGTTTTCTGCTGTCGCGCACCTCACGCATTTTCTCAGGAAACATCGATAATTTAAAATATTCATCAAAATCACTGTCACGTCTGGCCAGAGCCGCCCGCTTTTCCACCTCCCGCCTTTCCGGATATTTAGCGATATCGCCGATCCGCGCCGCAAGCCTCGTTGCCCTGACTCCTTCCCGCACATCATTTTCATTGGGAAGTGCCAGGTGCTCCGCGGGTGTGATATAACAGATAAGATCAGCTCCGTGCCAGGCCGACTGGGCCGCACCTATGGCCGCGGTGATATGGTCATATCCTGCTCCGGTATCGGCGGGCAGCGGCCCGAGAACATAGTAGGGCGCGTTACCGCTCATTGCCTTTTCCAGCATGATATTGCCGGCAATTTCATCAAGGGGCACATGGCCCGGTCCCTCCACCATCATCTGGCAGCCCATGTTCCGGCCGAGTTCTGCCAGCTCGCAGTTAATGATCATCTCCGCCATCTGTGCCCGGTCATGGCTGTCATGAATGGCACCGGCGCGAATGCCGTTGCCAAGCGACAAAACCGCATCGTATTTTTTCATCAGGGCACAGACCCGGTCGAACTGCTCATATAAGGGGTTTTCCCGGTTTTGATATTCCATCCAGGAAACCATAAAGGTACCGCCTTTCGATACCAGTCCACCATAGCGAAACCCTTGTTTACGCAGTCTCTCTATGGAGAACCGGTTGATGCCGCAGTGGATGGCCATAAACGACAGGCCATCGGCCAGCTGCCGTTCGATCAGTTCAAAAAGATATTCCGGATCAAGTTTGTTGGGATTGTGATATTTTCTGCTTGTCTCGGCAAAGGCTTGATAAAGCGGGACATTGCCAACGGGCAGCGAACAGCTGTCAAGCACTGCCCGGCGAATGGCATCCAGGTCTCCGCCGGTTGACAGCTCCATCAGGGTATCGGCCTGTTCCTGTTCAGCAATTTTGGCTTTACGTATTTCCAGGCCGAAATCTGATATATCTGAAGAGGTGCCGATGGATGCATTGACCTTGGTCCGCAGACCCTTGCCGATACCGCAAATTTTCTGATGTGGTCTGTTCGGGTTACAGGGTATGACAATATGTCCGGCGGCCACCCCTTTTCTGATAGTCTCTGCGGCTATCTTTTCCTGTTGTGCTACCTGCTCCATCTGGCTGGTAGTGACCCCTTCCCTTGCCAATTCAAGCTGTGTTTTCATGGTGTACATTTCTCCATTTTTTAATCCCTGTCGTGCGGGCAAAAAAAAAGTCCGTACAGCTGGGCAGATTGCTACCCGGCGGTACGGACTTATTACGGACAAGAAAGTCTTTTTCTCCCAGGCAGGTCTTCTGACTTGCGGATCACCCTCCGACTGCACCTTCCCGCCCGTGAAACTGAAGCAGTGGTTATAAGCAGCCGTTGTCCCCGGTTACAGCGCTGGCCCAACGTTACGGATTTGCACCGTATTCCCTTTTCACCTTCGGGACTAAAAAAAACCCGGCGGCACCTGGCAGATATGTATACACTACGGAAACGATACTACCGAAGATACATCAAAAAGTAAATATAGAATTATTTTTATGAAATCGACAGGTGACGATAGAGGCAAGATGATATATGTTGTTGACCATACACATCTTCCTTAACATGAAGTACTAATAATCCTCTCCTATGTTTCCAGAAGCAGCCCTTGCATCCGCGCCCCATGCCCCCGGCGTATACATGATGCTCGACGCCAAATCCGCCGTCCTCTATGTGGGCAAGGCCAAGGATTTATTTAAACGGTTGTCTTCCTATGCTCATTTTTCAGGGGCCGAATATAATAAAACCGCGGTGATGCTGGAGAAGGTCCGAAAAGTCGACACCATCATCACCAATACCGAAAAAGAGGCCCTTATTCTTGAGGCCTCGCTGATAAAAAAACACCATCCCAAATATAATATCATCCTCCGCGATGATAAAAATTATCCCTACATCAAAGTTACCGTCCAGGAAGAGTGGCCGCGGGTTTTCATGGCCAGAAGAAAAAACCGCGACAAGGCTCGCTATTTCGGACCATACTCTTCTGCCACAGCCATGTGGTCGACCCTGCGGCTCATTGGATCGCTCTTTCCTCTACGTAACTGCAAGGGAAGCAAACTCAAAAAAAGAGATCGCCCC
>AMWB02009543.1_pt1 | contig 43847 bp, 63 predicted proteins | sample 200311 | NCBI WGS metagenome assembly AMWB02 (sample SAMN02737377, study PRJNA173069) | bioreactor metagenome | biome: anode biofilm in microbial fuel cells | place: USA: California | collected 2010-12-16
CGACCCCGACCCCGACCCCGACCGCGACCACGACCCCGACCCCGACCGCGACCGCGACGCATCCAAACCGGTCCTTAATGTGGCTGCATTCATATCTGGCACCTCGGCACAGAGTTGATTTTCACGGCATCAATCACCGAGCCGCGGCCAATAATCACGTATCCAGCCGGGAACGGCTCGACCTCGTTAAAATTGAGCTTCTCCAAGGCATCCGCAAAGCGACCCGTGTCCGCTATCCATGAGGCATCTTTGAGTACAAGCTCCTGGTTGGTGACCCTGACGAGCTTCCCGGCATCAATCATTGTTACGGTCCGAATGAGATAATTTTCTCCAACCTCCCACGGGTGATCGTCTGCGGGCGTAACGGTGAATAGCCTCGCAATTTCTCTTGCCTCGCCAATTGTCAATTTTTCGATGTCCATAAAATTCTTCTCCTTTCGCAAGCTTTCCCTATGCCGACGCCCCGGCCGGCAAGTCAACATCACCTCAGATTCGCACCGCAGCGCGCGCATATGACATCACCTGGCGCCACGGTATGGAAACACCTACCGCACTGCGAGGGACCGAGAACGACAGGTCCCCATACCGTTCGGTGCGAATCGTGATCAGGGCGCGATCCCCGCAAGCGACGCGGCTTATGGCTGTCACCTTGATTCTTCTCCTTTTCATCGGACAATTTCCCCTCCCTTCACTTCGGTCCCAAAATCCCTTCCGCCTCGGCCTCCATCTGCTCTAGGTTGAAGTATTTCGCATCGAGCATCCGCATCAGCGCGTCCGCCTGGTGGTCGAGCCCCTTGGTGTTCTCATGGAGGCAACACGCCATGATCGTGGCTTTGATGTCCTCCCTTAATGCTTGGATTGTTGGCATGGCTCACTCCTCCCAAATCTAGCCTTGCAGCTCGTCTTTCCACACGTTCGCCCCACCTGCCATGGCCGAAGCTTCGTCCCGCAATACGGACATGTTTCCGAGATGGATTTTGAGATACCAGAGGATTTGCATTGCCGGACTCCGAAGCTCCTCCTTTGCGAGTTGGCGGATTTGAGTGAGCAGTTCGGGATAGTCGGCAAAATGGGATTCCGAAAGGATTGTGTTAGGAACCGGATTGAGCGTGGATACTGCCTCAGCCACAGGAAACTCAACCGTACATGCCCTTGTCTGCACCACCGGACTGGTCATGGCCTTGCGCGTGGCTCGTTGTGTGGCTACTTTCTTTTCCCGCGTACACACGGGACACTTTGTGCTGGTTTGAGACCCAATCTTCCAGGGCCTATACTCGCCATGGAAAGGACAGCACAGCATATCATCTTCGGGCTCATATCCCGGCTCATCGACCGGGCTTTCTGGCTTCTCGTTTTTCACCTCAGTCACCTCCTTTTGATTGGTTTCAAACTCAGGTAATCCCGCCCCCGGCAACGGCCCCTCGCAGTCCCTGCATTGCCAGTAGGGCGAAAACTGGCCCGCATCCAGCGGGTTCGCCCCGCTCAATCTGCCATTGCTCTTCACTTGCCTTTTCTCGCAGTGCCTAGGGTTCAGCCTAAGATTCGGGCGGAACCGGCACACGTGAGTGAGCAGGGCCTGGCGGGCTTCTTCCACTGTTGCGTAAGTCATATTTCCCTCTCCGCGTCGCCGGTCCTTGGTTTCCAAGCCTGCGACAGGTAGATTCCATTACCCTGAGCAGCCATGCGGCACAACCCGATGACAAGAATGCCGCAGACCGTTCCAAGCCCCAGGCCGATAACAAACGCTAACCAGACCATTGTGATCGCCTCCTTGCCATACGTAAGTATGGCTTCAATCTTGCTGATTTCGGTAATCATCAAGAGTTATTGTGCGCAGGAGCCTGGGACACTGTTGGATTAAGGGAGTAGCGAGCAGAAGTGATGTCCTGATGAGATCCGAAAGAGTGCAGTCTAGATCTAGGACTTGCCTCGATAGCCAGTTGGAGAAATTTTCGTCCATGCGAAATGTCTTGTTTACTTCCATTTTACCGCTCATGGCCTCCATCCCTTCGTTTACCTCCTTTGCGATGAGGAGCCCCTGCCCGGCAAAGGAGGGGGAAACCGGGCAAGGGTGGTGCCGCCCTTCTCCCGCTGGGTCAGAACGGGATACTGTGCCGGGCGGCTGCGTCCTAGTGGAGCTCTACAGCCGGTTCGGCTGATTGCCTTCCACCAGGTGGCTTCCCATGGTTAGGTACTCCGGTCGGCGACCACATGACCGTTCACCAGGTGAGGAGTAGTCCCGAGCCGCTCAACGATGGCCGCCCGCTCGGGTCGGACGGCGCGCTGGATGAGAACGTGATGCTATCCTGTTATTTTGAGCTCCTCGCCCCGTTCCAGGGCGACGAGAGTATCTTTCCAGATTTCCAGCCAGGGAAACGACTCTTCCAACCGGTCGTCCCGGTCGAGGAGGCGCTTTTGGTCCAGGATTCCCTGGCGGATGGCTTGCGCGAGAATGTGGCGACTGATTTCCATTCGTGACCCCTTATCTCTGGCGTTTCGCTTTGCGAATCCCGGCACTGACCGGGCGCGCCTTGGCCGCCTGCTCGAACTCCACGTAGGGTTTATCCTTGGGGCGCTGTCTCTCAGCCCACCCAAGGACTTCCGAGCGACGAAACCTAAGAAGAGTGTTGATCCTGATCACCGGAATGGGGTCCCCTTCGCGGTGGACGGCCGAGCGCACCGTGTCAGTCGCACAGTTGAGTAGCGCGGCAACATCCTCAACGGTAAGGTTCGGCGGGTCAGGCACGCCGACCTTGCCGGACTCGAGGGCGCAAGCGAGGGCCTGTAAGCCTTCGGCTGTCTTGCGAAGTGCTGATATTATGTCAGTCATGCGGCTTCCCCTACGAGTTCGTCAGGTGTGATGGTCCCGGCCTTGAGTGCGGCCAGCAATAAAAGGATATGCTGTTTTACTGGAGGAGGAAGATCTGGTGATTTCTTGTAATTGTAAAAGGTCCGCTCTGTTATTTTTAGGGCCTTCGCCGTTCGCTCGGGCGTACCCATGATTTCCAATAATTGCTCCAATTCGTTCATTTGGCATCCTTTCTCAATGAAGTGATGCCATATTAGCTGAAGAATTTTCAGCCGTCAAGATGAAAATTCGTCAGTTGTGAATTATTTTCACTAGAATAAGATGATGTGCATAGATTAATAATTTGTAATGATTCGAAGGAGGGGGAAGATGAATAAGGTACAGAAAACAGAGCAGTTTGAGAGGATATTCATGGAAGTGGCGCTTGAATGGAGCCTATCTCTTCAAATAGTAACGATTCGCAGCAATGCGTTTTTTGAATCGGAAAAAGAAGAATCCGGCGCAAATATGGCGCAAAAACGACAAAAGCGGGAGTGCGGAAAACCCGCAAACCCGCTTAATTCCCTGGTACGCCCGGACCGATTCGAACGGTCGACCTACGGATTCGTAGGCTGATTCGAACCAATAGCCGCCCGACCATATCGTTATTTCATGCCGTTCTGCGTGCCAATGATTCGGTTTGATTCGGTCTGTTTTGCTGCCCATCTGGCGCAGATATGGGACAGGGTTACATGGTAAAGGCGAATGATTATCACACCGTGAGCCCTACTTCCCAAACCCCCACGCCCCCGAAGCCGTGAACAGAATTGCCAGTGTTGCCAGTAGTTTCTTCATGTTTGGTTTTGTCCTCCGCTATGGCTTAATTAGCCACCTGGGTAAGTTCCAATGTCGATCCAGTTACAACGGTGCTAGTCCCATTAGCTGTATGTTGGGCAAACTGCACGGACAAAGTGCCTGTAGTAGCCACCACAATCGTACCTCTCATCTCGGCATATACTGTTGTTTCGCTAGCCTTGCTAGCACCAGAACCAAGCGCCGTCTCTACCGAGCTCAACACATTAGCATCGGAGCTAATCACATTAATCGTATAGTAGATCGACGTAGCAGTGCAGGTTCCTCCCATCATTAATTTATACCCACCAGTCGCATCGGCGGTGATGTTGAGTTTGGCAACAAATTCATACTTCTGTCCAACGTAAACAGTCGGCGTTAATCCGCCGACGCTGCTCACCGTGGCATCAGATTCATCATGATCAGCTATTGTCGTATAGGTTGTAGTTTTAGGAACCACTACGCCATTTACAACGATTCGTGAATTCCCGCCGTCCGAACTAACGGAATAACCATTCCCGGTTCCTTGGTCTTGCTCATAATTATTCTCAATAGAAGCGGTCAGATTCAGCCCATCATTCACAGCTTCTAAGTATCCAGTGCCAAATGTGGCCGTCGCCAATCCCGCAGTTCCTGCTTGTTTTGCCTGAAAAACAAACCCGACCGCATTGCTAGTAGAGCCCAAACCAAGCTGTAAAGGGGTAAAATCCGATCCAGTATTGTCGGCAATTCGATAGCGTTCGGCATTAACCAACACACCATTTGTAGTGAATGTAGGTTTTGATAATATGTGTAATCCACGCGATTGACGAGGGTAGTTGTTCTTGGATCTAAAGTCCTGACCTACCATTGTAAGATTCAAGGCATGATAATTGTGCAATACCACGCCATATCGCCGATATGCTGCTTGCGTAGGTGCATCCTGTGAAGGATCATACCCACCGTTACCATCTGCGGTGATGGAAAGATTGGAATCGTAAAGACCACGAGCCGATGTTCCTAGCATAAACCCAAATGATCCGTTCTCTTGCGCTTCGATATTCACGGCCTGGATATGAGACCCGGTAAGAACCACAGCTCCAGTATCATTAGCCAATGTGTCCTCATGGGGGACAATAAGAGCGTATGTGGTTGGAGGACTTTGTGCGACATTTAACATCCGGCACATATAAATTTTAATATTTGATAAGTGGATATTTTTGTTACCTTCCTCCAAGACCAATCCGCGATTAACACACTTACCAATATCCATTTGATTTAATCTGGAATCAGATACAGAACCGATGTCTATTCCATCTCCATCACATGAAAGGATCTGAACATTATCTATATCCAGTTCCCATCCTGAATCACATTTAATGCCCTTCCCACCAATTAACAAATGAGCCCCTGCACCATCCGTGATATCCGCAGCGGCATAATTAGCGGCAACCCCATAAGTTCCACCAGCCGGGGCTGCATTATAACCGCCAAAATTACGAACTATTACATGTGAAACCCTACGCTTTTGACCATTGCTATCAGAATCCAGATAAAGACCGTTTCCTACCGCATTACCTCCAGATATGGTGAGATTGGAAATGTGGCTATAAGATCCAGTTGAATAAACCGTATAAAGAAGAGAATCCGCTGCGTCATCACCCGAAGGATGGAATTGAAGAATCGTATCCTCTCGTTGCGCTCCGATTAGATCTACGCGAGTTGACAGTCGGAAGTCACGAAGTCGATATGTCACCGGTTTTAACACTATGACGCCACCAGCACCGGAGCTGGCCAAACTATCATTGGCGCAATTAAATGCGGCTGTATCATCATTGGAGTCACCACCAATGGCCCCAAACATTTCAGGCGGGACTCTGCCTCCTGGTAGTGCGTAACGAAGTCCTGTCACTTCCCCCGCAGCAGCGTCAAACATCTGCCCGCCGTTGTCCACGAGGTGACTGCCAGAGGCGAAGGTTAGGGTGTAATGCACCTCAACGTACCCGAGCGCCTCGGAATCTGGATCACTATCTGCTCCGGTTCGAACGATCACATATCCGCCAGAGTAATCCCACTCACCGGAGTTGAGTGCTCCCGCCGTGCCTTCAACCGCAGCCGCGCCGTTAATCCAAAGAGCACTAGGCTTCGAGAAGCCCGGATCGGTTCCCGCCGCAAGCTCGCACTTATATTCAGCCGTGCCCGAACCCGTGAGTATCCATCTGTAATCGGCTGATCGAATCGAGTAGTATGTGGTCACCACCGAACCAGGAGTCGGCGCATAGATTTTTCCGGCTGTGACCTCGAGGTCGGCTTTAAGCTCAATGTCCTCAGTGAGTCTTACGGTTTTTATCCCGGCGTTACCGATAGCCGCAATGAGTCCGGCTTCAGTGTCGACGTGGAGCTCATAGGGCATCTGGCCCTGATAGGTGATCCACTTCCCGGCCGCTAGGTCTGTGCTGAATGTTCCGGATTCGTGGTCATCGACACAAAGATAAACCACCGAATCCGATATCACTAGGTCGTTGACGACATACTCAGTGCTTGTGACCCAATCGCCAGTCATGTTAAGCACGTAACGCTGGCTGATCTCAGCGTCTTTTCGAGTTACCAATGATGGAAGCGTTTCAACGCGACTCCCGCCAGTGGTGGTGTAGTAACCTTCTTCATTGACGAAGGTATTGATTCGCACTTCGTTTGCCTGGAATCGAGTGATCGACTCGGCAGCAGTCAGTGCGTGAGATGCACCAGCGAAAACAAGCAGAAGCGCAAGACTGAAAAGCACGGATTTTCTGAGCATAAATTCCTCCCTAGATGATGTATCCATCAATGTCTATGACGCCGTCAACATAATCGAGATCATTGGCATAATACCGGTCATCGTAATTGATACCCCGCACGATGCAGGTAAAGTTACTTTGGGGCTCCTTCTCGGCGATAAGGAAAGCATTTTCCCGCACCGCGTCATCCCCGACAATCATGTATGTCGTCACGGCGTACATCTCAGGATCGAGCACCAAGGGAATGAGTGGAGCCCTCGACAGAACGACCTCCCGCGAATTCGACCCCGCCGTGATGGGAATGCTGTCAATGGTTCCGTCGGCGAGCTGGAGGAAAATCACGTAGCTCACACCTGCCGTGAACGTCACGGGCTGCGAAAGCGTCAGTGCCAGTGCATTCTGAGCCCGGACCTCTCCGTCCTGCGTCCCAGTGCGCGTGTTGTCCGCCACGAGCACCCGGTCATTCAAGATGAGCGCATGCGCCTCTTGCGTGGCCTCAAACTCGACGTCGAGGTTGTGATATCGGATTCGATTCCAAATCCTCCAGGCGTGGATATAAGCTTGCAGGCGATTCCGTATCCCGACGCTCTCAACTTTCTTGGGATTCGCGGCGCTTCGATTCGACGGAAGATACATTGTCACGAGGGCGTCATCTTCCGGGTCGACCCACTGGTATTCGACGCCGTCATAATCTTTGTAGGCACCGAACGACTGCGTTCTTGTTTCGCTCCCAGGGAGCTTGTTGCGATGGTTAAAAAGAATCACCGAATCCTCGACGGCCCGCTCGAAACTGATCTTTATGACATTGCCGCGCCTGTAGGCCCCGCAATGGATGGCCGCCGCAATGGTGGAAATTGTCTGCTCGAAGCTGAGGTTGTCCGAATCGAAGGTATAATTGAATTGACACGCTAGATCCGTTCCGAAGTGCGTAGATATTTCCCCGCCGGTCCCCGCCAAATCATAGATGGTATCGAAATCGATCTCGGCGGCAGTTCGCCGGCCGATGAACGAATCGAGACAGATGGCTGAAATGATATCTGCCGCGTTCGTTGTAGCAGTGAGCGCCTCGGTGAATGTCGAGCCCGAAACCCTGGAAGGCAATTTCCTGGTTGCCTTCACGCGCAGCTTGCGCTCTTTTATGGCAGTCGAACCGGTGGTTGCCATGGTCTTTGTTTGTACCGTGGTTACATCGCCAAATTCGTTCTTGCCGCACGGTGAAAAAGCGTACAGGTCCCGCCACTTTATTTCCTGCGCCGCCGTCCCTGGATCCGGCTCGAATTTCTCCGTCACCCTGGCCACGCTGACAGTGCATAGTCCGGTAAAAGTGGGAACGCAGAATTTCGATTGGGCTCGCATGGTCTTCGTGGTAGCCGATCCCCTGACTATCGTCTCGAAATATTCCGCCGCTCCGGTTGGAGTCCCGGCCGCATCGACGGGAATCAATTCAATGCGAACACGCACTTTCCTGGATTTTTGGTTTCCTTCATCGTCGATAATAAAAAGGCCCTGCAAAGCCACGAAATTGCACAGAACGCGGCTTAAATCTGATACATCGACGGTGAATGGGCCGACCCATCGCAACCCCTTTACGGAAAGAGTCGGGGAGATGGAATCTGTTTTGTCGTCCACCATTGCATTCAGCAGGTCCCAATCCGCATTTACCGAAGCCGGGTCAACCAGCGTGATAATTCGGGCCCCTACCGTAAGGACCTCATACACTCCATCCAGGTTGTATTCTTTTGTGCCGTCGTCCTCGATGGTGATCTGGACATCAACGGGTCCTGCTTCGGCTGTAACCATTGCCCAATTCGAATTGTAAAGTTCAGGGTCGACAAGCACGACCTTGAGCGACCATGGGCCAGTCCCCACCACGGAAACCGACTCAATCACATACGTTCCGGACAAATCCCAGGGCTCACCGTCGATCGTGAAAACAGCACCGGCAATTGTAATGGGACAATCTGCCGCATATGGCGCCGGCACATCCCCTGAAGGTATGGAGAAGTTTATCGAGTCATCGGTATTGACAGTGATACTGCGCTCTTCGGCGGTCGGAGGATCGGAATAAACCCATGCCCCCTCAATAGTGAGATCGTCGCCCACATAGAAGTATTCCGTGAAATCTATATCGGCATCGACTTCGCAATGTATTTCATTGGGATATGTAAACCATATGTTTGCATTCCCTTGCACCGACTCAGCGTTTGGAGGAATAAGCTCCTGGCCGTTTACGGACGTAAATCGTTTGACGTTATATATGTTTCGTCCTATGGCATCGCCAATCGTAAGCTCAGCCGCATCCCCTGAATTGGGACTGGTATCCGGTCCATAAATTTCAACCGAAGCGCCACCGATGTCCTTTATGAGAGTCGTGTCGTCCCTCACCTCGTAGGTGCTTCCAACTGCCTCGATATCGTAAGATCCTCGCCCAATGCACATATAGGCATATTCCACCTCAACATGATCTTCGAACTGACTGTAAGGCACCGCGATGAGATCTGGCGTGGATCGAACCTGGCCATAAATATCGGGAATACGCGCCATCGGCCGGGCCTTGTTCGTCCTGGCGGAAAGCTCGTTGTTGGGTGACTCGCTGTCTGTGTTTCGCATTGTCGGCAACGGAGGCATGAGCATCATCATGACCACCGCCAGAGCCACGGCGACAACAACCACGGCCACGATAATGATCGTGATTGGATCTCCCGGGAACACGATCACGTAGAGGGGTTTTTCTAACTCGGCAAGCCGGTCAACATCCTCGGGGCATGCCGGGGTTACATCATGGAGCTGCGAAACGTCTCCGTGATAGATCCGTGCTGTATCCGGCCACTCGGGAAATTGAGCCATGAGAAACGGGCGAACATCCTCGACCTCGTGAGTCGTCCATGAGGCGCGGTTCTGAATGTCGAGGATAAGCGTTACGGTCTGCATGCGTAGAACCTCACCGACGAAAAGCCGAATGTCGCCACGTCGAGCGGTTGAAATTGGGGCCCGGACTCCTGAATATGAAAAACACGGCCACGGATGAATATGCCAACGTGCGGAGGTTGCCCAGGGCGGCGCATAAGCACAACGCACGGGCTCACCGGCTTCTTGAGTGTCACGAACTCCCGGCGGAGTGATAACGGGACGAACCGGCCAACGGGCGGAAAAAGAAAACCGCTGAGCTTGTCCGTGATATTGCGTCCCGTTTCGTGCACCCAGGCCTCGGCCACGAGATGCGCGCAGTTGTAATTTCGTGGGTCGTACTGACGATTAAGAAGCGCATCAATGCTCATTCTAGAGGAATCCTCTCAGCATCGGGAAGCGGTCCAGATCGTAAAGTTCTCCAGTCCCCGAGACACAGAGCTTCGGTGCCTTCGCCTCGAATTGACTGCCCTCTCGCTTGAAACTGCAACTCACTATCTCCAGGGTTAGTGGTCCAATAAATGGAGCCGTCAATGTGTCCGAGCGGTATGCGCGATAAATCACGGTCGGCTTCGTCCCGAAACCGTCAGCCGCAGCGATCGCGTCCATCTCGGCGGGCAGGACCTCGCCCAGGTCGCCCAACTGGACGTTGATCGAATAGTCGAGATCGTCGGTGGTTTTGGAAGCTGATATTTTCAGCGGATAATATTGAAAAAATCGAGACACACCAGTTTCAAGAGTAACTCTGACTCCAGCCACCATGTTCCGGACCACGCGGTAAGTCTGTGTCATATCGGGATGACTGATCTGCAGAAGCTCCAGCATCACCACCGAGGCCTTGGAATTTAGAAAATATGCGTACTCGGCTTCTGTGCTCATTCCGGCAAGCTCCCCGTATCTCCGGGCGCTGGCAAATCGCCGGGAAGGGTGACGTTGACCAGGGTGTCAAGCTCATCCAACATCGTCCACGGAGGAGATCCAAGCTCGTTGTATGCAGCGACATAATCGATGTCCTCAGTCTCGTCGGCATCGATAGGCGTCACTTCCAACTCGGCAAATACCCAAAAGTAGGGATATTCATAAGTTTGGAGCGCAGGTCCTGTCCCTACCCATTTAGCGGTAAATTCCTCTACCTCACCTTCATGCAAGATGAGATCGACCAAAAACGGAAGCGATCCGCTCTGAGAAATCGTCCGGTAATGCGCCTGGAGATACTTCCATCCGGCCGCATCGGTAATCCACTGTGCCTGAACCCGAGATGTGGCTCCGATGATGTCCCGGCGTGAACGGCTCGCCCCGCCGTCGAGTTGCACGGAAACGGTTTCCTGCCCGTTCTGCATCGCATATCCGGCCTGAGTCGGCACAAGTACGCATTTTGTCGCCATCTATCGTCTCCGCCCAGCATTGGTGTTTCGTTCCATGCCCTTGGATACCCTGCTATTGGGATTTTCAAACTCCGCAGCAATCACACTTGGAGCTTCTTTTCTGACCGTCTGCTCAGCTTCGCGGCGGGCTATGATTCGAATCTCCCCTTCGGATATCGCGGGCACCTCTACCACGGCGCCATGGTTCTCGATGACAATATTCCATCCACCGTTTGCGCCCGCCCGCGTGCTCCCGCCATTGAGCTGATTATTGGGAATGATGGTTCCGGGTCGGTCCAGCCTGAGAAGCTCGGGACCACGTTCGCCGACGAGGATGTCTCGACCCACCGGCGGACGCCCGCCCTTGGCATAGGCAGGAGTCGCGATAATCTGAGCCACGTTCATGGCAGTCATAGCCGCCGTAACCCCGGCGATGGCAAATGACCATGGAGGACCTGGAGGACCCGCAAGGGCGCGCTGGACCGCAAGCACCCCGGTAATCGTGGCTTGCGCGACGGCGGCGGCCTTCCCGATCATGGCAAGCTCGCGGGTCTTTGAGGTTTGCAACGCTGCCACCTGGTTAAGCATGGCGATTGTTCCGCCGTATTGCGCTTCCTGTTGCTGCTGGAGAATTTGAGCTTTAGCCTCCATGGCGGCTTGCTCGGAGATCACATCATTTTGGCGCAGGCGGTCGATCTCGGCATACATGCGTTCAACGCTCGCAAGGTAGTCTTGCTGCCTCTGCGCCTGCACGGCGTACTGGTTGGCCTGTTCTTCCGGGTTGAAACGTTCTCCGGCAGCCCCGCCCCTGCGAGATGCCTGCTCGTTCAGAATCCCACCCATCATAATTCCAACATCACCGCCCACAGGTGAGCCCCGGAAAGCCTTGTCCTGGTCGAGCATTTGGATGGCTTTTCGTAACTCGTAGATCTCCGAGAGGGAGCGGGCGGCGTCCCCGAATTCCGCCTTTAGCTTGGCCGTAGCCTTGGCGTAGGCGTCGGATGAAATGGCCCCGTAGTCGTACCAGTATTTTATTTTCTCCAATTCCTCGGCGTACTTTTCCATTGGAGAAAGCGAATCATTTATAATCCGTTGCGCTTCGCGTTGAGCTTCTGACATGCCCTTGGCCGCCTTGGCTGATCCACCCGCCCGCTTTTCAGCTTTAGCCAATTTCACTTCCAGATCAGCGTGAGCGGTCTTGTACTCTTCGGCTGAAACTCCCCCGAAGCGATAGGCCATGTCAAGATTGGCGATTTGCTCCTTGAGCTTGCGCGTAGGCGGCTCAGCTGACTCCATGGCCTTTCGAGCGTCTTTTATGGCCGCCGATACCGCCGCAGACGACCTGGAGGCATCCGATTGAGCCTGATCCATGCGCTTTAGTTCGGGATTAAGCTTTCGGAGCGCCATGTTGTACTGTTCGACGTCACGGAATAGCCCAGGCTGTGAAGTGTCAGGACCCAAAAGCATCCCGGATCGTCCGGTCGGGTCTTTCAGTGCCCGCCTGACCAGGCCCTCGCCGGCCCCGAAAAAGCGTGAAACGGCATCGCCTTTCCCCACGCCCCACTGTTCCAACATCTGGTCCGGCGTCATTCCGGTATAGCGAAAATCCACATCGATCTGAATTTGGCCCAAAGTGGCAAGGTCATTGACTACGGCTCTAAGGTCCCTGGCTTTTTTCTCAGCATCGGTAAATGCCTTGACAACCTCCGTTGCGCCCTTGACGACCTCGGTAAACGCGGGCAAGAGGGAAGACGCCAGGGATGCCTTGAGGTCCATGATGGCATTGTCCCACCGGTTTGTGGCGGCTACTGCTTCAGGGATGGCCTGGCCCGCGAATTGTTCCTGCAGGGCACTGGCAAAACGAGGAAGAAAATCAGAAGCCACGACCTCGCCCTTTTTCAGCATATCGTCAAGCTCGGCCGTGGTCACGTTCATGGCGCGGGCGGCAATCTGGAAGGCGCCCGGAAGACGCTCCCCGAGCTGGCCGCGGAGCTCCTCGGCCTGGACCTTGCCCTTACTCATCATCTGACCAATGGCAAGGAGCGCGCCTTGCGTCTCGTCGCTCCGGAGCCCGAGCACGGCGGCCGCCTGCGATACAGCGGAAAAAATATCACGAGCCTGCTTGCCCGCCATCGTCGTTCCCATGGCGGCGGCCTCTATGGTCTTGAGTCCCTGCGCGGCTGAAAGCGTATTTTGCCCGAGCCGGTCGGTCTCTTTCCGCAAAAACTCCATCTCGGCAGCCGCCCCGCCAGAGCTCCCCGTGATGGCCTTGAAGGCGTTGTCGAGACCCTGAAGGGTTTTGCCGGTTTCGAGAACGTCGCTCACCATGGACTTGACGGCACCAGCAGCGAAAATTCCAGCAAAAGCCGCGCCGGCACGAACGGCAAAGCTCTTGACCATGCCTTCCGCGCTGCTTATCCCGCGCCTGAGATCCGCGTCCCTAGTTCCGAGTGTTACCCATGCTTGCCCGAGAACGGCCATGATTCTCCTATTTCAGTTTGTTTGTGAATTCAGCCATGACCCTGGAGTGATTTTTCTTCATTGCGGGTCGAAGGAAGGGGCGCGCCATCATCCGCGAGGTTCCGTACTCTACGAACTGAGCGTAATATGGATCACGCCCGATAAAACGCCTTGCCACGCCAGACAAAAGCGCCCGGCGGCTTCCGGCGATCACCTGGACAGAGTTCCCGCTTTTTCTCATGTAGACACGGATCGAGGCTCGAAGAGTTCCGGGCTCACGCTCCTTGACTATCTTGTTTCCAAACCTCATTTCGAAACCAACAGGGCAAAGCGCCCTGGCATCTCTCGCCACGGCGTTTCCGATCTTCCGGAGCGCAGACCGCTTGATTTTGTCGATCTCAAGCAAAAGCTTTTTTCCTTCCCATTTTACCTCGCCCGCCATCCGCTTTCCCTTTCAGTCCCGCTTTCAATTTGTCCTTGAGGTTTACCGCTTCCGGTTTCGGTTTCCGTGCCGCGTCAACCAGTTCCCGCTCAATGGCGAAGTATGCCCGCCATTCCGCCAGCTCCTGAGCGTCCGTGTTCTCAAGGAGCTGTCTCACCGTCATGCCAAGCTCCCGAGCCAGAGAGAAGTGAAAGAATCTCCCTGGTCGGGCTCTCAGTTTTTTTCAACGGCTTCCTCTTCGTCGGAGCCGATGGCATTAAGGCGCTTGGCCACGGCGTACATCCGGTCGATCACAATGGCCGAAAGCCCCCCGAGCGCGAGAATGTCCTCGGCCGTGGAGAAAAGCCGCTTGCCGTCCTCACCCACCCAACAGCGAGCCAGGAGGTTTGCGCGCCAGTTAACCTGATTGACACGGGTCTTGATCTTCTTGGTCTTGCCGTCTTCCTCGGCGATGTAGACCGAGGCTTCCCATTCGTCCTTTTCAAGGCCTGTCATGGTGCGAATTCTCGCCTCTCCGTCAGGGGCAAGCTCGGGAACCGGAACGTCCTCAAAGGGAAGCTGACTCCCCTGGATTACCTGTTCTTTAGAGATGAGCACAAAACCTCCTCTTAGTCGTGATTAGATTTTTATCTAAGGCCCCATGTCCGGGCCGTAGTGATTCCAACTCCGAAAAGGCTTCCAATCTTGGGCCATGAAAGGCCATCGGACCGAAGCGTCTTGATCTCCGCCACCTGGTCATCATTGAGTTTGCGTTGTTTCTCGCTAAGTCCCCTACAATGGGCGGCAATGCGTGGACTGGCCCTTAATGCAACCGAAAGCCTAGCCCGTTGTTCGTTGGTCTTCTTTTTGCCACGTTTTGTCTCGGACATCTTCCTGAGTGATTCGGTGGATAGCTTTCTGCCCTGCAATCCACGAGATATTTTCGCTCTTATTTCATCCGTAAACTCAAAAGACCTCATTTTCTCGCTTAGCTCTGCTTTCCATTTTTCCGTGTGGCGAGCCTTGCCCTTGTTGGCTTCGGATATCTTCTTTTTCTTCTCTTCAGAACAAGGAATGCCAAGGGTCGAGCTTGCAACTTTGCAAAGATTGTATCCATGCTCGTTCACATGAGATCCCAGTAAATCGAGATAATATTGCTCACGATCAATCAATTGATTGATGTCGGGCACCAGTTCCAAAACCGAAAAGTGAAGAGCATTCACTCCATATTTCATAAAAGCCGCCTGCAATGGATTGTTTGGGTGCCTCCCCTTTCTAAGTAAATCAAAATGATCCCTCTTCCGTCTGCGTAGATTCTTGGCGCTTCCAATATAACGCTTGCCATTCACAAGATTCTCTATCTTGTAAATGCCGGATACTTTCGGTATCTTCTTCATAAGCTTTCGGACTCCTTGACAGTTCGATTGCTTAGACCACCCGTAACGCCAGAACGTTGCGGGTGGTCGTTTTAATCATCTGTCCATGATACGGTGCCCGTAATTTCAAGACTGCACTTGCCGGAAATCTTTCCATCCACGGCCCCGCTCACGCTGAAATTGAGGCAATAGGCATCGAACGTGGCAATAGTTGTGGCATCGGAGAGTGTGAGCCGATACCCCTTGAGCGTCCGTGCGCCACGCGAAATCCTCGCCGCCACCTGACCCGCATCACCCGGCACCATGTTAAGCGAGAAAGTGAATTGCCCCTCGTCGGGAAGGCCGACAAGCTTTTCCTTGCGCGTGCTGCTAAGATGCGAAACATCGATCACGGAAGCCGATCCGCCAGGGCCATCAAAATCCGTTACTTCGCCGATGGCCGTGTACGTGACCGGCGTCAAGGTTCCGTTGGCGGCCGTGAGCGTCCCGCCCGTGGTGTCGATATCAACGGCCAGAGTGTTGGTCGTAGCGTTTTTCACCATCACCGTGAAACCGTTCATGAGCGCGGCGGAGTCTCCAGCGAACGCGGAAAGCACGACCATGTCACCATCGCTGAATCCATGAGTGTTTTTAGTGATAATCGTAGGATAGCCGACAGCGGCGGTTACGGTGGTTACGGGGTCTCCGCTACCGGTTTCGATTTCTAGGGTAGTTCCCTGGCTTTCTATGGCATCTGACATTTTTGATACTCCTTTTCCCTGTCATCACGACGGTATTGGAGGTTTGTGGAATGGTTGGCCCCGGTGTCCTGTCTCTCGACGGTCTGGAGGCCCACGTTGCCCTGTTCTCATGCCCAAAAGAAAAGCCCGCCTACCGCTGTGCACAGTAAACGGGCTTCTCAATTTCGGGCTCCATCAACCGGGGATCAGCCGGGATGGAAATGGTTATCAATTATTGGTTATTTTGGGCCTTTAAAAACTCCTTTTTCACCAAAACCTTAATCTTGAGTTGAATGTTGCGTTTAATTGTTCCTTTACCTCCATCAAGCATTTTTTACCAAAATGTTTCAACTGCAACAAATCATGCTCTGACTGCATCATCAAAATGCCAATGGTGTATATTCCGTTACGATATAATTTGTCGTATGACCGAAACGAAAGCTCCAATACATCAATGGATATTTCACTAAGCTCTTTTGCTCTTTCCTTGTGTTCTTCCCGATCACCTATTGACAATTCTTTCTTTATTTCAACGTTTGATCTGGCTTGCTCTATCGTCATGCCTTGAAACAGTATTAACCTGGCCACAGGCTGTCGCAATAATCGCAGTGCCCTATTTATAACTTGTGCTACTCGAACTCCTGAAACTTGAAATTCTTTGCCTATTTCACGATATGTTAATTGACCAATATACCTTTTCTCTATCATTGCCTTTGTTCGTTCCTGGAATAGACCTAATGCTTCATGGATATTCAATAATGCAGTTAGCCTATTCCATTCATCAACTTTCGAGTCCGAATCAAATACATCCATTATTAAACGTTCATAGCTCATCTCGATTCTCCCGTAGAATCATCCGGTTTTTTATTGGGCAAGGAGGCCCGGAACGCCTCCTTTTCGGGAGCTACCCTAGCCCAATCAGCCCCTATTCCAGATCGAAAAATCCATGCTCACCCGATACGCCTCCGTATCGGATTCGTAACCACTGAAGCCACCCACCAATAAACCTTTTATTGTGCTGGCCCCATCAATTGCTGTCTTTACCTTTGCCGCCAAATCCTTGGCTCCGTCTCGCGTTAATGCCCAACAATCTATTTGTATCTGCGGATTCGACAGCGTTGACGGTCCAGATAAATGATACTGGGCTCCCGGAAAAATCTCGGAATATGTAATAGCTGGATATATCGGATTTTCCGGTAGAATGTCAGGATCTATCCGGTCGGCTATGAGCGCGGAAACGCTGGCGTCCGCCTTCAGGAGTGCTACTATCTTCGTTTCCGCGCTCAAAGCGTCTCCCCTGTCCAATGGGCCATCAGGTGCATGTCTTCCCGCCGTCCATCCGGATCAATCGGCGGCCCGTCAATCTCGTAAATGTCCGTCTGATTCCAGATGATCCGCATCTGAGCTGTGATCCCTCGCAGCCATCGGATTTTGAACCTGGTCTTGATTTTCTCCTGGACCTGCATCGCCGTGAAAAGCGCGTTGCCGGTCAAGTCCTTCTTTTCGGCCCAAACCTCGACGTAGGTGCTCCACGTCTTAATGGGCTGCCCGTAGCTGTCACGGGTTTCCGTGGAGTGCTGAATAATGATTCGGTGGTTCAGTGTTCCGGCTTTTGCCATCTCAGAACCCCCAAACTCGATACTCGGAAATCAGTGCGTCATAAGCCCCGTATTCCACCGCCGACATTTCGCGCGAGTAAAACCCGCTCCCAATGTCGAGCTTCATGGCCCGTCGAATGGAAACGGGAACATCCGTGGCGAGCGGCCCAAAACCGCAGGTGAACTCCAAGACAATCGGCCTGACATTATAAAGAGCCTCCGATGGCCAATTTTCTCCGTCCACGAGGACCACTCTACATCGTTTGTCATCAGCAATATCCAAGATGTATTTTTCGGCCGATAGTGTTTGCTGTACCCCAACAATTCTTTCCGTGTACTTGATCGATGTCAGCGTGAGCACTCGTGGCTTTCGAAACACCAATTCGTCACCGCTCGGCCACTCATCCTCGTATTGATACCAGGTCTGCGTAATGAGCGGCCCGCAGAGTTTCTCGACGGACTCACGGGCAGAAACGATAAGGTCCGTAACGAAATCATCCTCAGTCGAATAGGGCGAAAGCTTATTGATCGAAACCCCGAACTCACAGGCGGCGACGGCGACGGTTGCCACGGCCCGAACATAGGCTTTCCCACCCGAGTAAGCCAACTCCTGAGATGCCAGGTCATTGGCCGCCGTGACGGTCGTGAAGGCCCCGCTCGGCACATCGGCCCAGGAGTCGGTAATGAGCGTTCGATGCTGGAGTTTAACCGCGGCCGATCCGCCCGCGCCCACTGCCCCGGCATCGAGTACCGCGACGACCGAATAGCCGAGCACGGAAACGGCTGTCCCCTCGAGACTGTATGCCGCTGCGATAACATGAGAGCCCGGCGCGATAGACTGCTCCGATGTCATGCTTGTTGCCAGACCAACCGAGTCGAGGCGCAGGTGTGCTTTCGCTTCGGCCAGCGAGACCGGCTCGATTGCGGGAGGGATGGCCGGCTTCCATGCAGCCATTCCACTCGGGGAAGTTGCCTGTGTTCCTGTGCCAGCGCCGCCCATTAGCTCGACACCTCCTCAATGTCTGGATTCGTGAAATTGTATCCGGACTTTTGCCGCCAAACATAGATAGTCCCGGCATCGAGCATAAACGATGCAACGCCGACCTGATCCGTGGTCCCGGACGCCACGATGTTGAGTCCATCCGAATCCGTGGTAATCCATATGTCGGCCCCCGCAAGAGGAAGGCCGGTCTCTGAATCCGTCAACGTGTAATCCCATGCGATAGCACCCGCGCCCCCAAGCGTGTCCGTCTTGAGCTTTACAGCGGCGAGGACCGATGCCAGAGCGACCGGACTAAGCGCCTTAAACGCATATGCGATTCCGCCCGTGTTTCCATCCACCGTAGCCTCGACATAGATCGTATAGGATTTGCCGTGCTCGTAGCCGTTGGCCGATGATATTGTGATTCGTTCCGTGTAAAAGCCTGTCGTATTGTCATCGTCAAGTTTGGCCATGGTTCCGGTAGCTATCGGCGCCGCCGTTTCATCCTCATAGATACGGTATGCAGGCGCATCATCGGCATCAGTCAGTATCCCCGTATCAGGATCGTGAGTACAGATCGAGAAAGTAAGGGTTACAGCATCTCCGATTTCAGTCCAGGACGGGCAACCCATGTCAGTCTCCTATTGTAGCGGCCCTAAATTCACCGCACAAGTCCAGTTCATCAACCATCGGCCATCCACCCCAGTATTGTTGCTCGGCCAGAAACACGACCGGCTTATGCTTACGGCAATATCCGACACTGTACTTCCCCACGATCAACTTTACGTAAGAGAGGGAAGCGTGGTCCCGATCAAACCAGTGACAGTCCTTGCAATATCCTCGCTTATTCGCCATTGTGCCAATCCGGTATAGGTGCAAACTTATCAATTACCCATTGCAGGGGACGTACCGCTTTCGGCCATTTGTTGTTGAACCACATATCCTGACTATAAGCTCTCGCCTTATCCACCTGCGCCTGCGATAGATGATACGGAAAAGATCCTCCGCCCCCAAAAGCACCCGCAAAGTTCCCGGTCCTGAACATATGGGCAAACCACGTTTTCTTTGACGTAATGAGCTTCCCACCGGACAGCCAACTCTTCAAAGCGATCTCGGTCCCAACCTGCCCCCAGGAACCGTGATTCTCGTCCAGTCCGTCAAGATACCAATACCGTTCTCGTTCCGTGAACCAGCAGGCACCGATAAAGCTCATGGTTTCAACCAAATCCCGCTTTCTTACCTCACGTCGCCTTTTGTGCTGCCGCCAATATTGGAATTGAAGGTTTCTATCGAAGCGCCACGTCACAGTGACCTTGTTTCCCTTGGGTTGCCACACGATAGCCATTTGGATGTCCGTGCTTCCGCACTTCTCGCACGATTCGGGCTTGGCCCCCTGGTACACTCGTTCTCCGCATGAAACGCATTCCCAATCGAAGGCGTGAAGGTTCCACATCATGGGAACCATGGTCCAGTCTGGCTTGCAATCCTCGGCCAAGATCCGGTCGAATCCTTTGCCAACCGCGCAGTGAGCATCTAACTTCATCAGATATTTTGCCCGGCTGATTCTAGCCGCTTCGTTCGTTGCTGCGCGTTGTCCTATGGGAACGGTGTGATGAACAACTATCACTCTTGGATGATCCAGTACGGGCGGCTCTGGCCAGTATCCGTCGCAGACGCAGATTATTTCCGTATCGAGTTCAATGTTCTCCAGCACAGATTCAATTGTCCGTTGAAGGAAGATCTCGTTTCTTGCGGGGATCAATACGCTCAAATCCCTCATCGCGTTTTCCTCGGAAGTTGGTGGAAAAGCCCAAAGGGATTGTAATCCTTATCCCCGCAATACCTGCCATTGGGAAACATATGGATCATCGGCCTGTTGTCTTGACCGTTGTCACCTTCTTCCAATATCCGAATCTTTCCTTCGTTCTTGAGGTGCCAGAGCCTTTTCCGTAGCGGTATCTCTTCCCTGTTGGGATGTTTGCCAAGCTTCACCCTGCGTTCACTTACTCCCCCCAGGTCGAGGTAAAGCTGCCGCTTGATGATAAAAGAGTTGGTGTGTGGCGTGATATGAAAGCCACCTTTGTCGAACCTGCTTTTCTCGAATCCGTATCTCAACACTTCGGCCTCGGTCTGGACAAACATCCCTTGTTCGTCCAGTACCGCCACTTCCCTCTTGAGCTTCACAAAGTCGTAGTCGGTGTTTCGAGCAAAGTTAATAAGATCCAGGGTCAGGATGTGGTCGATATCCGTGCAAAGCAGGTAGTCACCCACCGCATGTTTGGCACCGAAGTTCCGTGCCGCTGGCTGCGTCCACATCCCAGGAAGCGTATGCTGAACTATCGTCATGCGCGGCAAGTCATAATCTGCCTGGTTTAAGGGCGGGCTACTCTTGTCGTCCACGACAATCCATTCAACATCCTCGGGAAGAGGCATATTGCAGTAGTGGAGAACGTGCCGTCTCACTACCTCGGGACTGTTTAGGACTGCCGTTATGATGGATAGTCTCATGGCTTCACCCAAAATGCCGTTGGTTCTTTCTCTTTAGTGACATACCACGGATCAATTTTGTGGCAGTGGGTATAGGCATCTACGGCTCTCCTAACTCCATCGCCACCCAAGGGATAGTAGTCGTGAATGATAACAATGCCCCCATTTTTAACTTTCTTGGACCACTCAATTATATCCATCACCACGAAATCGAACGTATGATTCCCGTCAATAAAAACGAAGTCCAAGCTTCTATCATCAAAGTCCGAAAGAGCATCCATGCTGCGCTTTCGCACAATTTTGGCGTTATATGGTGCAAGATTTGCCACCGCAGTTTGATACAGCTCTTCTTGTTTCTCGGTTGTGTATCTATTGCTGTATGCTTCCCATGGATCTACGCAAGAGATGGTAAGATTGGGATTGCATTTACACAGATAAGCCGAATATTTCCCTCGTCTAACTCCTATCTCTGCTCCTCGATTAAAGCCAATCTCACCCAATAACTCGGCAAGATGATATCGTGTGTACTGCTGACTGATACACCACGGAGGATTGCCATTCTTTTTAACATGGAATTTCTTTTCAATTGCTGCGTGTAGTGCCTTGCTATCCATTTACGATCTGCCTTCCGAATATCGTACTATGTATTCCGTCCGCTGAGATTATGGGCATCAGCCCCGTAATCGCGGCTGACGGGGTTCCGGATGGAGTTGATGACGGTGTGCTCGATGCCGTTGAACTTGGAGTCGAACTTGGCGTACTACTTGCCGTGCTCGACGGAGTCGATGAAACTGTAGAGCTTGGCGTTGAACTAGGAGTCGAAGACGGACTTGGTGTACTCGACGGCGTTGAACTTGCAGTCGATGAAGGCGTTGACGATGGCGTGCTTGATACAGTGCTCGACGGCGTACTAGACGGGCTAGGGGTGCTCGATACTGTCGATGAGGGAGTGCTACTCACTGTGCTGCTTGCCGTCGAGGAAGGCGTTGAACTCACCGTCGAACTCGCGGTGGAACTTGGTGTGCTGCTCACAGTGGAACTAACTGTGCTCGACGGTGTACTACTCGGACTTGGAGTGGAACTTGGCGTTGAACTAGGAGTGCTACTCCCGGTTGTAGAAGGCGTAGAACTCACCGTACTTGACGGAGTGCTACTAGAACTCGGCGTAGAACTCGGCGTACTACTAACCGTTGACGATGGTGTACTTGAAACTGTTGAACTTGCAGTTGAAGATGCTGTACTGGATGCTGTACTGGAAGCCGTGGAACTCGGCGTACTACTCGGACTAGGGGTAGAACTCGGAGTCGAACTAGGACTAGGAGTTGAACTAGGAGTCGAACTCGGCGTACTACTGACGGTAGAACTCGGCGTCGAACTAGGACTTGGAGTGGAACTAACGGTACTCGAAACCGTACTACTGACAGTCGATGACGGCGTAGAACTCGAAGTGCTACTAGGAGTGCTCGAAGGACTAGGAGTAGAACTTGGAGTAGAGCTTGCCGTGCTTGAAGGCGTACTGCTGACGGTTGAACTTGCCGTACTTGACGGGGTACTCGATATACTCGGCGTAGAACTAACGGTACTCGACGGCGTAGACGAAACAGTCGAACTCGGCGTAGATGATGGACTTGGAGTTGAACTTGGCGTACTGCTCACAGTTGAAGAAACTGTGGACGAAGGAGTGCTCGACACCGTACTTGACGGCGTACTACTCGTACTAGGAGTTGACGAAGGGCTCGGTGTTGAACTTGGAGTGGAACTTACCGTACTACTAGGCGTAGATGATGGTGTGCTAGATGGAGTAGAACTTACAGTGCTCGAAGGCGTTGAACTGACACTCGGCGTCGATGACGGAGTAGAACTGGGGGTACTTGATGCCGTGCTGCTCGGTGTAGATGATTGCGTGCTGCTTGGCGTCGAAGACGGACTCGGCGTACTTGATGGAGTAGAACTCACAGTCGATGACGGTGTACTCGACGGGCTGGGAGTAGAACTCGGGGTCGATGAAACCGTCGATGAAACCGTACTTGACGGAGTGCTGGATACAGTGCTTGATGGCGTCGAAGATATGCTCGGCGTACTCGATATCGTACTCGACGGTGTTGAAGATGCTGTTGAACTTGGGGTACTGCTAGGTGTACTTGATGGAGTTGATGACGCCCCGCCCGCCGATGCAGTTTTAACGGCCACCGAAGCCGTTATGCACCCACCGCCGTAGGCCAAGTCGCGAGTAATCACGGCCCCGGTAACTGTTGATGCCGACGCTATTGGTTCGGTCCATATTGATCCATACGCTGAATAGCCAATATCCGATACGTCTAACCGCTCGGTTGCTCCAACCCTACTGCACGACGAAGCATTTTGAGGTGTATCATAAGCGCCACCATCAAACCACACAACCAGGCAATCGTTCTCTGGAGTAATTACATTTGGACATTCACCCGTATCGTCATTGGTAGAATTACCGCCAGTAGCGACTGTCAGATCTGAACTTTCATCGCATACGGCTCCCGACAATTTGATACAATAAACCGTGTTACCGCTATATGTCCCGGAAGCGGTAAACGTATATGATGTTTCCGTTCCAGAGGCTTTCCTATACCAGACATATCCTCGGTAGCTACCAGCGGTCGTCCATGTAGCCAATTGTGTTAGATCTGCGTGTTTCGAAATCGTCCGGCTCGAATCGCACGTGCCGAAATAAAGCAGCAAATCTCCGGCCGAACAACTCCCCCCAGGGACACCTACCACACAGGAAGTATCGGAGGTTGTTGTCGAGCCGTCGCTACTGGTTCCGCCAATAGTTATTGCCACGATGATTAATCCTTTTCGATCCTGACGAGTTTAATCCCCATCTCGCCATCGTTTAGAGTCAATTCCACCGTCAGTCTAAAATTCTGAGGCACACCAGGCGCTTCGTGATCCGGTACGGTCCATGGCACTTCATTGCTATAGTCAGACTCATTTCCCGCCGCATCGTAAGCCGTGGCCGCAAAGTAGATCGTCCTTCCGTCCTCAGGAACGATGTCTACCGTAACCGTTTTGGGTTCGTTAGCTGCGGCTGGCACATCCACATGAGCAGAGTATGTGCGCGAAGCATTACCGTGATAGATTTTATATCCTGCAAGATCGGATTCCGTATTGGGATTCCATGCCAGAGTTACGGATGCCGCAAAAGCCGTTGACACCACGCACAGAAAGATTCCGATTGCCAGTAAGATTCGCTTCATTGATGCACTTCCTTTCCTTGGCTGACTTGTGATCATCATCATGATTCCACGCCAGGGGCAGGATAATGCCTGCCCCTGAAATTGAATCATGAAGATGTTTTCTATGCGTCCACTTCCCGCCAGAGAAAAGAGAGCAAGAACGCCGCCGAGTTGGCCGCCGTGCTGTACCAGGCGAAAAACGCACCCGGAGGAATGACGGTATTTCCATCCAAGTCCATCCAAAAGGGACCATTTATACTGCCGGCCGTAGTCGCCTCGGTCCACGCCGTAGCAAAGGCGAAATCCAGGACCGGGGTCCCGATGGTACAGGAGTCCTCTCCGTGACACACCGAGGCTGGCCCGCCGATGAGCCGGTTTTTAGGAGTCAACGTTGACGTGACTGCCGTCATCGTTCCGCTCATGAGTCCGAGCGCCGTGGCAGTGGGAACGGCAACCGTGGATGCCACTCCCATGCCGAGCAGCTCCGCGTTTTTCCCGGACCCGGCCGGGTTCATGACAACAAGACCTGTGTAGGTCGTGGCGAGCGCTGCCGTGATAGCCACCGCAGCCTGATTACATACCGAAAAGAGCCGGCCTCTCCTGGCATCCTCGGCGTATTTGGCCCCGCCGATTTCGACCATGAGCCGGTATTCGCTGTTCAATAAGGGCGGAGCCATAACGCCCGCCGCTGTTTTTCCGTACATTGCTTTATCCTTCCTCGCGGCTTACATCGCCGCGTCTTGAATTGCCCTGATGCGCCTGAGATCCCGCTCCCATCCACCATCATACCTGACATACTCCTCGCCGGTGTCCACGATATGGACCGTGGAGCCCTCGGGGGCTTCCGGCATTTCGTCGGATGAGAGACACTGAAACCGCTGAAACGTCGCAACCAGCTTCACGGCCATGGGTTAACTCCTCTTCTGCCAGACCTTCACCGCGTCCACGTAAAGCTCTCCGACGCCGGTTCCGGTCTCCTTGTGAGCCATCATGAACGGCTGGAGCTTCAGGGCCGCCACGGCGCTCATGTCATGAGTCACGGACTCGCCAACACGCGCGCCGTCAATGTAGAATTTGACATCCGTGGTGTCGGTGCAGTCGATCCGGAAGATGTGATAAGCATCGGCCACAACCGTTATTCCGGATGCCGTGGCGTCGGTGTCCGTCGTGGTATCGTCCGAGAAGAGCGTGCAAACGAGAGAGCCATCGAAATGAAAGAGGATGTGCTCCGCAGGTCCCGCGTCAGCCTCGGCAACGGGGCCTTCAACGTAGTCACCGGCCAGCCCAAAGTAGAGCTCGGCTTGACCGGTTGGAGCAGTATGAACTGCGGCCCGAAACTCGATCTGAGCGCACTGATTGAGCACGATAGGCCGCTCGTCCCCCCAATACAGTCCAGCTTCCTGCTTTTCGTTGGTTGCGTCAAGCGCGAGACGAAGGACCCCGTTGATGCCGTCCGCGAGCAGCGCCACAACACCACCGGCCGTGTCCTTCATGAGCCACGCCGCCCCGGTTTGCTCAGCGGCCACATAGTCATTGAGTTGATAGCCCAAGAAATCATCCGAGAACCACACGGGAGACATAGCCCGCAAGGTCTCGAACGTGCCGCTGTCATAAAATTCGAGGATTCCGTTTTTCCATTTGGTTTTCGTGGTGCCCATCTTTTTCCTTTCTGCTCCGGCCTGTTTGGCCGACGCCCCAATATCGCGGGGCGTCGAAACAGTTACAGGTAAGGATTAATCGGTAATAGCGGCGCGCAAGCTCGCGCCCTGATATCCGGCCTCGTAAATCGCCAGCACGGTTACGGTATTGCTCGCATTCCCTCCGGAATCGGAAACAGAAATGCAATCATATCCATCCGTGTGATATGCCGGGTCCCACTCGATCATTACTAAATGGTCGTTTCCGGGAGTCGTGCCGGTGTTGATCACGTAACTCGCAGCGTCAGTTTGGCGGACAACGACGTCGCTCGATGTACCGCAGTCCACGTCAACGTAAATCGGGAACGTGGCCGTTACTGCCGCGCTGGTTCCCGCGGCAACATCGGTTGCCTCGATGAGTCCCACCGTGAGATCCGTGTCATTCCCCGCGTCATCGTGGTAAATGAGGAATGTGACATTGCCGACCACATCCTTGCAGGAAATATAGTCGCACGCCACGGCATTGGCGGCGCCGTGATACAATTTCACGACCTTGAACTTTTCGGGAAATCCTTTCATGTCCTTATCCTTTCTGGCTTACGCCCTGGCCGCGAGAGTGACGAAGGGAGAAAGCGTGTTGCTGCCCTTGTAAGGCGTCAGCACGGTCTTCCATTTGGGCTTTCCGTTGATCCGATAAAGGAACCGGAAGCACATCTCATCGTAAAGGAAGCGCACGTGCATGGACTGCTGAGCGTCCAAGTTGTCCTTATCGATCAAAATGTACTGACCGAAGTTGGCGAGAATAATGTCACCCGCGTCACCCAGGGCGGAACATTGTTCAACCGGAATGACCGGGCGCCCCTTGATGGTGCCATACGGCAAGCCAGACAACCCGTTGGGCGGAAGATAGACCGGGACGCCGCCCGTGCCAGCCGCATAAAACATTTTGGAGAGCTCAGGTTCGATCTCCTGGTTGATGTACCATTCCGAGCCAACTCGGTATCTCGCCGGCATCCGGGCCCACATTTTATCGATGTTTTCGGCGACCACGGTATCGGCGTCCTGCCCGGTCTCCTTGGCCTGCTCAACGGTTGCCGCGTGACCGATGATTCCGGCGCATTGACCGGCCCCACTGCCGCGCAACACCTCATCATCGATGGTAAAGGAAAATTCCTCCTGAAAGCCCTGTTGCACGATGGAACCGAGAGCTGAAGCATCCCGAAGAGCCCGGCCCGTGACGTAGCAGACGGCCATGAGGTCCTCCAAATCACACGACCATTTTCCGAGCTTCGGACTGGATGCCGTGACGGTCTCGGCTTCGGCCCGACGATACACGCGGACCCCGCCCCAACGGGAGCCGGTTGCCCTGCTGGTTTCGTCCACGTAAGGAGCTTCGAGTCCGTCGGAGCCATCCCCGATACTGATTTTCATGCACTTCGGCGCGATGGTCGCGGCCGCCATGCCTTTTTCCATCAGGCTCGTGGAAAAGTCCTTTTGAACGAGGAAACCGCCACCGCTTGGGGAGCCCGTGCTCATGCCGGTTGCCGCATTCTGCACGGCCATAAGCTTGTTGACCTGCTCGGGGCTCGCCTCGCCTTTCGCCATGGCCGCAACGTCCACGAGCTGCTCGCCGAACCGGGCATAAACGGGCTTCCCTTCGTCCATGGTGATCCGTTTGGCCTTCTCTTTTTCCTGGCCGTCATGAATCTCTTTCGCCGCCAAATCCAGGATTTTCTGATTCCGTTCAATCTCGGAGTCCATCCGGTCGATATCGGCAATCATGGCGTTGTACTGAGTCTCGATTTCGGCCGTCCACGCATCTCCCGTGTTCTTCTCCACGAGATTCCGCGCCTCGAGCGCCTTTGCCTTCCGTGCTTCTCGCAACTCCTTAATGGTCATTGCGGTATGTCCTTTCCTGGTGACTGTTTACGCTGCAATCCGCTCGATACACGCCAAGCGGCGCTCTATGTCCCGTCGATCATTCACCAACGACGCTGATTCCCGCGCCTGCGCCGGCTTGTCTGGCTTCACAATCCGGAGAGACTCGGGGACGGCCCCGTAGATGCTGAGATCGTATCTGTTCTCGATTTTCTTTTCCGGTTCGAGGATCGAGTCGCAAAAACCCTTTTCTTTGGCGGTTTTCGCGTCAATGTAGGTTGTTTTCTTCATCATTTCCATAATCTCGACTTCATCAATGCCGGTTTTCCTGGCAAAGTCGGCCGCTATGGATTCATCCATTTGGTCGAGTTTGCCGGCGAGGTCCCGGAGATCGTCGGCATTGCCCATTAAAATACCCCATGCTTTGTGGATCATCATGAAGGCATTGACGGACATTTCAATCTCTGAGGCATACATGACAAGACCGGCCGCCGCCGATGCAGCCAATGAATCCACATGCGCAACGATTTTGCCGGGATACTGCATCATTGCCGTCTGCATCGCCTTTGCCTGAAACACGTTGCCGCCCGGGGAATTGACGCGGAGGTGGACCACGGGGGCCGACCGGCATTCCGCCAGGGCGTTTATGAAATCCTCATCGGAGCACCCCACAACTTCGTCGGTTTCCCAGTTGTAAGCTTTCCCGATCATCGTATAGAGATAGATCGTCGGTTCACTCGCTTCGGCATCGAGGCGAAAAAAGCCCCCGCCCTTGGCGCTGATTCTACTCAGTTGCAGCAGTCGGCTTAACATTGGCGTCTCCCACTGTTGGTTTTTGAAGCTCTCCCACGGTTGGCTTCGCTGCGTGGCCGGCGTCGATCCGGATTTCCTCCACGGTCAGGATTCCTGGCTCCTGGGAGTTTCCGCGCATGATCCTGTAATATTCTCCCATCGTTTTGGTGTCGCCGCGGACGAGTTCACCTTCCTCGAATTCGGCAAAGAAGCGACCGGACGGAAAAAGCTTGATTTCAAGCTCCTGTTCAATGTCTGTAAAGTGGTCGTTGAGGGTTCCCATGACAAACCATCGCATGACTTGCTCGACGCCGGAGCCCCAACTGGAGTTTTTTTCCGTCTCTCCCACCATGACCGGAGGAACGCCGAACCATTTGCATTGATCGATGGCGGAATATTGACGGTCCTCCAACGCTTGAGCGTCCCGCCGCGTCATGGAAAGCTCTTTCACGTCGCCGCCCTGCTCGATAATCAGAGGGATGGTGGACTGGTCCTTGTTCGCTTGGCGCTTTCGCAAATATGCGTTCGTGATCCGCTCAGCGACATCCTCGGAGACCTTGCCAGGGAACTTCATGGCGATGTCGTATTGCGCGCCCTGGCCGTGAAACTTGGCGCTGTTTTCTTCCTGTGCAAGAGCTAGCCCTATGCTCTGCGTGGCCGCTCGGATCGTTGAAAGGCCCTGCTTTCCATCCCATCCAAGATTGGGAAAATGAAGCATTTCGTCCTGGTCGATCAACTCGAAACCGCCGTTTTCCCATGTGACGTGATAAAAGAGTCGGAACGGGTCTACATCGAGTTTTTCGTTGAGACCCAACTCCCACGCCCAATAGACAATCACGCGATCCGGATTGATCGGCACCAATGTTGTCGGTCGAATCACTGCATACCCGTTGCCACGAAGAAGTTTGCACTGAATGATGAATTTCCAAAAGATGGAAGCCGAGAGCCGGCCGCATGGCTTGAGTCGCAATTGAGCCGCCCTATCGTGGTCCCATGCGATTTTCCGCTCTCCCTTCATCCCGTACCGGCCTTTATAAACGAGACAGGGCGAGCTTGAGACGCAGGCCCCAATGAGTCGAACGCAAGCAAAAACCGTGGAAGATTGCATGGCGCTGTCGGCCGTGACGACGGTCCCCGCGAGGCTCCGAAAGTGATGGCCAAAAAGCTCAACCCAATCACTCCCGAACACATTGGGCGCCGAAGCCATATTCTTGACTTCGGCAAGCTCGGTTCTGAGCGCCTCGATTTCGCGCCGTCTGCGTCCAAAGGGCCACATTAGAGCTCCAGCACTCCTCTCTCGATAAAATCATTATGCATTACCTCTGCCGGACTCAGCGCCATTGCAGCGGCCACCCCGCCGTCAATTCGTCCCGAGGATTTGAGCTTGTCGAACTTTCGGTTTCCGGCCGGGTCGCTCTGAATCCGAATATTAGAAACGCAATACGTGAGCACCGGATTCCCGCCATGCCTAATCTTTTCCTCGACAAGCAAATCCTCGAAGTGCTCCACGGTGGGATTCATATCCTTAAAGCCCTGGCCGTGAGGAATAAGCCTAAGTCCGTCTGGCATCTGGGCCCACTTTCCAGCGTGTTCCTTCGACGGGAAAGACCAGTCCACGCCCTCGATCCAGCAGTCCACGCCCTCATCGATCATGGCGCGCTGAAAATCGGCGATTCGCCAGCGGTCAAACCGTATCCATGCTATCTGTAAAACGGTTTTCAGCGTTGCCAGTCTCCGCGCAACCCATCGGTAATCTATCGTTTTCCCTGGCTTGACTTCGAGAAAGCCCTGATCCCTCCAGGTGCAATAATGCGTTTTATCGCGGATTTCCCTTTCCCGCAAACCATCTTCCGGGGTCCAAAAGTAACAAAGTAGGTGATGGACACCGTCGTTGTCTTCGGCCTCGAAAACCAAAGCCGTGAGATCGTTTTTGGCCGACAAGTCGAGTCCGCCATGACATTCGTGATCCTCGAACACACCAAGGTCCACCTCACCAGCGCATTTCGCCCATATTGTCGGACTAATCCAGTGCTTTGCGCCATCTATGCGCTGATTCAAGCGTAAGTTTCGGAAATTACCCTCGGCGGATGGCATATTCCTTGCCATCCTGGCTTGGCCTTCCATGTCAGCCATGCTCAGAAAATCCCCGAGCGCGGGGTTGCTGGCCTTCCAATTCTCCGGGTCGAATGGATCTACCTTCACGGCGTCCTTGCCCTCGCCGATGGATTCCGGAGTCGTGAAAAGAAAGCAGCGCACGGTGGGGTCATCGATCTCTCCGGACTCGCATTTGAGCCCGTAATCGATTTCCTCGCTCAGCACCGCAAGGTCACTGGCCGCCTGGGTGGAAATAATCCACAGGATTGGCTCGGCGTGCGCGCCCTGCCCCTGCTGGAGCGTGTCATAGAACGTCCGGTCCGGACCGAATTGCGCCAGTTCATCCATGATGAGAACGGCCGGACCAAGACCGTGCTTTCCCTTCACCTCGGATGAGAGCGCCCGATAAAGAGATCCATTGGCGGGACAGAAGATCTCCTTGCGACTTTCGCGCACGATAAGGGTATCGGAGAGCTCTTCGTCGGCATAAATCATCTGACTCATGTAGCGATGAACCAGGGAGGCCTGGTCTCGATCGAAAGCTCCGGAAAAGATCTGTTCGTTTTGTTTGGCTTCTGGTCCGCAGAGATGAGCCAGAGCAAGGGCGGATACCAGGGGCGATTTTCCATTTTTCTTGGCAACAGAAAATATTGCTTTTCTGGCAATCCTTATGCAATTGCGATTGATACAGGCTTCGCAATCGCCATTCATGCCGCAGGTATCGGCATGAACCAGCCCATACACACCATTGATAATTTCTCTCTGCCATGGGCGCTGAGTCAATGGAGTGCCAGCTAGCATCCCCTCGGGAACGCGGAGCGTCTCCATGAATTGGATCATGCGTGATCCTCGGTTGCTATTCAGCGCGTCCACCAAACATCAATCCTTCGCGTCTGCTTCTAGGTTTACCGGTTTCAACCTTTGCAGCCTCTTTATTTGTAAGCTTTGAATTCTTGTTCAGACGAAGCTTTGTCCCGAGAGCGGCCATGACATAGGATGTTGTCCGGAAGGTTTTGAGCGCCTCGGCTTTTTCGGTCATCAGTGCCGCCACGTCTTCTGAGTCTGCGTTTTTGGGAATCCTCCGACTCCGAATTGTTATGGCTTCAGCATTCATTGCCACGGCTTCGCAATAAGCCCGGAGCTGATCAAGTTCATGGTTCTGGAAATGTCCCGCCGGAAAATCGTCCACAATGCGCTTCCAAACAACCTTGGCCGCGCCCGACATTTTTGAAAACGGTTTTGACCTCTCCCTTGGTCGAGGGTCAATTACTACTATTTTGTTGTCGGGTTCCGCCCCTCTGGCCCCCATATCCATCCCCTAAGTCTGATTTTTGCCAAAATTGCACGCGAAAGCCCCTGCACGCTGTTCAGAACGGACATGTCAGACTTTTGACCCACCCCCCCCTTGGCTTCATGTCTCATTCCACGGATGATCCGCTCCACTCGGAAAGCCCGAAGCATCACATCCTCGATCGTCAACCTTAGCCTTCGCCGGGTTCCCAAAACCACCGTCAAAGCGTGCCGTGCCTGTATCGTGGTGGTGCTTACAGACAGCCCGCCAGTTCCCCTCATCCCAAAACAGATCCCCATCCCCGCGATGCGGAACAACGTGATCCACAACTCCAGCCGCAGTCACAATGCCGAGGCGCTCGCACTCCACGCACAGGGGATGCCTGACGAGGAATGCCGCCCGAGCACGGCGCCATCGCCTGTCATACATCTCACCTAACCTCACCTTTAGCGATCCCGGCCCGCAATGCGATCACGGACAGCCCCTCGAGAGCCAGCTTATCATCACCCTGGAGCAGGCCAAGCACGATCATGAGCACGCCAACGAGATACGCCTTATAGCCACTTAGAGTCCATGTCATGGCGTCACCTCGGTAGCTCCGGCCGCACACCAGAACTCAACCATCGCAGCCGCAGCGCCCATCGCCCACCAATACCTGTCGATCTGCGTGGTGTGACCTGCAAGCATGGCCGCATCGTGGCCGATCTGCGCGGTAGCGAATGTTCGCCTGGCCACCTGACACTGAGTGGTCGAGCAGCCCGTCGTGAGGCAGACGGCCAACAACAGCACAACACATGCAATCTTCTTCATAGCTTCACCCCCAACACCGTCGCTATCAATTTCCAGAGGAACGGCGCGGCCACAATCACCGCTGCCATCGCTCCTCCAATATAGCTAATTCGGTTTTTCAGATCATTTACCGACTCGCCTAAACCGCGACACAGTGTAAACAGCGTCTCATTCACCTGCTTCTGGTCTCCCCATCGTTCGTCCTGCCATTTCTCATATGCCTCATGCAGTGAGCACGTATTATCTCTATCGCGGTCAATAGCCATTAATCGCCCCTGCTCCTTTCCCTGAAAAATCTGTGTCGGTTTATCCTCACCACGAACTCCATGTCCCGCTCCCATGCCGGCCGGCAGCTCAGCGCGCAATAATGCGTGGCTCCGTCCGTGGGATCAGTCGTGTGACCGGCCAGGGCGAGCTGGGCGACCGTGAGGGATGAGGGATCGTAGTAGGATGTATGTGTGGCCCGCAGGAGCAGGCCGCGGTTAGGATCGGAAGAGTTGAAACAGGAAAATTGCTTCGGTTTGAGGATTACTGATTTTATCGAATCGCCCCACCAGCAGGGATGAGCGACACGATTTAGAATCACATGAGCCACGGCCAATTTCCCGACGGGTGGCTCTCCGCGCGCCTCGCCATAGATGACCAGCGTCAGGAGTTCAGCATCGGACAGGTCCTCGAACACTGCATTTTCGTGCATCGCATCGACCTCCCTATGGTTTGCGATTATGCACCGATAAAGCAATACAATGCATTATGCAAACGCTAAACAGGGGCGTTAAACAGGGGCGTTAAACAGGGGCGTTAAACAGGGGCGTTAAAAAGCAGAGGCGATCATTTTTTTTGAGATTATCTGCATTTTATTGTTGACATCGTGATTATCATGATATATATTATAACCAACATGGTGAGAAAAAAACCACAAACCCAAAAGGAGAGAGCGATGAAAGCAGAATTCAGGACAGCAAAAGGGACGGCAATCACGGTCGAGATCCTGACCTCTAAAATGGCCGATGCGGATGGCATCAAGATCGAAGTCCCTGACTGGACTCTGCGCGTGACGGCCGCAGGAAAGACCATCACCTCGGTCGAGCTCGTCGCTCTCCCCAAACACGGGCTTTGCATCAGGCAGCGCAGCGCCGGGGGGATCACGATCCCGGTCCCTGAAGCCTCCCAGGCAGCGGTTTCCGAAATTTTCGCGGCATACTCAAGCAAATTTGTCGATGAAATCGGAAGGGAAATTGATAGCCACCGCGCCGCCATAACAGCAGCAATGGCGGAATAACCGATCTCACAAAGCCGAGCCCGCCGGCCAAGCGGGCAGAAGGACTGTGAAATGAGAGCATACGCAAAGCAAGACGACGGCACCCTTGAAATTATCAATCTAGTAGAAGATGCCAGTGGCATCTACACTCCCCACGGCGACAAGCTGACCAAAACCAACACTCAAATTACGTTGCTCGGGTGGCCCGACAAAACCGCAATTCTTTACAAGGCAATGCTTCATGATACCTCCATCGCTGAATATCTCATCCCGTAGCCCCAAAGAGGCCCGGCTCCGGCTGGGCCTATCCCAAAAGGAGGGAGACACCATAAAACCATGAAGCTTTCGGAGCTCATCTGTTCAGCCCAGCGCGCCATGGCCGAATATGGCGATCTCGATGTTAGAATCGAGAGCATCGCCATATTCGCGGCTGGTAATTCGTCGTTGCCGACGGAACACCTAAATGTAAGTCCAGATTATGCCTATATCTGGATACCCGAGGAGATCGAATGATACCGTCAGCCATTACCACCCGCCGAAAACGGGCAGTCGAAAGCTTCAAGACGGCCGCCGACTGCATCGGCACAATCGAGCCGGGAACCTCCCTGTTTGCCATCACGCGCGGACAATTCTCTATGATCGACGCCATTCTCGCATGCCTCGACCAGGCTGGCCCCGCCGACGTCTCGCTCTGGACGTGGACCGTGGCCGAATACGAGATCCAGTGCATGGAGCGGCTCATGAGGGATGGTAGAATCCGCTCCGGACTCCTCATAATCGACGGATCGGCCCGGAAGAAAAACGCCGGGCTGATCCGGCAATGGCAAAGCGCCTTTGGCGCGGATTCCGTGCGGTTCGTCGTGAACCACTCCAAGATCGCCACGATTCGGAGCGACCAATTCAAGCTCCTACTCCGTGGCTCCATGAACCTGAATTTCAACCCGCGCTTTGAGCAATTCGACATGACCGAGGGCGGCGCGGATTTCGAGCTCGTGAAGGAAATTGAATCCGAGCTTCCCGTTCTGCGCCTAAACGCCACGAACACGGCGGTTTACAATGCGAGCCGCGTTTCAGAGGCGTTCCAGCCCGAGCAACTAAATCTTTTCCGGGGGATAAAGGTATGGGCAAAATAGACGTTCTATCAGAGCTCAAAAAGGACAACCCGAAAGTCCAACAGGTTGTCCTGCAAATTTTCGCCGATGCACTCTCGATCTACACCGAGGCATCGGAAAACGTGCGGGAAAATGGCGCCATTGTCATTCATCCCCGTACCGGCACGCCGATTGAAAACCCGTACCTTAAAATTCAAACGCAAAAGGGCGCGGTCCTCGCCAAAATGCACAACGTCAAAAGCGACCGCGTGATGAAACTTTTAGAAAAAGAGACAAAACCATGAAACCATGCGACGCATGCGGAAAAACCAAGGGCGCGATGATCGGAATAGGCGGAGCCATGATCTGCCGCCAGTGCGACCCCGACATACAGGCAGAGATAAAACGCCTGCACGCCGAGAACAAACCGGTGAATGTGCTACAGATTGCCCGGGCGCGCTTCCGCGAGGAGCACAGCGCAGGAAACTATCTCCTCCGAGACATCCCGTACGAATTGTGGAGGCGAGCCAAGCACCGCGCCGTCGATGACGGCGATTCACTCCGGGAGATCGTGCTGAAGGCCCTCGACTCATACCTTGCCTAATCTTGAGCCCCGGCCAAACACCGGGGCTTTGCCGAGCGGGCCTACTCCGACTCGCGCAGCACATCGGACTGCGTGGCCGGCGTCGGGTTCATTGCTGGGTTAGGCACGAAAACAATATTTCAGCCAATTCACAAGCCCATATCCCGATGGACAAACAACCCAAGCCCAGAAGGTATGAAGCCGTGGATACTTGAGATGCCACCCTCTCAGGACCATCCATCCTTCAATTTCCAGGCGACGCGAGACGGCGCGCTTATGGTAGTGCTCATGGTAATGCCTGGAATCTGTCCAGACTACCAACGCCACCTCTCGCTCGCAACATCCCAGGAATTGCCCGTAAGACTCCCACCAGTCGTTGAAATCCAAAATCACCTCCTCGCCAAGAGCGGCCTAACGATGGGGCTCAGGTGCGGCGGCCTTCTCAGCCTCGCCCGAACCGACTTCCTTGCTGGCGGCCGTCGCCTGCAGCCCTGGAGGAAGGTAACCGATGTACACATACCCGTCCTTCCGACATAACTCTTCCCATCCCTCATGCATATCGGGATGGGCATCAAACTCCCGCTCTGGGATCTTCTCGCATCGACACGCCATTACCCTCATTGCCTCATCTCCTCGCGGCCTAACGTTCAGCATCAGCGGACGCCACGCTTTTCGGCGTTCCGCTGCATGCTGTGGTTAGGCCATCATCATGTATGGCTTGTCACCATGTATTAATCGCCAACATTCCATTGCCATGTCTACGGCTTCCCTCTCAGTGTTGAAGCTACCCATAAACTTAGCCTTTTTCTTTATGGCCACAACTACATGATACCTCCCATTTTTTCTTTTACTGACTCCCCAAAATCCGGAACTTTTATTTTCTCTCAGCTTAGAGAAGTCGCGGTTAGCCATATTCCTTGACTGAGAGCATGGCTCAAGATTCTCTCGCCTGTTGTCGAGTCGATTTCTATTCTTATGATCAATCGCTTGCGTGGGAGGATCACCTAAAATGAGCCGATGCATCCCAATTGTTCGTTTCTTGCCCGTATCGGTTTTGATCTTGGTGCAGGCATAGCCATTGGGAGTGAAAAACCATGAATGAAACGTTACAAGATCTCTGTCCTGCTCGTCAAAAAGCACCATCTGGCCAGAAGGAAGTTTTATTTCAGGCATTTTGAAACCTCAAAAAATAAAAGCGCGAGTCCTGCCTCAGCCCTTTATCAAGGCTGGCCCATACCTCACGATATGGGCGGACTCGCGCTCTGATGTTAGCAAAATAAAAATAGCCATTAACGCTGGCTCCTCGGATGAAAGTTTTTAGGCACGGAAAGTATCCCACAGAATAATCCTCCGGTCAATTGGTTTGTGGCTTAACATGGTTTAGGTTTAATTCAAATAGCCTCCCGCCGAGCCCCCTTCCACGCCGCCCAAACCCGGAGCGAGGAGGGGAACGCGCACACAACCCGGTTGCCGTTCCGGACCCGCCGATAAAAGATGAACCCGCCGTCAAGTAGCTCGTCACGGTAGGACCGCATTTTGGATTCACTGATACCGAAAATCCGCGCAATGTTTTTCCAGTGCTCGATTGCCACCTCCATTCACCTCCCTCCGTTTTTTGGGGTGATTTACGGCCTAATTACCCCTATTGAAATCACGGCCCCCGGTCTTTCGCCATCCCGAACGTACCGTTTCTCAATCCGGCCAGAGCATACCTGACAATCATCCCTCCACATGCCGAGCTGCGTGAGTACATCCAGGACAGCCTTGTCCAGATTGTCACGGTCTGGCTTTCCGATATGCATCACGGGAGCGTTGGGCCTCAATTTGTCCGCGTTCCGCCCTGTGCGAAAGTGACCCTTGATGCGCGGAAAGCGGAAACAGACATCGACACACACGGGGCCATCAAGGGGTGAATCGGGAAGATGTTTTCGCGCCTCAATAGCAACCAGAGCCTTCCAATCATCCGCCGAATTGTCAGGGTGAATGGAGGCATGCTTCCCCCGGATAAATGCCCGACCTCGCGGCTGACCTTTTGGCAGTCCAATCACTTCGATCTGGATTTGCATTATTCCCCCTCCGATAAATCAGGCCTAGCCGCAATAGTCACCGCAACATACGTCCCAGCCGGAAATCGGTGCATGTCGGCGAAATCCCGGAATGCGTTGTCGCTCTCGATCTCAACTACCACCTGGCCAATGGTTTCACCGGTCTTGCCCGCTTTTGTCGTGAATTTGGCGATTATGGCCCCGTCGAATTTTACTACTGGTAGCTTTTTATCGTCATACATCCCTCATCTCCCTTATTTCCAGCCGTGCAGTTCTTTGACTCGCCGGACCTCGTCGCCGATATTGCCCGCCGCCCTGCCGCCTATCCGTCCGTATGTCGGATGCCCATGAAGCTCCTGATATCTCGCGCGTGCCATTTTTGCCCGCGCCTCGCTCACAGCCATGGAATCCGGCACAAGCCCACGTTCACTCATTTGCTGCGTCGTGATTGACTGTGCACCGCGGGCATTCCACCTGCCGCACGAAGCACACCTATAAGCCTTGAGCACATCCACATCCCAAAGCAACACGACCCCGTTACTACATCCAGGCATATTACATTCGGGCTCCAAGTCGTTCCGATGAGCCCGCTTTTCCGGATTGTCTTTGAGCCACTGACCAAATGCCCGCTTCATAATCTTGGGGAAGCCATCTCTGCATGGATAGGAATCATGCCATTCCTTCACGAGATCCCACATTCCCGGTAGCGCCTCGGATGGAATATTCCCCACATCTTCATGCCATAACTTGATCGTCTTTGGATCGGGCGCGCTTCGCTGGTCGTAGTATCGTACCACGCGAAAAATGAAGCCTTGCAGCTCATCGAGTCTCATTCCAAACCCCCTCGTCTCGGTAGTTGTCCACCCAACTCTGTCCCGCAGATTGATCGTCCTCCCATCTTCGGCCCGTGATCCATCCTTGCGCCATCTTTGGTGTCCGTCCCCCGATGATGAGTTTCTCGCGGTTCTCTGCTTCATATTTGGCGGAAGCAACGATCTGTGCCACAAGGCTGTCTGTGAGTTGGGGAATGTCGAGCCATGCGTCGGCGGCTTCGGCCTTGCCCTTGCGGTAGCCGAATGCTTCCCAAAATTCCAAAAAGGACTCGAGGCGCTTTCCTGTAAGCTTCCGCTTTTTTCTTGTGAGGTAGGAGCCGTTTTCCGAGCTTGCTGCATCGACGGATGCAGAAAGAGTTTTTAATTGTTCATTCTTTCCATTCTTCCCATTCTTGTTTATGGTGTCCGGAGGTTGTAGTTTCATTGTGGCTTTCGTAGTTTTTTCATTGTGGCTTTCGTAGTTTTGTGGATTCTGGTATCTGTTGTAATTACAGACAGTTATTATTAGTCCTTTTGTGGTTTTCGTTGTGGTTATCATACAGTGCTTCGTTAGTAGCTTCATCGCGATTTCGCATTGATGCTTTTTGTAGCTCATTTTTCGGTAGCCAACCATCCAGTGCAAGCCCTCTAAGATATCGGAATAACTGGTAAGAAGTTGCCCTCTTTTGATTGTGGTACCGTGCGTTTTGCAATCTTTGTGATTCGCATTGAGCAGTATCCAATCCCAAATTTCCCTCACATGAGGAGGAGCATGCGAGATCCACGATTCCTGGATTATTCGCGCTTTCAGATAGAAACCTTTTGAGATTAGCGCGTCCTCCTTCATGTGGTTACTCGGCACCTTCCTGGAGTGCTTCCTGAACGAAGCGCGAAACCGGATTTTCGTAAATTTTCCCGTCCATGGCTTCCTTTCGCTCGGGCCTGACCGCCAGAATCAGACTATCCCTTGCCCGAGTCATGGCGACATAGGCTAGACGCCGCTCCTCCTCAACTTCGCCGTTCGCCACGGCCTGTTTGGATGGAAGAAGTCCCTCGTTGCAGCCGGCCAGGATGACGACCGGCCACTCAAGGCCTTTGGCCCCATGGATCGTTGAAAGCGTGATTCCTCCCGGCTCGTTTTTGATTTCGTCCTGAATATCCCAGGTTGCGAGCCAGTCGAGGTATTGCGCGATGGTTGCACTTTTGTTGGATTCGAGATATGCCTCGATGAATTCCAGCGTGGCGTGTAAATCGATGTCGATATTGGGACTGAGCACATTGATGGCATTGCCGAGCAGCCAGTCTTCCCGAAAAAAATCTTGCCATACGCCCTTCGCGCTCATGAAAACCTGAAAATGACTTCTTCCCTCGACCGCAGCAATATAGCGAATTTCAGCATAGTCCTTCGGGCTCAATCCAATTAATTCCCGGATTAGTAAAAAAGAGAAATTGTCATAGGGATTTTCTATGAGTTTCAGAAATGCGTGGAAGCGTCGGAATTCTTCTGAATTTGTGAGCGTCGTTTTTCTGCCGACATAGACGTGTGGAATTTCTCGCGCGGTGAGCTCATCGTCCAAGCGGCGCAGGAGAACGTGGTTTCGGGCAAGAATGGCTATATCCTGCAATTCGACCGGCTTGCCCCTCATCATCATTCCATGACCTTCGGCGAATGGCGTAAAGGCCTTAGCCATTGCCTCCGCATCTTGATTCTCTACGGAGTAGACAGCAAATAATTCCTCCCGTGTTGCCTTCATTGTCTTACTGATCCGCGCCGCATTGTTGGCTATAAGTCTATTTGCGGCCTCCACTATATTTGGCACCGATCGGTAATTTGACTCCAAAAGAAAAACATCAAAATCCTTCTGGTGGTCTACGAGATATTCCGGAACGGCGCCCCGGAAGGCGTAAATAGACTGGTCAACGTCTCCGACCGCGAACAGCGACGCCCCGAACGCCTCGCACATGCCGTTGATGATGCGCCACTGCATTGGGTCAATGTCCTGTACTTCGTCCACGAGGATATGCTTTATGTGGAGATGCCGCGCCATGGTCGGAATCAGCCTCTCCAGAACATGCAATAGCATCCCATAGGTCAAGCTGTTGTTTTCCCTGCAGTGGCCCAGAAAGGCATAAAACAGCTCCGAGGCGGGATGATCCTTGATGGGCTCCTTGCCGCGCTCGTAGTAGTCGCGGAAAAGCTCCTGGATGTCGCGTTTGGGCATCTTCCAGGATTTTTTAAAATACCCAAGCTCCATGGCGACTTCCTTGAGGAGAAATTGCTCCTCAAACTCGCCATAGACCGTGATGTTGTCCGGCCTGAGTCCGATCATTTCCCCAAAGCGCCTGATCATCTGGAGGGCGAGCGCGTGCATGGTCCCCATTGTGACGCGATGCGCGCGTGGTCCAATGGCTGACTCGAGGCGCTCCCGCATTTCGGCTGCGGCCTTGCGGGTGAAGGTGAAGCTCATCACCTCGTAAGGGCTCACCTGGCAGCTTTCGAGTAAATGGGCGATTCGGGATATAAGGACGCGAGTCTTTCCGCTGCCGGCTCCGGCGATGACAAGAGAGCGCTTCGATGTGGCTTCAACGGCCGATTGCTGCTGGGGGTCGAGATTCATGATATGTGGACCTCCTTCCAACCGAGCCATTTTTCCGGCTTTGCAAACGGCCTCGACCACGTTGAAATGATTACCTGGGTATCTTCTGGTAACCCCGCAAGCCGCTCCATGCTAACCAGTAGATGCTCCTGATCCAATTCCGCCCCCTCTATAATCAGTGTTTTGGGCCCTGGTCCCATGAGCGCATAAGTCAACGCCTGGTCAAACGCTATCTTCTGACCACCGCTTAGCCCCTCGTAAGGCACGCTGCCCCGGCCTGGAATTTCCCAGCCGATGAATACGCCCTGGTCAGATATGTCGAGTATTCCCCTGCCTTCCGGTAATGCCTCGGCCAGCTTGGCGCTCAAGGCGTCTCCGGTCTTGGCGAGTGCGGCCGTTTTTTGTCCACGCAGCTCTGCCAGTTCGGTTTTGATAACCTGGAGGTCTGTTTCTCGCTCAACGATATCCTTGCGGGCTTTTTCGGCGGATTCATCGAGGCCCTGGGCTTTCACGAACGAGTCTTTTTCGGCGCGAAGCGTCTTGAGAGCGGCATCAAGGCCGTTGATTTGATCTTGCATGGTTTGAATGTCCATCATGCCGGCGCTCCTTCCGTCTTGTACTTTTTGAGCTCACGTTTCGCTACGAGGACCGCCGCACACGAAGAGCACCCGGCCCGATGCATAGTGTCCAGGATGGCGCGAATGGACGCTGATGCGTCGATTTTCACGGCCTTGGCGAAAACTTGACCCATTGAAAGATCGGTGACGGGCGTCGTCTCTTTTATGGCCTGCGCGGCTTCCTGTTGGCGCTGATAGATCGCATTCTCGGCCCTTGCCGTTGCCGCGGCTTCGATTGCCGGCAACGCGGCGGCGGCCTTTGCCTCGGCTTTCTGCGTGGCTTCGGCAGTGGCTTTTTCTTGAGCGGCTCTTACCTGGGCCTCCACGTGGCGTTCCATGGCCGCCTTGAGTTCAATTTCCGTGTTGACGATCTGTTGTGAGATTTCGGCGAGCGTCCCGGCTGGGAGTTGGAGGGCGGCACGACTGGCCGTGAGGTTCTGGACTGTGCCCTCGAGCGTCTTGATTTTGGCGACGGCATTGTTTTGCTTGATTTTGAGGGCCTCGATTTTCTCATCCAGATCGGCCAAGTCCCCGCCGGGCGGAAAGAGGGAAAAAAGCACATCAATTTTTTTCTGGTCGGATAGATCCAGAAATCCGGCGCGCAAATCCATAATCCGGACTGGTGCGATAGCCTGAATGTATTCCTTGGCATTGCACTTCCGGCCGTCAAGCAGATAGTCCTGGCTCACCGTGCCGTCTTCCTTTCGACAGAAACGGCGCATGAACCGAGTCTTTCCGGCCGTGATGCCGACGAAGAGCTTATCCCCTGCGCAATATGCCGAGAGGATATCGGCGTTTTTCTTCGGCCCGCCTGGAATGTAACCGAGAACGGCAAGCATGGCCGCGATGGATCGAGCGGACTTCCCAGCCCCGTTTGGCCCCGTGAAAAGATTTAGGCGATCCAATGGCTGCTCAAAGTCGGGAAGACCCATTAATCCCTTGGCATTGATTTTTTCTATCATCGGAATCTCCTATGCGTCGAGCGCGCGGTTGATGGCACCAATGATGGCGATGGCTTGAGGAACGGTATGTACAATGTTGGGGCTTAGTTGTAGCTCAGCGCATGCCGCATCGAACTCGCCGGGAAACATCTCGCGCGTCGTGGCGTAGTTCGCCCAAACTTTCTTGTCCTCGTCCGATGAGGGCGACTGTTTAGGCTCATCTTTGGCGGGCTCCGGCTTTGGCGCGATGGTCGCGGCATCCTGAACCGGCTCGTGCGGTACGTCGATCACGCATTCTTGGTCTTCGGGGTCGGTTTGCCGCTCCAAATCCTCGAATCCCGCTTCGTCGGATGTGCGCTCCATTCCGGTCTGAATCTTCATCCGCTCCGGAGCATTGACCTTGCCGGGAGCAAAAGCCTCTCCAGAACCGGTAATAAGCCCGCCCGCCTGCTCTTGCACTTGCAGATATCGCGTGGCATCCCATTTGATGATATTCCCGGATGTCGGTCGCCAGCAGAGCACAGGGAAGGTCCAGTCGTCCGAGTAAATGGGGTTTTCGAAATTTCCCGATTTTTTGACTCCAACAACAGGAGTGCGCTGCACGCCAGAAAGGTGCTTGAGCGCATTGCGCTTGGCGAAGGTTTGCGCGAAATCGATGGCCTTCTTTTCGCGGTTAAGAATTTGAGCGTACCAACTCAGGGCTTCCTCGTGGGCTGTGTTTACCCAGAGATTCGTGCTCTCATCGAAGGGATACTTCGCCCATGTACCGTCGCCTTCTGGTTTTTCCATCTCGGCGGGATAGAGTCGGAATGCCTGAGGGATTTTCTTCGCTTTCCCCAGCAGATCGATGAGTCGATAGCTCGGCGTGTCAAAAATCGTTGTCCAGTCGCTCACCTGGGGTATTCCCTTGGAGCTAAAACGGAAGGCCACGGCGCGCGCATAGATACAGAGAATCCTACGATTCGTCCCATCGCGCACTACTGCCGGGTTTGCCTGCCATTGGCCGTCAACCAGAACCTCCTTGGGGAAAATGACGCTTGCCCCCGTGGCCTCGGCCCACATCTCGTAACCCTGGGCCGAGACGACATAGGGGCCGTGCTGTACGGGCTGCACCAAACCTCCATTGGACACGCTGAGATTGAGACTCTGTTTGTACGCCCGGATCTCCCCGGAGTTATCACGGAGCGCAAACGCCTCATCCGTGCCGAGCGAAACAATGTCTTTTCGCACCGCAGCCTCGATGACGGTTATCTCCTCGGGATGCTTCGATTTAAGGGATTCAATTGCCTGCTTCAAGGTAATTGCCGGTAAATTGGACATATTGACCTTTCTGGAGGCTTGCGGGCCTCCGCTGTGTGTGATATTTATGAGTTGCATCGCTTCTTTTTTGTCCCTCTTCCGAAGTTGCGAGCTTTGGAAGAGGGTTTTTCTTTTACGACCACGACCGCGACCCCGACCCCGACCCCGACCGCGACCGCGACCCCGACCCCGACCCCGACC